>ERZ824522.173-NODE-173-length-90502-cov-5.310668_pt1 | contig 90502 bp, 91 predicted proteins | sample MGYA00519935_ERZ824522 | MGnify/ENA primary metagenome ERZ824522 (study PRJEB31778, sample SAMEA3449160) | human gut metagenome | biome: human gut; feature: human-associated habitat; material: faeces | place: United Kingdom | collected 2010/2012 ...
TTGTGATAACAGACCGTAATCTCTACTATTTATCATAGACTGTATTTCTGATCTACCCTCTGGTGTTTTCAAGTAATCAGGATTGTCTGCAATTTTTTTACCTAATGCTTTTGCTGGTTCATATACCAAATCATTATAAGTCTGCATATCTTTTTCAGACCTAGATAGAAATGTACCGTATTTTTCTCTATCCGCTTGCAATATAGCTTCTTGTCTACGTAACTCTTGATTAAACTGATTAGCTACGTTATACAATTGTTCAAATGGTATTGGTACATATGTATTTATAAACCTAGCTTGAGCCGGTTGTGAAAAAGGATTTGTACTCATAATTATTTACCGTAACTATTTAATATTTCTTTAATGTTTGAATCACTCATACCAAGACTTGCAAACAATCGCCATAAGTCTAAGCCAGACATATCTCTATTTCTTTGGTTTCTCATTAACATTGCATTTTGTGCATAATCTGATAATTGAGTTAATCCCGTAGCTAACATATTATCTCTATTTGCTTTACTTCGTGCATTATAATCTTGTGCATATCTGCGCTCGTTCATATTGTTACTATATGCAAAACGTTCTGCATTTGCATTTTGAGCACCAATATTTGCCATCATTTGAGCTTCATCAGCTAAATATTGATTATCCATATTGTTCTTTTTTGCCCAAGCGTTTGCATCTGCTCTCATTCGACCTGCAACTAAAGCTACATCAGATGCTAAGTTAGCACCAGTATTAGTATTATATTTTCTTGTATTATACCTACCTATATTAGTTTGTACCCTATTTTCCTCTAATTCTGGTTGTATATTATAACGCCTATTAGCCATTTTACGTATAGCCTGATTACCTAAAGCATTATAAAAACGAGAACCATTCACATAGTAAGGATCTACAGTATCATAACTACCAAAACCTTTTATTGTATTATACAAAGTAGGCGTTAATGCTGCCGCATTACCCAGTAAAGTACTCCAATTATTTTTAAACCAATTGCCAACTTTATTATTATTTTCATCGCTTATGTCTACGCCTTGTGTATTTAACGGTGATGTTGGTAAAGTTACATCTGCCATATCTGGTGTAATCATATTAGGTAATACCGGTATAAACTCATTGTTTATATCCAATTGTGGTATACGTTTTTTTCTCTTACCATATACATTTATTTGTGGTATAGTACCTTGAGTACCGTCAACATAGCCTTTTTGTTTTTTATTTTGCCTACTGTTCGTTTTCATATATTCTTGAATTGCTAACAAATTATCAAATTCTTTCTGTGCGTTAGCTTTATTTAATTCTAATGAAGCTTTAGCAAACCTATCACCTGTTTTATCGTATTGTTTTTGTGATTTTTCTACACTCTTTACTAATTGTCTACCTTTCTCAGCAAAAGACATGCCCGTATTAGGCATTTTAAGGCGATCTGAGAGTATTTGTGTGCCAGCTGGTAGATTTGCTAACACGTTATCTGTAATGCGGCTAGAACCCTCTGTAATTACGTCTAATGAGCCATCTGGTGTACGCAATACTTCACCGTGGTCTACTATTGCGTTTGGTATACCAACTATACCACCCTTAGCGAACGTTGTAGTTTGTGTATAATCATCATTTAATGCGTTGAAACGTTGATGTGACACATTAGTAAGATTAAGTTCACTTTGCTTCTCAGCTGCTGCTCTACGTTCTGCTTCAGCTGCTTCTGCTTCAGCTACTTCCTGTCTACGCTGTTTTACTTGCTTCCTTATCTTTTTACGATTAAATATGGACTTAATTCCACCAACTAATGCACCTACACCAGCACCTATAGCAGTACCTATACCTGGTATAATACTACCTGCCGCTGCACCACTTGCTGCTGACGATAATGTATTACCTATACCGCTAGCTAAATTACCACTACTATCATAATCAGAATAGTTAGTACCACTTCTATCTATATAAGCTGGTTGATACGTATTCATTAAGTTAGCACTTTCAAACGCACTGGCCCATTGATTATTAGCATTACTAACACTTTGACCTTGAAAATTTATAGAATTTCGTATCTTATCCGCATCCTGTTCATGTCCTGTACTTACATTGGTATTCATACTTGATACCATATCACCTAACATACCTAACCCGCTAGATACCGTATTTGATATTTGACTAGCATTTGGTCTGTTTACTTTACTAGAATTTACATTATTTAACAAATCCGTAGATACTGTAGTAGGGAGTGTAGAATAAATATCATTGTTGTTTACTGTAACAAATTGTGGCTTTGCTGCAATTGTACCAACTGAACCTAACTCATACTTTGGTAATTTACGTTTACCTGATTTTGTTTTCTTATTTTTCATATTAAATATTAGAATATCTATATAATACATTCAAGTAAGGTAAACTGAAATCATTAATATTCTTAAAAGTTATATTGCATTTCATATATTTACCCCTTAATCTATTTCCAAATTTAATTTTACTGTTATCTCTAGGTATAGTTACAAAATATTCAGTTTCTCTATTATCTATTTTTGGCTCTACAATACCTGTTGTTTGATTTAACGTATCACACTTTATACATTCTATACCGTTATCTGGTTTTATTAAATCGCAAGCAGGATACGTAATTGTATCGAATACTTTTATATTTTGAATATCTGTATTTGCTATAAAGTCTAATGAATAAATAGGTAATTCATCGTATATCTTATTATCGTTTGTAACTTTATTATGTAAATACAGCTTATTATTCTTAAAAGAGTATAACTGAGTATTAAAATTAAAGTATGATTCTGGACTAAAACTATAAAACGAAGTAAACTTACCTAACTCTTCATTATAAACTAGTGTATCGTTAGTATTTTCATCTATAGTAAAATATATTTCGTTATTCATATTATCTGATACTGCATTGCTAATGCTTACAGAATTATCCAAGCTTATTGTATTTAAATATGTACTTATATTTTTTTCTAAGGATAATATACTTAAATTTTCACTAAATCTTAATATAGCTTTATTTAAATAATCTAACCAGTAAAAAGAATTTGTTGAATTTACTATGGTATACGTATCTTCGTTTCTTATACCATAACGTTCAGATATATAATCGTATCTTTGTAATTTGTCTCCAGTACCTAGTACCAATTGTCCAGGGTTGTTGTCTTGTATTAAAGATCGTTCATTTACTGAAATTGTACCAAACGCTTTTTCTTGCAAAAAGAATAACCTATTATTAAATACATTCAAACCGTTTATTGGACCATATTTAGTGTCTACTTCTATGTAATCAGCAGGTCTAAAATGTAGCCAAGAATCATTAGTTTCATCGTTTGTTTTTGGATCTGAACCATATACTCTACAGTCAAACGTCTTATTGGTTTCGTCAAATTCGTGAGAACTTACATTTTGTGATATTGTAGAATTTGCAGAATATGCGTTATTATATCTATACTCTTGATAAGCTTGTGTATAGTTAAAATATGCATCACTGGCATAAAAATTAATATATCTATTCTGTTCTCTACGAAATTCTGGTTCTTGTATTAAACCCGTATTTATCGATGTTTCTACTGGAAAATAACATACAGTCATTGTACGTTGTCTTACAGATCTTTCTATTGGGTTCACATAACCAGATAACCATTCGAATATGTTTATATAAGTATCACCACCAAATACTGGTGTATCTTCTATTTTGCTGTTATCTACATCTATTATATATCCTGTACTTACATAAGTACTATTTTCACGTACATTGTAACTGTTACCTCCATATGGTGTTACATTAGTACGTAAATTAACCATTACTGTAGAACTAATAGATATTACTTTTGGAATTAAATCGCCTTCACCTATAGAATTTATACCGTTTACATAGAATTTATCTGCAACGCTATCGCCCCTATTTATTATTCCTGCGTTGGTATTTACAATAAAACAAGCGCCATGAGGTCCCCATTTGCTATTGTATACAAAGTTAGTATTATTTAGAGATGCGTTAGTAAATAATGTATCATATTGATTCAAATACTTGTTATCGCCTATTTGAATCATATTATCCAATGCTAAAGTATCTTCAGATTGACCAGAATACGATAATGAATCTATTACTTTAGCATATTTAAAATCTATTATTTCGGATTTATTACCTATTATATTATGAGCGTGTCCTGTATTATTTACATTATTCCAACTAACATGAGGTATATAATTTTTATAATAATAAGTAAACGCTAAAGTATCTCTGTAATAACGTACTCTAGATGAAACTGTTTCTGGACTATCTATATTATCGTAAGTTCCTGTTACATATAATAATTTTGTAGAATCTTTAGTATAATATATACCATAACAACCAGTATCTTTACGATAAGAAATATTTGTACCAGGATTGTTAGGTAATGTCTTATCCTCATCTATTATTGTTTCATCTTGTGGATTTGCTGTAGTACCTAAATTTTTTGCTAAAGCTACACCATATATATTATCTTCTATAATGTTAGTGTTTGCTCTAATTACGTAATCTACAGTTTTACCTAAAGTAGATGTTACAGTATATAGTGTCTGTAAATATAATGACTTGTTTTTAATTTGATCATAAAATGCCTCACCATTTACTGATATTTCAGGACTAGCAAATATAAAATAGTCATCTAATTCATTTTCTGTTTTATTTACATAACCAAATTTAGCATTAAACCAAGTAGTTAATCCATCTTCATTATCAGGTTCAGCAACATCGAATACATTACCATTCATAGCTATGGTAGAATAACTATCACACATACTAGGAAAATTAGTAGGTCTTATTGATACTAAATTAGTTTTGTTTGTATCATATTTAAATACTTTACCTACTATACCTTGTGCTAATATAGATCTATCGTTAGCTGTACGTTCACATCGTACTATCTCTACTTTTGTTACTTCTGATGGTAAATTTCTAAAATTAAATAGTAATCCTAACGGTTTGCATTTTACAGTGCCATTAGAATTTATATTGCCTGAATATGTAAATATTTCACTAAAAGAATCTGCATCTTTCGGCATTTTCATATCACATATCCATTTTACTGTAGATTTTTCACCAGATGAATTATATAATACACAACCTAATCTGTATATTTCATCTCGTTGGTAACTCTTTAATTTACCATCTATTTTTGTATTTATATACGATTTTGGTATAATATTGTTTATATCGGACGATCCACGTTTAGCGTCACTATAATCCCAAGTAGATGAATCGTATAATGTTTTTTCATTAAACCCATCAAAATAATGTATTTCTTTTTCGCTTGCAGTACTTGTAGAATTTAATACTGGAATTTCACCATTAGAATAACCAGCTAATTCTGATGTTATCGTTCTAAATGATACGTTATTACCAATTGCACCAAATCTATAGACATCTTGAGTATCATTAGTATCTATATATCCATATACGCATACATTAAGTAAACCTTCTACTTTATTGTTAAATGCATTTCTATCTGTAGTGGCTAGATTTACATCTATTTCATTATTTAGTGTTTCTACGTATTCATCTATATTAAGATTATCCGAATTACCTAATTCTACATTTCTAATACCAATATAACTATTGTACGGATTTATGCAATCGTGTGTCTTATCTATTTCTTCTGTTTCCGTGCTACTTTTTCGTATAACACAATTAACGTTACCAGATTTAAAATCACTACCTTTTACTACTATATAGTTTCTATTATTACCACTATCTCTCAATGTGGATACATAGTAATATATTTCATTCGTATCTATATCACTATTATCAGGATCAAAATACGCCTTTAGTAATGTAGACTTTATTCTTGAAAATCTATATGCTCTAGCGTCAAAATCTATATCCCAAGTACTATCTTTTACATTTGCAGCAAATAAATAATTATCTTTAGTCGCTAATATTTTCGGTGTTAATTTAAAACCAGATATGTAGTTGAATTCCTCTATTGTTATTTCTTCTATTCGTGATGTACCAAAATCTTCATATGTAAAATTACCTTGTGATTTATTTAGTTTACCTTGATAAATTACATTTACTACTGGTAGATCTTTATTATTTTTATAGTAAATAGAGTAAATTTTTACATATTCAAATGTATTTTCATTAAGATTTATATTTAAAATAACTGATGCTTCCGAATTTTCATCTTCTGATGTACCTTGTATATCTATGTCTTTACTACCATCCGAATATTTAGTAAGATATATCATATCACTTAATGGTGATATTTGTGCTTCTACACCATTTTTATTGAAAAACTGATATGCATACTGTATTTTACCTGAATTTAATTGACCTATACCATAACCAACGAATTCTGGTTTATTTACTGAAATATCTGGTACTTGATCTAAATCAGTAGGACCAAATACTTTATCGTTTTGTAGTATATTTAAATATCTTATTTGATGTACTCCATCAGCCCAATAAACTTTTACGTTATCGTCGTCTTCCCATCTTGATACAAACGATAACTTGTAATTTGCAGTTATACCTAACGGACCTTTACCTATCAGTTTTACCCTATTTTCTTCTTCAGTTTCATTGTTATCGTATCTATAAAAATAGTTTACCCTTTCTGTAGTATGATAGAAAATAAATAAAGCGTAATTTCTAATTACAGTACCACCTACATATAATAAAAACTTACTCTCACCAAAATCGTAACTTTGTTCTACACCAGGTATAAATTGTATAGTACCTTTCTTATCGTTAATTTTAGTAATACGAATATTAGTTGAATTTCTATAAGAATCACTAGGTAATACACTTGCATCTAAATCTTTATTCATACCGCCTAAAAATGTTTGGGTATGAATTTTACCATTAGTAGTATTAAACATATTAATTCGTATTATAAACCTCTTCTTGTTTACCTGTAAAATAATAGAATGTGTCGTGACTATCTAATTCTGGTACTAATTTAATCCATACATTTTGTATAGTTTTCATACCATCCTCATTTGGTAACATAGCTTCTGCATACGCTTGCTGTCTATAAAAATTCCATGATCTTCTCAGGTCATAATATATTTCCCTATTCATCCTGCCATTCAAATACTCAGGATATTTTAATTTCATTGTTATATACCAATATATAGCTTCCTGATATGAAATTAGATCAGGTATAAGCGGATAACCTTTATCATCCTTTGGTAAAGCATCATATGATATTTTTAACCACCCTTTTTCATTATTAGTAACAATATAGCCAGGTTTAATAAAATATTGTAGTTCATCAACATAGTCACCTACATTATCTTTCAAACCGAACGAACCTGTCTTTAAACGCATAGGTGTAAAATTCCCAGTATCATTTAAAGAAAAAGCCACCTGATGCAAGTGGTATAAATCACTTGGTAAGGCGGCTTGATAGTTAGTTACTTTCAAATAAGGTACATCATTCTCACCAGATACTTTACGTATTAATTGTGTTACAGCACCGATCTTTTCAACAGCTTCACCACACCATTCTATCATATCTGATATACGTAGTGAATCTTCTTTTATATCTAAGTCAGCCATAACTTTAGCAATAACACTTCTTGAACTTATGAGTTTGTAAACCATATTAATTCTATATAATCTCTTTCTTTATTCTTAATAATTTGAGCTAGTCTTCGTTTATTTTCACGAGTAAGTACAATTTGATATTTAGACTTAAATGGCACTAAAGCTTTCTTTTTATACCAATGAAGTCTATATTTAAAACCATCACTATGCTCGTTTAGATACAATACTAATTTACCTAATTTTTTTGTACTTTGAAAATCTATAGAACAATGCTTACCATCCCAATATTTTGGTTTTGTTTTTACTATACTTATTTCACCTAATCTACTTGGTAATTTTATTTCTTCACCTTCTTCTATTAGTTTATTTCTAATATCTTTAAATAGTTCACTTACTATAGTTCTATATAGTTTATAATCTACTTTATATAAGCTATTGTCCTTAGTTTCTTCTAAATAATATTTATAAAAATCTTGTATTGTATACGATTTACGTTGCTTCATTATTTTTTAATAGTTATATTTTCTAAATCATTAGAAATATTATTCTTAGTATCAGATGGCATAGTAATCATTATACCTAATTCTTTTTCCATTATCATTTGTTTGATAACAGGTATCATATTAGCTGGTACAGGATATGGTAAATTAGCATTATAGCATTTTGTACCATCGTCTTTTACTTCGTTAGCTATTTTTGTTGGATCTTCTGCTAAAAGTTTAATATTTATATATTCTAACAGTTTAGGTCCTTCTACATATATATGATTATTTTTTAAGTAAGCTAAATAATCATTACATGTCCATCTTCTATCTCTTTGCCATACTGCCCTTTGTTCTGATGTGACTTGTATAGGATTGCCAAATACATCAGTAACAGATACTATACCAGATTTAAAATGTAAGTCTATTGTTTTTGGTATTTCTATTTCTGTTATATGACGATATTTATCTGTTCTTAATTGTCCGTCTTTACCATAATCTTCTTTTAATAGACGTACACCATCTAAACTCTGTAAATACGCTGGATTTATATCTCTACCTTTATCTATATCCTGTTTGATGAGTAAAGCTCTATAATAGTGTATCCATTGTTCTATTTGTAATCTGCTTAATGTATCGCTTGCTGACACATCCCCATTTCTTATTTCTAGGACTACATCGTCTATTAACGAGTTTAATGAGTTAAATGTTACCATAAGCGTTGTATTTTTATTATCTTTTAACTATTATTTCTACATTTTCCCCATTAGCTATAGCTTCTTTTATTTTCTTCGTAATGTCTATTTCATACTTAGTAGAGTTTATAACAGTTCCTTTTACTTTATTTTCACCTACTATTATACATCCAGAAGAATCTTTACTGGTATTTCCTCTATGTATTCTAATACCTAAAAAATGAGGTACATCCACAAGTAAAGGTAATTCTCTTCCAAATTTATTAGACATGGTAACTATTACTTTATATGTACCAGCAGGTATAGCTGTTTCACTATATATTTTTTCATTACATCTACAAGACTGTCCACGGCTTGTATAGGGGCATTCTAAGGGCAGATCTCTAACAGTATCTTCTATTGTATCACAATAATATTTTCCGTCGATATAAAGCTTAGAAATAGTGTATTTATCGCCCTTAAAAATTGTATTTAATTCTATAATCATATTATGCTGCTCCTTCTAACGCTGTTACTCTATTGTTTAATTCTGTAATAGAACTTTCAATAGTAGATATTTTAGAATTTATTGTAGATATTTGTTGAGTAATAGTATTATTTACTGTATTATTAAGTGTTGTTACGGTATTACTTAAAGTTTCAACCTGTTCACTCAAATTATTTAAAACACCCATAAAATCTTCTACTACTTTACCATAATTACTTAGAAATTCGTTTAATTTTTCAATTTCAGCTGGGGTTGAGTTCTTTATTATTTTCATATTAATCTTCATATTTAACTGTTATATCTAAATTAAGGTCGTATGCTTCTTGATCACTACCACTTATATATAAACCTTCTGTATCACTATAATGAAATTCCAAACTTGTAGCTCCGCTAGTGGTATCATATACTTTATAAATATTTTCATCCGTACCTACTATTATATGTCTTAATGCACCAGATCTATTAACGCGGTGTTCGCTATCGTATTCGGTGGTAATACAATCTATTACTATAGATAAAGGAGCAACATTCAATGGTGGAAACAATATTACCATATTATGTAACGTATTAACTGGATAAGACATTACGTGGCTAAATTTAACAATATTTAAATTATCTATTTTAATGTGAATACATTTTTCTTTTATAGTTTCTATAATATTATTACCGAATGAAATAACGTTATCGTGTTGAATATTATTGTGTTTACCTACTATTATCGTATTGTTTTTATTATTGGTATTATTACTACCAATTACAGTTATATTATTACCAGATACATTTAAACTATTTATAATCGTATTATTCGTATTTAACTTTAAATTATTGCTATTAGAAAAATCTAATTTTAAATAACGATTATCCGAATCTACTTCCCAATTAGTCCAATTTGCATTAGCTACTTTATTTCTAGATTCTATTACACCACTAGCACTTATGCGAATTTGAACTACAATACCATTAGAAGTAATATATGGTTTAAATACCATCATTATATATCTGCCATTTACGTTACTACTACTGTCGTTAACCAAGTATATAGAATTACTATCTGTAGCTGTATCTAATTCTGATGTATTTATTGCTTTTATAGTCAAACAATTACTTAGATCTTTATACAATAAAGATTTTTCTGTAAATATCTCTTCGAGATTATTACCAGTACCCGCAACAGCTTCACCATTAGTATTCACACCGATAGAATGATATAAACTATCTGATATTTTATAAACTAAAGCCATGTAAGATTGGTCAGAACCTTCTAATTCGTATATAGAAGATTTATTCATAGCAATAGTACTATCAACATTATCTAAAGTTTTATTAGCTTTACTTTCTACTCCAGACTTGGTAACTACAACACTATTGGAAACGTTCGACAAATCTGTATTAGCTTTACTATCCATGTCAACTTTAGTCTTCAATGTATTCGAATCTACATTAGATAGATCTTGATAAGCATAAGACTTACTTGGACCAACTATTATAGTAGAATATATATATAATTCTCCAGATAAAACAAAATAATTAATCAATACTATAGATCCTTCTTGTAAAGGTATATCCGCTTTACCATATATACCGTCAGGAAATTTCAATGTGGCATTACCATTTTGAAATATAAGTATTTTACCCGTACAACCTTCGAATAGATTATTGAAATATACGTTTTTTGTAGTAGATCCTGTAAGATTTATAATACTAAACGGTTTGTTTAAAAAATCTATAGTATAAGAATTATTTTGTTCTGTTATTTCTTGGTACTCTTCTATATTTACTATTAAATTATTCAGTAAGGCTGTTTGTATATCATCTATAGTAACGTAATTACCTTCGTTATTTTCATTATCTTGATAAATCATAAGTCTATCAGAATGTTCAATGCTCTTTTTGGTAAGTCTACGTAATTCTATATTATTCATTATTTTATATTTATAAAATCCATTATACTATAATATTTATCATTTACTTGTTTCCAATATTCTTTATTTTTCTTTTTTGCATAATATCTCGGATATGGAAATTTTAAGTTTTTACCTTTATAGAATTCAAAACAATCTTTATATGGAATCTCTTCCATTTCTATTAATCTTGTCCAAGGTTTTTTCTTATAACAACCAGTAAATGTAATAGCAGTATACTTATTCAACCATTTCTCCATTGTATCTAGTAATTTACTTTCGTCTTTCTTACTAGAAAATAGATTAGTTTCTAATACTATTCTTACATTACATGTTGCTTGATCGTTTAAGAAATCTAACACATCTTCCACATTGATATTATATGTTAATAAACCATGACCAGAAACAATCTTATCTTTTTTGAATTTAACGCGTATATCATAATATCGTACACCAGCCTCGTATTGTTCGTATATATTCAAATCCTGGCATTTGCCTATAAAATTGAATAATCTAAAATACCATTGTGGTTTACAATAAGATAAACTGTTATGTGTACCTAATTTCATATAATTATTATTAATTTATCAAATAATAGATATAAAATGGTAGAATGTATTGATTGACCAACTATACCACCAAGTAAAGTAGCTAGTATATCTAACCAGTCAAATTTACCACCCCATGCCTTGTCTCCATATTCCTTGCCGATCGCCAAGCCTACGGCAAACAGTAACGTGCCTATCAACGCCCCGAGAAATCCATATAAGATATGACGAGGACGGTTACTTTCTCTCAACCATTTCATCGAAGACCTCCTTCCTGATCCGGTGTCCATTCCGGGCTGGTCAACAGTTTCTCCAGCTCTTTCCCCTGATAGACGGGATAATTCTCCCACTCTACGCTATCTTCCGATAGGGGCATTATTTCCTTATTTTTCTTCGATACCAGCGTATCGTATGTTTCTACGTGCATGATCGCTTCTGTTGCGTCTACGTTCTTTCTTCTCGTTTCCCAATCCGGGTCTATATCTTTAAGTTCCGAAATCGGGATTTTGTAATATCTGTTCATCGTATTTTGGTTTTTAGAATTCGTTATTTTCTCCGGCCTTGCCGTCTATATCTTCTCCGTTGTATTGACACGAGGCCTTATAGTTATGCTTTATTTCTTCTTCGGTTAACTCCCTGTTATATATTAATGCATCATATATTTTCTGTTTACATGCGTAAATAGGGGAATTATTTATTGATCCTAATGTAATCCCGATTACTTTGTTTTCTTTTCCGCCATTAAAGCATCCTACAACGAATATCTCTTTTCCTTTATTGGAAATATTAAAGTTTGTATTACTAACATTGCCATTCATTATATATCTATTCTCTGACGAAAAACAAATACCCTTGTTTATTCCTAAATAATAGCTACTCCCATAAATAAGTCCGCTCCAACTATTACCGGTTAATAATTCAACATCACTAATTGTAAAAAGAATTGTAAAATCTATATTGGTCATTGCTTTTACAACACTTGAAAAGTCATCTACCCCGTCATATTGGATATAACCGTCTCCGTAACCCGATTCCGGCGTATATGCGAAGTTTTTATTTTCAAGGTCGTTCCCGTTGCCGGATAGATCCGGAAGAATGTTTTTATTCTCATCCGTGTTGCTTCGTCCTCGACCGGTATAGTAACCGATCAGACCCTCCCGGATGTAGTCCAATGCTTTCGATACTTTACATCGGGCTATCATACGGGGTTTTACTTCGGCGGCATTGCTGGCGAAATAGGTCTGTTCGTCGTAGGTCGTTATTGCCGGTAAATCAAGAGAATATTCTGCCGGAGTAAATAATACATAATAATAGATAGTACTTTCATCCTCGATCATGGCTTTTAATGCTTCTTCCGTTGGATAGTCGGTTATATCATATACAACTGTAAATCCGTATCTCAGACTGTTTGTCCATACTCCATACACTTTATTCCACTTATTGGATGTGGAATCTCCTGTATAATAGAATTTATTGCTGTAAAAGACAGATATGTAAGGGGTTACTTGTGTTCCTTTTACCGATCCTCTTATAAGGACTTCTCTTAAATCTCCGTTACTATTAAGTGTTGAGATTGAAATGACGGTGAATCCTGTACTCACACCTATCCGCTGTATCAGTTTCCATTCTTTTCCGTTATACACTACTTCATCGTATATGCTGTTTACTGATCGAAGGATACCGTCATGTCCCGCCTTTTTCATTGCTTCTTTGATGTTCAACAACTGGTAATCGCTTCCTGCTTTATCCTGCATGACTGACAAATACAGCCCTCTGTCTCCTACCGATCGCATAGGTACGGGATTCGCAGGGGTCGGTGTGCCGATCTGTTCCGTAAGCCCATGTATCGATAGGGACAACAGTTTATCGTCTCCCGGTTTCGTGTTCCAGATCGGAAATGCCCTGCCACTAGCATTAGCATATATAATTTTTTCACCGCTACCACCACCTATAGCAGGACTAATTACACTATTATTGTATATTACAAGGTGATCGTGAATATATATACTATTTCCCATATTTATGATTTATATATTATACGTGTAATATTACCACTACCACCAGCAGATCCAACTCTAATAAATATACCGTTACTTAAGCCATGAACATTAAAAATTGTAGTTTCACCTTCTGCTGTTATTTTTGAATCTTTTACAATTGCCCAAGGCCCTTCTCTATCTAAACTTTCTTCTAATTGTAAATCCCCAGTAACAGTACCTATTACTTGTATAGAAAAATTATTATTATCAACAACAAATAATGGAGAATTATCTATAGAACTTGCAGTAACAGTTAGATTACCGTTAAATTCTTTTACCATTTGTATAATATTTTATAACGTTATAAAAAAGAAAAAGGGATAAGACATTTAAGCCTTACCCCCAATTCCAGTAATTAATGTGTTGCTTCGTATCTTACGAACACGGCTCCTTCTGGAGCGTCAGGGTCAGTAAGCGTAGCTTCAGTCATTTTTATGTATGCCTCAGTATTATTTATACCTAGTTTTTCAAAAACTCGCTTATAATCTGAATAAAACATATTTATAACATAATAAAAATCAGCATATTCATATTCGTCTATATTGATTTTATATGCATTTATAAAACGTTTCACTTCATCAAAAGACCAATGCTCACCTTTTGTACCGTCAACATTTTCCATTTTTCTAACAGCCATTTCAGCTTTTTCACGAGTAAAGTGATTTTTGCTATTATAGCCGTACATTCCACTATGTTTATTACACTTATACATCAATTCTTCGAAAGCTTCAGGATCATTATATTTCATTTCTTTCAGCTTGTCATGTAATTGAGCTTTTTCTTCCCAGGTGTAATGACGGTTTCTGCCATAACGATCAGAAGTGGAATACCGTTCGCTCATCATATATCTTTCGTCCATCATAGTCTAAACATTTTGTTGCTTCAATTTAGAATACTCATCTCTTAAATATAGAATATCTTTACGATTTATGACAATAGGCCCTATCTGAATCCCACCTTTAGCTTCAATTTCTTCTAGAAATAAGTTAAAAATTTCATCAGTATTTATATTATCATTCTCATCAGTAAACATATCTAAATATTTGCTGTACTTTCTAATAGGCATTTTAACTAATGGAGATAAAAATGAGAAAGCTTTTAATATTGGAGATGAGGAAAACATTTGTTTTAATGCTGGATTTGCCCAATTTTCTAATGCCTTTATTAACAATTCTTTATCAGTTAGCATATTACTATCATTTATATTTTAACATTAATTAGTACCTAAGAAAGTACTAATTTAAAAGTATTAGCGGATTATTGATTATTCTGATTCTGTTTTATTTGTAAAAATTCATTCCATGTTTTGTCGGAATAATTCTCTAAATACTCATGCATTAATTCATTTTTTCTGTTACTTTCTTTTAATACTTTCTTTTTCAGAGATTTGACAGTTTCCAATTGTTCTTTTAAAGCCTTAATACCTTCTTCGTCAGTTAGTATGTAAGGTTTAACTAGCATTGTTAAAATATTCTGATAAACTAACTGTACAGCAGTTTGTTTTTCTAAGTATTCTTCTTCACGCATTAAGTCTTGCTTTTGTTCTTCACTTAGCGAACTTAATTCGTTTTCAATTTCAGCCCAAATATCATTCTGAGGTTTTTTAGGAATATCTGTTATATTATTTGCCATTACTTTAGTTTTTAACATTTTTAATTGTTCTAATTGTCTATCTATTACCTCAGGGTTTAGTAATGGATCTGTAGTAGGAGTAAAGATAAAATTATTCATAATAATCCGCTTTAACTTTTAAAAACCAATTTAATTACGCAGCAGGAGTTGTTGAACTCGTAGTAGTTTGTCTGCAACAATATGGGTTATTTGATAATAAACCTGTTACTGTAGGTTCATTAGGCAAACAGTTAATACCCTTAATATTACGACAATCTAACTTATCTACATAATTAACAATTTCTGCACCCATGAATTTAGCATCCTTTCTAGCATCTGCTATTTCACATTGAATTAGTTTATCTTGATAAGGACGAACTGCATCATTTACAGCTACATGAGCTTTCAAATCGCTAAGTTCTTTAGCTAATATATCATAATTATCTCTTTGATTTTTATATAAATTAAAATCAGCATCGATTTGTGATTTATATAGACCAAACATTTCACGATCGATTGTTTGACGATCGCTAAATCTTTCGTTCTGATCTTTTAATTCTGCTTCATATAAAGCACGAGTTAAAGCTAAATTATCTTCACATTCCTTTTGAGATATAGTAAGTTCAGCAGCATTGTAACCACCATTCCAATAACCATTCCAATTGTTGAATGCGGCACCAGCTAACCACGGATTAATACACCCGTAATTATTGTTGTTCCAACCCCAACCACAGTTATTAGATTTGTTACCCGTACCGAACAAACCACCTATTGCACCCAAACCGAGTGCAGTACCAGCGATACCAAGACCAAGAGCGGTGCCAGCTACACCTTTACTTGCAAATTCCATAATATAAAATTTAGATTATTAATTAAATAAAACGCCATTATTTACTCGCCAAAGTAAATCATATTTAATTAGTTTTGTTTGTTAAATGTTGAAATTATTCGTCAATAACGATAAGTCTAGTTTCTTTAGTTTCGATTAGATCATTTGTATTAAATTGTTCATGTCTATAAATTTCGTCTTTTTTGAAATCAAAATGAAATAATCTTATCCAAAAATCACTAAATTTTTTATTTCGATACTTATTACGATATTCCTTTCTACGATATATATAAATATATTGATCGTTATTTATATCTAGTATTTCAGTAAGATTACCTATACTATCCATTGATATTGTAGAAATTGTCAAATTGTTGTGTTTTATCACAGTATCAAAACTACAATCGTTTTTAACTTCAACTTTGACCACCGTCGTATCGTGTATTTCTGTTTTATTTAATAATGCTTGTTTTAGCTCTTTATCTTTTATATTTAAGACTTTGCGAACGGAATCTATAGTTTGTACGGATTTATCATAAGAGTGTCTTAAATCGCTTAATTTTAGCCTTAAAACGCGATTATCGGCTTGTGTTTCATTAACTAATGATTCATAAGCAATTCTATTGTTTTTTTCGATTCCTAATTCATTGTCAGTTTTTTTATATAGCTTGAATAAAATAACATTAAATAGTAAAGACAACGACATTAAAATCAGTACAAATATAGTCCGTTTCATAAATAATACTTTTGATTATTTTTTCATCTCTTTCTCTAAATCTATATCTAATTCTTTCTTTATTTTTTTATTTACTATTATTTGTAATGGTTTAAATGGTCCTTTTGGATTTAATTCTACTTGACAAATAATAATAGATATTAAGTGATATATACATAAATACCAAGTAAAGAAATCACATAGAGAAAAATTGCCACTTAAATAAGGTATATAAACATCAATTATTTTACCTAATGAAATCAATAATACCGAATCCATTAATCTCATAATAGTAGTACCAAATGTACTATCTTTTTTATCCCTATCGCGCTTAGGTTTTTTATGTAACAGCCGCCAATTATATATTTGATTTAGTATTATAAATATTGATACTATTATAATTGGTGCTTTTAATGAGAAAAATAACGATGCTATACTACCTATAGCAGCAGAAGATGAAATTTGCGTAGCTAAATTACTCATTTTTTGATCTGTTACAAGAATCTCTACTGATACGAGTATAATACTAATTGTTTGTTATTTAAACGTATATATCTGTTATTTAATAATAATTTGCGAGAACTCGGATCAATAAGTTCTTCAATATTATTATCTAATATATAATTACCATTTGCATCTAGTCTACCTTCTGCAAATTCGAACGGTTTATCCGTATGTGGTGAAAATTCTTTTAAATCTTTAAACAATATATTCAATAATACTATATCTTCTATTTGTTCTTTTTCTATATTAACGTAATATTTATTAATAAAATTTTCTAATTTTATTAAGCTATTTGCTAATAATACATTATCTATATCTATAGTTTTATAGTTAATGTTTAATCGCAGTCTATTGTTAATATCTTCACCTAATTCATTTATATATTCTTGTTTTAATACTATAGAATCTTTAGACGTGATCATAACGAACAAATATTATTTTTGCAGGGAGAGCATAAACTAGTACGTTTTTTATTCAAATCGTGAAAATTACCCATTTTCATTATATCGTTGTAATATATAATGGAGTCTTCAACAAATTGTAAATTTACTGCATTTACTAATAGCTCTTCCCTAAAGTTAAGTATTAATAGTTTACTACGTAAAACATGATCATGACATATATCATGAAATTGCTTTATTATATGCATTTTAATATCATATAACTGTTTGTAAAATAAAACAGGTAGTATACTAATATTATTAGAATTTTCGTTGGATATTACTTGTACAATTAATAACGAATCAAATGAAAAATCTTCAGTATTATTTATTTTAATAGTACTAATCGTATTTTTTTCACATTCTATTTCTGTTGTATAATTGTGATCCGAATCAATTACACTAGATATATTTCGATAATTATCATATTTATCTATATATACCTTTAAAGATGTTGCTTCACCAGTAGAAACAGTAATAGTAATAGATTGTGAATTTATAGTTTCATTTGTAATTGTTTGAGTTATTTCCATATCAAAAAGTGTAAAAAGGGGCTAAGCTTTAACAAAGCCCCTTAATTATACATTAGGCTGCTTCACCACTGATAAATGCATCAATAAGTTTCTTAATACCTGAATTATCAAGTGAACCTTTTTCAACGTATATTTCAGTTGCAACCGGTGTAGTTTTGATGTATTGATTATCTGGAGATTGATATTTACGTTCAGATTCAATTACGATAGAAGCATATATTTTGCTTAAATCTACATTCAAATCTGGCATAATAACGGGGAACCAAGTTCTATTTGTTATTCCTCGATAACCCAATGCTTGTTTTTCACGATCACGAACAATTTTAGGATTACCTGTACCGGGCTTAGCTAAAGTAGTATTAGCTATAGTTACATTAGCGTCAGTTTTCATACCCATAGCAAACCCTGTTTTACTATAATCATTCATATATACGAACGGTTGCATATAAACCTGACTATATTCATTTATAGAGTTTTTACCTTCGTTATCGTCTTTAACTTTTGCAGTTAAAGTTAATACAGCAGCAGAAGCTGAAGCTGTACAACGAGCACCGGAATGTTTATCAATTAATGCTTTAAAATTAGCAGCTAGATTAGTTGCAGTATCACCAGATTTAGCAATATATTCATAAGTATGAGTAAATTGCCCTGGTAATTCAAACATGTCTTTATAAACTATTCTTAAAACATAACGATTACCAGCAACTACAGAATTAAAAGTAACAGTCCAAACTGCTTCCTGTGCGTTACTTGCATCATTATCTTTAATTACTTCTACATGTTTGATTTCATCACGACCAATAATATTCGAATATTGTATATCATTGTTTGCTGCATCTTTTACTAAACCTAACTTAATATATTTGGCAGCAGCAGCATCGGTAGCATTAGCAATATATTTACCAGTTTCACCGTTAATCATGATAATTTGACCGGCAGTATTACCAGCTAAACTTGATGCTACATTCGTAGCTGTTTGTGCTTTACCTACTAGCACAGTATTTACATGTTGTAACATATTTATAAATTTGAGTTATTAATTAACTCGGTAGAAGTTTAGTCGCTCTACTTTGTATCATAAAATATCCTTCTATTTTATTAACATTTCCACGTTAAACTAAACCGAATATTATTCTTGTTCGTTTACTTCATTACTATAAGAACTATATCTCTGATCCATTTTATTTTCTATATACATCTTCGCAGCTAATTTAATAACTTCATCATGAATAGAATCAGGCAATTCTGTATATTCGTCAAATGGATCTACAGTAACATCTATTGCTTCTGGTTTTTTAATATAACTTATAGTATATGTATTTATATCATAATTACCATCAGTATAAAAAGTAACACCATTCTTCGTAAATAAACGTAGAGGTCGTGCGTAATTATTATGTAAATGGTAATCTGATAATGAATTATTCAATCTTTGGTCTATATTGTCGTGTGTACACTGAATAACATCTACTGTCTTTATTATTGGTGTAGATGTACCAGGTAAAATTTCCCAGCATTTGTTAGTACTACTTATTCCTACTGTTTCATTAACTATGTACCACATATCATTAACATCAAAATTACTATCATTCTTAAACGATAATTTATATGTGTCATATGATGTAGTTTTTGCTTGTTTAATCAAATTTGTAGAATCGAAAGTATGTTCTTTGACCAAAAATCTAAGATCTTCTATACGTTTTTCACTTTCTTCAAAAGCTTCACGTTTTAAATTAAAACCAGTATATTTAGTTTTAACTGCTTTCCTAATACCCGCTGTCAACCAATAATTTATTTCAAATGTAGTAGGTTTATCGGAAATTAGAGATGATCTATTAATCTCATTTAAAAAACCTATCTGAAAATCTATCTTTCTCATAATTATTGTTGATTTTGATTATCCGGAGTATTTTTAGTTAGTCTATACCTAGCTTCATTAACAAATATTTCTACCGCTAATTTTACTATCTCAAAGTGAGTATCTTCACTTAATTCGCAATTACTATCTATATTGATCTTATTTGGTTTACGAATATATGTAATAGTAAGATCCTTTATTTTAGTATATATATCCGTATATACATATATAATACCACTATTTGTATCTGTACCTTCTAATAATATAGCTGGAGTGTATAATATTGGCGTATTATACATTGTTGTCATTACTTCTTCTTTTTCGTCATGTGTAATAAGTTTATTTATTACTGTTTCTGGCTCTTCATATTGCTTTACTGTACCAGTTACATTACACTCTGAAGTAATATATAGAAAGTAATCTGTAGGTAATTTAGCACTATGTGAAGTTGGCGTTACTTCATTTAAATTACTAATAGTAGATTGTACTATTAAATTTTTTATAGAGTCTAAATTACGTTTCACATTTTGTGGTGCGTTTTCTAAAGAATCTCTTTGTGTATATCGCATTAATAAATAACGATCTTGAGATATATTTAAAAATGAAAATATAGTATCTGAATCAAGTTTTTCTTCAAATGCTAACGAAGGGTCCATTACTTGAACTTGTCTTTCAAATTCAATTTGCATTTCTCTTGCTGTCATTATTCTTGTATACTTAATGGTTGCACATTCGTTTGAACTCTAGCAGATTGTATATTTTCGATTGCTAGATATACAGCTAACGATACTATTTCCTGATGTACATGTTCTGATATTTCAGGTGAATCTTTTAATCCTGTTTTATTATCATTACCGGTATCAATAGAACTATCAAATTCTTTAGGATATATGATATATTTTATTTCTAGATTATTATTTTTACCTGTATTAAAATCAGAATATTCTATTGGATCTACAAATACAGCAATTCTATTGTTTTCTATTACCGCTATAGGATCTTTTATCCATGGTGTATTATGTTTATTAGATAAAAATTTTGCTGCAATATCATGCGAAACAATTTTAACGGGTAAAAAATTGTGTTTACCATCTCCTGTACTAGGAAATAAATCAATAACTGCGCTTATTATGTATAATATTCTATTAGATGTATTTAAATTATAAAACGCTTGATAACCATAATTAAATTCATCTAATTCTATATAGTTTGTTTTAATTAACGCTTGTAAATCAGAAATACGTTTTGTGCCCATCTCAAAAGATAAGCCTAACTTATTATCTCCAGTAAATTTCTGATTAATAAGCATTAGATAAGCTTTATTTAGCCACAAATCTTTTTCTTCGGGCAAGAATGACGGATAGCTAGTACCATTTAATTTGTCTAACTCTACGTCAAACATTGTATGCATTTCTTCAAGTGTCATTACTTAGATTCTAATTCTTTTAAAATTGTAAGCTTTAAATCTTGATTTTTAGGATTATCCAAATACGCTATAGCATCATCTAAAGAATTACCAATAATATCTGTACCATAATAATACACATTTCTAGATTTTCTTATTATATTCTTAGCTATGCATGATTCTAGAATAACTTCAGTTTGTTTATTTTTATTATTAACCCATTTTCTAAAGAATCTATTTGGATCACTTTCTACTAAAGAATAAAGTTTACTTTCTATAAACTCAGAACTCATAGTATCAGATTTATAACCATATAAACGTAAACATTTTCGCATATCTTCCAAAGACATTTTATCAAACTCTTTTATTGCGTTACGTTTAATTCTATTAAATCTATTTTCTTCCTGAGCTTCTGCCTCTTTATTTATTAAAATATAATCTGTGTTTGGTTTAACTTCAGCATAACTAGTAGCTACTCTTTTATGTCCTTTTAAAAATAAATATTGTAATTCATCCCAAGGATTTTCTGTATGCAATGTTAATTCTCTATTAGATAATTTAACTGCAAATTGTTTCCAATAATCACTACTAGCCGAAAGAGTACCTTCGTTAAAACCTAATGCTTTTTCTAATCGTACAGCATCTTCTGCTGTAATACCTGTATATTTATTACCAGATCTAGTCCAGTAAGGCGCAATATAATCAAAACAGTTTTTATATTTTGTAATACCTGCCCAAGGGTCTTTACTTTTATGTCGTAAGATTACTTCCATTTTATTATTTTTTAAAACATATGATTCCATGATATAATACCAGAATCATACAAAATTAAAGTAAATACAAAGGGGCCATACGACCCCAATGTATTATTTTATGTTATTACTCAGCGTCACAAATAAGTTCTCCACACGCTCTAGGATCACGCAACATAATACCTACTTCACCCAAGAAGTGTACAGCGTAACCGTCTTTAGCGTTAGAACGAACTACATTAACAGCTTTACCATATCCTTGACCAGGAGCAACAGAACCTGATGTATTCCACATTACAAATTCACGATTCTTACGTGCTACTTTAACAATATTGGCTTCTCCATCACGAGTACCAAAATCAAGGAATGTAAATCTATAAGATTCTAGCGGTTTACCAGTAATAGGGTGTAATTTACGATTATACGTAATATTATCATACAATGGGAAATGTTTCAAAGTCATTTCAATACCATTAGTCATCTTATAAGTAGTAAACTGTCCACCGAGAGTCAATTCTTGTCCACTACCTGTAATAAACTTCGTATCAATCAAATTAAATCCAGAAGCTCTTTCCTTCAGAATTCTATCAAATTCACGCATACCCATTTCACCAGTAAGTGCAACAAATTTACGTTCATTTGTACCAAGCATGTTATAAGACATATCGAACAAGAAATCTTCTAACAATTCTGGAGTAAGTTCTGTATAATAACGTTTATTTGCAGGAGCAATCTGTTGGAGCAAACCAGCACCAATATAGACAGGACGACCATTAGTACCCATCAAATCAGTTGTTCCATCTGGTTTAGCGTTATATTTAGAATATACTAAAAGTCTTTCTTCACGTTTTTTCCATTCACGAAGAGCTTTCCATTCTTGGAAATCAGCCCACAAGTAAGAAGATTTACCTGTTTTTGGATCTTTCAATGCGATTGCTAATACTGTACTATAAGCACTACCGGTAATATCATAAGACAAACGAACTGTAGTCAAATGATTACGCATTTTAAATTGAGTGTTATAGTTCAGAATATCAGCTTCTTCTGAATATTCTTCATAAGCTGAAGCAAGACGTGATACTTGTTTACCAGGTAACAAAAGATCGCCAGGAATATAAGATCCTGCTTGACCGTCTGCTACATAACAAGTATAAACCCATTCTGTACCATCTTGATATGGTGCACCAGAAACACGTACTTGAAATTCTTTATCATCAAATTCTAAAATAGCACCAGGTCCGACATTAGACCGAAAAAATTAATATGATTCGCTAGATCATACCAGCTAAAAGCTGCTTTATCTTTCGATAAAGATTAGACTATATCTTCATCCTATAAAGGATGCTTTGCATTTCGAGTTCGCTTGAACCCTACTCCCATTGGGATAGTCGTTGAACGTTCTAACTTAATTTTTAAAGTTAGCTTCGCTGCTGATTGCCTATTGTATCATTCTAATTATTTTCAAACATTCAAGCTTATTGTTACCAATTACTTTGTAGTTAATTAGACTTTAAGGGTTTCCAGCAATTAACAAAGTTTATTTTTCATAATATTACTATTATGCGTGGCTCAGACTTTATGCTAACCACTTATCTTCCAAATGCAAAATGATAGGTTGATTGCCAATACCAGCTAATACTGTATCAGCGTTATCTGCTGTAATTTCAGTTCCTTGAAAAATAGCTCTACGAATATTTACAGCACGATCAGTATCAATCATTACTGACCATTCATATTCTCTTTGGTCGATAACCATAGTTTTCCCAAGACCCCCAGTAAGGAAATCTAATGATGTACTATAACCATCGTCTTTAGTACCAAATACATATGAAATTACATTTGAAATTTTATGAGGTTCTACCAACAATGCGTTAGTAAGCATATTTTCATCAACAAGATCAGAAAACCACTTACCTTTGTATAGTTGAAGATTATTTAAAATATTATTTTCCATATATAATACTAGTAATTATTTTTGTTTTATCTAGACGGTTTGCGTAGTTGTTTTGAAGTTAATTCCCATAATGGGGTTGCCGTCCTATTATTAATTGTTTGTTTTGACCCACCTTTTTTTGTTGAAGCCAAAGTATTTTTTAATTTTTTAACAGCGGTTGTTTCTCCAGCAGCTTTAGCTGAATTAATCAACTTGTCACCTTTCATTGTAAAGTATGCAGATTCTATAAGATTTTTAACGCTTTTAGAATAATCTTTTTGATACTTTGTAGTACCATCTGCTTCTACTTTAAAAATATAATTTATTAAAGTTTTTTTATCTTCTTTCGGTATTTTAATACCTCTAATATCCTGTATATCTTCTATTTCCTTAATAACGTTATTGTAGAAAATTTGTTGTTGTTGCTGATAAGCTTCATATTGTTTTTTTTGCTCTTCTAATAGCTGTTGTTTCTTTTTTTCTGTTATATTTTTCATTTGTTCAGCTGCATCTTGCGCTTCATCCGATAATATACCAGCATCTTCGTATTTTAAAATCTTCTTATCAATAGATTTATCTGATAAACCTTGCTCTGTTAAAAATTCTCTAATAACTCGTTTTTGCGTTTCCTCATTTTCTAAATCAATACTATCATAATCTAAATCCGTAGATGTTTCTTGAAAGTATTTATATAGATCACCGCCTTGAGCTACAAACTCATTTAACTCTTTTATTTCTTCACTAGCAAACTCCGGTTCAGAATTTTCTTCAATTACATCAGATATATAAGAAATAAAATCTTCTACAGTTTTTGGTTTTTCTTCATCGTCTTCAATTTCCCAACCAAATTGTTCTGCAATAGCGTCGAAAAACAATGAAACATTTTCTTCTTCGGATTCGTTGTTGTCATTTTCATCGTCTTCTTTTGTTTCATTATTATCTGTACCGTCTCCATTATTGGTATCATCAATATCGTCGCTAGTGTCAATATTATTAACATCGTCTTTATTATCATCTTCAGTATCAATTTGATCGTCATTCTTTAGATCATCAATATCATCATCTGGATTTGGATCTAAATTTGCAACTTTCTTACCTTGTATATTGCCACCTATTGTGTCAAATACAGCACTAAAACCACCAAACGGTTTTGTATCTTCCATAATTAATTTAATTTAATTAGATTTATTTTTTTTGAGTATCGTATAAATTTAATCCTTGGCTAACGATTTCACCAACTAATCTTTTGGTTTTACTAAAATCTCCTAATTTAGGAACCAATAAAGATGTTAAAACTTCTGCAATATTTTCTTTATCTGGAAATATTGAGCATTATTAATATTAAATATAGTATCAAGCATATTAGAAACTAATACATTTTTAGATAAATTGGTTCGTAACGCACTAAGGATTGGTGTATTTATTATGGACTTTAACAATCGAGTTTCTGTCCAACCTCTACCATAAATAAGGCTAGCTAAAGAAGCAGCTATACCTAACGTATTATCGATTCCAATTAAAAAATTAGTTTCATTTTAAAGAACTATTCCATCGTTCAAAAGCTCCTTTTATGGGATCCCAATAATTTATATTTCTTTCATATGGAGATATATACGAACCAGTATAAACACTTTGTTTTAAAGTATCTTGATTTATAGTATTATTATATACATTATTTGGTATAAATGTCGTTTCTACATTTGAACTATCTTTTTTATCTATAATATTATTTGAATTTTTCTTTTTAGCTGTAACCACTATTTCCGGTAAAACATAACCCCCTTTGTAGGTTGCATATTCGTTAGTACCTTTTAAATAATCTATTGTTCTATCTGAATAATTTATAGTATAATCAGAATGTTGAAATTGACCTCTACCGTTTTGATCTTCTATCCATATCCCCCCCCTGGTGTATCAGAATTACTATACATAGATTCATTAGAAAATGTAGGATGCCCTGGTAATTTATAAGTATCTGTAAAATGACTATTTCTATCACCAGTTAACATACGTTCAGTATTGGTTAATATATATGGTATTTCTATTTTATTTTTATTAGCATTATAAAAACCTTCATAGTCGTAATAATGATTTTTATCATAAGGGTTTGGATTGAGATCCTTATATTCTGCAACTTTTTTATACCAATTATCAAAATCTTTTTGTACTTGACTATATCTTATATTCGGATAAATACTTCTATACGAATCGTATAGTTCTTTCCTTGTTTTAGAATTTAATTCTCACCACATAGTTAATGATGCCATTTAGCTGCATTTTTAGCAAATTGAGCACGTTTCTTTAATTGTTTACTAGCTTTACTACCTTTCTTTAATACTTTGTTAGCATATGCTTGTACACTCATACCTGCTCTTTTAGCAGCAGCTTTAAATTTTCCTCTGTTTTTCTTTTTAATATGAATACCCCCATTTTTGTATGAGGGTAACATATTAAAATTAGGCATATACGAATAAATCATATTCGCTAATATTTCATTATTATTCATAATAATTACTTTTTACCGCCTTTACCTTTTTTACTACCTTTCTTGCAAGCCATATTATTTCTTATTTTCACCAGCAACCGGATTACTTAACGCTGTTTTGGCCTTTAATTGTTCACGTTTAAAGGCTGCGTCATCTTTTTGTTTCTGTAATTCTTTTGCTGCCTTTAGTTTCTTTTCTTCAAGTTTTATTTTTTCTCTCTCTAATTCTTTTTGACTGTCTACTTTATATTTTTCTGTAATTTGTTTGTTAATAGAATCTCTTTGTTTTTCAGCTAATTGCATTTGTTTATCCATCATATTAGCTGATAATTCTTTATCTCTTTGTGCTTGTTCTGCTGCTAAAGCTATTTCGTTACTAGTATCATTATTAGCGTTATCAGCATAACCATAAGCACTTATTTCAGCAACAGCAATTCTAGTAGCATTATCTTCATCAATTTTATATTTATTAATCTCTAATTCTTGCTGTTTTAAATCTAATTCTTGCTGTTTTACTTCATTTTGCAACTGAACTAATTCTGCTTGTCTTTGTTGTTCTGCTTGTGCCATTTGTTCTTGTTGTTGCATTCGTTTATCTTCTATATCTGCTAATTTTTGTTTAATTAAAGACATATTATCAGTAGTTATTATTTCTGCTATATCCAATAAACTAGCTCCGTTCTGCATTGCTGCTTGCGATAGAGACCTTAATGATTCAATATTTTGTTGTTCTTTTGTGGAATCTGTAACAAAAATATCCATGTCTTCATAATAGAAATCATCATTTATAGTAAGAAAAGCTCTAGTAGCATCATCGAAAATATAATGTAATTTAGTACGATCTGACTTAGACCATGCCGCTTTTGCTGTATTTAGTAGCATGCTTATTACGTGTTTTTTACATTGATTATGTACCCAAAATAATGGTTCTGTAATATTTGCAGATTGTGCTACACTTCTTTCTACATTACCAACTAATTCGCTAGAAGATATAGCACCTTGCCTTTGTTGAGTAATACCAGATATTTCACTAACCATTTGCTCTATTTTATCCATTAATTGGATATATTGAGCAATAACATTAGACATAGTAAGATCTAATGAAGTTATTTGATTAAATGTAGCTGAGTTATGACATATTGTAAAATCATCCAACAAAAACAAATTATCTTTATCTAGAGTAAAACCATAATACTCTCCTTTCCCATAATATTCTACTTTAAACATAGAGCGAAGTGTATCTTTTGCCCAAAATTTAGATCTGTGTGCTTGTTTCCTAATTATTTTGGTAGGTATATTTTCACAACCAGATAAAATAGATACAACATAACTTCCATTAGATACGTTTTTACACAATTTCGAAGGTTTAGACTTCTTGTAACGCACAGATACTTTCATACCAAGACTTCTAGCAATAAATGCGAATTTATCAGCTATATGCTTTCTATAATCTACTTGACTAAACGTAAATCTATTTTTCTTAGAATCATAATGTCCATCTGAATCTAATAAACCTGCTAATATTTTTAATCTATTTTCTCTTGAATTATAAATACAATCATCTGGAATATCTTTATAACAATAAATATTCAATTTTTTCAATGCTTGTATAACGTAGTTTAACGGTTTATTACGATAACCTATTATTTGTTTTTTATCAATCGTAAGACTAACATTTACAGCTTTACTATTAGACGGTTCAATTCTAAGTTTCATACCGTGAGTAAAAGCAAAATCATTTAGATAATTTATAATCTCTGTATCTGCTGTAGTAATACACGGTTTATTTCTAGTTCCATCACCTAACCACAAACCTACAAAATAAGGATCTATGGGTAATTCACGTTCTATAAATTCTAATCCATTACTTCTATATAGAAAATATTTATCTCTACATCTCGGATTATTTCTAAATTTGAGCATCAATTCAATTGGAGTTGCTGTTTCAAACTTTGTTTTACCGGTATGTTTATTATATTTTCCATAATAAATTTCATGTCTACTATTTACTATTTGAATATTTCCACCAGAACTAGGTATGATACGATACATATCATCTGTACCGTTATGTAATTGAAGTACAGTTCTACCTTTACCATCAGGTCCCATAACTCTATCGTACAATTCAATGTCTTCTACATTTTTAATTGTACCATCAGCCATAAGTATTTTTGTACCTTTTATATGACATTTTCCACCTTCCCTGCCTGGTATATCCCAACCTTCATCATACGGATTTATAAAATTAACTCCTAAGGAAGATAAATAATGCATCCATTTTTCTACACTAATACCCATTGATTTAGGTATTTGTGTAACATCCATATTTATTACTTTACCTTTATCTCTAGCTAAAGCTAATTCTAATCTATACCACAATATTATATACATATATTGTAAAGGTTTCATTATACTAACTAGAGATTTTGGAGAAGAATTATTGTTACTATAAACCGCACCAGTATATGGTAATTTCTGTGAATTTAAACTTTCAGAAGATATATGTTGATATTCTATTGGTTGCATACCAAAATAGAGATCATCACCAGCCCTATAACCTTCCCATACTTCTACTACCCAATCCCATTTAAGATTTAACTCTGAACCGGTAGGTTTATACGTTTCATCTACTATTTGTTCTATTACTTCGCCATTCTCGTCTAAGAAAGATACGAATCCAATTTTTTTCAAAGAACGCCAACAAGCATGCCATACATTCACAGACATGTCAGAATCCATATCATAAGATGGATTATCTACTATAGTAGTACGAATATGAGTAAAATCATCAATCATATTTTTGTCGATACCGTAGTTTCCTGGTTTTCCGTCTACCATATCTAATAATTCATCCAATTGTTTTTGATCTAATTTGTCATAGAATCTATCATATATTTCTGTATATGATAAACGCATTCTACGACAACACCAATCACCGTCTTCTATAAATTCTAGATCTGGAGATAAATCATAAGAAAAATATAACGGATTTACTCTTTCTACAAATGGTTCGCCATTTTGTATACCTATATAATATATTTCTTCACCAGCAATCAGTCCATCTTCCCAACCTTTCATAAATACATGATCTAAGTTTAGTCTATTATAAAGATAACGCAAACTATGATATGCTACACTTTCTGCTATATCTTTATAGTTTTTAGTCATATATTCTTGTATTGCTTCTGGTGTCATTATTTCACCGCTATCTATTGCTTCTTGATATCTCACTTGATCTTCTGGAGATAATTTGCTCATGACTGTAGCGTTAATATAATCTACAATCATTTGTTTCATTTTATCCTGTAATTCAGATGCTGCAATTTGACTTGTTCTAGCTACCTTAAAATTAAATGGACGTTTTGTTTCTTCACCAAGTAATAAATTAATTTTAGGTCTAATTATATTGTAATCTTGTGGTGTAGCAGGAAATCCATCATCTACTTTAAAAGGATTTGTAACATATTTTAAATCACGTTCATTATATATACTATTATATAAATCATAATAGGATTGTAATTCTGTAAATCGATCTAAACTCATTCCGTTAGATGCTTCTTCACCAGATCCAATAACGTAATCTACACATGCTTTTTTCCATTCTTCAGTTTTTTTTGATAAAGGTAGTTTTTGTATAGGAAATACTGTTCTATTATATTTCATATTTTAGCTAAAATGTATAAGTTTCTATTTTAGAATCGATTTCAAGATCTTCGTTAAACCATTGTTTTGTAAATAACGGTTTATCAAATATTCTTTGTTTTCGTTCTGTATTATGTTTTTCTTTAACATGCAGATTATGTAACTGCAAACGATATATCATTAATATCATAAACGCCATAACTCGGTCAAAGTTACCTTTATCATTATAAGCTATTAATTCTTCTAATAGCGGTTCTGACATAATTTTTGTTAAATTCTTACATCCTGGTGCGTATTCTTCATTTAACCATTCTTTTATTAATCCTTCCCCATAATCTTTTATTTGACGATTCATATGAATACCTTTACGTCTTTGAACACTACTATTATTTACTATATCTACTAATATATCTGGTTGATCAGCAAGTAAATAATCACAATGTTTATGTGTAAAATATGGAAATATACCTTTACGTTCATTTTCATACAATAACCTAGCGTTATAGTATACTAATAATTTTCGAACATTTTCATAATAATCTTCGGCTGTTTCTGGTCTACCTGTATATTCCGCTACTGGTAATTCATAATACTCTTCAAAATTTTGAAATCTTTTGTATATAAAAGTAGAACCTAATGAACTAGTTCCTGACTTGTCGTGATCGTACGGATCGCAATTGTGAGTAACTATATCATGACACATATAAGTATGTGTGTCACATTCGAAATTATATACAGTACCAGTATATACGCTTTTTGTTATATTTTGTATATTCAATAGTATATATTTACCATCTGCACTAACCAGTGACGATCTTCTGGAATTTTTTATATTTTTATTTCTATTATATTCCAATATTTTTTTAGCCTTAAAGCCTAAATTATAAGTATTATAGATAAGTTTTATTACGTCTTGTTGGATTACTTTTAGTGTATATGCAGTATGTTTATTTTGTATTTCATCGTTTATTAGATATTTACCTGCTTTACTTTTCATTGTGATTGAGCTACAAATACCTATGGAATATAATATAGCTTGTATGCTTTCTAATAATTCTAAATTTATACTAGTAAAAGTAACTCGTGTATGATTTCTATCTGTATATACGCTATCATCAGAATCTAAATAACCATATAATAATTGTAATTTATTTTCTTTACTTGTATATTTTACCCATTCTGGTATCTGTTTCCCTATAGCATATTTTCCAAACCACTTATCTAAAAATAATACTAAATTTTTATATGTAAATCTTTGTGTTCTATTACCATTAGATTTACACCAGATAGTAGTTCTATTAAATAATCTATTTACTAATTCCTTATAATTATCTGACTCTTCTATCTGATTTTTACCAAAAGATAAGTAAATATCGTAAGAGTTATTATTAATATTATTAAAACCGTCACCTAACCATAAACCTATAAACCTCCAAAAATCAGGATTATCTGGATCTATATTTAGTTCATCACTAATTATCTGTTTATAGTCATTTTTTACAATATTATATCTATTTGGTAATAGTAATACATCACCTACTTTTAATTCAGATGCTTTTACAAAAGTATTATTGCTTAACAATATAGGATGTTCACCAGTAAATTTGGTAGTTCTATAAGAACCAAATGGTTTTATTTCATAGACAGATTCATCTATTTTCTTGTAACGTTGTAAATTACGTATTTTTACTTCATTACCATCACGATTAATTAATTTGTAATTAAAATCAACATTTTCTACGTTGATTAAACCTTTATTTGTTAATACTTTTTCGCCAGGAAGTAAGCATCCAGCAATATACAATCCTACTGGTGCATCTTTAACCGGATGTTCCCATATAACTATAGAACCTTCTTGATCGTCCTCTTTACTTAAAGGATATTTTGTAATATCACCAAATTTCTTTTGTACCCAAGTAAGTCCACCTTTACCATCCCATACTAAATCACCTACTTGTTTATGATTTTGCAATTTCTTATTTATACGTATTGCAGATAAATGTTGTTGTAACTCTTTTTTTGGAAATATATTGCCAGTCATTTCTAAACAAGCTTCTGCTGGTGTTAAACATTGTTCTGCTATATATCTATCTACAGTTCTACTATCTTTTGCGTTTTCTATAACCGGTTGTCTCAATGATAAAATATAGTCTAAAGCTTTATTGACTATAGTATTACCATCTTCATCCATATATAAACGTTTGCCATTTTCGTCCTTAACATCCAAATTTGTATATTGAGGTATAAAAAATCCACATTTATTGGATTGTGCACCATCATCCCATATATTATCAAATGATATACAACCGTATGCATCTGGATTATAAAACATATCCTTAAGTCCTTCAAAATCAGCACCTTCTGTACCACCAGTACCAAATGCTATCATCAAACCGTAGGCTATACCATCTTGTTCTACAGACGGTCTAGCAATATTCCAAGCCTCACGTAGATAAGGAGATTTACCGGCCTCTTCAAATAATATCAATTTACCAGCTTTACCACGTACTTTTTGAGGATCATTTTTAATAGTTACACCTATTATTTCTGATTTATATCCTATTTCTTTTTTATTACCTAATTCATCAGTAGCTAAAATAGATGCTCTTCTATGTAATTTTGTATCTACTTTTTGTCGCTTTTTTGCCCAAGCTGTATGTTCATCTATGAAATCCATGAATTCCCAAGCTTTAGTAATTATACCGTCTTTTATTAGGAATTCGTTTTCTGAAGCATAAGCGTATGATTTAGATTCTGGTATTAAATAGTAATTTCTACAAAGCATAGACGCACATTTAAAAGAATAACCTTTACGTCTCGATTTTAATACTACCATATGTTTACCGTTTTCCTCTGCTTCTTCTACAGCATTAAAAAAATAGTAATCATAATCATAAAAATCTGCAAACTCTCTATCTTTTACTCTCTGTATTATTTTTTTATTAAATCTATTTGTTACTTCTTTCTCTACTATTCGTTGAATAGGACAATAGTTTAAGTAAAAATAATTATAACCAGAAATCCAATCACCATCTGGAGCAAAATAACCTTCTAAACATCTTTTTGTTTCTTCCTCCCAATATTGTATATATTCTGTAGTACCTGGTGGTGCTAAGCAAAAAGCCCCATTCTTTTTAAAGAACAGGGCTGCTTGTCTAAATTTATCTGAATTATGAACGACCTGCTTAAAATCTATCATAATTATTTCTTTTTCTTTTCAAATTTCAATGCATGTTTAACAAACCAAATCGACAAATTGTTAAATCTAGATCCAAACCAAAGTAAAGTATCTCCAAACCATTTCAAATCATCAATTTGATAATGTATTTCTTCACCACTATGTGTATCCTTAATAATAATTCTCGTAGAAGAATCTAACTCTTCTTTTAATTCTTCTATAATGTTATCACATAATTCACAATTTTCACATGCACATTTCTCTAATTTATCGGTATATTTTGGTTTTCTACCACGTTTTGTCTTTATAGGTTCACTTAATTCTTTAGTGACGTCCTCTATAATAGTTTTAGATTTCATTATAATGTTATTAACAAATATATATTTATACAATGAATATACTTATATTTATCGTTTATTTGGTAATTCAAACGAACCAATTTCACTACCACCTTTCACTTTAGTTAAAGTCGATTGCTCAGATCTAACAGCTTTTAAAAGTTTAGTATGAACTTCTACGGCTTTATTAGCTTTCTCCATCCATTTACCAACTAAATCTGGTGTTATTAATGGTTTATTGTTATTATCTACTAAATTTTCCTTTTCGCGTATGGAATTAAATTGACGTATAATGTATTCCATACCTTCTTCTTCAGCTAATAACAAACGTGTATTTATGGTATTTTGAAGTTCTTTGTAATCTTCTATTACCATTTTCATTTGATCATCTATTTCAAAATTTTCATCATTAAATACACGTAATTTTACCTTTCTATCTCTATCTTCTGGGGATAACGCTTTATACACTGTATCCCATTTGTACATAAATATAATATATTCTATTTTTCTTTGAGCTAATTTTTTATCTTTATGGGAATCCCATAATATTCTAAATGGTGGTATTGCTATACATTCTGCACTTAATACGACTTCACCATTTACAATATCAAATAATTTCATATTATTCGTTTCTTTCTGGTGTACATCCTATTTCTTCTTCATTTGTATGTTCAACATTAGTAGTAGGTGTTTCTTTTTTATCTGTTGAACCATAACCGCCAGTACCTCTTTCAGTTTGTGTTAAATCATCATTTTCAGATATAAATTCATAATTTACATCAAGTAAAGGTAAAATGATTATTTGTGCAAATTTATCACCGGGTTTAAAAATAGCCGGTATAGAAGTAGTATTTACTTTAAATTTTGCTACTATCTCACCACGATAATCAGCATCTATTACACCAACACAATTCGTTAAAACTAGTGATTTTTTAGCAATACTGGAACGATTAAATAGAAAACCAGCATAATGTTTTGGTATTTCTAAAGAAAGACCAGTATGATAAACTAACATCATTACACCATCTTCACCTACTTCTGTAGTAATTTCTGTAACTGTTAAATCGTATCCAGCGGCATCAATTGTACTTTTTGTAGGTAATACTGCATTTTCATTTAATTTCTTAACTCGTATGTTCATATCAATTATTTATTTTTTTATGTATAGAAGATGCCGATTTATATAAATTTTCAATAAATCTATCTCTTTGTTCGATGGTAGTAAAATAAGTTATAAATGAACTACCAAAACGTCTATATCTTATATATAATTTATTACTCGTTTGCGTATTCTCCATCTGCTGTAGGCATTTCTTCTAATCTAATAGCTTTAATCGTATTTTCACCATTTAAAATTGATTTTGCTACTCTATGCCATCCGTCTGCAATATAACCGTTATCGTCTAATATAATAGGATAATTTGTATCAGCTTTATTTACTAAATTCGAATGATATAAAAAATCATTAAAATTATTAACATCGAAAGGAGTTATACTTATATCTATACCTATTAATGGCAAATCAAATATCTTATATTCTTTTTCTTTCGCATATTGTATTAAAGTAGTAACTCTCCAATATTTATTACCTATACGATATGTATTTTCTGATAAAGCTCTATCTTTTATTTTTAATTTCGGTAAGTTTTCTTGTTTTATCATCTCTAAAATATTTACGTAATCTTATTTTAAACAAGTAAGCAAACATTATCGCTTTTTTATCTAATGGATCTGCCATACGTTTATTTGCAAATTTGAATGGCGAATAACATATTTCCCTAATTATCCTAATATCTAAATTATATTTTTTAACATATTTATTTATTAGTTTGTTCATCTAATAATTTATAATATTTATTTGTAGTAATATCTTTTATATTTGCATTAGGTATAAAAGTATTAGGTCTAATAGTATTAATTACACTGATTAACATCTCAAATTCTTCTGTATTTGTCTGTGTTAATAGTTCTATCAATTTCTTTTTTTCTGCTTTACTATATGGTTTTTTTAAAACATATATTTCTTCGCATTTTTCTGGTATATATATATCATCTAACCAGTAAATAGCAAACTTATTATATTGTTTAGTATATATACCGCATATTAATTTAAAGAATTTAATTATTTTTTGATACCATTTTAAATGTTCTTTAACGATTAAACTACCAGCCGGTATTTTATTTGTCATTTTTATCTATTTTTATAATCATAGTTACCTGTATACGATCGTTAATTATATCGGGTATCAAAGCTCGATTTACTATTATCTCACCAGAATCAGAATTAGCTATTAGTAATTGCTTATTTTTCAATATTCGTATCATTCTACTTAAATTCTCTTTTGAAATACCTAATTTAGATATTAAATATCTACGATTAACAGTATTGACTACATTTTTAGGTATACCTGTTAATTTAACATATGATACGTCTAATTGAATTATCTCAGTTAACACTAATATTTCTTTTTCTGTGAGATTAAGTAAACCGTTTATACTTCTTATATATTCTTGATATAATTTACTACGTTTAACAGATTTGATAAATTTGTTCATTTTTATACATTTTCTATAATATTATTTAACTCTTTAATAATATTTGCATACGTGTTTATCTTTTGATCGCGTAGTGGATTATATTCTTTTTCTTCAATTAAAGAAGAAATTTCTTTATCGTACGCTTTAATACGATTCTTAATGTTATTAATTAACTTATTTGTAGAGCTTTCTTCTTTATTTACTAGAACTATATTTATATACTTTAATTTGTTAATCAACATATTTGGTGATAAAATAATCTTACGCGAATAAGAAAAACTTTCATGTTCTGAATTTTGACCATACTCTTCGTTTAATACAAAATTATTATTGTATTTTACAAATTTATCACCATTTACTGTATTATAACCAAATTTTTTTGCGTCAACTACAATAAACTCTTTAATGTTATTAATATTCATAATATTATTTTTTATTTCCATTTATTACATATATATTTATTGTTTGTACGAAACATTATAGTATCTACAGTACAATAATTAGTATTAAATAGATCTTTTTTGCAATGTTTACAATTTAAACAATGTCTAATTTTATCTGGGTTATTACGTACACTATATGTATATTTATTAATACCCTTTTGATTCTTTATAATATCTTACCTAAGTTTAAATTTACTTAGTTTTAATCTTAAATTTTCAAACATATCTTTATCTTATAGCATAAAAATAGGGTTATCGCATTACTGATAACCCTACTAACAACTACACTACTTTTTGCTTTGCTTATTTAAATTATAAGCTAATTTACTAGCATTACATGCTAATTCATCTACAATGTTATTAAATTCGTTATCAGAATGACCTTTTACCCATACAAATTTAACGTGTTTAAAATTACTAATTAATTTTATGAGTAAACGCCAATGCCTTTCGTTTTTAACATTATCAAAATTCCTAGCTAACCAAGCTTCAATCCACTTTAAATTAAACGCATTAGCTACATATTTCGAATCTGTATATATTACCAATGTTACTTGTTTAGATTGTTTTAATTTACTTAAGCCAAGTAAAGCATTAATGATAGCCAATAATTCTGCTTTATTATTGGTAGTATTACGTAATGGTGATGATTGTTTAATCAGTAAATTACCACGATGTACTATAACAAATGCCCAACCACCAGGACCAGGATTGCCTTTACAAGAACCATCAGTATATATATCAAATTTCATTATTCTGGAATTTTCGTATGTTTTTTACATACACTATCACTTTCTACAGGAAACATACGATTCTTATTATATGCACAACGCATAAATTCACCATACATACCGTATTGTTCCTTATTAATACAATTTTCACAACAATTAAAAGCTTTACTCCTAAAACCTTGTAAACGCTTTTGTTTTGCTATTTTGCTTTCAAAATCTTTATTAGTTTCTACTTTCTTCGTCATTTGTATCGTCATTAGTTAATACCCAACCTATTATATCGTGTGCTTTAACTAGCAAAGCATCTTTAAATAAATCAAAAGGATATGCATATTTCATTGGAAATACAATGTGCTGACCAATCATATAAGTATCTTTAAATTGATCTGGTACTGCTAATATTATACCTTCACGTAATGAAGATTCTACCTCTTGTACTTCTACTTTAGTGTCGTATGATTTGATACCCTCTTCATCTACTTCACCAGTTTCAACAGGTACTGTAAATTCTTTTTGTACCATATTAGCTGGTAGTGGTTTAACTAATAATTCTTTACATGGTTTATAATTTAAACCTGCTATTACACTATCTAATAATAGTTTGTCAGCTACTTTAATAGTCATTATATAATATAATTTAAAATTACTATATATATAACGAGTATAACAAAAAAAAGTTACACTATTCTTCAATTTTTTTTATTACTGCTCGCTGTATACCATTAGATTTACCATGATATGGAGATTCTTCATATATTTGTTCTATTACTTTAAATTCATATGCATTATACGAATGTTCATGTAGCCATTGTTTAGCAGCATTTATAGCATCCTTATACGTACATAGTTTATCTTCATAATAAACAGTAATAAAACTACCATATTCATCAAAAGTCTGTATACAGTATGTGTACCTACGTAAACATTTGTAATTACGTAGTGTACTTGTAATAGTTATATAATACATATTTTAATAATAAAATTAAAAAAGTAATTATTGTGCTAGCAATAACTATGTTATTGCGAAGTGTGTCTTGAACACACTAATCCCCTAAGACATTTGATCTGTCTCAAGGAACTTTCACAAGTACCCATTAGGTTAGCATTTCCAATCTACTGTACGTCACTTATTCAGTTTACACCCACACACTATTGGTTAATATAGTGCCTAGATTTTTATAGCTAATCAATTTTTGATGCTATCGGGGACACTCAGTACTTATGTATGTACCTACACCCGACGTCTGGACCTATAACTATTCGTTGGAACCCTCTAGGCCGTGCTGTCGTTGCGACAGGCAATCACATATATAAACGTAAAAAACGAAAAAAAGTTACTATCTAAATGTTAAAATTTGTTAATAGTATTAAGTAAAACCGCTATTACTAGAGACTAAAAATTTTTTTTTCAAAATTTTTTTGTATAAATATCTTATATAGTATATACGAGAATTGAGAAGTATATAATGTGTATGAGAATTGAGAAGTGTACCCAATTCAGGCCCCTGGTATGCGTTAACGGGGAAATACCCCCTATTAACAAACTAAAATACATACATTATGGTACACTATGCAGCTTTATTTTTCGTTTATTCTGGTAATCCTAGTGGTCCTTTCGTACTAAACATGACTAAATGTACTACTAGTGAAACAGTGTTAGATGAATGGTTAGTACGTTATAATAACTACCCTAAAATAACAGTATTACAAAGTACAGATCTAACACAGTTACAGGAAATGATCTGGCAAGCAGAATTAAGTATTAACGAAGATCCATATGGGGGCTAAAACCCCCATTTAAACAAGTAAAAGTAACATATCATATATTAACCAAATAATATCATAGCTATGACATTAACTAACAAACAACAAGTAAAGCTGAATCACTATGTAGTATCATACCGCAAACGTGTTAATGACTACCTGATGTTTGAACCTACATCAGTAGCAGACAGGAGAGAAATAGCAAATCATGTAAAACAAGTAGTTCATAAATACTATAAACCATGATAACTGATTTATATGATATAACTACTCAACAGCAAGTAATACAGCTTGAAGTACAGCTAATTACTTATGATCCTTACTATTTCCCTATTTAAACTAATAGGTAGTATTATACTAATAGTATAGTATTACCTATTACCCTTTTTTAGTATTGTACATTTCAAGTCCCTTTTTTACGTAATTAGGAAAGTAAAGTAAAGAAATTATCAAATCTAAAACTATATATTATGCTTTACAACATCTTCGACGCAGCTGTCAACACTATCGACAAACCAGGTTCAAGGAATCACGGTAAGAAGTACATAGTATTTACTATGGAACCTGACATCGATTATCCACAGGAATCAGATATAGTAAAATATCCACTATTTCCTGGTAATCCGTCAGTAATAGCTAAAGTAGAACAAGCTATTGCAAATAATACTATTTCATCGTTAGCACCATTTCACGGTAAAATAGTCATTATTGAAGACTTACCACCATTCTATCGTACATATCCATACGATACTGTTGGTGTTGATGGTAGACAGCACAAAGCTGGTGAAATGGTAGTAAATAAAGCAGGTTTACCTGTTATACATACTACTATGCGTGTTTTCGTACCTACACTACCTGACGAAACACCACGCGAAGACCCAAGATCTATTGCATTACGTCAAATAGATCGTATTTGCATACCAGCAATTGAAACAAAAGAGGAATACGTACCTGAAAACGTATTTGGTAGTGAACAACCAACTAGTAGTCAAATGCCTGTTAATCAGCAAGTTAATGGTCAGACTACTACCAAACCAGGTGTTCAACCAATTAGTTCACCTTACTAACAAACAAAGGGCTAATAACATATAGCCCTTTTACTTTATACTCTTCAAACCTCGACATATTATTTACGTTTATTTTTCGTACTACTTTACGTAATTTCTTAGAACGTAAATTTAAACCATACCGTTTGTGAAAATAGTATGGTTTCCCAATTAAAAAATAAATCATATCGATAGTAATACATAGTGTTAAATAATTATTTTTGTTGTGTTTTTAGTAATAACTCCAGTATTCGATTCATAGTATTACGAAAATCACAAAGCGTTGTGACTTCGATATGATTTTTACAATATAAAAAACTCAATATAATATTTCCAAGACATTGAGGACGAGCCAGTTTCTTTATTAAAAATAGACTATTGAATTAGTTTCTAAGTATAATAAAGTTTTAGGCCGTAAAATGCTTATACACGTTGTACAAAAAACATCTTAAAGACTATGGTACGGTTTCTTGCAAGTGAATTATGATCGAAATTTGCGTCAGAGCAAGTTTTTACGTACCTTTTTATTTCTAAAACCTATTTATTAACCACATAATTATCAAAGTTATGAGTACTCTAAAAACATTACTATCAAAATTCGAATTTTCTAAAGGTAGTCAAATTGCAAAACTATTAAAAGAAAACAAACAAAACGACGTAATTTTAGCAAAAGCTTGTTTACGTACAAAACCCTACAAAAACAATTTATTACTCAGGAACACTGTTAATGCTATACTAAACAAACAAACAGCAAGTATTAACAATGAGCCAGTTCGTCCAAAACAAGAATACGAACAATTTTATCGTTAATAACAAATATTAGTAGTAATTGAAATATATTACTACTAATATACAAATAACTTAAATTATGGCAACTAAATGGGAAAAAGAATTCATAACAGCTTTATTAACATCACCGTATGATCTTAAAGCTTTTAGATTAAAACAACGTGATAAAAAACATTTTGACGCATATTTCTATTCAATATTTAAAAGTTATAATAGAAATGTACCACTAAACATTGGTTTAGAGTTTGAATATGATAATACATATCAATACTATATAAACAATAGAGAATCTATAATAAATCATTATAAATACAAATGTAGAGATTTAAATATAGGTTATGATGGTAACATACCAGTTAGAGCTTGTGAAAATAGGTTAAGAATAAATGTAAAACAATTTGAAACTTTATATGAATTCTTACAAGATATGTATATACATACAAATAATAACTTAGGCTCTATACACATACATATAGATTGTAGGTATAATAATATTTTTAAACATTGGCCAATAAATTTAAATAAACTAGATTCAATAAAAAAAATACCATATTTATATTCGCTATTACCTAAACTACCTATTAAATTAATTGAAAACTTAAAAAAACATCCTAATAAAAATCATTTATTTGGTAAATATTTTTCACCTTATTATATGAATACACAATGTAGATCAAATTATAATACAATAGAATATAGATGGATTAAACCATCATATAACTATACACACGTAATAACAAATATAACCGTATGTTCATTATTAACTCAATCTATAGTTCATACAAACAATAAAAATAATTCAGATCTACCAAAAACATTAGCTAAAAAAATAAACCTAACACTAGAAATCTACAATAAATTAAAATACATAAAACCTTAATAGTTTATATATATATACGTAAACTATTTAAATAGTATCAATTATTCTTCATATGTTGGTATACAAACATATCAAGGATAGATACCTAGCCTACTATATGTAGACTATTGCGTATAAGGTAACGCATAAAACCGTTCGTCTTATTTTTAAATTAAACAATCAAAACTAAAAACATTTAATTATGCGAACGAGGGATCATCCGTTTATTTGTACCTGATTAGTACAGACGAACACTATTTAAACTTTCATTAAAAGTACCTATTATACAATATAACGTAATAGGTACTAACTCATTTATGATACACCTTTACGTGGTTAATGAGATAAGTAATTACTATTAGTAATGAAACTAACGTATCAACAAATTTACTAACTTTTTAAATATCAAATTATGTTATCAAAAACAGCATTACTACTATTAGCAATTCTAATATTACTATTATTAATAGTAATAACATGTTACTTTGCATTTGTATACCATAAAAACAAAACATGGTTAATGCAACAACGACATTTAAAACGTTTAAAACATAATTATCGCATATGTGATACATGTAAATATGCACATTCGAGTAATCGTCGAAATAAACCTTTACCGACTAACGTAATATACTGTAATCATCATAACTGTTCTAAGTTTAATATTGATTATTGTTCAGCATGGCAATCAATACCACTACCAGCTAACATAGAAATAAATAGAACTTCATTTTATTTAACTATATACAAATTAAAAAACATTTTTAAACACAAAGTATTATGAACAAAAAAATTATTAAACTAACTGACGGTAATTATGTTATTAACGAAAAGAACAATAACAGTAATAAATCGATTAAAAAATGCATAATAATTGAATTTTCTGATGATAAATTAATAAATGACGATTTATCTGACGAAGAACTACTAGATATAGTAGAACAAATTATTAACGAAAAACAAAACAAAAAACAAAGTAAAGACAAATTCAAAGATCTCAAAAACGCATTACAGTTTATTGTAAACACGGTAAGATTAGAAAAACCATACGATTTATTACCTTATGTAGATCGTGTAAACGTCAGTGCAGAGATTGTAAAATATGCTTTGGATGGAAAAATACCAACAAACATATTAAAAACAATTCAAAAAGTAGGTTGTACTGAAGAAGGTTATAACTATCTTAAAAAAATAAATTTAGTTGGTATTTATCTTATTTGTGATAACTTAAATGATAGTGGGATTCTTTGATTATGAGTAAAACTTTTAACACGTCAGATAAAACATACAAAAATAAAACAAGACGTCATAAAAAACTAGAACCGTATGAAAGACAAAACAAAAGAATTTACATTCAACAAAGACTGTACGGATTGCAAGATAATCGGTTGGTGTGATGAGTGTTTACTAACACCATCTTCAGAACAATTACAAGCAGACTTACAGTTAATAAAATTACATGAAAGTCTACGTACAGATTTAGTTATAAAACGTAAAACAAGGGCCAAATAGTTTTCGCCAGCTATTTAGTCAAATGGTGGTCAGTCCCAAATTTATTAAATTTAATTATTATGTGTCACGTTATTCGTCATTACAATTTAAATAGGTATCAAACACCTAAAAAAGGTACAAGTAAATGTGGTAATTATGTACCATATGGTAGTAAAGCTGAACGTAAATCTCGCAATAATCACAAAAATCGTAGATTACTTGCGCAGCGATCATGAATTAACTTATAATTAATCATGAACTAAAATGTATTGACTGTTAGGTTACTTGAACAATCGTTAGGACGCGGGTTCGAATCCCGCCAGCTCCACAATATACACTTATAATGGGGCTGTATGGTTTTGACTGCGATATATGGGATAGTAAATAGGTCAATAGCCAAAAATAAACGGCAACAATGTAAATTTCTTTGACTATACGTTAAAAGTAGCGTAAGTTAAACGTGCTAAATACGAAAGTTAGGGTACAAAATGGTATAGTTTAATGGTAAAACACCAGTTTACTGGCATTGTGAGTTCGAATCTCACTACCGTACAAATATCAAATTAATAATCAAATTATGTAAAATTATGAAACTAGTAGAATGGGTTGTATTTAAACCAAACGAAAAACAGCAGTTAGAAAAAATGCTAACTAATGGTGGTACAAAACCAGAGAATATCACTAAAATGATGAACGTATTTAGTTTACCTTACTCAGAAATGAGTAAAATAGCTAAATTATGGTCTTCAAAAATGGAGAAAAAATCATAAACGAGTATTAACGCTTTAACATTTATCAAAGATGGAAAAAAGTTCAAATTTACAACAAGGCTTATGGGTATTTACTCATAAAGAAACAAAAGAAAAATATCTTGTATTATTACGTGGTATAGAACCATTTTTGAGGATAATTTATGCAGTAAATCTATTCTCTGGTGAAACTATAACGGATTATAAACATATAATCAAAATGCAATTTTGTTATAATGATTACAATGTAAATTCGTTTTGTGACGTACAATTACCATCAGTATTTGAAGAAATACAAACAGTAAATAAAAATTCAAAAGACAAATATCTAAACACCGCAAAAGTCATGTTACATAATAGTAAACTTGACAAAATGGATATAATACAAGAATTAACAGATCATATATGTATAGATATGTATATGCATCCATTAGCAGCAAAATTAATAGCTGAATATTTAATTAACGAATTAACTGATAAAAACTTAGAAAAATGAAAACAACAATCACAAATTTAATTAAGCTGCTAATAATATGGATAATGTGTATATTTATCGCAGCAGCGGAATCTAGTTGTACAAGTCAAATTGACACAACTACTAAAATCGATACAGATGAATATCAAATATCTAATTTTGATACATCAGCAAAAGTAATATGTAATAACGTACAAGACAAAATAAATTATCGTTACTACGATACATCTCTATCAAATGTAGATTTATATAGTACATATTATGATTCAATTGTACGTGAAAATTCTCTTACTTTGTATTTACCATTAATAGTATTAGTCTTTGCATTTATATTTGAAGTAATGTTATTAAATAGTAAATATATAAAAAGAGATTCTATAACCGCTAATGCTACATATATAATAACATACATTATAGTGGCGTTTATTCTCATTTACTGGTTAAATAATGCACCTCAAGCTATAGATAAACTTATAAATACAGATAAATATATTATTGATGAGTTACTATGGGTACTCAATTAAAAACTTTTGAATTTCAATCTTTTGTGAAAGAAAACGATATAATTAATGAGCATATAAATGAGTTATTACCTATTTTAATTAGGTTAGAAAACATTTATTTATATCTCATTAACGAAGGTAAACCTAGTTGGTATAATGGTAAATATATAGTAAAAAACAAACCATCATTATATAAATTATATCTTACTGCAAAAATAGAACGAATAATAACCATAAATATGATTATAAACATCAATACATTAGGTTATAAAGAAATGTGTGATATAAAAACACTATTATTAGACTATACATACAAACGTATAGTATTATTCGCATCACAAAAAATTGAAGACGACTTACCATTCTAATTATGAATCATAAAGTTCCAAGAGCAAAAATGCGTTATACTTCTAAGAATGAATTTCCAGAAGAAAACGTTATATTCGTCATTGGTATACTTTCTAAAGAATCTGAACATTTTAAAAACGGTCCATTTGGCATTAATTGTCGAATAGTTCGTTTTATAAAAGGTATAGGTGAAGAAGAACGTAAAAAAATGATAGACGGATTAATAGATGATTATTACGTTATTAACCCACACGCAGATAAAAACCATAAAGTATTACCATATGTATGTCGTTCTCAAGTATATAAACTTGAAGATGAAAACGGTAATAATGGCAAAAATAAAAAGAATTACATGTGGTTATCACCTATGGGTATTGTTTACAATGGTCAAGAGATAGATAAGTGGTTCTATCTTAGTCATGGATAAAATTGCCATAATTTAAATTCTAAGTAAAATTGTTTACAGTTCTGCCATTACTTAAACAATGATTAGGGAGTTTTTGTTTGTGAAAATAGAAACTCCATTTTTAAATTCAAACCTTATGGAAAATGCAATAGAATTAGCTAAAAACGGTAATAACCGTGCAATAGCTTACTTATACAATAAATATTACAAAGTAGTATATAACACTTTATTGTATATAGTAAAAGATAAAAATATAGCTGCAGATCTAACTTCAGAAGTATTTATAAAAGCATTTAACTCATTAGATAAATTCTATGTAAATATTTCATTTGAGATGTGGTTAAAAACTATAGCAAATAACAAAGGTATTGATTTTATCAGAAATACAAAACATTTTCTTAATGATTCTATAGATAATGAAACATCATTATTCTCACTATCTTATACAGATAATAGTACTCCTGAAGATGATTTAATAAAACAAGAGGAAATAGAATTATTGAGAAAAGCAATAGATAGATTACCATCTAAATACAAAGACCTGATCAATCTTCGTATAAATGATAATTTATCGTATACTGAGATAGCTAAACGCAAAAAGATTTCATTAAATTTAGTAAAATCACATTTGCATAAAGCTAAAACTAGAATTATTAACCAATTATCAAATTTTTAACAACTATGACTAATATTATGTATATTTGTGGAATAGTTACATCGATTTTGGTATTATGTTATTTTATAGCACGATATACGAAATCATCAAAGATGTTTCTATTATCATTATTAAGCGTAACATTAGGCATAGCAAGTTATGTTATTTACTATTCATATTTGAATAGGAATGCTGATGAAAAGTTATTAATCAGTATGATTGATGATACTATTATTACCGATAATCATTCGTGCATACTGACTAACTCTACAATTAATAGTTCATTTACTTATGATGAATTTAATATTGTAGATACACATAAGTCAGTAGGTTACATGAATGAATCTAATTATCAGATTTTATCTCAATCAGAACATAACTTACTATTACCTAATGTATTAACCAATAAAATTAATACTCCACCAAGAATAGTATCTATTGTAAATGACAGTTAGATATTACCTTGTCTTAAGTCATAATCAGGAGTACTAAAATTTTATTAAATTATTAACAATCAAACAAATTTAATTATCAAAGTTAAAATGGAAAAAGAAAATCGCAATTTACAACCGTTAATTATGAATTTAGATAATGTTGACGCACTTATCGAAAGAGCAGAAAGAATAATTGACGGTAAATACGGTAAATTTACAGAAGAACAACTATCAAATTGGAGAGCAATTATTCAACTTGCTCAAGCTTATAGTGTAAACTGTTTTGCATACACGTTACGTGAATATGGTGATATGGTTTCGTTAAATACGAAATTATTACCAAAAGACGCTTTGAATACTGCTGCAAAGTTATTAAACATTAACTTAATCGAAACTGGTGATACTTTACAATTGGATATACCTTTTGACAATGTAATACCAGAAGAGAAACGATTAACAGCTGTAGAAAAAGAAATCATTCACGAAGTAGCAAATACAAATAGTGAAGATGTTGGTACTAAACTTGTAAAAACTACAAGTGGTGATGCTTTAACGATTCCAGATATACGAAACGTATCTTCACCTGAAGAGATTAAAAATTGCGTAAGAGTAATGGTAACATCTTTAGACCATCCTGCTGCTGCACTAAAAGCAATCGATTTGTATCGAAACGGCTGTATATATGCAATGAAAAATGACGAAAACGTCGTTAAATTGGACGAAAATACAAAGGCCGCTATGAAAGATCAATATATGAAAATGGAAAATACTTTCATATTTGATACCATTTGCGATCTTGTATCTACAAAAACACCTTCAATTGATTGTTTGATCAAAACTATATCTACAAAATTCTTTAATAACTTAACACCGATCGAATCACACTGTTACGTAAAACGAATAGTGCCAAAATGGTCAGATGAAGAAGTTGCAAAGTTCTGTATACACATTTTAATTAAATATTTAAAATATACACAACCTGCAATTGAAACAAAACCAAACCTATTCCGTTCGGAAGTAGAAACACTGTTCGCTGGTGAAAATAAGTTATTTGAAGAAAAAGTAGCAAATATTGAAACTTTACAATTTCGTAATTTGTTACTAAGTATACCGACTTATCGTAATAACATTATTCTTAGTGAATTTGTTAAAAACGAAGCTGGTAAAATGTATAAAAACAGATTTGTAGACCGTGGTAAGTATATGACGGAAGCGCAACGTATTGTAAACTTATATAACGGCGAAAACAAACTAGAATGTTTTGTAGATAAGAGTGACTATGCAAAAGCTGGTGAATATCCACTTTCTCCAGAAAACGTTAAACAAAAATCAGATGCTTCAGAAGAGCAAAATAAAGCTCCTGAGAGCAAAGAAAATGTTGCAGTAGAACAAACTATCGCTGAAGAAAAGAAAATCCCGGAAAACGAAGAAAAACAGCCTGAAACGGTTGATAAACAGCCTAAAGCTGAACAATCCGACAAAAAAGCTAATTCTACCAAAGAAAAAGGTAAAGAAAAGGAAAACAAAACAAATAAAAATAAAAAGAAATGACGTCATGAAACGTTTAGTATTCCTAATACCATTATTTATTTTTGGATTAGCAATTGGTAATAAAGCTATTGATAACTTGTACCCTAAAACACAAGTAAATAATATAGCACAAGTGAGTGATAATGTCTTACCGTTTACAATTAAACCTTGTAATGGTAAAATTAATATTGATTTTGATTTAGAGACTAATAATTTCAAAACAAATATAGAAGTTACTGGTCAAGAGATGCCGAAAGTCGATGTAAATGTTAAACCGGCTAAAAAGTCAATAATTAAAAGACAAGTAATTAATCAAGTAAAAGAAAAAGAAATAGTAGTATTAAAGTTAGATAATCGTATATTATATAGTTCAAAACCTAATTTAGTTACAATCGATAGTACTTCTTTAGTATTACCGAATATAGAGATAATTTAAAAATGTTTAACCTTTAATAGTTATATTGATTAGTATGTAACTACTATTGTAAAGTAGGTAAATTGGAATGATATAACAAATTTCACATAAGAGATGAGACCGTTTATAGTAATAACCCAACGGTATACAAATAGCTATAAGGTGAGTGGATTCGTAGGAGTACATACCACTATAAATAAGACGAGAAAGTACCGATTATATTATTTAGATTATAATAATACGTTTGTAAGTATGTAGTAATTATAATATAATGAAATCACTACAGAATGGGAAAATACGGCAATTATGTCAGACGATACCATAATATACTTATATGTTATCTAAGTGATTTATAACTGAAAAAATATAAGTAAAGAAGTAGACGGCAAAAAACTTCGCTGATATTAAATGAGTACCGATTGGTGATTTAATATACAGAAATTCGTATATGCCTCATACTATTGTGTTACGTATGAGTATTAAGTTACACAGGTATCGTTAAACCATACACGAGCGGCTAAATTATCAAAGTTTTACGGATTCGATTTCCGTACGTGAACAAAGTCTGTGAACCGTCTTGCAGTGCATGAAATAAGGCTAAAACGGTAATGCTATTCTGTTTCTATATATCGTTAGTAAATAGATGAACACGATTTAGACAAAGAATTAAACTCTTAAAGAAGCGACTATACTTGGATTGCGTAGTCATACTACGAATTTATATCTATTCAAAAGGCTAAATTTATAGATGTAAATAAAGCAGGAAGTAAGCCTGTAACTATACCGTAACTATAGTATCTTGTAGCAAAGTATATATATCTGCGACGTGATATAATGCTCTCTACTAGAGGGGTGTCTTAGAATTTAAGGACTGATGGTATTTGTTAATTTGTATCAGTATAATTCAATGGAAATTAACTTGCCGGTAATGAGGGCAATAACTCAAAACCAACTATATATCTACTCTGGCAAAGTAATATATTTTAATTTATAACTTACTTGTTTGTATAGAGCAGTGAGAGGTTAAATCTAAAATCTATATGTCCGGCTATTTTTAGTAACGTTTCTTATCTTTCCGGATCAGAAGTACAATAATTAGAAAACGAAGCGTGGTAATATGAAATTACAAGTCGTAGTAGCAATATGAAGGCGAACAAAATAGGCGGGTAAACCTATTAAAAAACCATTGGAAGTAGAAATACGTGGAAGTCCCCAACTAGGCTTTATCGCTGAATGTTGTCCACTTTTATAGAAACGTGTAGAACTGATACGAAACAGGATTCTTTACTAAGCAGTAAAAGTGCGTTATACATACCAGTATAAAAGATTCGTAAAGAATAGTAATTTTGTTGATAGGTTGAAATCCTAGTTTCATTTATCATTAAGAGATTAAACTACTGTTGTAGAGTAGCTAACATAAAACTAACAAATTATATTCACTAGTAATCATATAATAACACGTATCGAATTGACAATAATATCGATACCAGATATTAAACATATCTATATTAAAATAAGGATTGATATAGAATCATTAGTATAGTAATGTGTATTATATGTACATCGAACCGAGAATCCGGTAATGTCAATTAGTATGAAAGTCAATATAATTTAAAAAAATTCACTTAAATAGAAATCACAAAACATACCAAATTATTACAGGTTTAACGAATAAACTTAATCTTTTAACAAAATAGAGTACGTATTTTATCATGATTTTGAATAATCAATCCTCGTGGCTATAAAGCTGTATTTATATACTGGATAATAAAAATGATATAATGCGGAAAATATCAACTGAGTTACACTTAAAACCTTCGGAAAAAATCTGTATCAAATAATATCAGACGAGTTTGAGATCTTTTTTTAGATTTGGTAACCGAGACTCAGTATTTTTTATAATATTTATCAAGAATAATAACAATCAAAAAAAATTAAAACGATATGGAAAATATTAATCGTCCTAATACGGACCAGTATAAGAACAAAGTACGTAACCCTAAAAATATCGCGAGCATTTGCTCACAAGTAGGCTCATCAGTATTCGCAATTGCATTTGATAATGTTCAATTAGATTATGAAGAACGAGTAAAATCAAAAGATCCTTATATTCTTTCTGTACCAGCTAAGAAATACTGGATCAAAGAAATATTTATTCAGAAAGCAGAACTTATCCCGGCACCAACTACCGGTGAACTTGTTGTTCGATTAAACGATGACAACAATCTAATTTTTAGTCAATCTGAAAACATGATAGAAGCAACTGATACCAATATCACTAATGCTTTACGTAAGGCTCAGAAGTCAAACGAACCTTGTCGTATGGTATTTTCTGATGTAGAAAAAGTATCTGCTGCTATCTCAGCATATAATCACCTTGAGAAAGAACGTCTCAATACTATTATTGAAGATTTGTCCAAACAAATTGAATGTATTGAGGATTGTGACCGTACACAGAATATAAGCATCTGTGATGATTATTTACGTCGAATGAATGGTTAATCCGTCTAAATCAAATTGCTTATGAGAGATGACGCATTAATAAACATTTCTGAAAGCAATAAAGTATTATTAACTTCCTTGATGATTGAACATAAAATCTCACCAGAGGCAATAAGTGTTGCAAAATCATGGAAGATTAACAATGACGGAAGTGTTACATTCGGAAAATGTAAAAAATTATGGTGGTCAAAACTATTTGGTGAAACCACCACTATGGACTTTTTTAACTTACTTGGTTGTATTTGTATAGGTATAGCAGGTAAGTGTGAAAAAACAAGAAATAAAGAAATTTTAAATAAATTAGATTCATATATCTCTAAATATACAAGAGATTACAATGGTAGAAATAAGATAATAAAAGCGCTGTTCATAGCTAATGAGACAGGCTTATTACCAAATGAAAACGGTTATTATGGTTCAATATCTGAAGCTGAGTTAATGGTACAAATTAAAACAGCAGAAGGTTCTACCAAATGGACTAAATTATCTAATAAATGTATTGCAGTACAAGGATTATTTAGTCAAAAATAATGAATTTAACTTATTTTACGTAACAAAATCGCTTTTTATTCGTTAATGTTAATTACAATTAACGGCTCATAAAAAGAGCACAGTATTAACTAATATTTAAAGTAATGAAAGTTAAATGACTGAATGTATTAAAGAAGTTTAAGCATTCAATAACGTCTTTTCGTTCAGTACTTGTTGCATTGTGTATAAGTTTAGTATCTTTTACTTGTTCTGCTCCAAGCGGAGCATATAATACTAAACTTAATATTACACGAATAAACAGTCTCATCAAACAGAAACAGATGTTAGATGATAAGAATTTAAAAAGACGCAAAAAAATTAAACTATCTGCACTTGCGTTAAAACTGGCAATTAGAGAGAGCGGTTCTGATTGGACTTTAGTAAACTCAATAGGTGCAATAGGAAAGTACCAATTCATGCCTATCACACTAAAAACGCTTGGTTACAATTTTTCAACTGCTGAGTTTATAGAAAATCCATATATATTTCCTGAAGAAGAGCAAGATTACGCTATGATGAGATTATTAAAATTAAATAGATCTATCTTAAAGCCTTACTTTAACCTTATAGGAAAAACTATTTATGGATATGAAATAAGTGAAAGCGGTCTACTTGGCGCAGCACACCTTGCTGGTGCAGGTAACGTAATTAAGTTTCTTAAAACAGGGTACAACCCTAGTGATAAGTATGGTACTAGACTAACAGATTATCTATTAGCTTTTAAATAAATAATAGGGGATAGTAATAATGTATTATCCCCTATTTTACTATAGGGCATGAGATAATATTGTAGTTAATTACAATATAAGTGTGAAGCCACTGCCTCAAAATAATGAGAGGATATTATTGAAGATAACTCATGCCACAATTAACATATTTTAACATTTAACACAAATCTATGGTAAAAAAAAGAATTCTATTAATAGAAAGAAAACTATTTGAAAGTGATACAAGATTTTCAAGTAGAATAAATGAAGTAATCAATAATGCTGAAACACGTACTCCACCATTAGAAATAAGTGCAGCATCCCCATTAGTAAATACCAGAGGTAGATTAAAAGGTATTACCTTATATTTGCAAAGTAATATAGAAGAAAAGAAAGAAGAAAAGAAAGTTGGATTTCAATGAAACATAGATTTAAAGGACGATGTGTTGCGAAAACATCATGGACCGGATAAGGTAGGGCATATGCATGTGTCTGAAGTCCGTAATAACTATCTACCTTGGGGTTGGAATCCCCGTCGTCCACACAGGTACTCAGGTTTAGTATTAACTTAAAAATATCAATATGACAAATAAATCAACTAAACCTACAATTAAATTAAGCAGTAACAAACTCATTGAAATACGTGATTCATTAATACAAGAAATTAAAAAATATTGGTATTATATACGTATAGAGAATGTAACTGATATGGATTATAAACGAATGTATGATATTAAATATCTATATAATGCGATATTAGATAAAGAAAAGAAATTAATAAAAATAAAATTATTAATTCAGTGTATTAATATGGGATTAAAATCTTTATCAGAATTAAATGAAAATTCATCATACAACACTATTTACGAACTTTCTGCAAAGAAAGAATATTATGAACAGCTACAACAAATACCAACGTTAAATCCATTTTTAACAAAGAAATTAAAAAAGATGAAAGTAAAACCTACAAAAACAGAAATACTTACTCAATCTTTTATTAAAGACAAAATGGATATGTTAAATAAAGATATACTTATGCTACGTAATAAATTGGAAAAATTTAACGAACAAGCTAGTATAGAAGTAGAAGTTGATAGTGACGAAGCAACTTTGATAGTATAAATAAAATTATACGGGAAATAAGATAACGGAAAATCGTAAGTTACTTAGCTTAAATAATCAGTTCGAGCCTGATTTTTCCCACACATTCGCGAATAAACTTATTTATTAACAAATTTTAACATTTATCAAAAATGAAAAAAGATATAACTACAAATAAGAAAGTAGATGCTGAAAAAGCTAAAAAACAAGATATAGAAACTATAATAATAACTTCTACAAGAGCATCATTCAAAGAAGATGATATAGTACAAGATGCTATAAATCGAGCAATACCAGAGGAAAAAGACCGTTTAAAAACACAAGTAGACTTTAAAGATAAATACGGTAATAGAGCAATTATGTATTATAATGAAAAGTCGAAAAAATGGATGATAAACGGAGCTTTAATTGTAGATAAACAAAAGAAACATAGTGAACGTAGTGAAAAATATATAGAAAATAAGAATATTAGACTAAAAAAAGAATTTGAGATTGAAGCAAAAAGAGATAACAAAATAGATGCGTTGCGAAAAAAAGAATTACATCAAAAAGCAAACGCATTGAGTGGAAACAATAAAACAATACCACACACAAAATATCTAACAGTAAAAGCTATAAAACGATCTATCGAAGAGAAAATAGACGAAAAAAATAGATCTTCAATATCGAATTTATTAAAGAGCCATAGAGTAGATATGAAACAGTTTAATGAAACTCTTAAAGCTCATAAAATTAGTACTAAATCTACAAATAAAACTACAAAACAAGATAGAACAGAAAATAAAAAAGTAGAAATAGTAAAAGGAAAAAGAAAAACGAGGAGAGAAAGAAGAAAAGAAATGTTTGAATCTTTATCAAAAGAACAAAAAGAATTACTTTTAAATAAAGATAAAAAACATAACATTACACTAAAGAAACTATTTAAACAGAATATAAAGAACAAAAAATCAAGTAAAAATAAAACAAAGAGTAACAATTATACAGCTGAACAATTACGAAGATTAAAAGCTGTAGACAGGTATTTAAAATCGGCGTTCAGACGAATACCTAAATCCGATTTACAAACAAGAGAAAAACTATTAGAAAAAATAGCATTAAATCAAGAAAAAGTAAAAACAATAAATAACAATAAAACTATTAAAGTAAATCGTGAAAAAGTACAAAGCAAACTAGCTGCTTAATACTTACCAAATTGAGTTTAAATAACTCTATAAATTTTATCATTTTACCTATTTAAGTGGATAGTCCCTATAGTTTAAGTAAAACATTAGTAATTCCTTATTTACTAAAGACGATAATTCGATTTATCTAGGGACGCAAAGAATAGATTTACTATTCAAATACTATGATATTAACAAATTTTAACATATGAAACAAGAAAATGAAGTTGCAGTTAAAGCACTAAAACGCAGATTGTTTGAAAGCAAAGAAGCGTTCGAAAAAAGAATACAAAATGAAGTTGAAAAACTTGATTCTCCAATAGTTAAACAAATTAGTATTACTAGAAAGAAAAACAGTAAACGTGTATATATAGTAGTAATTTTATATACTTATGAAGAATATAAAAATATATCAGAAGAAAATACTGATATAGAACTTATTCTTTCAAGTATATGTATAAATTAAATATTCAATAATGATTATAAGAGATAAGATCTGCAATGTATTTGATATTGAAGTGTTTCCAAATATATTTTCTTGTACTATAAAAAATACAGAAACAGGGGAAATAGTAACATTTGAAATATCACAACGTAAAAACGATGTAGCAAATCTTATCAAATATTTCACAGAAGATAGAAACAAATATTTCGTAGGATATAATAATATACACTACGATAATCCCATAATAAACTATATAATCGAATGGTTTGGTAACAATAATTATGGAGTAAATAAAATGTGTATTTCTCTATTTAATTTATCAAAAACCATAATTCAAAATAAAAACGAAGAAAGTTGGTTAAGATATAAATATGCAGATCATTTCGATTATATAGATTTATTAACAATGTTATATAGTAAAGCATTAAGAGTATCATTAAAATCTATGCAAGTTACAATGATGTATCCTAATGTTCAAGAATTTACAGAAGATTGGAAAAAGCCATTAGATCCAAAGAAATTCGATGAGATGATACTATATAACATTAATGATGTAAACTCAACTTCAGAATTATTAGAACGATGTAAAGAAGATATAGAATTAAGATTAGATATTGAAAACAAACACCATATAAACTGTTTAAGCAAAGATGGTGTAGGTATTGGTGTAGAACTATTGAAAAATAAATATATAGAACGTACTGGAATATCTAAAAAAGAATTAGAAAGTTTAAGATCACCAGCAGATAAAATAGCATTGAAAGATGTTATATTACCTATAATAGAATTTAAATCTAAAATATTACAGGATTTACTAAAAGAAATGAAAACATTAACAGTGAGTCCTGGTAGGAATGGTTGGAATAAGAAATTTATATTTCATGATAGAGTTATATCTATAGGTGTTGGTGGTATTCATTCTATAAACAAACCAGAAATAATTATTCCTAACGATGATGAGCTACTATTAGATACTGATGCTCAAAGTCTATATCCTACATTAATATTAAAATGGAAATTTATACCTAAACATTTAGGTAAAGCATTTGCTGATATATATGAAGAAGAATATATTGAAAGAATTGCAGCAAAAAAAGCTGGTAGAAAACTAGAAGATAAAACAAAAAAATTATTATTAAATTCTGTTACTGGTAATTATCAAAACGAATATAGCTGGATGTATAGTCCATTTGCGGTTATGCAGATTTATTTTGGTCTGCCTATATAGAAATATATAGAAAAAAATTCCTTTAATTACTGGAACATCCTTTAGTATTATACCTTTTAATATAAAGGACAATCAGTAGCTAAGTTATATAATTATGAAATTATTAGATAAAACTTTAGAATATGAAAAACAAATTTTCTAAAGAAGATTTTATAAACAAAGTTAAGTCTATATATGATAATTATATAAAAAGTTCAACGACTATCTCGAAAGAGAGTACATTACAAGCTATTGGTAATGGAAACGGGGAACTCCTGACTGCCGCTTAAGGTAAAAGGAGAAGATATAGTCTAAACTGCATAGTAATATGCAGCAGTTCATAAGAGAACGTATATGAGAGTAGCGTCTCATATAGAATATTTTGCCGAATGAATGGTCAGTTACTATTACTAATGCTCGCGGAGAGATTAATAGAAATTGGTTGTAGAATTATACAATATAATACAGACGGTTTATTTTTAGTTTGTCCCAAGAATAAAAAAAACGAATACGATGAAGTTATAAAGAATTTCGAGAGTATAAGTAAACTAACAATGGAAACTGAAGAATTTAAAGCTATGTATCAATTAGCTATAAACGATTATTTTGCAATTACTAAAGATGATAAAATAAAAGAAAAAGGTATTTTTATTACTAACGTTTTATTAGGTAAAGGTCTTACGCCAAAAATAATACCGAAAGCTATACAAGCATTCTTTATAAATAATATACCAGTAAGTGAATATATAAAAAATAATAACGATATACGAAACTTCTTAATGTCAGAAAAAACAGGACAACAATGGACTGTAGAATATTTAGGTAAAAAACAACAAAGGACAAATAGATTTTATGCTTCAACGAATGGCGGTAAATTATTAAAGTATCAAACAAACGTAAACGAAGAAGAAATAGATCAATACGATGATGATACAAATAATAATTATAGCAAACTCAGAATTACAGATATGTTAACCGCTAGTCCTGTTACACTGTTAAATAAATTTGAAGATAAACCAATAAAAGACTATAATATAAATTATAATTACTATATAAATGAGTGTTTAAAAATAATTGAAGCTTTAAAACCAAGTCAATTGACACTATGGTAATTATTTGATATATAGTAATTGGGTTTACTATATATCACTAATATCAAATAAACTAAAAAAATATATATCAAATATGGAAATATCAAATAAACTAAAAAAATATTTTACTGATATAGATTTTACTAATTTCAAATTAAATGAAAATACAGATCCAAAGAAATTAAAAAAAGATGATGTATTTATAGGTAAAATTTGTACTACAGTAAAAAATCCAGAAACAAAGAAAAGAATGCGCTTAAATAATTTACTTAGCGTATACAGAGTTAAGGATTTATATTTTGAAAACAAAGTAGAATTAAATGATTATTTAGGAAATTCCTATAAAACTTCTACTAAAGCTATCAAAATTTTAGACTATGATAGACATAAAGATAAAATAGTCACAATTTTAGATGATTTAGATAAGAAATATGATGAATATCAAAAGGAAAAGTATCTTTACCAAAACAAAGAGAAAGGTTTTGATTTCTCAGATTTGGAACCAGAAGAAAAGTTACGTAGAACTATAGAAGCTGGTATAAAGAATATATGGATGGTTGGTCCAGCAGGATGTGGTAAATCAACTATGGCTCGTCTAGCGGCTAATGCTTTAAATTTACCTTACTTATGTATATCCTGCGGTATTGGTACTTCGGCTACTGAGTTTATTGGTTATAAGTATCCGACGCGTGAATCTACAAAATTTGCAGAATATTATGCGAAACCATCTGTTATATTGATTGACGAGATGACAGCATTGGATCCTTGTGTTGCACAAATATTAAATGCTGCGTTAGCTAACGATGAAATTGAAACTACTACGGGTATAGTTCATCGTAATCCGAATTGTATTATTATTGCTACCAGTAATACGTTTGGTTCGGGTGCAGATCGTCAATATGTAGCAAATAATCAATTGGATGCCTCTACTATAGACCGCTTCATTGGTGGTATTATAGAGATTGATTATTCATCATCTTATGAAAATCAATTTAATAAAGAAGTAGTAGAATACGTAAAATTTTTAAGGAAAGTAATTAGTGAAAATTCATTACGAAGAGTAGCTAGTACACGTATGATACAAGCTGGACATAAACTAAAATATAATTTCTTTAATGACTGGAAAAAACGGTTAATAATAAACTGGTCAGATACAGAAAAGAAATTAGTAGAACAAGCAAATTTTAAATTTGACCAAAATAACGAATTTAATTATACAAAAATAGCCGCCTAAACTATTTGCATTATGAATGAAAAACTTATAATAGAAAAAACATTTGATGACGTAAATAGTTTTTATAAAGCGTCTATGACTCTAACTAAAGATGGAAATAGATCTTCATTTAAAGCAGAAATAAATACAGACAAAATAGATTTTAGAGGACTAAGTATTTCTGAAATTTATAAAAGTAAATTTTCTTATAAAAAAGGATTAGACCAACTAAAAGAAATTGAGAGTAATGATTATTTAGTCGGTACTCGTAAATACAAATATGACGAGTCAGATGGAGATGATATAAATTACGATCGATTATTAGATGGTTTTCCAGCTTTAATTAAACGAGTTAGAGGAAAAGTAAAAGGAATAGGAAGGATAATAAATATATACGTAAATATAGCAGAAGCTTGTTATGTATCTTATAAACATATGATACATAAAGCACATACCGTAATACGTTTAGTTGATATGCTAGAAGAAATGGGTTATAGAGTATGTGTTTATTCTTGTGCTTACGCAAAAGGAGTTGGTAGGCTAAAAACAAAAGAAGTAGATATAAAGCTAAATATATGTATAAAAAGACCAGAAGAACCTATTATAAAATCATTATTAATGACTTGTATTAGTCCTTGGTTTTTTAGATATTATATATTTTGTTATTATCATGCTACATGTTTTACGTATGGTTGGTTAGGATCTCCATTAAAATTTGATAAAAAATCTACTAATGAAAATATCTATATAGATAATGGAGAATGTTTAAATGAAATGACCGCTAACAAGAAAATTGAAGAAATTAAAAAATTATTTAGTTTGGAATATGAACAAGAATATAAACAGAATGTTCATTTATAACAAAACTTATAAATGTGAAAGATTAAGAAGAAAAACTGATTAAATTATTTGCAAGTAACTTAGTTAGTTATTTCTTTTAATCGGTAGTATAGGTAATATCGATAAACTTTCGTAGGTTTGAATCCTACTTATTGTTTATATTAAAAATATAATTATTGTAGAATATACATTTAGTTTCAAAATTTCAGAATTTATTTACAATTACAGAAAATTTTAATGTATATAATAATCTAGTTCGCTACGAGATGCCCATTCCTCGGAACATACCTTTGTAGATTATTTAGATGTAAACACCCTATAATAATTATATTACTCTTATAAGTAAACCCTATTATATAATAGTTTATTAGACTTTAGCGAATGTGTAGTTAACAACATTTTGATTATAATATAATAACTTATTATATAACCCAGGTAGGTTCTGGATAAGAGACTAAATTTTCAAATAATCTATCAAATTAACAGATTATTTATTTTTAACGTTAAAGATAAATAATATGCTGATAGAAATAGATACAGATACCCTTAAAAAGTTAAAGTTATCTGCAAATCAGTTAATTTGTTTAAAGCTTCTATTAGAAGAAGATCAAAAGTTATATCAAAAGTTTATTGCTGTTAGCCCAATGACAGAAGCAGAAATAGAAGACTTAATAAACAAAAAATATGTTACAAAAGAAAATGATAAATTAATTGTAACAGAGAAATTTATCAATCTTATTGAAACAAAAGACAGCTTTGATGAATTTTATGATATGTATCCGGTCTATGTATTAAGATCAGATGGCAGTAAAGATTATTTACGTACTGATTTACGTCGTTGTAGAACGATATATAAAAAATTAGTAGGTAAAAGTATTGCCAGACATAAACATATTATAGAATGTCTAAAAGCAGAAATTCAATACAAAACTAATACTGGCAACCTTATGTTCATGAAAAGAATGCCAAAATGGTTAGCTAGTGATGATTGGCAAATCGGTGAACAAATATTAGCTGACATCAAACAAAACCAGAAAGGAGATGATGCTTATGGAAACACAATCGAATAAGATATTAAACATTAAGCATATTTCAGCAGCTACTACCGAATGTATTGAATATATACAAGATAGACAAACTAAAAAAATTACATCTTTGGCTACAAGATGGAATAAATTTAATCGTTTGTGTATGGGAGGTATTGAACCTAACGCAATATATACTATTGCAGGAATAAGTGGATCTGGTAAATCCTCTTTTGTCAATACCTTAGAAACTGATTTGATAGATATTAATCCTAATCACGACATCGTAGTTCTATCCTTCAACTTTGAAATGTTGTCATCAAGACAAGTAGGTAGAAAACTCTCTTATAAAATGAAAAAAACTACTTCAGAATTATATAGTGCATCGGAAATAATAAGTAATGAAGAAGTAGAAGAGATTAAGAATGTAGCTAAAAACATTAGTAAATATCCCATTTACTATGTAGATAGCCCTGGAACAGTTGAAGAAATAGAGAACACTATCAAATATTTTCAGAATAATATTGCTAAAAATAAATGGCTTATTGTAATATTAGATCATTTACTACTAGCTAGAAGTAGCAGTGGTGATAGTGAACGAATAGTTATTTCTGATTTACAGAAAGTATTTATGCAAGCAAAGAAAGTAGGAAAAACTAGCATAATACAGATTTCACAGATGAATCGTAATATCGAAGAGAGTGATAGGATTAAAAACCCTTCGTTACATTATCCGATGCGTAGTGATTTATCAACCTCTGATAGCATATTTCAAGCTTCAGATTATGTAATTGTAATCCATAGACCTGAGATACTCGGAATAAGTGAGTATGGTGCAAAGCACTTACCTGTAAAAGATATGGTTTATATGCATTTTTTGAAGAATAGAGAAGGTGATGTAAAAATATTAAAGTTTATTAATGACTTAAAATATAATAATTTACGAGAACCAACTCCAGAAGATGAACAGCGTCAGAGTAATGAACCACTTAAATTAAATTTTTAACTTAAAACTAAGAAATAATATGGCTAACAATAAATTTGCATTTTTACTTCCGTCCAAGAAGAATGATCCTAAAGGTTCTTTTAAGAAAGCTATTCTCAATCAACTTTCAAATAACTATCCTCATTTAACAATCGATGGTATTGATTATCCAGATACTGGTCTTGGTATTCAATACGCAGGACCGAAAGATTGTATTACTTTTGGTTCATCGAATTATCATGATGTATCATGGACAAATGAAGATATTAAAAATGTGATGGATGAAATGCCAGTTTACACACCGGAAAATTGGTTTGCTTTTACTAAGAAATTAGAAAAGTTTGCTAACGGTGAAGAAGATGAATATTTAAAGAAAAAAGGATATGATTTTACTTTGAATGGGGAACCAGTAAAAGTATATGATAATTTTATTCAAGTAGGTTATCGAATCATTCCTCGTAATACATATAATTACAAACCAACAGCAACGATCGAAACTACAATTATTTCGTTGATGATTAAATTTTCATAAATTCATAAACAAGTCGTAAGATAACAAAATTTTCAAATTCTTTCATTACTGTCAAATAAACGATATTATTTAATAATATTGTAATGATACAATTACCAACCATAAAATCCCAACCAAAGTCAGTTAATCCTAGATTTTTAATTTACTTTGGTAAGCCAAAATCAGGTAAAACCACTATAGCATCAATGTTAGATAATAATTTAATAATTGATTTAGAAGGTGGATCAGAATTTTTACCAGCTTTAGCCGTACAAGCACGTACAGTAGAAGATTTAAGCGAAATTGTTACAGCTATTCGTAATAAAAATGAAGAACTTGGTAAATATGCATACAAGTATATTACAATAGATAACGGTACAAAATTAGAAGAAATAGCTTTAAGCTTAGCATTAAAGTTATATCAACAAACACCAATGGGTAAAAACTATGTTGGTGATGTACGTAAACTACCGCAAGGTGGTGGTTATCTTTATATACGTGAAGCATTTCAAAAAATAATAGACAGCTTTAAACCACTTACCGAAACACTAATATTAATTTGTCACTGTAAAGATAAATTAATAAACAAAGAAGGTAAAGAATTAAGCGAAATGTCTATAGATTTATCAGGTGCTTTAGCACGAATAACAGCAGCAGATGCAGATGCAATAGCGTTTGTTTATCGCGATAAAAATAAAACTATTATGAACTTTAATGGTGGTGAAGACTGTATTGTAGAAGCACGAGCAGACCATCTTAGAGGTAAAGAAATAGTTATTGCAGAATCAGATGAAGAGAATAAGATTACTGCATATTGGGATAGAATATTTTTGACAGATTAATTAATTGAAGAATTTATGTTTAGTACAAATAAGGCAAAACAATTAGAAAAAAATGATGTTGATTTTCTTGAAGCTGGTATACAAGAAAATGTTAAATTTACTGGTGTTAGAATAGGACAAGGAAATCGAAATAATGCATTTATAGAGTTTTCATTTGAAAAAGATGGTAAACGTTTTACACATACTGAATGGGAGCCTATTAAGGGTGCATTAAGTAATGAAGCTTTTGAAAAGAAACAAACAAATATTACAGCACGTGCGATAGAGATAATGCGTTGTTTCTATGATGATGCTATGTTAAATTTTGAAGGTGAAACATTTAGTGAATTTATCCAATGGGTAAAAACACTTTTAGATAATGCGGATACTTCAAAATTGGTACGTTTGAAAATAGTATATAATGACAATGGTTATACTTCATTACCTAGTTATACTAGATTTACTTGGATTGAACCTATGAGTGTGGCTAAAGAACATTCTAAGATTAAAGAATTAGGTATTGATAAATTTACAAGACCTGAAATAAGACCTGAAATGGAATCTAAAAGAGATTCTTTTTCAAATCCTGTATTTACACAACAAGATAGTCCGGTAAATACATCACAAGATTTACCTTTTTAAATAAGATATAACTAATTATAGGGTTAGGGGATTTGCTCCCCTTTCCTTATAATTATTTTAATATTATGTATAGTACCAAAGAAATCCTAAATAGAAATATTAGTATACAAGATTTTTTTAATAAAATATCTGAATACCAGGTATACAAAAATTATATAGGTGATTTTAGAATAGGTTACATATATAACAGTCCTTTTAGAAAAGATGATAACCCGTCTTTTGGAATATATAAAAGTAATAAAACAGGTAAATTGTTATTTAAAGATTATGGTACAGATATTTGTGGCGACTGTATTAAATTCGTCAAGTTAATGGAGAATTTAAAGACTAGTAGAGATGCCATGATGTTTATACTCAATAACATTGAACCAAGTAAAGCAATAGAACAAACACATACATACACTAATACCAATACTATAATAGGTATTGTTAGGCAACCATTTACTGAAATAGATATTGAATTTTGGAAATCATTTAATATTTCATTAGATACTTTAAAGAAATTCAATGTATACTCTATAAAGTATTATTTATCTAATAATATAGTTAAATACAAATATACATACGGAAATCCAATGTATGCCTATAAAGTATTTGACAAATTCAAGATATATAGACCTTATAGTGATAAATTAGGTAAATGGCGTAGCAATTTAAATAATTATGATATACAAGGGTATGAACAATTACCAAATAAAGGTGAATTGTTATTCATAACTAAATCTTTAAAAGACGTAATGGCTTTATACGAATTAGGATATACTGCTATTGCCCCACCATCAGAATCATCTGATATACCACAAGAAGTATTAGATGATATAAAGAAAAGATTTAAACATATAATAATATTTTATGATAGAGATATTGCTGGTATGAAATATACTAGAAAACTATATCATAAAACGAAATTGCCCTTTATATTTACTCCACGAGATAGTAAATGTAAAGATATTAGTGATTATATAAAAAAAGAATTACTAATAAACGGCAATTTAAATAATGTAAAAGAATTTATATATCAGAAAATAACAAAACTATGACAAATTTTATTAAAGAAGGTAATATAATTACACCTTTTCCCAAAGGTATTGGATATGATTTAGAACCATCTAAAGTTTATGATCTTATGTACGATCCATTCGGAATTGGTAAATATCTAAAACTCAATGGTTCATTAAATATTCCTAAAAAGATATATAATAATTCGCAAGACAAAGCGTTCATTAGTGAAGTGTTAACTTATTTTAAAAACACTACAAAACAAACAACTGGTGTATTTTTACACGGTAAAAAAGGCACCGGAAAAACAATGCTTTGCAAACAAATTGCCATAGCAAGTAAATTACCAATTATAATACCTTCTTCAAATTTTCCTATTAAATCTTTAAATAATTTCATTAAACAATTTGGTGATACACCAATATGTATTATATTTGATGAAATAGAAAAGACAGTTAATACCGAAGATTTACTTACGTTTTTAGATGGTGTAGAATCTAATACGAAAAAATTAGTATTGATGACTGCTAATAAAACTAATAACATAAATGAAAATTTATGGGATAGACCGTCTCGTATACGATATGTACGGTATTTCGATAATAACGATACATCCTATATTAAAGAAATTATTAAAGATAAAGGAATAGAAGATAAAGACAATAAAATATATGAATATATTAGCAATAATTTTTTAGATTTTACCATTGATAATATATTAAGTTTTCTTGAAGAATATATTTTATTTGGTAATGATAACAACTTCGATGAATTAGTAGCGAATCTAAACATTTCTACGATAAAAAAAGATGCTAAACAGTTAAATGTAGATGATAGCGTTAAAAATGTATTTCTAAAAAACAAAGAATTATTGGATAATAATAAAGAAATAGAAAAGATATTGAATGAGTATATTTCTCTATATAAAAACACAGGAAAAGATTTGTTAGATAAAGTTACAGAGACAGAAGTTTATGAGCAATACGAATAATATTGGTTGAATAAACTATTAATTAAATAATACAGGGTGAAATTCCCTGTATATTTTATATTATGAACAAAAAAATACGAAACGCTACACCATTAACTTATGATGGTATAACATTTCGCAGTAAACTAGAAGCTTTTACATATAAAAAACTACTAGAGATAGGTATAAGACCAGAATATGAAAATGAAAAATTCATACTTATACCTGCTTTTACTTTTCAAAGTGAAAAGATAAGAGCAATGACATATACTCCAGATTTTATATTTAAAGATCATAAGGATATATTACATATAGTAGAATGTAAAGGTTTTGCAAACGATGTGTTTCCTTACAAGTGGAAGATTTTTAAATGGAGATTAAAAGAAGATGGTAAAGAAAATTTCACACTTCATGTAGTTAAAAATCAGAAACAAGTAAACGAAATGATTAATAATTTAAACGATGAAAAAGGTTAATTTATTAGACTTTTTAAAAACACAACTTTATAATAAAAAAGTAAATATCTATACCGCACCTACTTGGTATAAAATGGATGGCTATAAAAATGATCCGATACATATAGGTGTTATTACTGAGGTAGAGGATATTGATATGGCATATGATGAAGGATTAAAGTTGTGGTTAAAAATAGATACATTTGATGAAACTATACAAGTAGATTTCGATTGTATGGAAGTATTTATAGATGAACAATAAATTATGGAAATAAATATACCGTATTATGAAGATAATACACGTATATCTAATAGTAGTTTAGGTTGGTTTAAAATATCACCAAAATATTTCTATGAAAAATTAAAAGGTAACATTAAAGATGAAGAAATAGCAGCCTTTAAAAAAGGTTCTATGATTCATATGTATCTATTACAAGAAGATGAATTTTGGAATAATTATGTAATTTTAGATTACGAAATACCGAAATCCAAAGAACAACGACTATTTTGTGAATTATATAGCAATAGCATCGAGCTAGACCATAATTTAAGGCTCTCTAAGGCATTTTTAGGTGCTTATACAATAAAAAGTATGTCTGAGAATAAAATACTCTCAGAAGCGCTTAAATTGTATAATAAATATACTGATTATATAAAATATTTAAATATACAAGACAAAATAGTTATTAGCTGGAATGATTTAGCACAATTAAAAACCATAAAACAAAATATACTAAATCATAAAAAAGCAAAAACTTTATTGTTTAATGATTCACCTGATTGTGAGACTCATAATGAATTTCATATAAATTGGGTTTTCAGAATATTAACAGATACAAATACAAATACAACAATAGATTGTAAATCACTAATTGATAGATTCATTATAGATCACAAAAACAAAGTAATAAAACTTATAGATATTAAGACTACAGTATCTACAGCTACGTTTAACACAGATTCATTTTGGAAATATGAATACGGTAGACAATTGGCTTTTTACTGGCTAGCTATTGAGTGGTATTTTAATGAAGAACTAAAATTAGATTTTACTATTTATAAGAAAGAAACATATATATTAGCTATACAAAATAACGGTCTATTTACTATAAAAGTATTTCGTATAGCTACTGAAATCTTAAATGATTATAAACAAGAAATAACAGAATTATTAACAGATATAAATTGGCATAAGCTAAACAATTTATGGGAACATAATAGAGCTTATTATGAAGGTGATGGTTCAGAACTAATCACCAATGATACTAAAAGAACGAATTAATATAGCAACTTTATTTCTATTACCGTTAATTGCTGATAGTAAAACACACGATTTCTTTACGCTAACAAATAACTTATGTTTAGAACGTAACAGTTCACCATTTGTAAATGTATATATCGGTGATATTTCAAAACCATTTTGGGATAATCATATATTTGTATTATATGATAATAGTACAAATAAAACAGATTATATGCTTTTACGTAAAGAACTTAGAGAATTACCTAGTTATTGTAGTGATTACGATATAATTATAGACAATAAAGGATATACAGTATTTGTGTTTGAACTTAGTAAAGAAGATAAAGTAAATATAGAATATATATTTAACGGTAATTATAATTTGATTCACAGTAATACTAAAGTAAAAATAATGAAATTTTGGAAAGCTGAAATAGAATCAAAATTACATACAAAATTATATGAACCAAGTAAAACAATTTGGTTAAATAACATGAATATCGATGAGGAAATCATATCTATAAAAGATGAAATAGATAAATTAGATATTTTTGAAGATGAAGATATAAAGATTGTTATATAACTATATATACAACAAACCCCCTACGGTCAATTAGATCATAGGGGGTTTTATTTTTAATAGTTTTCAATATACTTCGTTATATTATCTGGATTTAAGAATCCTGACCACATCATTTCTTTTTCCATATATAACATTTTCTGTCTTGGATATTGAATACCTAATATACCTTTTACTGGTGTTATTTTAATAGCTTTATTTACTAATGTTTGACCGTAATCATCATCATTAAACCATTGCATATTCGGTAGTAATAACGTTATTACGGCCTGACTATTCTCTACTATGCTTGTAGCAGCAGTAGGGGAATTTAAAAGACTTATAATTTCACCCATACCGTAAAATGCCATCATTTCAAATCTTATACGTGCTACCATATAAGCTGTAGCATTCTTTTCCCAATTATCAGGTTCATCGTCTGCTGCCAATCTTGTAAGTACTGCTAGGGGTAATAATATTAAATTACCATATACTAATTCTAGTAAAACCTTCTTTATATTATATTTTTCTTGAGCTGTCAAGCTTTGATACTGGGATAAAAACATTTTCAACATATTTAAACTACTTTTACTTTTCATCATTTTGAAAGAATTTGCAATATATCTACCAAAAGAACGATAATAACCTTCTTCAATAGTATCTGTTAAATAATTGTACATTTTGTGTTTAAATCTATTTTGTATACCATCTAACATCCAATTTCTGTGTATAAGGAATGCTTTACCAAATAAACTAGCGTGTAATGCAGTTTTATCAGTTTCATTTATGACACCATCTATTCTTGCGGAAACTGTACGTGATGTGTTACGAACTAAATTTAAAAAGTTGCTATCGATATATTTTTTATATTTGTCTTTAATTTTTAATTCACCGTTAGAAAAATCATAAGCATTGTATAGTGTTTCGTTATATGCCTTCCATGCTAAGTTACCAGCTTTATTATCATTTTGATAATATGTATTTATGAATTTATCTTTAGACATAAATTTACCCGCTTCTGGTATAAATTTATAGTTAAAATATATTGCTGTAACTATCTTTGATTTTACTAAAAAATCAGCAAGACTATAACCACCATACCAAAAATGTTGGTTAAGAAAACGTGTACATCTAGTTTGATTTAATCTTTTATAGTTTTCTTCAGCTACTTGAGATACACCATTTAACTCAAGTAAAGCTAATATCTTTGTATTTGGTATGGGGTTACCTATGCCTGCTGTTATTTTAGGTAACTGTGTTATTAACTCTTTATCAGCACTTAATAAATTATCGTTATCGTAATATCTACCCAATATGGCTTCGATTCTACTATATGATTTACTAGTAAACAAACCTGCTAATATTGCCCATACGTTACCAAATAAGTTTGTTTTACGTACATAATTTATTAAGTCGTTCCACATCTTACCTACAGAGAATTTACCAATAGTTAAAGGTATTTCATGAGTACCATATAATTGGTTATTTAGAAATTTCTCTGCCTTTTTATATACGTTAGTTTCTATACCTGATTTAGTGTCTATTACTCTTCCACCTTTACCTTTTTTCACATAGGTTCTAGAACCCATTTGTTCCAACATTAACTCTAACGTAGACGATATTTTACTCATTTCTTCGTAATTTGTAGCCATACGATAAAAATCTATAGTACTACCTACAATGTCGTTAGTTATTTTACTGGGGTCATCTAACCTATTCAAGTAACCAGTTGGTATGAATTTAATAGTTTCACCATTTGGTGCTTTTACATAATCACGTTTAAAATCTATATCATCATCATTTATAACGTAATTATCCTTCATAAAATGATAAAAACCCTTGAATATATTCTTTTCTGACCTAATTTGTGCCCACATTCTACCTGTTTGTTGTGGCATCATATAAGGATCTTTAAAACCTCTATATGACAATTTATCATATGCTTGAGACATAACTGATAATAAATCAGTATACAAATTATACAAATCTGTATTCTGTTTTATTTCAGCAAACGCTTTACTATTATCGTATAATGATTTTTTAGGTTGTATACCATATTCAGCTAAATTAGGGTCGTAATTTTCATTTATATATTCAGATTCTAAATTTATTTCTGACCATGTAGAATTGGGATATTCCTCTATTACAAATTTATCATCTATTGGTTTTATATATGTCCAGTATGAAGCTGGTTTTATTACACCATTATTATCTTTATAATGATTATTTTTATACCAAATAACATATGCTTCTTTACCTTGTGCTAACGCTCTATCCTTTGCTGCATAATATGCCTCTGTTTTTTCATAAGTCGCATAATCTGAAAATTTTTCACCTGTTTCATCAAAAGTATATATGTTATTTTTAGCTTCTAATTGTATTTGTTCATCTAATGCCAATATTAGTTTTTTCACTTTATCTGGCATTTGATCTTCATTTACTATTAAATTTTCGTCACGGTAAAGTCTCAATACTTTAGTTCTAAATTCTGTTAGTTTTTTATATCTTTCTGTTACTTGTTTATCAGATTTATTTCTTATTTTATCTAGTATATCCCAGAACTCTGGTTTTATATATCTTCTTGTATTACGTTTTATCCATGTTTTATATTGCGAATCTGATAAAGTATCTTTTGCTATTTGTTTAGCTTTTTCGAATTTTTCTAAGTTTATTTTGTATAGTTCGTTATTACCCAATTCGTCATAATATTTTTTTAATGATAATGCTATTTCTAAGTCTTCACCAACTTTAGGTGAACCATCATCATAATATTCATTTGCTAAGTTACCTTTTCTTTTTTGTAATGACTTATATAATTTATATTCACTTTCTGTTAGTTTTTCTAAATGTGGTTTACCATTTTCATCTCTAGTAGGTTCTAATATATTTTCTATTTGCGTTTGAAATTCATCTCTAGCTCGTCTAGCAGCAGGTATCAATTTGTTTAATGCTTTGTAATATCTTAGTGTATAGCGTCTTTCTGCATGTTCAGATAACCATTCGTCCCTTTCTTGCATATATTCGATATATTCATTATCATCAGTCGGTCTATCATATATACCTTCTAGATTATATTTTTTAGCTAGTTCAGTAAGGAATGTTTCATAATCACGTCTAAATCTACCATAATTTAACGAACGAACAAAATTACCAGTACGTTTACCAAATTCATCTAATTCATACAGTAATTTAAGACTTTCTTTTTTTACATTTTTAAGACTATTGGCAAGTAAGTGAGATATAGTTATAGACTTTCTATCTACTTCATTTTTTACATTTGTAACATCGTAATGCATTATACGCATAAGTTCGTCATTAACATTACCCGCACTAGCTGCCCAAACTGATGCTTCCAATATATCAGTATCTGTCTCTTCTAATCTGTTCAAAGCGTCTTCTAATGTTGAAGAATTAGCACCTTTCTCTTTTACTTCCCGTTTTACTAATTCTAATCTTAAGTTTGAATATTCTTCATTTAGATCTGCATAAAACTCACGTAAATCTTTTAGCATATTTATTATATTATCTATTTCGTCATCATTCAAGAAATCGAAATATGCTTTATTATCGCCCTTAAATAATTGACTAATACTATCATTAATGCCAAAAAACAAAGGATTATAGAATGATATATAATCTCTATTTAGCTGTCTTAATCTATCTGGTGTTAGTAAATCTATGTGATTTTTATATTTGTTTATTCTATCCAACGCATCTTTAGCATCATTGTACGATTCTTTTATAAACAACACTATACCTTCGGCTTTGTTTTCTATCAAATCTAAATTTTTAATCAGTTGCTCTAAATTTCGTATACGTTTAGCATCTTTTAAGTTATAACTTAATAATGATTTTCTACGAAGATTTAAGCCGTCCATAACACGTTTGTATGTGTTATTTAATTTACTCATATCTTCTTTAGAAAATTGTGGTAAAGATGTATATGCAACACTAAACACTGTGCCTTTACTATTAATTAAATCTGCTAATTCTTTAAAGGACGTTATACTACTTGTATCAGCGGCTATCTTAGGAAATATCTTACTTAATAGTTGTTTTATATATGTAAAAAATTTAGTTATTAGGTCAGCTTTTTCAATATTGTTACTATTATTTACTAAGTACTTAGATAATGTTTTTGTTACTAATTCTAATTTTCTACTATGTTCATTAAATCCGTCTTTAGCAGTATAGTTAGTTTTTACATAATCCCATTCTTTAGGAAATTCTTTCTTTGCATCAAAAAATAGTTTATCAAACAATTGTCGATTGTCCTTACTTAGTTTAAGTACAAGTGGATGCATAACTTCTTCTACTGCTACATCTACGTCAAATTTATCTTTTACTAAGTAAGCAGTATTATTAATAATAACGCCTTTTGCATCAGTATTGATACCCAATCGATTTAATTTATCTTTGGTAACAACTTTTACTTTAACACCAACCTTACGTGCTAGTTCATTTGCGATAGTAATAGCCGATTCTGTACTAATATTAGTATCATCGGTACGTTCTTTACCACTGAAAATAGAATTGTAGTCTATATCTACAGTTAATTGACCATTGTGTATACGGTATTTTGCAGCCTTTTTAAGCCCTGTTTTGCTTTCTATAGCATTATTTATCGATTGTAACGCAAAAGTGTCTGTAATCGCCTCTAAATGCGGTCTAGTGACACCAAACAAGGTTGAATTAGGTGTTATTAATTTACTTTGCTTTAATTCATCATGTAAGTCTATGGCTTTATCAGTAATGGTATTATTATCAGTTATTAATTTTTCATAAATATTACTATTATCAACTTTTAAATATGATATTAAGTTATCTATATTAGCAACATCATATTTTGCTTTAAAACTTTTAGTAAATATTTTAGACATTGCTTTTATTGCATCTAACCTATTACCATATATATCTAATAGCTGATCAAATAGCATAGACGACTCCCCTTCGGGAGTCTTATCTACACTATAACCATTATTTTGTGACCAAATATCATATGCCGCTATTTCACCAACAGCATTTTTCAATTCATCAAATTCAGATTTTACTTTTGGATTATTTAAATTAGGACATATCATATTTATTCTCCTTTACAATGTTTCATAATTGAATCGTCAAATTCACCAATATTGAATTTACGCTTATTAAATTCATCAATTTCGTTGTTAACGTTACCTGGTAGTATATTATTATTAGTTAATACTACAGCTGATTCAGATGCTCTAGAAAAAGCCGTATACTTTAATTGAGACCTATTACGTGGGCTATTGTTTTTATTTATGTCCGCTTCATCTACAAAAACTATATTGTATGTACTACCTTGTGATTTATGAACAGTAGAAGCATAACCATAATCTAACGTTTTCTTTTTTATTACTCTACCGGTAGAAGTAACCATATCAAACGTACTATAAAAACTATCTTTCACCTTATCAAAAAACAATTTTATATCTCGTTTACTTGGTTCTGTTTGATATAGGTTTATTAACTTATTATTAATTATTTCTGCTATTTCTGAACTTTTTGTATCGTCAGTAACTACAAATATGGGTTTACTTACATAAGAATCACCTAATTTTATTTTTACATTATAACCTTGTAGACTTATACCCAAAAATGGTATGTACTTTTCAGTTGGTTCGGAGCTTTCTATAGAGTAATCCATAGAATTAAATAAGTAATCATTTTCATCTAATTCTATAGTGTCGTACATTGTTATAGGTTCGTTTGGATTAAAGTGATCAGTATAACCTAATTTACTACGTATATAAGTATTTATTTCGTTTACACGTTTATTTGTCCATGCTAATGCTTTAACATAATTATTATTCTGTTTAGCTAATTCGGTATTAAATGTATCTGCTATACTTTGTAAAAATTGATTATTTTGTGAATTACTAACAAATAATATACCGTTACCATTTTCATCTAAATTCGACATATGATCAAATTCAGATTTGTAATTATATTCACTTACATTATCTGGATTACTAGTAAATATAGATCGTATATAATCTAAGAACGGTAGTAATGGATTAGCACCTTTTTGTCTTTCTACTTTAGTTAAAGCATAATTCATAGGATTGAAAAATGCTAAACCTACCCTATTTTGTTTTACTGGCTGTAATTGTGCTTTATCACCAACAGTTAGTAATTTAATCTGATGTTCCCTTGCTATTGTTATTAAATCTTTAAATAGGTCATCGTTAACCATAGAAACTTCATCTATAATTACTAATTTCTTCTTTAACATATTATTTCTACGACCAGCACTAAATTCTGTGCTTGTAATAACTTCGTTATGTTTGTATTCGTCTATGTTTATAGTAGGACTTAAACCTAACAAAGCATGAATCGTAAATGCAGGAAAATTAGTAACAGAACTTAATACAGACGCAGCTTTATTTGTTGGAGATACTAATGCTATTTGTTTAGCTTTTATACCTGTATTTTTAAGTATATGTTCTAATAGAACACGCATTATAGTAGTTTTACCAGTACCAGCATAACCAACAAGAGTATAACAAGGATTACCTTTAATTGGATCTATAGGTTTAGTAAGCCAAGATGCTATACTATTTAACGCTTCTGTTTGTTGCTGATTTAAACTAAATGGTATACCTATAGCAGATAAATCTATTGTTTTTTCACCTATTGTTACGGTATTAGTTGAATTGGTTTCAGTAATAGAATCGTTTGGTGAAACCAATTTATATTCAAATTGATACGCTTTTGTTCTACGCATTTTAGGTATAACCACTCTATTAAAATAATCAACAGACCAACCTTCTAATTTAGACCATACTTCTGGATCTGTATTTTCATCTATCTGGTGAAGAGCTTTTGTTACTATTGTTTTTATCTCATTACCGAATTCATCTTTCCAAATTACAATATCACCAACATTAGCCGTTTTCCAATATTCTATTTTTTTATCAGATTCATATCTTGTTGTTGCGGTTCTTTCTCCATTGATTATTGCCTCAAAAGTAGTATTTGCTTTAACATCCGATCTTTTATTAGAATCATAATGAAAAGTCATATATCCGGTCAATGTTTTATTGGGACTTTGTTTTGTTTGTTCATTGTTCGTTAAACCCAACGCATTTAAAAGTTCATCGCCAGTAAGAGAATAACCAGGTATATCTGGTACTCTATTTGCTACCAAATCATCAAACGTCCAGTCTGTTTCTTTTCTTAAATTTTCTCTTACTCGCATTAATATATTTGGAAACAAATTTGTCCATTTATCTACACTATAACCATTATGTGTTATAATTGCATTACCGGTATTTAACAATTCTAATGTGTGATCTGGATTTTGTTTGAAGGATTCGTAAATTAATTCATACATTAAACTTTCTGATATATTATCCCATTCTTGTATTTGATCTTTTGTCATTTTTAAATTTCTACTACTAGTGATAGATTTTATATCTTTACCATTTGTTAAACTCAATATTTTGTTTGCTAAATCTTTTCTATTTGCTAATATAGATTTATGATAATGAAACGCTTGTTCTACAGATAAGAATGTTATATTATTGTATGTAAATGGTCTTTTTGCGAAATTACTCAAGTTTGTGTTTTCGTTAGTTCCTGCATAAACATTAATGTGTGTTTGATTATCTAAATTAAATTTATTAATATCCTGCGAATTCTTTACAATATTGTCATCAGTATTATCTAATAATAAGTCTTCATAAGTCCATTTTTCTTTTAAATCTAAACGCATATTAGCATCGTAATCATCTAATATGTCAGTTAAAGCTCTTGGTGCGTTTATTATTGCAGCTATACCTTTTGTATCACTACTATATGACAAATCAGTTAGATGGTTATCGGAGTCATTCAGTATTACAGCTAGTTCGTTAATTAACTGAGGATTCTGTTTTGCCCATATCTGGTATAATTTCAAGTAAAGATTATGATAAGCAAAATCTTGATCAACTTCTACTGAATCTGCCCACGGGTTATGTATTAGCGATTGTTGTACTTTTGGTAGATTACCAGTACCTGTATATAACATATCAAATACTTCAGCTATTGGCATGTTACTAATATCTATATCATCACCACTTTCCGACCAGTCTACAACAGTACCACTATCAAATATAGCATTTTCAGCATTATAACGATTATCACCGTTCATAGATATATCATAACCTTCAGGATTACCTAAAGACCACTGATATTCTATTCGTTCGCCAAACTTATCATTAAATGCGGTTTCGTATGCTTCATCATCTAAGCGTATTTTGGTTTTATTTACAGCATTATCCAGTAACGTATTAACCATGTTATTTATTTCATCGATAGATAAATCATACGGTGATTCCACAGAAGTTAAACCTTCTAACTCATTGATTATCAATGAATTATCTGCATACGATGGAGCTGCAACAGTAGTAAATCTACTATCATTTGCTGACCATTGTAACCAATAATAAGGTTTAGCCATATTTATCAAGTATACAGGTTTGTTATTAGCTGCATACTCATAGATTAACTTATCATACTTGCTTACTATATTACCATTTTCATCTAAATTAGCAATAACGTATACAGCATCGTAATTAGCATATTTTGTAATATCTTCTATTTCTGTACTATTGTCAATAACTTTTATATTTAACTTCTTTTCTGTATCTGGTACTAAATCTTCTTGATTACTTGGATTACTTCTTGCTGATTCATCAAATGTAGATTCATTTGTATTTAATTGTTCTTCACCTTCATTTGCAGAATGATACTCACTATCCCAAGTTTCCATAGTTTCATAAAATTCTACATTTTCAACTGGGTTATTAGTAAAATAACCACTCATATTGCGAATAGTATTTAACGCAATAGGATTATTTCTACTTAATTTGTATAATTCATTTATAACCTTACGCAAGTAATCAGGACTCAGACTTCTACTAGCTAAACTTAAAGGCAATCTGTTAAACGGTAGTACGGAATCTTTTACATTATACTCTGTGTATAGGTTTGATGTTCTTGTATCTTTTACACCCTTCTTATCTATAGCTATATATATAGGTTTTTCTTCACCTTTACCATCAGCCGTAGAATAACCTATTAATTTATATAGTATCGTAGTATTTGGATTATTTTTAGTTGTAAAACTAATCTTTACATAAGGTGCAAATAACGGCTGTGCTACTTTATTTACAGCAGTAGATCTTACGTTATTTGTAACTACAAATAATAGTGGGTATTTTAATTTATTTTCACCGTTATTATCTGTATAAGTAATAGATATTGGCGAATCTATACCAAGTATATCCTGCTCATCTATTTCCCTTACTAAATAATCATCAAACCAGTTATTTACAAATACGTCATCTATGTCTATACCATATTGTTTGTTATTTAATGCAATCAACGAATCTTTGATATAATCGGTATAACCAATATCTTGTTTAAACGAATCTGGGATTAAATTATTTATAGAATTAATAGATCTATTATCACCACTAGCAATCATGGCATAAACAGCTAAATCACGAGCAAATGTACGCAATTCGTCGTTATTACTATCAAATAATTCTTCCCAATAACGTTTTGCCGAATCAGCTAGATTCACATCGTTATTACCTATCTTATTTATTTTTAGTGATTCGGGTTTGTCAAACGTATCTGATTTGGATCTAAATACAGGTTCTAATATATTTATTAATGTGTTAGCACTACTACCGTCTGGTAGTAATAATTCTGGATATTTACCGTCATATATGTCTCTTCTCAGTTTTGAGAGTCTTACCGCTATAGTATTATCGCCATAAAACAAGCTATATATATCTATACTGTTATTTAGTGCATAGTTTCTGATATATTTTAATTTGATACTAGATTCTAATACATTAGACATTCTATTTACTATATTTTCTGATGTTGTTAATAAATTACCAGTAATATGCATCATTTTTAAATGTGCATCTGAAAACTCAGAACTAGTAGTTAATAGTAAGTCTTTAAATATTTTTCTACCTAATATTACACTGTTGTTGAATTTGGTTTCTAAGAAACTCGTTTTCCAATAAGAAACAAGATTTGATAATAATTTATTAGTATCGAACACATTTGATACTTTTATTTTAAACATTTTAAATAAAGTAAAATTATTACCATATTTCTTTGTATCTATTTGAGAATTATGTACCAATTCAGCTAATACTTTTGCAGCAGGAGTTAACGCATCGTACACTGTATAAACAAATAACTGATTGTAATACCAATCGAAGTTTCTATCACTATTACTTGTGTGTATCAAATCAGCTAAAAATCCCTTAGATTTATTACCTTCCCATCGTACACTGAATATATTTGGTATAGAATTAAGTAATTCAACTTTCTTTTCTAGTTCTAACCTACTATAGTTACGTAGTAAATCTAGTTTATTTACTTGTTCTTTGTTTGCTAGAGATTTGGCCATATTGTAATATTTGTCATATACACTATTTATGGCCTCTTTTTCCAACATGTTCGCAGATTTTGTATCATCTGTACCATACCTACCTTTTGTTTTATCAACAGCACTTGCCATATCTTTCAATATAGGCTGTGATAAAAAGTAGAATGTCGATTCCCCTTTACCTGAACGTAATAACATATTAGCCATATTATACGTCCATTGTACGACATTTAAACGTACTACATATGGATCTTTTGCTATATCTACAAACGCATTTATTAATGCTGATAACCAATCTAATATACGCTTATTATCTACACCGTATATACCGCTTAATGAATTTATACCAAATACATTTAATATTGGATTATATTTGAAATTGAGATTAGTAAGCTGTGTTAATACATGATGAGCATTATTCAATGCGAAAGGACCTATACCTAATTTACCAGTAGTGTATTCGTTCTTTTTGTCTGATTGAAATTTAGGTGATACGTATCTATAAGGAACATATCGTTCTGTTTGTTTTTCTCTTTCTATATCCTCTAATATCTTGCCTTTTAGTGTATCTGTAGTTACATCAAGTGGCATTCTCGTTTCACCTACACTCTTTTCATCAGTTAATTTTATTATGAATGTGTCGAGTAATAAATTTTGTAATTGTTTTGAACTGTTATCACTTACAGATTTATTTCTATCATATTCTATTTTTTTACCAGATTTATCATAATTAAATCTTGCCACATATAATTTATCTATGTCAAAATCTGACCCAGTAAGAGCTGTAAATTCATCTGGTAATACGATAACATCCCCCATATTTTCTGGTAATATATCTACTATACGGAGTGCAGAAATACTACCTAAACCCTGTGTAGGAATACGATAACCTAAAGCACAAGGATATGTATTAGGACCTATTATATTATTGTTAAGTAACCATTCACGTTTTTTGAAAAATGACCATTCTTTAGATTCTGATGGTAATACATCTTTAAATAGAGTAATGGATACTACACTATCCATAGCCCCATCCTCATAGTAACGTAATGGATTACCATTGTTTATATAATTAACAATACCATCTACAGAACTTATAGACTTTAAACCAAAGGAAGACATCTGTATAAATGCGTTCCCTGGTGTTTTTATATCTATTGCATAACTATTGATTAAAGATACTAATCTACTCTCTAACCAACGCATATCGGCTAAAGCTGGTAGAGGTATACGTATTTGACCATTTTCATCTGGTGTTAGAGCATCTATAACACTATAACTCATATTTGAGTTTTTAGCATCTTCCCTAAGTATACTCAGTAGTTTTGTGTAATCTTCTATTACTATATCATTATCTACTATTTCTGCACCTAATGTATTTAACAATTCTGTTACACCCTTATTTGATAGTTCGTTTATTGTGTTAAAATAGTCTTTTGCTAATTCTTCACCTTTGCGTTCGTTTGTTTTACCTTCCCTATAAACACGATCTGGTATTAAATTGGCCATTGCTGTTTTAATAAACTGTGTACCAGCATTTATTTCTGATGCATGATGAGGATCTGTTATTAATTGTCTACGTAAATATTTAAATTCTTGGGTATACACTTCCATATTATTAAGATCGTTGACTTCTTTCATATCAGCGTTCTTATAATGTTTCATAGCTTTACGATTACCAACTTTTACAGCAGACTCAAAAGTAACCATATCTATAGGATTATTCTCATCATTCATCCTATTATATAAGTCACGTAAATCACCATTAGCCATAAAATGAAATAATGGGAATATCGCCATTTTATCAAAAATTGGTACATCTAAACCATATTCTGGTAAGAAAGTATCACCAAAATACATCATTTTCAAAGGCTTAATTACTGCTTTTATAGCTTTGTTATATTTTATAGGATCTGATAACCAACTATCATCATTTTGTTCAAGATATTCAAATGCAACCCTAACATCGTCATTCCATTCACCGAGCATTTGCAAAATATCTTTATACATTTTTGGTCTAATGTATACAGCAGCATCAGCTTGATTTATTTTACCAGCAGCTTTATTGTCATCTTTCTTATATACTTCAGTATTAAAATCAGCTTGTGTAGTAGCTAAACTAACGATATAATCGTATTTTTCTTTACCTAGATTATCTATTGCTAGCTGTTCGTCATTTGCATACGCAATAGCTGTAACTTCATCTACACCGCCTATTTCTTTGATAAAATCTCGTTTGTAATTATCATAAAATAATTTATGTAATGTATCATAAAACGATGAGTAAACTTCATTATCTTTTAATTCACTTACTGTAAATGTAGTTCTACCGTCTAATTCGTGACCAACTGGCCAATCTGTACGCAGATTATCACCAGTTGAAGTAAGCGCAGATAAACGTTTAATTTTTGCGTCTGTATCTTTATGATAAGCTGGATCTTTACTAAATATTTTTTCAAATTCAGTAATAGATACTATTGAATTTATAGTATAGTCTGCTATCATATCCATAACAGCAATAGCATTAGCGTTATCTATTAACCAAGCTGTCTGTTCATTACGTGAAAGTTTTTTATATTTGTTTACTTGTTCTTGTAATATAGTATCATCTAATGCTATATTCTCTAAATTGGCTATATTCCTGTCATTATTTTTAAACTTAATTAGACCTAATTCTTCTGCAAAACGTAATTCATTCCATACTGCACGATATAATAGATCGTTTATATAAGCACGTTGTACTGATCGTAAATCAAAATTAGGATCTTCACTAGGAATATTAAAAAACATTTCCTCTACTTGAGCTATACCATCTTCAATAGAATTTGCTTCGTCTAGTATTTTATTAAAATCTATAAATTTCATACCTTTATCAGTATTCATATAGATACCATTAAAATACCTAAATCGTAAACCATTACCTTCACCTCTTGCGTTTTTACCAATATGGTAATTTTTAACTAAATCTCGCTCTGGCATAGTTTTTATGTCGTTAGCTGCTCTTTTAATTGCTGCTAATTCGGCATATGCATATTCTATAAATTGATCGGTTGTTTGTTGGCCAAAGTCAAATGTATTATTATCTGTTAATATAATACCTTCGTGGAATAACGGTATACCTTGTATTACGAAATAAGTCTTTTTGTCAGCTAAAGTAGGAGCTATTATATAATCATTCCTAACTAACGACATCTTAGCTACATAATCTTCTAACGGAGTAATGCTAACATAATCTCTACCTTTATCTCCTGAACTCTCTTCTACGAAATTAATAAAAGTCTTAACGTTAAGTTTTATTTTTTCACCGTTACGTCTAGCAGAATCTAGTACATTTAAAACATGTGAGCCGAAACCATTTTCACCATAATTATATACTACTTGTTTCAACTTACTAATTGTATTATCATCTTGATTAAGCCATCTTACTTGGTCTGTCAAATAACAATTTTGCGATGTTTCAAATAATACAGCACCATTTGCGCCTAATACAGAAGATTCTTCGGGGCTTGGGTGAATCTTAGCGTATTGTTTAGCTAAATCTACGACTATAGAAGATCTAACAAATAATTCTTGATTTGTATAAGTTATAGTTTTACCTTTCTTTGTTGTTATAGTAGTTACTTCCTCATTAGCTACAGCCTTTAATATGTTAGTAAATAAATTAGATAGACTACCTTTATTTTCATTAGTAAGTAATCGTCTAACCATATCAAATTCTGTAAGAGCATCTTTGTAAAATTGTTTATCATTATGTAATAATGAGTCTATAGTATCAACATCAACAAATATACCAATATTATTTAATAAATTAACTATAGCTTGTTTAAATTTGTATAAATTGTCAGGACTGTATAAATTACCAAATTTATTTAAAGGACTATTTGGATTATTTACCATACCCACTAATTTGTTATAATCATCAATTATAGATTCTAATGCAGCTTTATTTGGTGTTGGTTCTTTACTCAAGTTTTTAGTAAAGAGTTTATCATTACTAAAGAATGCACTAGCCCAAATACGAGGATACGCTCTTATTGCTCTAGTAAGGTTTGAATCAAATATTCTGCCACTAAATAATGACTTTTTACCTTTTTTTGACTTTGTATAGTTAAATTGTACATATTGGTGTATATGGGATTTCATAGTCTGATAAAACTGCGTTTTGAAGTTATCATCGTCAGTATTTTTTAACTTATTTGATAAAGCTTTATAAAACGGTTTAGTTTCAGCTAATTTATTTATTCTATCTTCTATTTCTGTATAAGTTTCACAATTATGTAAATCCCTAATTAACGTATTCCACGCTAAATCAAAATTAAAGAATGTTGGTAAACCAGTAAGCGGATCTGTTATTTGTTCTAACTCGTTATTTTCACCAAATTTAGAATTGATAATAGTACTTATAAATATTTTTACACTACCTAAAGCATTATCTTTTTTAGAAATTTCGGTTGAATCCAAAATATGTGCAGATATAGTATCCCCTTTTGCATCACCAGAATCTACTTTATCTTTCCTATCTACTTCTTCTTTATCTATTACACGTAAAAAAGTAGAAGACATACTTTTTTTAATTTCTGGTACAAATATATCATAGTATTTTTCTACTATCTCTTTTCTTACTTCTATTTGATCTTCACTTGCAGAGTAGTCTTCAATAGATTCCTTCATTATATTGTATACTTCATCAAATATAATTTTAGGATTTTCTATATTGTCTATATCTTGTATGGTATTAATATTGTTAGTTACAAATACATACGCTTTTAGCGCATTAACTATATTATAAAATGCTGTTACACTATGTATAGTTTTAAAATTGTAACCATTTATTTTAAATGGAGCACCATCATCGCCGTAAGTGTTAGAAAAATACTGCTCTGAAACTAAGTTAACGTTATTGTCTTTAAATTTACCGCTAACTATATTTTTAAACAAATGATTTTTCTGCCAATTCTTCAATCTAGTTAGAGTTCTTACAAAATTATATAAGCGTTTAAATAAATTGTTTCTACCTATATCTTTAGTGTTTACTCTATTTAAGACATATTCTCTAAAATCTTCAGCTAATAATTCTTCTACTTCTTCGTTGGTTTTTAGCTTCAGATTGTTATTTTTACGATATTCATTATATATCCTATTTCTTTCACTAGGACTTAATAGCAATAGAGATACCCTGTGAAATGCTTCATGATAACCAGTACCTTTTATAGCGCCATTAAATAATAATATAGAGTCTCTCAAAGTAAGACCAAATAATCTTGTACCAGTTTTTGTCAAGTCGTATATATCTCGTATTTCTTGATCTGATAATTCTGTTTCTATTTTGAAGGAACTACCTAACATTTTTTTAATGTCGTTAGCTTCTTCGAGTTGATTTGCTAATTTATCTTTTTCTTCTACAGCAACACCTTTCATAGATGCACCTAATTTCTTATTTAATCTATCAAATGGGTTACCTGATTTTTTTATAGTAGTAGTAGTTTTTGTAGTAGAGTTATTTTGTATAATTTTCTTAGTAGTTGGAGCAGGTAAATCTTCAACAGTAACATCTTCTACATAAGTAAAAGGATTTTTCCATATTGGATCACCTATATCTGTAAGTAAAAGATCGTTTTTAGCTGCCCACGCTATCCAAGATAAGCCGTTTGGGTGTTTATCGTCATACGTTATTTTACCATTTACTTTAGTAAGACCAACGTCTTGTAGATCAAAAAATATTTTGCCAGGAACTAATTCTAATCTTTCTTTTTGGTTTATAATAAACCACCGTTGCAGATTATTTACTGTTTGATGAATATAACCAAACGCAAAGTCTTTATCAAAAGCAAAATGCTGATTTTGCATTATAAAGTTAATAGCTTCCTCCCTAATGGCTGGATTTGTATTAATATCTACATCTTTATATACTTTATTACCTAATATTATACCATCACCCATTTCAGTTCTAGCAAACTGTTTATTGATTAACCAAGGAAAAGCTATTTTATTTGATTCATCAAGTAATGTTTTATTACCGAAATTTACTATAAATTGCAAAGCCTGTAAAGGGTTAAATGGTGTACCATTTACATTACCTATTTCAGTAGCAGATCTATTTACAGCAAAGTCAAGAATTACTTCTGCTATATCTCTATGTTGTTTAAACTGTAACGGGTTTAGTTTTATACCAATTTTTGAAAAACCAGGGAAACCCATCATAGCTTCAGCTTTTATCGGTAATAAATTTAATTTAGGATACAAGTAAACAGTACCAGAACCACCGTTACCATATAATACATTACCGTATTTATTAACTATACTATTGCCATATCGTAAACCTTTACCAATACCGAATAATAACTTATCGCTATCTATATCATATATGTCTTTAATATCACCAATTAATTTACTATGTAATATAGATTTATTACCCTGTTTACTATTTAATCTGCCAGCAGTTCTTATAAGTTTTGTAACAGTTAATTTTTGTCCTGGTTTTAAACCATAATACAATTGTATTATTTTAGCTCTAAATTGTATTAGATTGTTTATTACATCTTCACTATAAGCAGGTATATATTCAGGTATTGATTCTGTTGGTTTGAATAATGCTTCTTCCGATCTATTTGTTGTTATTAATCTATTTGGGTCACTTATTGCGGCAATGTATTTTTTACCTGTAGTATTATCAATAATATGAATATATATAGCAGCGTCATTATATGTAAGCGGATTATTTACATCAAAACCTTTTCTCCATTTTTCAACAGTAATGTCAATAGTTACATTATCTAACGCATTAGGGTTTGACATAAACTCTAAGAAAGCTTTACCGTTTTCATAACCACTTTTTAGTGGCGTATCTATGTTAGGATTTACTATAAGCTTATGGGAAATTCTATCTTTTTTTACATCTATTACTGGAGAATCATCTACATTTTCGTTAGCTTTTAAATCGCTATTCATTTTTTCTTCCGTAGATTCATCTGCTGCTTCTTCGGCACTTATTTGCTGTGTTTTGTAATCTTCGTCTACAGTATTATTATCTATTTCCTCTTGTGTTGGTAGTGGTTTCGGTATTACTGGTAATTCGTCTACTTTTTTCTGACTATTAAACATTTCATTTAATATGTCATCATCTTGATTATTAACATCGTTTTTTGCTTCTATAGCACTACTTACTTTTGTATCATTGTTTAGTTCTGTAACTATTTCGTTAGATGCGTTAGTGTCGTCTTGACTTACTTCTGATATTATATTCTCCTCTGTATCAGTAGGTTTGTTAATATCTTCATTAGCTTGCCGTATTTCGGTATTTACAGCTTCTAATTCACCACCAAATATTTCTGATAGTATATCATCGTCGGTTAGATTTTCTTCTTCTGTACTAGTACTTTTTTCATCATTTGGTAATGATATACCTAATTCTTCAGCTTCACCAAATAAGTCATTTAGTATGTCATCATCAGTGTTATTTACTTGATTATCAGTTAAGTTAGCTTCGTCAGATAAATTTTGTTCTTCTTGTATAAAGTTTTTTTCTTCCGCATTTTGTATTGCAGTTTCTGCATTTTGTGTTGCAGTACCTTTACTATCCTGTGTTATTGGCACAATATCTGATTTAGACATATTGTCATCTAAACCTTCTGATTCTACTACAGATTCTGGTTTACTACCGTCAAATATAGTACCAACTGGTTGTTCAGGTTCGCCTTGTAGATGATTGTGAGGCAATTCGTTAGCTTCAATCTCTTTATTACTATCACCTATTCGTTGTTCCTTTAGTGTAGTATTAAGATTGTCACGTTTAGCTTTTCTGTATTCCTCTATCTTATCTAATGCTGTTTGTATTAATGCATCTTTACTTTCACCTTTATAATTTCTATGGTGTTTTATTCTGTAATTATTACCAACAAAATCTACTTTATAACCAAGTAAACTAGCCCAATCTTCTAAAGCACTATCTCTACTTAATTTGGTTAATATGAATTTCTTTTCAGCTTCTACAGCGTCTGTTAATACTGGTGACGATATGTCGTTAAATGGTATAGCTCCATCAGTTTCATTATATTCCTTTTTTAAATTTGCTAATACATTAGATTCTATATTATTTAACGTTTTTAATCTGTTATATAAATTATCTATAATTTCTGTAGATTTATCTGATAATGCCATATTATCTAATGCTGTCGCTAATTTTCTAGCTTTAGAGTTTAGATTTGCTAAATTTACTAATGAAGATAGAGCTTCCTTTCTAGCTTTATGTATTACTATAGATTTTATTAGATCCGTATTGTTATTGTCGTTTGTTAAATCATTAACATAATCGTTTGTTTCTTTGTTATTATAAACAGCATTTTCCTCTGCTAACGCATTATTAAAATCTTGTTTAGCTACGTTTAGCCTATCTTCAGCGTTTACTACTAATCCAGTAAGTATTTTATGATCTTCTGTACCATATCCGTCTTTAGAGATTTCATTTATAAATGAAGTTACAGCTGGTGAAGTTGCAGTATCTATTACACGTTTGGCTCTTTTCTTTTCTGCTTCAATTTCTTCTTCACTTAAAACATCTTGAGGATAGATATATTTAAGTTTATCTAAAGACGATAATACGTAATCTTTTTTGCCTTTTAAAGCCAAGTCTGCATACATTTCGGCTTTAATCATATCGTCTTTAGCTAATAACTGATCAGCAGTTAGATTACGTATATAATTATCAGACGCTATTTCTTTATATATTGTTCTTGGTGTATGTATTGCTTGTCCTATACCGCCAAACAAAGTACCCATCATAGCACCAGCTTTGATATTTTGAAAAAATTCGTTATCGTTCATTAATGCTTGATTACCAGAAATACCTAGCATAGCCTTAGCCGTTTCCGAATAATACCCAACATTATCTAATAAACCTTTCAATTCACCAGTAAAACCTGAGTAATCTTCATTTATCTTCTTATTAGCGTAATCCTGACTTATTAGGTACTGAGCACCCTCTTCCATTCCTTCTAAAGCTGCTGTAGCACCTATTTTAGTTGTAGCTCCGCCTATTCTCCTAACTGCTATACCAACTTTATTTGTTTTTAAGAATTTATCAGCATTACGTAATAGTTTGTTTTTTGATATACCATGCTCCAAATAATTTGTAATTGCATTACTAACCGGTGTAGTTATTTTACTGGTTACCCTTGTTACAGGCTGTAATGCCTTACCTATTAAGCCTCTTACTGGTGTAAAGTTTATAGCTGTTTGTGCTATATCAGACCAGCCTAAAGCCATATTTCTAGCCTCTACTTGATCTAAGCCTTCTACACTGTTTCGTAATATATCATTTGTTATTGCACTTTCTCTTTCAGTTTTAATTGGTGTATTACCGCTTATTATATCGTCTTGCATTTCCTGTATATTCTTACCTTCTGCTGATACACCAGTCAAATTTTCATACATTTGTGGTGTAAGACGATTTAAATCTATACCGGCACTAGCAAGATCATTTATTACTTTATCTTTATACGCTTGGTATACTTCTTGATTCGACTCTATTTGTCTACCTTCACGAGTAAAGAACACTGTAGCAGCAACATCACCTACTGCTATTGACCAACCTATGACATTTGCAATAGCTGCTGCTTGAGGACCACCAGCAGAGGCAGCATAAGTCATAGCCATATTACGCATACCATTAGCCAATATTGCAGAACCTATCGCCTTTGCTTGAGATTCCCAACCAGAAAAAGAAGTACCTAAAGTACCAGGCATTTTATATAACCACGATTTAGGATTAAACCATTCAAATTCTGTATTAGCTTCTATTGCTTCATATTCACTTGAAGGTTTCCCACGTTCTTTTACTGCCGATTGTAATTCATTTATTTCGTTATATGCTTCTTGTATTTCTTTTGTTTTATCACCGATCGAATTTGTAACATTTTTTAATTCATTTGATAAATCTACATTTGCATTTGCGTAATCATTAATTATATCAGGATACTTTTTATATAAGCTATCTCTAGCAGTTAATGCTGAATCAGCTAATTGTCTATTTTCTTCTGTAGGATTGGCTAAATAGTTTTCCGCAGCATCTCTAGCAGCTAATGCAGTTTTTAAATACGATGATCTGATATAAAGTTCATCTAATTCTGGTCTTAAGTCTTTTACTATCTTTCCTCTAATATTATCAGCATCACCTAACTGTTGATTATTTCTAAAACTTTTCCAACTATCGCTAAACCAACCACCTATTCCATCCGATGTTAATTCTTGATTTGAATTAGAGTTTTGTAAAGTAGAATTTTCGTCATATATATAATCATAACCTTCTATACCCGGTGTACTATATGATGGTATACCTACCGTATTTTTAGATTTTTCATATATATCGTTACCTATATTTGGATTAGTAATTGGTCTAAAAAGATCATTTTTGTTCATAAATTGTATTTACTTTATCGTTACTTTATATTAGAATAACCACGATCATCTGCATATATTTGATTATCAGCAGAATAGGTAGTACCAGCTTTAGATCTCCAATCTAATGAATTTGATCTAGTAACAACAGTACCGCTAAACGGTATTTCACTTAATGTTTGAATTTCCACCCATTCACCAGTAAGGGTAGCTCTTTTACTATCATCTGTATAAGATCCCCAACTAGTATCAACACCTTCAATATTTTTTGCAGACTTTTTATTTATATAACGAGCACTAATATTGTTATAAATTTTAAAGCCATTATCTTCTAGAAAATCTTTATCTATGTCATACTCTTTCAAATCACTAACTCTTACGTAAGTTAACATTTTTTCGTATGATCTACTTTCTCCATTATTATCTATCTTTGTAATAGTATTACCTGTAGGTATAGATACGGAATTGTTGATTTTCTTGAAAGCTTTGTCAAAATCTATATTCGAATCTGTTTTTAGTCGCATATTAGGGGAATCAATAGCTTCACTAACGAAAGATACAACTGGAGTTAGATTTTTCATATTTGTATATACAAAACCTTCTGTAGGCGCACTAGCATTAACTGAAATAGATACTTTACCTTGTGAAGTTTGTTCTCGCATATCGTTTAAAAATTGCTGATCTTGTACAGGTATAGAAATTCTATCTATAAAATTATTAGCACCTTTTACATATATATCTGCTGTTTTACTTGTAAAATTATCTGGATTTACTTTATTTTCATCTATATATATGTTTTTTAAATCTTTCTTTTGTGCATCATGTAGTAATCTTGCGGCTTTATTCAATCTGTTAGCGTATATATTCATATGCTCTGTATAACGTTTAACAGCTGCTTTATCGTTGTTATTTCTAGCTTGTTGCAACTTTAATGCTGTATCGTTTAAATGTCTAGTATTAGCTGCCATAGCTGGAGCAATTCTTTCGTAAGTACTATTATATAACCGAAATAGATTTGGATTTTGCAATTGATTAACTGTACGTGCATTTAAATCTGCTTTTATTGCATCAGATGTTGTTACTGGTGGATAGTTTATATCTGTATTTCCATTACCACCTCTCATAGCTGCTATTCTCTGACGTAACATCATATCTTCTTGATGTTGTAAAACAGTATTTGGTTTTACATCTTCAAATAGTCTTTCTCTTTGTGATTGTACTACCATATTCTTAGCATACTCTAAATCACTCATACCATTAGGTATTAGACCATTATTACGTGCATTTTGAATATGTTTTTGTATCTCTGGTAATTGATATATTTCGTTTATAGCTCTATCTGCTGTTTCTGATAAATCTTGCGGACTTATACTATATCTTAACCAAGGTTTATTTAGTGTAGACCTATCTACTACAGGTTTAAGATCATTAAAATAAACATCCGTTAATTGTTTTACAGTTTGATATGGTAACATTTGTCTATCCCATAATCCTTTTGTAGAGGTATCCCAATTAGTAATATCTTCGTACGTACCATCTTGCCATCTTGGATCATAGTTTTTCCAAGCCTCATCTAACATTACTGCGTTTTGTTTTAATTG
>ERZ824522.182-NODE-182-length-88699-cov-22.475497_pt1 | contig 88699 bp, 63 predicted proteins | sample MGYA00519935_ERZ824522 | MGnify/ENA primary metagenome ERZ824522 (study PRJEB31778, sample SAMEA3449160) | human gut metagenome | biome: human gut; feature: human-associated habitat; material: faeces | place: United Kingdom | collected 2010/2012 ...
TCTTATCGTTGATAAAGAAAAGAGGGTGAATCGCGTATTACGACACACCCTCATTGTACTATAACGACGCCCCTGTTTCTATTCCGTGCCTCCCTCATTCTCATTTCCAACGCCTTCCTCCAGCCGAGCCAGCATCTGTCGCAGATGCGCCTCGTTTTCTGCATCCGAGAGGGTCGGGTCCTTCATGAAGCGGGCACAAGGCAGCTCGGGACAGCCGCCGCAATTCCGTCGCTTCCTGTCGCGGCAGCATTCGTAGATAGGACATACGTCCTTGTCCGTATAGGTCAGCCAAAACACCTTGCCGCGTATCTTCCGGCAACCGCCACAGGCCGTGGGGAAGCTGGCACACTCGGCACACACCGCCCCGCAGGGTGACGGCCGCACGAACTCGTCTTTCCACAACCACCACTTGCACTTGGCCGGGTCGGGTTGGGGCGTGTTGACGAAATACTCCACGGCACGATACAGGTAAAGCTGGCAACGGTCGAGGGTACAGCCGCGCAGGCGGCATTCTTCAGCATACAGGTCTTCGGCCCGCTTGCCTTTCAGCGAGGCGATAGTAGGGTAGCCCATGTCCAGGAGGTCCTGCTCCGTCTGGGCTCCGACGTTGGGGATTTGTCTGAGTTCGCTCATAGCCTGAAATCTTGTCTGACAAAGATACAATTTTCCACGCGACCGCCCACCCGAGGATGCCATTTTTCGCAATCCTCCACCCTGCTGCCCGTCCGCCGGCTCCGTAGGGCGGAAAACGGCTGGCGGCGGGGTGGGAAAAGCGATTTTCAATCACTTGCACCCCTGCAAACTAACAAAAATCACGATTTTCAATTACTTGTACCACTACAAACAAACAAAAATCGCAATTTTTAACCACTTGTAACCCTAAAAACAAACAAAAATCGAGATTTTTAATCATTTACACCCCTGCAAATAAACAAAAATCCACTATCTTAGCCGCATGAAAACATAAACGAACCGAAATATGGACAAAAATCACCCCAAGTTCGACCAATTTCCCGTATCACAGCTGCCCGCCGCCACGCACTACGGCTTCCACAACGATTTTGCCGACATCGTTGCCCCGCTGGAGGCGTCCTTCCCCAACCTGACGCCCCTGCTCCAGGCCTACCGCGCCGCCCTACAGGTGGAGAGCCGCATCTACGTGCGCCCGCGCGGCCTGAACAGCACGCGCAAGCTGCTCGAAGCCGACCTCCGCCGCGACCGCCTGTTGGGCGTCATCCTGCAAACCGTGAATGCCCACCGCGCCAATCCGCTGGAGCCCCGCCGCCGTGCGGCGCAACACCTCATCGACCTACTCGCCCCCTACCGCGGGACGGGACGCCGCAAGTACGGCGAGTCGTCGTCGGCCTACAGCCGCCTGACCGAGCTCCTGCAAGCCGAACCCACTGCCTCGGAAATCGCCCTGCTGGGCCTCGCCGCCGAGGTGCAGGCGCTGGACGAGGCGCAACGTGCGTTCGAGTCCGTCTACCGCGGCGAAGCGGCCGACGACGCCCTGCTACGCAGCGAGCTGCACGCCATCGACACGCAGCAGACGCGCCGACAGGTAGACCGTGCCTATCGCGCCCTAACGCAATACATCAGTGCCCTGGCCATCACCCAACCAACGGACGAAGTGCTGACCGTCGTGGCTTGGCACAACGGTGCCGCCTATCGCCTCCGTCAGGAGCTGGCCAACCAGGGGCGGCGCCGCAAGCGCGGGGAGGCCGACAACGGAACGCCTCCGACACAAGGGGCAGAGGACTGACGCCATCCCTCAGAAAAAACGGAAAGAGGATGCCCCCACAGCGGGGACATCCTCTTTTTCGTTTATAGTGCGTCGCCCGAAGGCGGACACGTATCACTTGCGGTAGCTTTCCAACTCTTCGGCCTTGAACTTGCGGATGAAGTTGAAGTGCTTCTCTACTTCGGCCTCAGCGTAGTTGACATAAACTTGTGCTGACTGGGCGAAGAGTTCGGGAGCCTTTGTAGCGTCCTGGATGATGAGCTGTGACATCACGCAGTCGGCGGCCATCTCGTAGAGGCGGCGTGCGGTGAAGTCGAGCAGTTCCTGGTTCTGGGCTTCCTTCACGGCGTTGGTGCAGGCTTCCAGCTTGTTGGTCATCTCCTTCACACGGTCCATCAGCGGCTGCATGGCTTCGCTGCATGGGATTTGTTCGTACTCACGCAGGATGGAAGCGTATGTGCCGTTTGTCACGTAGCGGATGGCAGCCACCGTCTGCAGCTGGGTAGTACCTTCGTAGATGCTCGTGATACGGGCGTCGCGGTAGATGCGCTGGCAGGCATATTCCATCATGAAGCCGCTTCCGCCGTGAATCTGAATACAGTCGTAGGCGTTCTGGTTAGCGTATTCGGAGTTCATACCCTTGGCCAGCGGCGTGAAGGCGTCGGCCATCTTGGCATACTTCTTCTGCTCCTGACGTTCTTCGGGAGTCAGCTTGCGTTCGCGGGCGATGTCGTCCAGCGCCTTGTAGATGTCGACGTAGCGTGAAGTCTGGTAGAGCAGCGAGCGGCCGGCGTCAAGCTTGGCCTTCATCGTAGCCAGCATGTCGTAAACGGCGGGGAACTCGATGATGGCCTTGCCGAACTGCTTGCGGTCTTTGGCATAGGCCAGACCTTCGTTGTAGGCTGCCTGGCTGAGGCCGACAGACTGGGCGGCGATACCCAGACGGGCACCGTTCATCAGCGCCATCACATATTTGATCAGACCCAGCTTGCGGTCGCCGCAAAGTTCGGCCTTGGCGTTCTTGTAAACCAGTTCGCAAGTGGGTGAACCATGGATACCGAGCTTGTTCTCGATACGGCGTACGTCCACACCGCCGTCGCGCTTGTCATAGATGAACATGGAGAGACCGCGGCCGTCGTGTGTACCTTCTTCGGAGCGGGCCAGTACGAGGTGCAGGTCGGCATCGCCGTTGGTGATGAATCGCTTCACACCGTTCAGGCGCCAGCACTGGTTGGCTTCGTCGTAGGTAGCTTTCAGCATGACGCTCTGCAAGTCGGAACCGGCATCGGGCTCAGTCAAGTCCATAGACATGGTTTCGCCAGCGCAGATGCGGGGAATGAAACGGCTGTGCTGGTCTTCGTTACCGAATTCATACAGCGTCTCGATACAATCCTGCAACGACCAGATGTTGCCGAAGCCGGCATCAGCCTGGGCCACGATCTCCGCACACATGGTGTAGGGAGTTATGGGGAAGTTGAGGCCACCGTAGCGGCGCGGCATGGTCATGCCGTTCAGGCCGGCCTTCACCATGGCGTCGAGGTTCTGTTTCGTACCGCTGGCATATTCCACACGGCCGTTGGCACAGTGGGGACCTTCCTCGTCCACGCCTTCTGCGTTGGCGGCAATCACCTCGCCGGTAATCTCACCGGTGATTTCCAATACTTTATCGTATGAGTCCATCGCGTCGGCATAGTCCTGCGGCGCGTAGTCGTACTCATCCTTGTCTTTATAGTTGCGTTCCTTGAGTTCGCAAATGCGTTCCATCAGCGGGTTGTTCAGATGGAAGCGCAATTCCGGGTGTTCAGTATAAAAGTTTGCCATTACTTACTGTTCTTTTTGTAGTACTTAATCATTTTAGGAATTACCTCTTCCACCGTTCCATTGATGACATAGTCGGCAATGGCGTTGATGGGAGCGTTCTCATCGTTGTTAATAGAGATAATGATACCTGCGTCCTGCATACCGGCGATGTGTTGGATCTGGCCGGAGATACCACAGGCAATATACAGTTTGGGATGAACCGTTACACCAGTCTGACCGATCTGACGGTCGTGGTCGGCAAAGCCGGCGTCGACGGCGGCACGGCTGGCACCTACTTCGGCGTGGAGTTCCTTGGCCAGTTCGAACAGCATGTCGAAGCCTTCCTTCGAACCCATACCGTAACCTCCGGCCACTACGATGGGAGCACCCTTTAGGTTGTGTTTGGCCTTCTCCACATGGCGGTCGATGACCTTGACTACGTAGTCCGTTTCGGGCACGTACTTGGCCACATCGTGACGGATTACTTCGCCTTGATAGTTCTCGTCGAGGATTTCTTTCTTCATCACGCCTTCGCGGACGGTAGCCATCTGCGGACGATGTTCAGGGTTAACGATGGTAGCCACGATGTTACCACCGAAAGCAGGACGGATTTGGTAGAGCAGATTTTCGTAAGTCTTGCCAAGCTTCTTGTCCTCGTGGCTACCGATTTCCAGCTGTGTACAGTCGGCGGTCAGTCCGCTGGTCAGGGCCGAAGATACACGCGGGCCGAGGTCACGGCCAATGACGGTGGCACCCATCAGGCAGATCTGAGGCTTCTCTTCCTTGAACAGGTTGACAAGGATGGAAGTGTGGGGCAGGGAAGTATAAGGGAAGAGACCCGGAGCGTCGAACACGTGTACGCGGTCTACGCCGAAAGGCATCACTTGTTTTTCTACACCTTCGAGGCCGGTGCCGGCGCAAATGGCTTCCAGCTGGCAGCCCAATTCATTGGCTAACTTACGGCCTTTGGTCAAAAGTTCGAGACTGACGTCGGCAACATGGCAGCCGTCCATCTCACAATATACAAATACGTTGTTCATAATTCTTTATCCGATAGTGTGGTTAGCCAAAAGTTCAACAATCAGGTTCTCTACATCTGCATCGCTGCCTGTCAGGGTCTTGCTTTCCTTGGCCTGGAAGACGATGTTCTCGATTTTCTTCACCTTGGTGGGCGAACCGCTGAGACCGCATTGCTTGGTATCGCCGTTGACGTCAGCCACGCTCCACTCCGTGATGTTCAGATAGGGGCGCTGTTCGTAGAGCGAAGCATAGGGCAGTTCAGCACCGTCTTTAGTCAGAGCAGCTTTCTCCTGTCCGCCCATGGCACGTTTGTACTTCTGCACCAACTTGGCGTTGCGCGGACGGCAAGGAGCGGCACTACCGTTCACGGTGAGCACGATGGGAAGCGGACCTTCTACGGTCTCCACACCACCATCGATATGGCGCTTCACGCGGATGCGACCGTCCTTCACTTCCTGGATTTCCTCTACGTAAGTAATCTGCGGCAAGCCCAGTTTCTCAGCCACCTGCGGGCCTACCTGTGCCGTATCGCCGTCGATAGCCTGGCGACCGCCGACAATGACATCATACTCGCCAATCTTACGGATGGCTGTAGCCAGTGCATACGAGGTAGCCAGTGTGTCGGCACCGGCAAAGGCGCGGTCGGTCAGCAGATAACCGCCGTCAGCACCACGGTAAAGTCCTTCGCGAATGATTTCGGCTGCACGTCCCGGTCCCATGGTGAGCATGGTGACGGTCGATCCCGGATGTGCGTCTTTCAGACGTAGCGCCTGCTCCAGCGCATTGAGGTCTTCCGGATTGAAAATGGCCGGAAGGGCCGCACGGTTGATGGTACCGTCGGCGTTCATGGCATCCTTGCCCACACAGCGGGTGTCGGGCACTTGTTTTGCCAATACTACGATTTTCAAACTCATGATATTAAATAATTAGTATAAGTATTTCTCTTTTTTATTTCTGTCAACTGTCAATATATAGTTGGCTATCAGCCTGCAAATTTACGGAAAGTGTCGGGTTTGGCAAGAAATAGGGACAGAAAATGCACAATACAGACGGGAATGAGCAATTACACCCTGTTCCCCTACCCATTTTCCTCCTGTTATTTACAAGAAAAGCCCGCAAGTTTGCCAAAGATTATGACAAGCCTGCGGGCTTTTCTTGTAAATCACAGAATATAAAAAGGACGGTCTGTCCTCGTTCAGAACAAGACACCCAGGCGGAACCCGACGTTGTTCTGTCCCTCAATATCGACAGTCAATGTTTCTGCCCGGTTCGTCGCATAACTATAGTAACCGGCAATATGGAAGCCCCAGTTCTTCTGTAAGTTCGGATAGATTTTGAGGCCAACTTCAGGCGAGGCATAAAATCCCCAGCTGGTATCATAAAGACCACCTGTACCAAAGTAAGTAGTATAACGGCCAAACATGGCTCCCAGCTTGACGCCGACATAAGGGCGGACGTGCGAATTCGTACAGAAGGTATAAGCCGTCGTGGCTCCGAAAGGTAATTGGAAAGCCGAGCGTTGCTGGTCCGTAGTCAGGCTTTCGGTTGGCGAAAGACTGATGGTCTGGCGCCCTACGTAGCTATGATTGGTATGAAACGAGAGGAACGCACCAGCCGAAAAATGGGACGTCACGTCGTAAACGCCTTCAAAATTCATACCCCAGCCACTGATTTTGTCAGTGAAATCGGTAGCCAGAGGAGCATTCATCTGCCAATCTACGGCGAAGTGTACTTTTCGCTGCGAAGCATATTGAGCCTGTGCTTGTGGAAGGAAGGCCAGCAGCATGCAAGCTGCCAACACCAGAGTCTTCAGTATGTTTTGGTTATATATTGTTTTCATTGTAAACCTCCGTTTCTTATTTGTTAGACTGAATATAGGGTGACTGCTCAAAAGCCTGTCCAATGGCCTCGGTCATCAGGCGGATATCGTAATTCGAATTATATTGGTAACCCGATGCGTCAGCATACCATACCACAGGCAATTTGGCATTCTCTTCTCCCCCATCCGAGAGGTCTACCATTTCCATAACCAGCGTATTGGTATCATAGCTATAGTTGACAGTGTAAGGATAGTACCAGCCGCCCCACCAGGGACCCCAATAGCCGTAATCCCACCAGCCACCCCACCAACCGCTGGAGATATTTACTCGCTGGGCGATATAGGAAAGCTGTACACCAAGGTCAGCCTCCGACTTCAGTTCAGGGTCAGTGATCCGTTGATAACCACGACTATTCATTTCAGCCACTACAGCATCAATAAGTTTTTGCGCATTCTCGTCTTTCCAGTATGTAGCGTGGTGACTTCCTGCCTCCAGAATACTGTCCGGCAAGAAATAAGTCTGAAATTTACTGAAATCCGTCTCGTTGTCATAATCGGTGTAAACCACCATATCCGAATCTAGTTGTCCCAGATCGGGATCTTTTTCACATGCCGCAATCGTCAGCGCCATGCAAGCCAATAATAAAATCTTTTTCATAATTTTCTATAGTTAAGTTTATTGCACATCATTTGTCCTGTCCTTCTCATAGAGAACGTCCTTTGAATACGCTACTTTTTTCGATCGGCACGATCACACCGTTAAGCGTCATGCGATTCGAATTGAAGTTAGGCGTAATGCTGACCGTAGCCTTGTTACTTCCCTCATAGAGCGTGATGTCCACACGAGCCGAAATACCTGTACCCATCACGTTAATAGAAAGCGAAATATTTCCTTTCTTGTCCTTTTTCAGCTCATAGTCCGAAAATATCCCTTCTACAGTCACACCGCCCAGTCCATTCGGACCACTGACAGGGATATTGAAAGCAGTCTGCACAACGGCATGGTCATCCTTCACCGAAACAAAGTTGGTATTAGCCGTCACATGTGCCGTTTGTCCATACTTGAATATCACCTGATCAGCCTCCAGTGTGAAAGCGCGGTTGTTAAGAGCCTCTTCTGCCTCATCGTGCAGATACTTGTCAATACGTTCCTGCAAGGCTTTCTTTTCAGCCTTTGTCAATTCCTTTTCTTCTTGTGCTGCGGCGCTCCCTGCCAGCATGAGCAGGAACATCGCCATCATCCATGTCAAATTCTTCATCGTTCACATTTTTTCTGCCGGGCAACATTACCCAAGCTTTATTATTAAAACAAAATCCATGCCTTTTTACTGCTTGTATTTTGACTAATAATGCTTAAGCAGAAGCATTTTTATCCTTTATTCAAGCATCTCAAGATTTCTTTATTTTTGCGGAAGTAAAAGTAATGGTTATCACTGTTGCAATCATGAAAAAACTACCGAAGTGTAAAAAAGCCCTGCCGAAATGACAGTAGAAATAAGACGATACAAAAAGAGCCAGCTCTCGCATTTTCATGCAGAAGCTGGCTCTTTCATTTTAGAAACTCCTTCGTTATTCCTTTTCTTCCTTGAAGTTCGATTCATCAATCATCTTTCCTTTTTCTATAGGCTGAAGATCTCCATCCGTTGCGATATCCGAACGATAGTAGAAACTATCAGCCAGACGAATGTCCTCGTATGAGCTGCCCACCAACACTTTGAACTCGCCAGGTTCTACTACCCGTTCCTTCTGTTCGTTAATAAGTATCAAATCATCGGGAACGATGTTGAAAGTGATTTCCTTACTTTCACCTGGCAGCAAATGGATACGTTCAAATCCCCTAAGATTCTTCTCATAGGTGGTGGTAGAACTTACTACATCGTTGACATATAGCTGTACCACTTCGTCTCCAGCCACACTTCCCGTATTAGTCACTCGGCACGATACTTTGACATGAGCGGTCTGGGTGTGAATACTGTCTATCTTCAAATCATCATAACGGAAAGTTGTATAGGATAATCCATGTCCGAAGCAATACAGTAATCCTTTGTTGGCAACCGAATGATATTTCATAGGTTCCCAATTAGCATTGGGCTTGGTCGGTATATTCATTGGAAGCTGGCCGACCGTTTTTGGCCAAGTACCGGTAAGTTTGCCTCCAGGATTATAGTCGCCTTTCAATGCTTCTGCAATGGCCAGTCCACCTTGTGCACCCGGATATCCAGCAGCCAAAATACCTTTGCAATAACGATCAGCGAAGTTAATAGTTGCGGGACGTCCCCAGATGAGAACCAACACAACAGGTTTTCCTGTCTTTACGACTGCTTCGAGCAACTGTTCCTGATGTCCGGGCAAATCTAGGCTGCTACGTGTACGGCTTTCGCCGGATGTGCGTTGGTTATCTCCCAATACCAGTACGGCCACGTCACTGCGGCGTGCCAGTTCTACGGCTTCCTGTATGGATTGTTGTTCGTCGGTCGTCAGGGTGTCGCACATCAGTTCGTTTTCGGGCCAACCCGGGTTTACGATATCGATACCTTTGACGTAATTGATTTCTACATCATCATGTTGATAGACACTTTTGAGTCCGTCGACTACACTATAAAAACGTTCGAAGCCCATCGGACCATAATGTGCTGGAATGTAATCTTTCGAGTCGGCATTGGGACCGATGACGGCAATCTTGCGGTATCGGGTCTGGAGGGGAAGCATGTTATCAGCATTCTTCAACAGTACGAGGCATTCACGCGAAGCCCGCAAAGCGGTATTCAAGTGATCTTCGCATGAAACAATGTCGGAAGCCTCCTTGGTAGAACCGGTATAGGGATTGTCGAACAAGCCCAACCAGAACTTAACATACAAGACATCTCTTACCAATTCATCTACCCTCTCCATAGATAGCTTGCCTTCCAGTACCAATTCGCGAATATTTGTGATGTATTCAGTAGGATCATTGAACTCGGTGCGTACATTCAGTCCTGCCTCTATAGCCTTACGCCCAGATTCCTTATAATTGGGGGTAACCTTGTGTACACCATTCAAACGGCCAATAGCATAGCTGTCTGATACTACATAACCCTTGAATCCCATTTCTTTACGCAGAACTTCTGTCAGATAATGATAATTACCGGCCATAGGTACCCCGTCGTAGTCATTGTAGGCACACATCACGCCCAAAGCGCCTGCTTCCTGAAAGACTTTCCGGAAGGGGTATTCATGGATATAATACATTTCCGAAGGAGTAATATGAGGATCAGTACGCGAATCCCATTGACGGGCCGCCTTACAGTCACCGTAACCGACATAGTGTTTGGGAGTGGATACAACCCGCTGGCTCTGTATACCTTTGCTCATGGCTACTCCGATACGTGCTACTAAATAGGGATCTTCACCGATAGACCCTTCCCACCGCCCCCAGCGTTGGTCTCTCGCTACATCCAGAATAGGGGCATAGATGTTGGTGTAGCCCATGACACGGGCTTCCCGGCCTTCAATGACACCTTGCATATAAGCCAGTTCCTTGTCCCATGTACATCCCAGTCCATTCATCGACGGAAAACTGGTTGCACTACGCGCGCATAGACCTCTAATTCCCTCATTTGTAAAATCCACAGGAATACCCAATCGAGTATATTCCACAAAGAAACGTTGAGTTTCGGCCAGCGCCGTGGCCAATGTATTCGGATCTCCAATTTCCTTGTTCAGGTGTTCGTCTACGTTGGCTATTCCGTCTTTCAGTATATTTGTTTTCCATGCGGCGGTAGGTACGCTGTCTTCCAGAGCTTTCTTGTAACCGTAATAGGTAGCCAGTTGGCAAGTCTTTTCATCCAGGTTCATTTGTGAAAGCAGGTCGTCGATTCGTTTCTCGATATTCTGTGTCGGGTCTTCATAGATGTCCTTCTTTCCGTTTTTGTTAAAGTCGATCCAGCCCTTTTTATAGATTTCCTTTTTGTGGGGAAATGGATCTTGAATTTTTCTAGCTAAAGCCGGAAAGCACATTCCGGCGCATAATAACATGACTGTCAATCTTTTCATTTTCATCTCATTTACTATTGTTGTTGAAATACTTTCAAATTGGTTACCCGGCTTTTAAAGTTTCCCGATTTTTCCAATGGAAACACCAGTGTGCGTACATATTTCATGGAGTCTTTCCCCCCGTTGAAATATTGGCGACCTATTTGCATGTCTTCTATCAGTTTGTTGTTGATATAAAGACGTGTTGAACGGTTGTCACCTTCCACGCGGACTTTTACCTGTTCGTCTTTTACCCGATAGGGGAAGGTATTCAGATAACCGTCGCGAGCAAATCCCATCATGCCTTTGATGGGGTCGGACAGATAGAATACGGCTGTAGGCGAGCGGAACAGTTCTGTACCGTAGGCTTCAGGTTGTCCTTGCAGGTCGAATTCGATTCGATAGCCGTATCCGGCTTCCCGATAAGGCAGAGTCGAATTGGGGTGTATTTGGGATTGTTCATAAACCAGTCCTTGTCCTTTTCCTATCTTTCCCCTTTGATTAACTCCTGGTGCTTCACTTAGTTGCTTGCGTTCTTGATCGAAAGCTTCAAAGGGTAATACCGGGTGTGCTCCAGTCCACATCTTTACAGCCAATGTCTGTACGGCAGGGAATACACGGTCGTGAATGTCTTTAGTTGAAATGCCATTGCCAGCATGATCGTTCCAGACGGCAAACATGCCTCCCAGAATGGAGGGATGTTTTTCTTCGAAAACAGCCTTCCCGATACGGGCAGGCGTCCATTCCTTGTAAAGCCGTTCGGTGTTCAGATAGTCATAATAATATCCGGCTGCGGGTACGATGTATAACCATCCGTCGGGGATACTTATCAGCTTGTAGCCTTGTCTGATCATTTCTGCCGGGTCGGCATATCCGTTGTACCAGGCGTTCATAATGACATTTTCCGACTTGACCGGTGTTTTTCCGGCGGCATGCGTCAGTGCGCCCCAAATACATGCCTGCTTGCCGAACTTCTCAACATATTTGATGTAGTGGTCGGTGAAGTACCTGAACTTTTCGACTACAGCCGTGTCCTTGTTGGAGTATTCGTCCGTACCGATGTGTACCTGTTTCCCTCTGAAAACCGGATTCTCCCCTTCCAGATATTCCTTGAAGAGATTGTCTACAAACTTATAGGTCTCCGGATTGAACAGGTCCAGATGGTCCATTCCGTATTTCTGACTCCCTATTTCGGGTTTGTATTGGGTAAAGGCCAGTGAATGGGCAGGGACATCGATTTCGGGGATGATGTTGACGAACTTGCTTTCGGCCAATATCTGCAGGTCGATGAACTCTTGTTTCGTATAGGAGCCGTCTTGTGCCGTCAGTCCCGGATAGGTGTCACACTCCAGTCGGAAGGCAGAGTAAGTCTTCATCAGATCCCAGTGATAAAACCGCGGAAAGGCATTGTCATTCAGGTGAATCTGGAAAGTGTTCATCTTGTAGTAGGACATGATCCGGACGTAATCCTGAAGAAATTCCAGGGGGATGAACTTTCGACCGCAGTCCAGCATGAAACCACGCACTGCGTAATCAGGCCAGTCGGTAATGGTACCACAGGGCAATGCGTGTGCTTCGTTCTGTTCCATGATTTGTAGCAGTGAGCGTGTTCCCCAATAGATGCCAACGGCTTGCGGAGCGGTTATGCGGACTTTCTTACCGATACTGACTTCGTATTCTTCCGGTGAATGTTTGGGACGTTTGGTGTGGAGTGTCAGTTCGATGTCGCCCGGACGAGCTTTGTCGGTACTGACAGTCCATATGCTGCCGAACATAAGGTGAAGATCTTCGGCAAAGGTGATTGCAGTAGCTTTCAGTTCCGGCTGACGGGCGCTATAAACAACACGTCCTCCATCGGTGGGCGTGAATGTACCTTCAGCACTTTTCCATTCTTTCAGTTCGGGGATGACGAAAGGCTTGTTTTCTTGTGCGTCAACTAGGATATGGACACACAAAAACAAAAGAGTAACGAATATTTTAAACATAATTCTCTACAACTTAAAATTAAGTACTAAATTGAGTATGATTTATTTGCGGTTACGAAACAAAAAGAATTGAGGACGTCCATATAACCGAAAGTCTTTAATACAACCGGCAGCCTGTGAATTACGTAACTTTATACGTATTCCTCCGATCACTTGTATTTCTCCTAAATCTATAATCAACTGATGAGGAAAATGAGAAGCTGTGCTTTGCCATTGAGAATGCCAATAAGAATGTACATCACCATCTATCAACTGGTCAGCATACCCTTCGCCCTTCTGTTCCGTGCTGGCATATAATATTTTCCAATAATCTTTCGAAAGGCTCTTTCCTTCTCCGTCCAGCAATTCTATTTCGCTAATACAAGAATGTTTTCCATCGTAAGACGACAAGACTTCTAAACATAAATGCCGCAACGTTTTTTTTCCATTAAACATAAATGTCTGCCAGTCTGCATTTTTCTCCATCTGTCCTTCATAAATTTGGTCTCCTCTGTCCAATATGGGTTCTTGCTCATCATATTTTGTTTCGCGCTCTGGTGCATTTTTATCTTTTCTAACATCGTTTAATATTGGCTTGTCCAATCCGCATACAGTACGACATCCTTGATCTTCCATTTCGAATATTACGATTTCATTTTCACCTTCTTTAAGCCAAGGTCCCGGCACATATAAGGTCTGTTGAGGTCCTATATACCAAAATTTACCCAAAGAATGCCCATTAATCCATGCCGCTCCTTTTCCCCATCCACGTACGTCCAGGAAGGTATCGCCAATCTTATCCAAATGGAACGTACCTTTAAAGAAGGCTGGAGATCCTTTGACCGAAGCGTCATTCCAGTTGAATTTTCTCACATCAGCCTGATAAAGCGGAAGGGGACTGACTATCCACCCTTCTACTTCTTTACCATTCAACAATACTTTATCCGTAATACCTTTTAAGTTATTCTGAATATCTTCCCCATAATTCACACGTCCAACATTCTCTACAAGAATTTCAAGCCGTGCCGGAATTTCATCAACAGAAATCCGCAATTTATTCTGCCGATGTCTTCTATCCAAACTTCCTACATATTTGCCGTTCAACAAAACAACAGCATAATCGCGCAAATCTTTTAGTACCAGAATACCGTCTTTAATCTGTTCGGTCAACTCTGTTTCATAATGGATGTATCCAAAATCCTGATGGACAGCTTCCATTGTTAAAGGAACACGAGTTTTGATTCGTTTCGTAAATGCGGCAGACAATGGAGCGGACTGTGCCAATTTCACAGTCGGAAAGGATATGATTGGATTTTCTTCTGGTACGTCAGGAAGCTTTTCTCCTTCAGGTAGATATTTCTGAATAACTTCACGAAAAGCATAATACTTCGGAGTAGCATTTCCATACTCTCCTAAAGGCGCATCATAATCATAACTGGTAGGTTGAGGAGCATACCCATAAGCTGTATTGGCTCCATTAGTATAATCAAAATTGGTACCTCCATGGAACATATACATACTGACCGATATACCATGTTGCAACATCCAATCCAGCTGCTTGGCCGGTTTTTCATAATTACGAACAGAATGAGGTTGTCCCCAAACATCAAACCAAGCTGGATAAAATTCTGCCACGAAATAAGGACCACCGGGAACATAATTATCCAAAGTCTGTATAATATCCTCGCCTGTAGAACCATTGATTGTAGGCCAAACGCCTTCTATAGAACCGGCGGCTATTTGTCCACCACCATCACAAGTTATGAGCGGGACATTAAATCCGGCATTACGCAACATATCCCGCAATTTACTTAAATATTCCTTATCATTACCATAAGATCCATATTCATTTTCCACCTGCACCATCAAGATAGGGCCTCCATTGGAAATAGTAAGATCAGCCACTTCCTCTCCCAATCTGTTTATATATCGTTCACAGGCATTCAGGAACTTTGGATCGTGACTTCGATACACCATGTCCTTATTCTCTTGAATCCATGCCGGATAGCCACCGAAATCCCATTCCGCGCAAACATAAGGACCTGGACGTAATATTACATACATACCTTCTTCTTGGGCTGTTTTGATAAATTTAGCCAAATCAGCTTGTCCCTCGAAATCGAATACTCCAGGCTGACGTTCATGTATATTCCAAAACACATAAGTAGAAATTGTATTTATACCCATCGCTTTGGCACGCCTAATACGGTCACGCCAATATTCTCGCGGAATACGCGGGTAATGCATTTCGCCACAAATGAGTTGCACCGATTTTCCGTTCAGATAAAAAGCATGGTCTCTGATTTGGAAAATTCCTTTTTCTTTATCACATGCTCCACCCAAAAGAGCAATGATAGCCAAAAGCAGATATTTGTATGTTATTTTTTTCATGTAATTTATTGTTCCTATTTCTTTTTTGTTTATAAATAGAAATTCAGTCATGCGCTTGTTAAAGGCCAAAATGTTCATTCGGATTTTCATAAACATCCGCTTTCCGGTCACTTTCTCCGGCATAGTTCCATTCTATATGGTCGCGGTACACTTGTCCATCGGGAGCTGTTACGATGGTTTCCACCACATTCCTTCCCATGTCCAACGTAGCATCAAACACGTAATGTATTTGAGTGTATCCCTGATGCATGGTGGTCAGTTCCTTACCATTCAAATAGACTTTGGGAATTCCTACGTTGGAATATACAGTCACATGTGTATTTTTTCGTTCGCGGTTTATATAACGACGTTCAGTCAGATAGACCACAGGATCTCGACTCCAGTTAGCTTTGTAAAAATAATAAGCATCTTTCTTTATTTTTCGATCGAAAGTCACTAAACCTTTCATATTACGCGCAGGGATACATCCACCGACTCTTGTAGGAACAGCAAAATCGAACATATTCCAAAAATAGGAAGCGATGATGTAGGGATGCTCAGCTATTACACTCCACTGGTATTCATGTAGCTTTGTTTCAAAAGTTTCAGGATAAAACTGTCCCCAAGGATTTCCAGACTCGGCCAATTGCTCGGTTTGATGTGTCACGACCCCACCAGCCCCATATTCAGTCAGCATCAGTATCTGCTCAGGATATTTCTTTTCCAGTTCCTCCACCCAAGGTTTGATATCTTGTATTTTCTTTTCATACCAACCGAAATAACGATTCATCCCCTGAATATCGGAATTAAAGTTTACAGGATGTTCCGCATGGCCATAACCGTTGACAGCAGCAGTATAACGGTCGGGATCTTCTGTCTTGGCCAGTTCGTGCAGTTCCCTCGTCAACATTGCCGTATATTCATGCGGTTCATACACTTCGTTGTGCAGTCCCCATGCATAGATAGATGGATGATTGAAGCTCTGACGAATCAGTTCGCGCAACTGAGAATGCGCATTTTCCCTTTCTTGCCCAGTCACACGATTTACAAAAGGAATTTCTGCCCAAATAATAAGTCCTAAGCTGTCACATTTCGAGTAGATATAATCCGACTGCTGATAATGGGCAAAACGCACGGTAGTAGCACCAATGTCCATAATCATGGCAAGATCGGTGTCATGCTCCTTATTACTGAGAGCACTACCCAACCCCCACCAATCTTGATGACGAGTCACACCATACATGGGATATTTTTCACCGTTCAGGAAAAAGCCTTTTCCAGCCACGATTTCATAGTGCCGCAAACCGAGTGGTTGTACCATTTCGTCGACGACCCTGTCATCCTGTATCAAACGAGTCACTACCTTGTAAAGATAGGGATCTTTACGTCCTTGCCACAGATGAGGTTTCTTCACAGTAAACTCTGACACGTAGTCTTTGATACCTTGAGGCGAAAGACGAATGTCCTGTACATCCGAACAAACTTTTTTCCCCTCCCGAGTATAAATAGCGTTCTCAAGTTTCACTTGTGAGGGTTGCCAAGTACCATTGTCCAGTTTCACTTTTATCTTCACATCTGCACTTTTAGAAGAAACATTATTTTGAGTGATATAGACGCCAGACGAAGCATAGTCAGACAAAGTAATACTACAAGGTTCAGTAACAATCAACCAAACAGGACGATAAATACCTCCATAAACACCGAATAAGCTATGATTGACGGGGATAACATCCGGACGGGATGCATTGCTCACCTTGACCACAATCTGGTTATTTTCACCATATTTCAAGGCATTGCCCATTTCACAAACGAAAGCCCCATAAGCACCTTTGTGGCTACCTACCAACTTACCATTCACGTAAACTTCAGCACAACTTCCTACACCTTCAAATTTCAAATAGAGACGTTTTCCTTTCAGTTCGGCAGGACAGAAGTATTCTTTTCGATAGTAGGCTTCGCCTTCGTAGAAGTTCCGTTCGATTTCCTGCATGTCACGAGCATTCCAAGTGTGAGGCAGGGTAACAGGATTCCATTTCCGCTTCCATTGGTTTTGGGCGGACACGATGTTGTTTGCAAAGGGGCCTTTAATAAACTGCCATCCTTCGTTGAAACAGGTAATTTTACGTGCCTGCGCTACAGGACAAAATAGCACTGCGACGAGAAGTAAAATAAACAGGTATTTTTTTTTCATAGAAATTTATTTGTCGGATTAGTTGAATATAGGTTTGTCAGTCAGCTTCATGGTACGCTTTCCGTTATTCTTCAAATCAAATACTATTAGCGTATTTTCACCATTTTTCAGCATCGAAGCGGGAACGGGCAATGACTGTTGGGCATTCTGTTCCCAGTATGTGCCCAAATATTCGCCATTGAGCCATACTTCACCCATGCCCCACCCTCTGATGTCCAAATGCCATTCTCCACCAGTCGGGGCAGTGAATGTTCCTCGGTAGAAGCAAGGACGATGAGGTTCCTCCATCGGTCCAAAGTTCAGCTGGTCCACCCCGTCACAGGCATGAATAGCCAACGGAGTGACTATCCAACCTGTCAACGGTTCAGCATCCAGCGTGGCTGTGCCGAACAAGCCTTTCGAATTGTCCAATATTTCGGGGCCGTAAGTGATACGGCCGATGTTTTCAGCATAGAGTTGCAACGTATGCGTTCCGTCTGTTGCCTGGAATGTCAGGCTACGGGAATCATTATCCAATTCACCCACAGTTTCCCCATCCAGGCAAACTACCGCATAGTCGCGCACATTTTCTATTTCTAGCGTGGCCTTACCTCCGCTGACGGTCACTTGAGTTTCATAGAGAGCATATCCACCTGCATCCATGCCCAAGTCGTTCATAGAAGGCAGTTCCTCCCATTCCTGGCTTTCCTCGCTCATTTGTTCCAGCGAAGCAGCCTCTTTGAAAAGAATATCCTGTGCTGTCACCTTGCTTGCAGGAACAAGCCCGGCAAGCATCAAAATGGCTGTCAATAATTGTTTCTTCATCATTTCTTGAAGGTTTGTTTAGTGGTAAGGAATGAATCGATGAAAGCGGTGTCCAATTCCACCTGCGGATTAAACTTCTCACTTTTCACATAGCGGTCAATGCTTTCCAGCAACTGACAGGTAGCAGGACGTTTGTCCATGTCTTTTTGCGTGTCCAGCGCCAGCACTAACAGCTTACCTCCGCCTACCCGTGCCTCAAAACCGATACCCAATTTGCGGTTGCTATCATAGGAGTCGATAGTTTGGATAAAAGGACGCAAAGCTTGCGGAGTCTCTTGCAGTTCGATAACCTTGGCATAGTTCAGTATGTCCCACCACTGCCAATCGGGATGATTCTCGGTGACAAAATGGTCGAACACGGGACTGTCATCATGGATAAGCCACCCTAACGTCATGGGTGCCCACTTGAACATAATAGGGTTCCAGAAGTGATTGTGGAACGAAGAACGACGCCCTTTCACTTGTTTCGGATTAGGCAATAAGACAACTTTCTTCCCAGCCTGTAGCTGCTGCTTGGCCACAGCATCGAAAGTTGTGGTGTAGAGTACATCAGCGGTGGATTGCATCAGCTGCCCAGTTTTGGGATAAACCCAAATGTCCCAACTGTTAACATAATCCTTACCTACGAGCAATTGTACAGTCAGCTTCTGCGGTTCTGATCCTTCAGGTAGTATACAGCTGAACGAACCTGCTCGTATTACAGTATCACACAAAAAGGTTTGCGTCTTCAGCTTGCCTTGCCGCAGTGTCTTACCCTGTTCATCCAGCAGTTGCCAAGACACTTTGGAGTTCTTCAAAGAGCGATCGCTAAAGTTATAGACTTCTGCTACGGCTTCAAAAGTCTCTCCACCATTCCAAACACGTTTCTCAAAACGAAGTAGAGGTACGGTAGGCGAACAAAAGTGGCGGAACTCTTCAGGGGTAATCAATCCTTTTGAATCCCAAAAGGGATCAAGAATGCCCACCGGCGCATAACCTTGTTCAGGCAAGTCGTTGATAGAGAGCAACTGAAAGCCGGCTGAAGTAGAAGTGCGAAGCTGTGCTTCAATGACATCCTTGTACTCGAAGACAGTCTGCGCACCCGAAGCACGAAAGAAATCATCAGCCTGATCACCCATACCATTAGCTTCCAACTGACTACGGAACTTTTCCAAGTTGCGCGCTTCAACGGGGCCATCAAACTTAGCGATGATGCTGTAGTCCGGATAAACACAACGCTGGCCGGTTTCATGCGAAATGACAGGTACGTCAATGTTTGTTCCCTTGCAGATGTCCCAGTCGGTATAGGGACGGCCTTCATAGACGGTAGCGCCACCACTTGTAGTCTGATGAGTGGTATAGAACTGGTCGGAAGCCACACGCTTGCGAGCAGTGGATCCGCTGAAGAGATGACGACTGTCATGCTCCCGACCGTAGCGGGTCAACTCTTCGATAAAGTCAAAATCACCACTTATCTCATTACCATTACAATAGAGTATGAAAGAAGGATGATTGCCATATTCTTTCAGGATAGCCTTCTGTTCACGACGGAAGAAGTCCCAACGGGCAGGTTCGCCCGGTTCTCCGTCTTTCCCCCACATGGGCAGTTCCACCTGTAGGTATACACCCAGCTTGTCCGCCATGCGGAAGGCGGCCGCAGGAGGACACCAGGAGTGGAAACGCATGTGATTCATACCATAATCTTTGAGGATACGGAAAATACGTTCCCACGACGCGTCGTCCACCGGAGCATAGCCAGTCTTAGGAAAGACTGCATTCTCCACCGTACCACGTAAGTGTATGGGATGGCCATTGACAAGAACATGGTTCTTGCCCTGTGCCACTTCACGCATACCGAAGGTAACCTCCTTCTCATGCTCATAATTGGTTTCTCCAACACTGGTCAGGAGTTTACACTCCACACGGTATAGATTGGGATGAAACTCGTCCCACAACTGAATGTCCTTACCCAAGGCAATTTTACCTTCAAAGCTGACAAGACTGTCCTTGCCGTTCACGGGCAGTTCGCGGGTCAGATTGTATCCGTCATCACCCGTTATATGGAAACGCGCGGTGCCTTCAAAAGGCTTACCGGTGTAGTTGCGTATTTGCAAGCGAGCAGTGACAGTCTTTTCCGTCACATCAGGATAGAGTTGCATATCATCGACATAAACGGGATCAACGGCAATAAGCTTCATTTCACCCAAGATACCGTTCCAGTTGATTTGGGTGAACTCTGTGTGTGCGTGATTCCACTTGTGCGTATCATACTGATACCGATTGTCAATACACAAAGTGATGAGATGCGTTTTTCCGGGCTTCACGAAGTCTGTCAGCTCATGACAATGAGGGACACTTATGTAATCCAACTTGCTAACCTCCTTCGTATCCACGAAGATAGAGCTGAGCCAGTGAGTACGCTCGAAGTACATGAAAATACGCTTGCCCGCCCATTCTTTTGGGAAAGCAATTTCACGCTGGTACCAGGCGGGCCCCATGTATTCATACTTACGCGTTAAGCGGTCAATGTGACAGTAAGGTGATTTCCATCCTATCTGGTAATCATCCGTAATGGCAGGTAGGACGATAGTATCTTGCAGGCGATGCATGTAGCGTACATCGAGCGAGCCGCGACGGAAATCCATGAAATCGGTCTGGAAGCCCCATGTGCCGGAAAGCTCCACTTCCTGCGTCTGGGCATTAAGTCCACTTGCCGTCATCCATAAAGCCGCGGACAATAAGGGGTATAATAATCCTTTTTTCATAAGTTTGGTTGTTTAAAATTTGGTTTCCATAATGTGCTTAATCAAGGGTTGTATGACTGCCGTTCCCAAGCTTGCCGCCCCAGCTGCTGTAGACCGGTCGTTTTGCTCAATCAACCGCTGCAAGACATGCATTCGTTTTAATATCCGGACAGATTGTTCATGCTCTTGTGCCTTTGCAACTTCTGCAAGTGCCAGAGCTTCTTGTCCCATCTGCGCCCAGAGACCAAAGGCTGTTATCCAGGGAGCTATTTCGCGGGTGAGGGCCGGATTGCTCTTTGCCAGCTTCAGTTCGCCGGCAGCCAATACCATCCGGTCGAATTCGTCTTTCAGCGTCTGCATGTCTTCGGCCTGCCAATTGCCAGACTGGGTATACTGCTTCACAAAACGGTCGGCTGCCGGGCGGATGCATTCGGATTCGGCCTTGGGGAAATGTGCCTCACCGGTAGCTGACGAGTGGCGGCAGAAGCAGGCAAAGGCTTCGGCCGCATCGGGCAGCAGGCTGCGGATGCCTTCCTGCCAAGAGGCTTCCGCATCATAGGCATTGATGTTCCACGTATAATTCGCCACGCTAAAAAGGGCCAACTTCGAGGCTTCGGCATATTCCATCGGGTTGGAAACGAAGGCCGACGCGTCGGTACGGATGGCGGGGGTGATGCCGATGACTTTGCCCATCAGGATGCGGTCGTTTGAGAAGTCGGTCACGGGGAAGTTCCACCAGATGTAGGGACGGCGCTTGAGGATGGTCTGTACCCACGTCAGGTTGTCGGCTGTGATGTCCGACAGAGCCCGGTCTCCGGTCCACATGATGTGGATGTTGGCATCCAACTTGTCTCCCAATGTTTCGAGGTAAGCAGTTTCCGGATGCCAGCGGCTACGGTTGTAGTCCGAGGGGCACATGATGAGCGGTCGTACGTCCCCTTTGGCTTGGATGAAATTCCGGTTGATGTAGTTCAGCAGGTCAGCCTGCTCTGCAGCGTTTTTCCCCTTGCCGATGTCGTCGAAGAAGACAGCAAAGGCGCGGACACCCAGCTGGTACATACTTTCAAGCTTTGCCACCAGCTTGTCCCGGTCTTCTTCATTCCACTTGATGTCATCTCCCGGATGAACGGCCCATACGAAGTCCACTTCCTTCTCGCGGGCACGGGCTACGAGGCTCTGCAGCTGCCGGGCTTCGGCTTCGGGATAGAGCTGACGCCAGCGTGCGCGGTGGTAGCGGTCGTTCTTGGGACCGTAGATGTAGGTGTTTAGTTTGTGGTCGCTGCAGAAGTCAATGAGGCTCATGCGTGCTTCGTGGCTCCAAGGTGTGCCGTAGAAACCCTCCACAACGCCACGCACAGCTACGTCGGGCCAGTCGGTGATTTCCACTTCAGGCAGAGAATCGTTCTTGCCGGCCTGTACGAAAAGCTGCTCCAGTGTGCGGAGACCGTAGTACAGGCCCCGGCGATCATTTCCGGCCACTACAATTTCGCTAGCGTTAACAGCCAAGTAGTAGCCTTCGCACCGCTCCGGTATCATTTTTTTGTATTTTCGAACACTCTCGTCGCCGCGGATGCCGACGCGCAGGGGAAATCCATTACGATCGGTATGGTCATCTGCGCAGCGCAACAGGAGCCTCAGAGTATTTGGGGGGAGTTCGTCGGTTCCGATAGGATGAAAGGAAGAAGGCACGGGAAAGGCTTTTCCGTTTTCCTTCACTTTCTGGGGATGGGGAGACAATTGAGGGATGGCAGCCTCCGACAGGCCGAAACCGATGCAGAGACTGAATATAAAGAGTAGTAGTCTATTCATGATTAAAATGTTGGAAATGTCTATCTGGAAAATGTTATCCTGAGAATCAATCTTTACCTCAAAGCAATACCTCGATTGAAAACAAGCTTCTTAATCTTGTCTATTTTATGAAGAGTTTATCTACTTCCAAATAAAGAGTTTATCCACCGGTAGATAAGGAGCTTATCTGCTCCCGGATAAAGAGTTTATCCACCGGTAGATAAAGGGTTTATCTGCTCCCGGATTAGAGGCTTATCCACCGGCAGATAAAGTCCCTATCATTCGGTAGAGTTACAGCGGGCTTCCACCTTCTTCGTCATCGCCTCCGCCGCCGGGTTCTCCGCCTCCGGCTGGCGCCTGACCGATGTAGAGCGTTTTGGTGACGCTCCGCGGTGTCTTCAGCAGCTGTCCGCTGCTGTACTGTGTGGTTACGGTCAGCTTATATTCGCCATCTGCCAGTCCGGCAGGGATAAGGAAGATGAGTTTCGAAGGCTGGTTCAGGGCTATCATGTCATCAGTGATGCGGGTCACTTCGCCCTCGGCGTCGGTCAAGGTAATGCCTACCGAAGGATCGTCGCCTGCCAGCTTGATGCGCTGCCCCGTCAGCGTAAAGTTTCGTCCGGCTGTAGCGGTGAAGCCCGACAGACTGGTAGCCGTATCGGTACCTCCTGCCACATACATGGCACTTCCCTTTTCGCCCACGATATTCACTGTAGTGGCTTCGATGGCTTCACGCAACTCCTTGCCCTGCGTCATAGCGATACGGATACTGTTGCGGGCTGGGTCGAAGACGTTGTTTTCCACCGTTCCGGTGAACTGTGCCACGGCGCTAAACAGGCCCGTGTTCACGCGATAGCCCGTCAGGAGCAGTTTCTTCAGAACACGCTGTTCCAGATTGATGACCGCCTCGACGGTTTCACGCTCCAATCCAGGATTGATTTCCATGATTTCGCTGATAAGGCGTTGCTTGTCTGCCGTTCCGGCACTGACGAGGGTCAGAATCTTGTCGTCTTTATCGTCTACGGTCAAAGTATTATCTGCCAGTTGTGCATTCAGGGTATATTTGATGTCGGGTGTTGCCATGGTATAATTCGTTTTTCTTGGTTTTCAGATTAGGGTTAGATAAAGAATTGAGGAAGGAACAAGGCTTTACACCTTGTTCCTATTAAAAACAAGCATAATTATTGTTCCCAACCCGGATTCTGCGGGAATTCGGCTCCTGTATTGGAGTCGATAACACTCTGCGGAATGGGCCACAAGAGGAACTTGTCGTCCCAGCGAGGCGCAACCCGGTCATTGTACTTCACGGAACGTTCCTTCAGAATACCCAGACGCGAGAGAGTGAAGCGGCGCAGCTCCTCACCGGCCAACTCACGGATACGCTCGTCTGCCAGGAAGTCTTTTGTCACATCGGCTGCAGTGATTTCGCTGGCTCCGGCACGGCGGCGCACTTCGTTGATGGCGTCGGCAGCCCCCTGCGTATCACCCTGGTTCATTCGGGCTTCGGCCAGCAGCAGGTAGGTCTCGGCGAGACGGAACTTCATGCGGTCTTTCGTATTGCCACCATAGCCTTCGTCGCCACCACGTCCGATGACGCCATAGAAGAACTTCGTAATGGCCGGACAAAGTTTACCGGCTTGCCAAAGGTCATCGGTCATTTCACAGGGCTTGCCGTAAGTATCCGTTACATCAGGGTTATTGTAATACCAATGACGCTTGATGTTGTATTCAGAGTTACGGATATCTGTATCCTCAAAGAAATGGCTGTCGTTGCCAATCCACCAGGGCAGTCCCATGAGCTGGGCCAATCCGCGTCCGCCTAAAGAATCAGCAATCTGGAAGCCGGCGATATCCCAGTATTTGGGCACCCAGGCACGCTTGGTCCAGTCTTCACTCTCATCACCGCCGCCAATGACATTGTATTCGAGCTGCATCACCCAGATGGACTCCATGTTGTCCGACGTACGATTCTGATTGTTTTCCTTAAAAAGATCAGAGAACACATCGCCCGGTTCTTTGGTCTGTGTACCGAAACGCTCCTTCATCAGGTGGAAGTAGCCGGAATTGATGACCTGTTCGGCTGCATCTTCGGCTTCGGCATTCATGCCGGCCATCAGATAGACTTCACTCAACAGATGCAGGGCTGCCCATTTGGTCAGGCGTCCCGGCAGTACGGCATCCGGATCTTTAGGAAGGTTTTCTGCGGCAAATTTCAGGTCATCAATCATGTGACCCAATACCTCATCCTTTGGCGTACGGGTGAAGTCGATGCGGAAATCGCGTTCCACCTTGTCCACATACGGCACGTCGCCATACAGATAAACCAAATAACGGTAGGCATATGCACGGAAGAAACGGGCTTCGGCCTGGAAACCTATTTTGTCTGTTGGTTTGTCCCATGCCACATCAGGATGTTCTGAATATTCCAATATCAGGTTGGCATTGGAGGCCAATCCGTAGCCAAACTCCCACCATGACTTGATAAAAGAAGTCTGTGGTGTGTACGACAGATTATCGAACACTTGCAACGTACCGTCATTGTGCCCGGTGTTGGCCAGGTCGGTACCTATCTGGAGTACTTCGTAAGGCGTGGCACCTCCGTGGCTGTAAGAATTACCTTCACCGCCCCAGCAGTTCCATTCCGAACGGCAATATTCATACAGGCCGGTGACACCCACTTCAAAACCATGGGTACTGGTATACGTGTTGCTTGGAGCGAGCGAACCCTTCAGGTTTTCGTCCAGAAAATCTGAACAACTGCTCAATGCGAGCAGGGAAGCAATGGCTATATATCCTATCTTTTTCATTTTCATATCTTGTTAAGTTTTGTTTAGAATGTTACGTTAAGTCCGAACATGTAAGAGCGGTTAGTAGGGTAGCCGTAGTACATGTTGTCGGCATCAAGGTTGGTCGTATTGTCCATGTTGCTGAACGAACAAAGGTTGTTGACACTCACGTTGATGTTCACTCCTTGGACACCCATGGCTTTCACCCATTTCTTCTCCAGGTCATAACCAAAGGTGATGTTCTTCACCGTCACATAGCTCACTTTGGAGTAGAACGAGTGTTTATCATAAGGCGTATAAATCAGCGAAGTCACCTTGTTGCTGTGGTTTTCCGGTGTCCAGTATTCCATACCGCTGATATAATTGAAACGCATATCCCAACGTTCCAGATTCAGGTCATGACGTTCTTTCCATTGACCGAATACACCGTTCAGCAAGAACGACAGGGAGAAGTTCTTGTAATGGAACTGGTTGCCCATGGACATCAGGAAGCTTGGAGTCTTGGAACCGATGATCTTCTTGTCAGCAGCAGTAATACGGCCGTCTCCATTCACATCTTCCAGCTTGGCCGAACCAGGCTTCGCACCGGCTTGTATCTCTTTACCTTCCTCATTGTAGAAACCTTCTTTAATGGTCACCTTACCATCACTTCCTACAATTTTCTCCGCTTTATATCCGGGATCGTCATATTGCCAAACTCCCACTACATTATAGTCATAGAAAACTCTTAGCGGCTCACCGATGAACCATTTGTTATCGATGTCATCCTTGCCGTCTCCACGTAAATCAACAATTTTATCTCGATTCAAGAAGAAGTTCAAGTTAGTATTCCAAGTGAAATCTGGAGTCTGGATGTTTACGGAGTTCAAGTTGATTTCCACACCCTTGTTACGTGTTTGGCCGATGTTGTCCATGATGCTGCTGAAACCATTCATCACCGGCACCTTACGGCTCATCAATAGGTCTTTGGTATTGGCTACGTAGGTTTCGATGCTACCACTCAGGCGTTCACCAAAGAAACTGAAGTCGATACCGAGATTGAAGCTATGGGTAGTCTCCCATTTCAAATTGGGGTTACCTACGCTGCCAAATCCCATATAACTACCATTTACACCGGTAGTTCCGTCACCCCAAATATATTTGGAAGTACTCAAGCGGTCCAACGTTTGGTAAGCGCTGATGGCTTGGTTACCATTACTACCGTATGATAAACGTAGCTTCAACATATCTACTCCCTTGTCGCGTGCCTTTTCCATAAAATCTTCCGAACTGATGTTCCAGGCTACAGCAGCCGAGGGGAAGAAGGCGTACTTGTTGTTAGCACCGAAAGCCGAGTAGCCGTCTGCACGTCCTGTCAAGGTCAACATGTAGCGGTTGTCGAAGTTGTAGTTGGCACGAAGCATGTAAGACAAGGTGGCGGTTTCCGTCAGGCCTGAAGTTATTTTGATATTTTTCTCACCGGCGTTCATGTTGTGATATTCAGAATCATCGTTCACGAAACAGTCGGCACTCTGATTAGCATTCTGATCTGAAGTTTGTTGCATACTGAACAGTCCCGTCAAATCCAGTTTATGCTTACCGAACTGGTTGCTGTAATTCACCAGGTTTTCCCAAGTATAATCGACGTATTGCCTGTTGTAGATAGAAGCGCTACCTTCCGAATTCTTTCCGCTCAGCGTGTTACGGCCGTAGTAAGATCCTTCGAAAGAATTACGATAGTTATAACCGAAATTCGTACGATAACTTAATCCCTTGACCGGCAACTTGATTTCCGCAAATGCCGACAGAAACAGGTTGCGGTAGTTATTATCGGTCGTAGCATTGATGTTGGCCAGCGGATTGGAGAACAGCGTTTCCTGCATCGGATAATCGACATAGTTGCCGGACTCGTCCAAGAATTTTCCATAGGGGCTCATTTTCAGAGCAGCTTCCAGATTGGGTTGGTTCTTGTCCACGTCTTTGTCGACAAACTGCGTACCGATACCTATTTTTAACCAAGCATTGAAATTCTGCACCACATTCAACGACAGATTGGTACGACGAATACCTGTATTCTTCATTACGCCCTCTTGCTTCAGATTGGAAATGGTGGCTGAATATTGGGTAGCCTCTGTTCCACCGGTTACACTCACTGTGTGGCGATTGGTCAAAGCATTGCGGAACACTAAGTCCTGCCAGTCCGTACTAATACCTGCATTGTAAGCTTCGAGTTCTATAGGGTGCAAAATGTTCTCAGGAGCCAGTTGGTCACCTTCCCACCCCAATTTCTCGCGATTGTATTCCTGTCGCATTTGCAGATATTCGGGTCCGTCCATCAAGTTCAACCGACTTTGAGTCTGCTCCAGACCTATCTGTCCTTTATACGTCACTTGCGGCTTACCTTGTTTACCTTTCTTTGTCTGAATCAGGATAACGCCATTCGAACCACGCGAACCATAAATAGCAGCTGAAGAAGCATCCTTCAATACTGAGAGGCTTTCGATGATTTCGGGGTCGATATCACCTAACGAACCGTTGTAGGGGATGCCGTCCAACACAATCAACGGAGTATTGCTGGCTGTCAAGGAGTTAATACCACGTATACGCAACGATTGTTCTTCACCCGGACGGGCATTACCGGTAGTGATACTCAAGCCCGGTACTTGTCCGGCCAGTTTGTCCAACAGATTGTTGCTGGTTACCATCTCCAACTGTTCGGCATTAACAGAAGCAATACCACCCGTCAAGTCGGACTTACGCTGGGAACCATAACCTACGACTACCACCTCGTCCAGCATCTCAGCGTCTTCTACCATCGTAATGTTCATCGGTTGCTGAGAGGCTTTTACTTCAAGAGTCTTATAACCTATATAGGAGATTTCAAGAGTTGCATTGGCACCTACTTCCAGAGCAAAGTTGCCATCGATATCTGACACAACTCCGTTGCTGGTACCTTTTTCCTTGATAGCGGCGCCAATGACCGGCATACCTGTCGCATCGGTAATAGTACCTTTTACTTTACCAGCCTGAGCAGGAGCTGCATTGGATACGGCTTTGCGCACAATAATCTTTTTGTCGCGTATTTCATACGTCAAATCAGTCTGTCCCTTCAATATTTGATTGACAACTTCTTCGATAGAGGCTTTATTAGCGGATATGGAAATTCTCTTTCCCGTGTTCACATCTTTTGACGAAAAGACAAACGAATATCCAGACGTCTTTTTCAATTCTTCCATCGCCTCTTTGACGGTTATATTCTTGTTTTTCAATGTAATATCTTGAGCAGACATCGTCAGATTAAAGCAAAAGGCTGCTCCGGCTATTAAAATAGCCTTTTGGATATAATTCATAATTTCTCTTTGATTTAATGATTATTACTAGATTCAGGTCGCTAGATTTGAAGAGTTTTGTGTATTTTTGCATGCTCTCCAAACGCGAATGAGGCATTGCTGTGGCTTGGCAGAGTATTCAAGGGGGGGGATGTGGCCGCATCCTCCTTTTTTATGCAAGCCTTTCTGTCGCTCGGATTTATCCGGAAAGGGAATGTTTCATGGTTTTGTTCTCTTTTAAGGTTCTACATTAAGTTAGTATAGAATATATATTCCTTTTTCTTGCTTATATTTCATACGGTTGGTCGAAGAAATGGTCTCCAATACCTGTTCAATGGTGCTTCCCGACATCTTGAAACTACCATAAAAACGAGTATTTTTGAGTGAATCGGCCACCTCTATCTTTACATCGTAATTGCGCATCAGCTTTTTAGCGATGTCCTCCAACAACTCTTCATCGAAAAACAGCTCATCATGGGTCCATATCTTGGAATTCTGCACCTGAGTACGAGTAGTCTTCATTTCTCCAGTCAATTTGTTCAATGTCACCTTTTCATTGGGCTGCAGATATAACGTCTCCTCTTGTCTGAGGTGATTACTCAACTTTACCTTACCCGACAAAAGCGAGACACTGGCTTCCGAATCGTCTGCATAGTTTTTAAAGTTGAATTGGGTTCCCAACACGGTCACATCAACTTCTTGCGTATGGATAATAAAAGGAAGCTGTTCGTTGCGCGATACCTCAAAATAGCCTTCACCCTCCAGTTTCAAATTACGATCGTTAATTCCGAATCCTTGGGAATAAGTCAAACGCGAACAGGCGTTCAACCATACTTGAGTACCATCGGGCAAGTACATACAGGTACGGGCTCCGACAGGGGCTTCGATCACGATATCGGCAAAGGCATTCTCCATGTTTTGCTTTCCTCCCCAATAACCGGCCAAAGGCAACACCAACACCAATACAGCAGCAGCAATACGCCAAAAATATCGAGCAAACGATTGTTGTTTGTGAGGATGAATCTCTGCTGTCTGTTTTTTGATTCGATTCTTGAATCTTAAAAAAGCAAGTTCTGCATCGGGTTGGTTTTGCCCATACAAAGTGGATGTAGTATACCATAATTCGATCCGGTCACGTATATAAATACGGTGTGCATCCGATTCGAGACTCCATTGTTTCAGTTGTTCAATGCAATCTCTGTCAGCATGTCCTGATATGTACTGATCTATCAGGCGATCCATTTCGATATATGACTCTTTGTTTGGCATCTTTTTCGACGGTTATATAGTAAAGACAAAATTCAAGGCATCAAGGGTAGTGTAAAATGCTGTTTTTTTCAGATTTTAATGAAAAAATAGAAGAAAAGCACTTCCAAATAGGGAGCCATCTTTTTTTGAAGGAAATCTAAAGCATTCTTTATGTGATACTTGACTGTATTTATCGAGATATTAAGTTCGGAAGCAATTTCTTCATATTTTTTCTCTTCGAACCGACTTTTTTTGAAAACTGTCCGGCAAGCATCCGGCAGTTCCTCTATGCTCTGACGCAACAAGTCCTCCAATTCCTGAGTGAGCATATTTTCCAACGGATGATCTTCGGAAGGAAACAAGTTTTCTATCAGTTGAACATTCTCAGGAAGCAGATAGGAAGAACAGTTTTGCTCCATCCGATAGGTCTGTGAATTCAATTCGTTCAAGCAACGGTTGCGAACGGCACGAAGCAGATAATTGCGTAGTGGGCCTGAAATTTCAATCTCCGTATGGTGTTCCCACAAATAGAAGATCACATCGTCTACCATCTCTTCGGCAAGGGAAATATCATTGGTCAGCTGAGCAGCAAAACGGCAAAGAAGTGCATAATGTTGCTCGTAAAGGTATTTGAATGCCCTTTCGTCCCCTTGTTTCAGATGCTTTTTAATGAGTGCTTCTTCCATAAATACATTTTGTAACAGACAAATGTAGTGAAAAACATCGAAAAAAATAAAGGGCATCCAAAAAACATTGGATACCCTTCACATTAGGATTTGTTTCTATTCTCTTATTTAATACCCAGCTTGGCCTTGATCTCAGCAGGTACGGCATCTTTATGTACCAGGATGTTCATCGTCTTATAAGCAACGAAAGCTTTGGATGCATACCAAATACCTTTGTATTTACCGCTCAATCCCCAAGAGTTCTTAACCATGAAATATTCTTTACCGGTCTGATCTTTGGCAATACCATAGATAACCATACCATGATCATCAGTCGTTTCCCAGTTATCGAAAGCAACTTGACGCATTTCCTGCGTTACTTCTACTTCAGGCAAAGGACGAGAAGTCAATTCCTTACGCTTGTCCGTAGCAGTCATACCAGTCCAGCGAGCCATGTCAGAGCCAGTCAGTTCGGCACCACGAGCTGCATCGGGCATAACAGCGATACCATCACGGGTAAATCCCTGTTCGCTCACGTCGCTACCCCATGCAAAGGTATAACCTGTGCGGATGGCATTGTCCATTACGGCCATCAGCTCGTCAATAGGCAGGTTGTAGGACAAGCCGTTGCGCCAGTTGTCCTGAATTTCAATGGCAAACTGGGTGTAGAAAGGATGGTGAGTATACGAAGTCAGTGACACGTAGTCATCAGGATTGATACCCAGACTGGCGGCAAAGCTCTTCGGTGTGTACTCCGTACCCATATAAGTGAACTTCTCGGGACATTTGCCCAGATAAGTGTCGTAGATAGCACTGATACCGTTCTTCCATACGGGGGTCAGCTTGCTGAAGTTACCCTTACCGATGGCTTTTACATAGGCGCCGGCAACGGCATCCAGTTCGTTGTGTACAGGCAGTGAATCGCCGTACATAATACCCGGCATGGCTTCCTGCGGCACAAGGCCATAATTCTTCATACAATACATGATGTCATAGAAGCTTCCGCCCGGCGAAAAGGGAGCATCACCGTGATAGCGCACGTAGTTAACGGCACGGTCTACCATGGTGTGATGTACAACGAACATTTCGGACAGGTCGTAAGTACCTTTACCCAAGCGCAGCAATTCACTCTCCAAGAAGCCGAGGCTGGAGAAGCTCCAGCACGTGCTCGAACGATTTTGGTTCTTGATGCTGGTGATGGGGTTTTCCTTTACGGTAGTGAAAACGAAGCCTTCTTCTTTGGGCTCAGTCTTCTTCTTGGCCGACATGTCGAAGGCCAGCAATGCCAATGCGGCAACGAGGATTGTTTTTTTCATCATGATTACATTATTTAGAAGTTTTCATTATTGGCTACAAAGATAGTCAAATTTATCGATAAGCCAAACAATCTTTTCCGCTTCGTTCAGGCCATTGCGGGAAACCTCAAAACACATCTCCATACATCCGCAAACGGGTACGCAGGTCGCGTATCTCGCGTTGCATCTCGTCCATACGCTCCAGCAGGTGATGGATGGCATCAATACCCTCCATATTGATAGAGAGGTCGTAGTACATACGGCTGTAACGCTCCACGTCGGGCAACTGGGAGAAAGTGAGGCAGGGACGGCCTTCATCGAACAAGATGTCGACCAGTCCATTTTCCTGCAGGAGGTCGATGAACGACGGCTCTATATGACATTTGTCGCAATAATCGCTGACAACAATCAATTCATTCTGCATAACGGTTCATTTTTTTTAGTTAGTTCATACGCTGAATTTTACGGAACATGTCTTTCTGTTCCTCCGTCAGGTTGGTGGGCAACTGGACGTGATAGGTCACAATCAGGTCGCCCTGCACGCCTTCCTGCTTGTAAACAGGGAATCCCTTGCCCTTAAGACGTACTTTGGTACCGCTCTGCGTGCCTGGCTTTACTTTCAGTTTCACTTGTCCGTCCAAAGTATTTACCAACTGTTCGCCACCCAGCAGGGCTGTGTAGAGGTCGGTATTGACATCGACATACAGATCGTCGCCCAACCGCTTAAAGACAGGATCGTCGGCAATGACAAACGTGATGTAGAGATCGCCCGCAGGACCTCCGTTTACGCCCGGAGCTCCATAGCCTTTCAGCTTGATGACTTGGCCATTAGCCACACCGGCAGGAATGGTGATGCGCACCTGCTTGTCGCCCACGCTGAGCACCTGTTTATGAGTTTGCGCAGCCTCACGAAGCGTCAGGTTCAGTTCAGCCTGATAGTCCTGGCCGCGAAAACCTCCCTGAGCACTCCGCCCGCTCCGTCCGCGATGACCGAAGAGTTCCTCGAAGAAGTCGGAAAATCCGCCTGCATTGCTGCCCGTAAACTCCTGTCCGTCGGACGAATACCAGTAGGTGCCGTTACCGTCCGTGTGGAAACCCTGCGCTCCGGCGCCGAAACCTCCGAAGTCCCCTGCCTGCTGACGGGCCTGCTTCTGTGCCTCGAACTCGTCGGCATGCTTCCAGTGTTCGCCATACTCGTCGTACTTCTTACGCTTCTCCGGATCGCTCAGAACCTCGTTTGCCTCGTTGATGGCCTGAAACTTCTCCTTGGCCGTAGGGTCATTGGGGTTCAGGTCGGGATGGAACTTGCGCGCCAGCTTGCGGTAGGCCTTCTTGATGTCATCCTGCGAGGCACTTTTGTCCACACCCAATACTTGGTAATAATCGATAAAAGCCATAGTTAATGATTGATGGTTAAAATGGTTAATGGTTCATATAATAAAAGCCGCGGTATCTCTCTGACAAGACACCGTGGCTGCTTATATGTTTAATGTATCAGGGGAAATCGGCCGATTACATCATGCCGCCCATGCCACCCATACCGGGGTTCATCGGCATTTCGGGCTTGTCTTCCTTCTTCTCAACGATGACACATTCCGTTGTCAGGAACATGCCTGCGATAGAAGCGGCGTTCTCCAGCGCTACACGAGTAACCTTGGCGGGGTCTACCACGCCTGCTGCATGCAGGTTCTCGTACACGTCGGTACGTGCGTTGTAGCCGAAGTCGCCCTTGCCTTCGCGAACCTTCTGAACAACCACAGCGCCTTCCTTGCCTGCATTGGCGCAGATCTGACGGAGCGGCTCTTCGATGGCACGCTTGATGATGTGGATACCGGTTGTTTCGTCGGCATTGTCGCCTTCCAGACCTTCGAGTGACTCGAGAGCACGGATGTAAGCCACGCCACCACCCGGGACGATACCTTCTTCGATAGCGGCACGCGTTGCACGCAAAGCGTCGTCTACACGGTCTTTCTTTTCCTTCATTTCAACTTCGGAAGCAGCACCTACGTAGAGCACAGCTACACCACCTGACAACTTGGCCAGACGTTCCTGAAGCTTCTCACGGTCGTAATCGCTCTTTGTAGCGGCAATCTGAGCCTTGATCTGCTCGCAACGCTCTTTGATGTTCTCCTTGTCGCCGGCACCGTTTACGATGGTCGTATTGTCCTTCGTGATAGTAACCTTCTCGGCAGTACCCAGCATTTCGATCGTAGCCTGTTCCAGTTTCAAGCCCTTCTCTTCGCTGATCACTACACCACCGGTCAGTACGGCGATATCTTCCAGCATTTCCTTACGACGGTCGCCAAAGCCCGGAGCCTTCACAGCACAGATCTTCAGCTGGCTGCGCAGACGGTTCACTACCAAGGTAGTCAATGCTTCGCTATCCACATCTTCTGCAATGACCAGCAGAGGACGGCCTGTCTGTACGGCGGGTTCGAGGATAGGCAAGAAATCTTTCAGGTTGGAAATCTTCTTGTCGTAGATCAGGATGTAAGGTTTCTCCATCTCACATTCCATCTTCTCGGTATTGGTTACGAAGTAAGCCGACAGATAACCGCGGTCGAACTGCATACCTTCTACCACGCCGATGGTCGTATCCGTACCCTTAGCTTCCTCGATGGTGATGACACCGTCCTTGGAAACCTTACGCATGGCGTCGGCAATGAGCTTACCGATAACCGGATCGTTGTTGGCAGATACGGTACCTACCTGTTCGATCTTGTCGTAGTTGTCGCCTACCATCTCTGACTGAGACTTGATGGATTCAACCACCTTGGCAACGGCCTTGTCGATACCACGCTTGATGTCCATCGGGCTGGCACCAGCCGTTACGTTCTTCAAGCCTTCAGCTACGATAGCCTGAGCCAGTACGGTAGCAGTTGTTGTACCGTCACCTGCGTCGTCTCCTGTCTTCGAAGCGACTTCCTTAACCAGCTGTGCGCCAGTGTTCTGATAAGCGTCGGCCAGCTCCACTTCCTTGGCAACGGTCACACCGTCCTTCGTGATGTGGGGAGCACCGAACTTCTTCTCGATGATAACGTTACGGCCTTTCGGGCCCAGAGTTACTTTTACGGCGTTAGCCAGTGTGTCGATACCCTTCTTCAGTTGGTCGCGGGCATCTATATTGAACAAAATTTCTTTAGCCATGATTTCGTCTAATTAAAAGTTGAAAATTGAAAATTGAAAGTTTTTATCCCAGTACGGCGAGTACATCGCTCTGACGCATGATCAGATATTTGGTACCGTCGAATTCGATTTCCGTGCCGGCATACTTGCCATAGAGTACGTGGTCGCCTGCTTTCAGCACCATTTCTTCGTCCTTCGTACCGTTTCCGGCTGCTATCACTTCACCTTTCAAAGGTTTCTCCTTTGCTGTATCAGGAATGATGATACCGCCGATTGTCTTTTCTTCTGCGGGTGCAGGGAGTATCAGAACTCTGTCTGCCAATGGTTTAATGTTCATAGTCACTTTTCGTTTTATATGTTATACTTTATTTTCTTTTTTCTGCCTGCTTGGCGCAAGCGAAAAAGAATATACGAAAAGCGTGCCAAACTTATTTTGGCAGAAAGAAACTGCCAAAATGTCGCAATACGTCCAATTTATCCGAAAACAAAAAACGCCTGCCCTTATTCGAGCAGACGTTCTATGTTACCTTCTTCCCAAAAAGCCTTGGTGGACCTCACCATCGAGCTGCCCATATATAATAGGAATAGGACAGCCAAAATAACCATAATTACACCGATCAACAAATTGTGTTTGTTTTCTTCATTCAACGGAATGGAAACCATATTTTACCTCCTTCTTCTTTATGTAATGCAACGGTGCAAAAGTAGCGCCACTACGTTACATTTTTATTTCACGCCCGATACAAATATACGAAAAAAGGAGCGGAATCCGCTCCTTTTTAATAGTATTTTGTTTTTTTACCGCTCATTTGCGTATGGCTGCCACCAGTTCGGCAGGGGTGAGCAGACATTGCTCGCCGCTTTCCATGTTTTTCAGTGTCACCTTACCCTCGTTCATCTCGTTCTCGCCCACCAGTGCCACGAAAGGAATACCCTTGGCGTTGGCATAACTCATCTGCTTCTTCATCTTGCTGGCGTCGGGGAAAATTTCGGCGCGTATGCCTGCCGCACGGACTTGCGCCAGGACTTGCATGGAGAAAGCCGCTTCCTTTTCACCAAAATTGATGAAGAGCAGCTGCGTGCCGTTCACGGCTTCCTTCGGATAGAGGTCGAGCTGGTTGAGTACATCGAAGATACGGTCGGCACCGAACGAGATGCCCACACCGCTGACACCTGCCATGCCAAAGACACCTGTCAAGTTGTCATATCGTCCGCCGCCGGTGATGCTTCCTATCTGTACGTCGAGCGCCTTCACTTCGAAGATGGCGCCCGTGTAGTAGTTCAGACCGCGAGCCAACGTCAAGTCCAGTTCGATTTCGTTCTTCAGGCCCAGCGCCTTCAGGGTGGTCAGGATGAATTCCGTCTCGGCCACGCCCTTCAAGCCCGTTTCGCTGGCGGCCAGCACCTCTTTCAGTGTAGCCAGCTTCTCTTCGTTCGTACCGCTGAGCAGGATAATGGGTTGCAACTTGGCGATGGCCTCGTCGCCGATGCCCTTTTCGCGCAGTTCAGCGTTCACGTTGTCCAAGCCTATCTTGTCCAGCTTGTCGATGGCTACGGTAATGTCCACTATCTTGTCGGCCTCACCAATAATCTCGGCGATGCCCGTCAGTATCTTTCGGTTGTTGATCTTGATGCACACACGGATGCCGAAGCGACTGAAGACGGTGTCCACAATCTGCATCAGCTCCACCTCGTTGAGCAGGGAGTCGCTGCCCACCACGTCGGCGTCGCACTGGTAGAACTCGCGGTAGCGTCCCTTCTGCGGACGGTCGGCACGCCATACAGGCTGTATCTGGTAGCGCTTGAAGGGGAACGTCAGCTCGTCGCGATGCATCACCACGTAGCGCGCAAAGGGCACGGTCAAGTCGTAGCGCAAGCCCTTCTCGCAGAACTTGCAAGCCAGCTTGGAAGCATTGCGACTCAGCAACTCCTCGTCGGTCAGGCCGGAGAAGTAGTCGCCAGAATTCTGTATCTTGAACAGGAGCTTGTCGCCCTCTTCGCCATACTTGCCCATCAGCGTGGAGAGCATCTCCATGGCGGGCGTCTCTATCTGCTGGAAGCCGTAGAGGTGGTAAACGTCGCGGATGGTGTTGAATATATAGTTGCGTTTCGCCATCTCTATGGGCGAAAAGTCGCGGGTTCCTTTCGGAATACAAGGTTTTGCTGCCATATTCGTATCAGTTACATTTCAAAATCGAGCTACAAAGTTACGGTATTTTATCAGAAGTATCCAGCAAATCGGGAGCAAATTCGCATCGGAAACGTCATTTTCCCCCGTCTTTGAAATCGATTTATCCTCTCAACCTACAGAAAACAAACACCGCATCACCAATCAGAAAGCATCGCTTTACCTGTACGAAAGTACCGTTTTACCACCCGCAAAACAGTGCATTAGTTTTATTAACACGAAATCCGTGTTTTGTTAACAGAATTTTAAGTCTTAACGGAGACACTTTTTTGGCATTCGGCCGAATGTGGCTTATCTTTGCAAATAAAAACAAAAAGAACCATGAAGCAAATCCTTATTACCCTGTTCTGCTGCCTCCTGACGCTGGCAGCCTACGCTCAAGGCGGAAAGCCGCTCACGCTGAAGGATGTCGTGACGGGCACGTTCCGCGTGGAAAACATCTACGGAGTCATCCCCATCCCCGGCGACGGCGAACACTACTCGCAAATGAATGCCGAAGGTACACAAATCATCAAATACTCCTTCAAGACCGGCAAGCAGGTGGAAGTGCTGTTCGACGCCGCCACTGCCCGCGAGTGCCCCTTCAAGCGCTTCGACAGCTACAGCTTCTCGCCCGACGGCTCGATGCTGCTCATCGCCACCGAGACGACCCCCATCTACCGCCGCTCGTACACGGCCGTGCACTATCTGTACAGCCTGAAGCGCAACCTCGAGGGGAAAATCAACAACGTGGTGGAGAAACTCTCCGACGGCGGACCGCAACAGGTGCCTGTATTCTCGCCGGACGGCTCGATGGTGGCCTTCGTACGCGACAACAACATCTTCCTCGTGAAACGTTTCTACGGCAACAGCGAAAGTCAGGTTACCAAGGACGGCGAACGCAACAAGATCATCTACGGCACGCCCGACTGGGTGTACGAAGAGGAGTTCTCCTACAACCGCGCCCTGGAGTTCAGCGCCGACAGCAAGATGCTGGCCTTTGTGCGCTGGGACGAGAGCGAAGTAAAATCTTACTCCTTCCCCGTCTTTGCCGGCGACAAGCCCCACATCGAGGCCTACGAGAAGTATCCCGGCGCCTATGAATACAAGTACCCCAAGACGGGCGAAGCCAATTCGAAGGTCAGCGTCCACACGTTTGACATCAAGAGCCGCGTCATCCGCAAGATCGACGTTCCGATGGACGAAGACGGCTACATTCCCCGCATCCGCTTCACCAAAGACCCCGAAAAGCTGGCCATCATGACGCTGAACCGCCATCAGAACCGCCTCGACCTCTATTTCGCCAATCCGCGCAGCACGATGTGCAAGCTGATACTCCGCGACGAGAGCGACAAGTATATCAAGGAGAACGTATTCGATCAGGTCGTTTTCTACGACAACAACTTCAGCTTCGTCAGCGAACGCAGCGGCTACAACCACCTCTACTGGTACAACATGACGGGCAGCCTGGCCAAGCAGGTCACTTCTGGCAACTTCGAAGTAAAAGATTTCTTGGGTTACGACCCGCAGGAAGGCTCCTTCTACTATACCAGCAACGAGGAGAGCCCCATGCGTACCGCCGTCTATAAGACCGACCGCAAAGGCAAGAAACTGAAACTCTCCACGCAACAGGGCACCAATTCGGCCCAGTTCAGCACGGACATGAAGTACTACCTGAACCGCTACACCAGCCTCGACACGCCGATGGTCATCACGCTGAACAACAACCGCGGACAGGTGCTGACCACCCTCGTAGACAACCAGAAGCTCCGTGCCCAGCTGGCTGAATACAACCTGCCGAAGAAGGAATTCTTCAGCTTCACCACTACCGACGGTACCCAGCTGAACGGCTGGATGATGAAGCCCACCGACTTCTCTCCCTCCAAGAAATATCCCGCCCTGCAATACCAGTATAGCGGCCCCGGCTCACAACAGGTGCTCGACGCCTTCGGCATCAGCTGGGAGACATTCATGGCTTCGCAAGGCTACGTCGTAGTTTGCGTAGACGGACGAGGCACAGGCGGACGCGGTGCCGACTTCGAGAAATGCACCTACCTGAACCTGGGCGTCAAAGAAGCCCGCGACCAGGTGGAGACGGCCCTTTACCTGGGTAGCCTGCCCTACGTGGACAAGAACCGCATCGGCATCTGGGGCTGGAGCTTCGGCGGTTACATGACTATCATGAGTATGAGCGAGGGTACTCCCGTATTCAAGGCTGGTGTGGCCGTAGCAGCTGTGACCGACTGGAACTACTACGACACCGTCTATGGCGAACGCTTCATGCGCACGCCGCAGGAGAACGCTGAGGGCTACAAGGCATCGTCGGCCTTCACCCGTGCCGACAAACTGAACGGACACCTCCTGCTGGTACACGGCATGGCCGACGACAACGTGCACTACCAGAACTGTGCCGAGTATGCCGAACATCTGGTTCAGCTGGGCAAGCAGTTCGACATGCAGGTCTATACCAACCGCAACCACAGCATCTTCGGCGGCAACACGCGCATGCACCTGTACACGCGCTTGACGGAATTCTTTAATCAATGGTTAATGGGGAATTAATTCTCCATTATCCATTCTCAATTTTCAATTCTTGAAATGGAACGAGTACGCAAGCCTGAATGGCTCAAGATAAGCATCGGCGCCAACGAACGCTACACCGAGACGAAACGCATCGTCGAGTCGCACTGCCTGCACACCATCTGTAGCAGCGGCCGATGCCCCAACATGGGCGAATGCTGGGGACGGGGCACAGCCACCTTCATGATAGGCGGCAACATCTGTACCCGTAGTTGTAAATTCTGCAACACACAAACAGGACGCCCCCTGCCTCTCGACCCGCAGGAACCTACGCACGTGGCCGAATCAGTACGGCTGATGAAGCTCTCGCACGCCGTGGTGACCTCTGTCGACCGCGACGACCTGCCCGACCTAGGCGCCGCCCACTGGGCGCAGACCATCCGCGAGATACGCCGTCTGAACCCAGAAACCACCATCGAAGTGCTGATCCCCGACTTCCAGGGGCGCAAAGAACTGGTGGAGCAGGTCATCGAAGCGCGGCCCGACATCATCAGCCACAACATGGAGACCGTGCGCCGCATCAGCCCCTTGGTGCGCAGCGCCGCCCGCTACGACACGAGCCTCGAGGTCATTCGCCAGATAGCCGCCAGTGGCATTACGGCCAAGTCAGGCATCATGGTAGGCCTGGGCGAAACGCCCGCCGAGGTCGAGGAACTGATGGACGACCTTCGCGCCGCCGGTTGCCAGATCATGACCATCGGCCAGTACCTGCAACCCTCGCATCGTCACTACCCCGTAGCCGCGTATGTCACCCCCGAGCAGTTCAAACGCTACGAAGAAACGGGGCTGGCGAAAGGCTTCACGCAGGTAGAGAGCGGCCCGCTGGTACGATCATCCTACCACGCGGAAAAGTCACTCCGTTACCTGAAGAAATAAAGAAAAGAGGCTGAACAACTCAGCCTCTTTTTTGTTTAAAAGGAAAAAGCGATACACCCATGAGCCGACAAAGTATTCTTTCTTTCAAGTATAACATGGCATGGGGGTTTATTCCCGTCCTGGTGTCCATGATACTGTCCGAACTAGCCACGCTAGGTACGGCCATCTATGCGGGCGCCCTGCTGGGTATCGTCCTCTCCGCCTATACATTCTTGCGAAAAGGAAGCCACTTGCCGCAAATTCTGTTATATGGCATTACCGCTATGCTGGTTCTGCTTGCCTTCACCTATTATTTCTACGCCGCCAGCTGCCAGCCTCAATGGTACTCCTTCACCCTCGAAGTAGGCACCCTGCTATTAATTCTGCTCTTCTACCTGAACCGTAAATCGCTGAAAGCTTACTACGGTTCTTCTAAAAGGAAGCATCAGTCGTCGGCTCAAAGCGTTGAAGCCACTATCGTATCGGCCCGTGTCGTATTGCTTTTCGGCGCTGTTCATTTGCTCGCCCTACTGTTGGCAGGCGCTTCCTTTTTCCAAGGCGAATCAAGTTTCATTCTACATCACGTAGCACCGCCTGCGGTATTCATTCTCAGTATTCTATTCAACCAGATAGGCATCAGCTATTTCAACCGCCTGATGAAACGGACGATCTTCATCCCCATAGTCAATGCCGAAGGCAACGTAGTGGGCAAAGCATTGGCTTCCGATGCCTTGAGCAAGAAACAGAAATATATGATACCCTTTGTACGCGTAGCTGTCACGCTGAACGGTATGCTTTACCTCTGCCCACGGCTTCAATGCTCTTCTTTTGAAAAAGGCAAAGTCGACCTGCCGGTCGAAGGCTATCTGCTCTATGGCGAAACACTGAAGCAAGGTATCCACCGACTGGTGCGTCAAGTCCTGCCCGAAATATCCATGCAAGACCTCAAATTCACTTTCAAATATAAATTGGAAAACGAGATGACCAACCGCCTGGTATATGTCTTCACAATAACCGTCGATCACGAAAGCCAACTGAAACGTAACAAAGGACAAGCCGGGAAACTATGGACCATCCAGCAGATCGAACAAAACATCGGGCAGAACTACTTCTGCCATTGCTTCGAAGACGAATACAACCGTGTATTTTCAATGATTGATGAATGTGGCGGAAACTTTTCCACACACAATGCTCACTGATAGAGCAGGAAGATGCAGGGGATTTTAGTCAGATCGGGCGTATGCCCCTTCCAGTCCTTTACGCTCCGTGTTTTGATGAACTCTCCTTCGCATGTAATGTCGGCTGCAATGCAAAGTTTCGTTTGAGGACGGCAATTCTGAAGAATATCGTCCAGCATCTTATTGTTACGATAAGGTGTTTCAATGAACAATTGTGTCTGATGCTCGGCGTAGACACGCTGTTCGAGTTGCTTCAGCTTCTTGGCGCGTTCGGCTGGTTCAATAGGCAAGTATCCGTTGAAGGCAAAGCTTTGCCCGTTGAAACCCGAACCCATGACTGACAGGATGATGGACGAAGGACCTACAAGTGGCACTACCTTCAAGCCCTTGCGCTGTGCAATGGCCACCACATCTGCACCCGGATCGGCCACAGCAGGACAACCTGCTTCGGAAATAACTCCCATAGACAAACCGCCCTCAAGCGGTTTCAGATAGCCCGAAATATCCGCAGGAGACGTATGTTTGTTGAGCGGATAAAAAGTCAGGGCATCAATATCAATGTCCTTGTCTACTTTCTTCAGAAAGCGACGGGCCGAACGGACGTCCTCCACAATAAAGTGGCGGATACCCACTATGATTTCCTTGTTATATCCAGGCAAGACCTTCTCCCAGGGAGTGTCGCCCAAGGTAACGGGCAGCAGATAGAGTGCGATTTCCATTAAATGAATTGAAAATGGAGAATTGAAAATTGAAAATGAAAAATTCATCCTCCATTTAATTCTCCATTCTCAATTTTCAATTCTCAATTATAAAATTTTATCCGTAGATAATATTTCCGTTAGCATCCTTATACTCGTCAAGACCTTTCTCGTAAGTAGCCATGGCACGGAGGCTCATACCCACGCTGGAGAAACCACCGTCGTGGTAGAGGTTCTGCATAGTAACCTTGCGGGTAAGGTCAGAGAACATCACGATGCAATAGTCGGCACATTCGTCGGCCGAAGCGTTGCCCAGCGGAGACATACGGTTGGCGAAGTCAAACAATTTGTCCATACCCTTCACACCTGAACCAGCCGTAGTCATTGTAGGTGACTGAGAGATGGTGTTCACACGCACGTGGTGTTCACGTCCGTAGATGTAACCGAAGCTGCGTGCGATAGACTCAAGCAGAGCTTTAGCGTCGGCCATATCATTGTAGCCATAGAAGGTACGCTGGGCAGCCACGTAACTCAGAGCCAGGATAGAACCATAGTCGGCAATAGCATCCAGTTTCTTGGCAGCCTGTATCATCTTGTGGAAAGACACGGCAGAAATATCCAGTGTCTTGCTCAACATATCGTAATCCAAATCGTCATACGTACGTTTCTTACGCACGTTGGGAGACATTCCGATGGAGTGAAGTACAAAGTCAACCGGTCCGCCCAGCACTTCCATGGAGCGCTTGAACACGTTCTCCAGATCTTCTACGCTAGTGGCGTCGGCAGGGATTACCTCACAATGCAACTTCTCGGCCAGGGCAGATACTTCGCCCATGCGGACAGCTACAGGAGTATTAGACAACGTAATGGTTGCACCCTCTTCAACAGCTTTTTCTGCAACCTTCCAGGCAATGGACTGCTCGTTCAGAGCACCGAAAATAATGCCTTTTTTTCCTTTCAATAAATTGTAACTCATACCTATTTTTATAAAGTTCACGCCGCAAAGATAGGAAGTTTCCACGTAAGTTTCTTGAAAAACAAAGAAAGAAAGTGGCTGAATGACAAAAAATACACCTAAACCAACAAATAATACACACGAGACAGAGAACATTACGGTACTTTTGCAATGGTAAAAATTAAAAAGATATCACGAATGAACACATTTGTCAAGAAGTTATTGGTGCTTGCCAGCGCAATTGTCCCTGTGGCCTGCGCACAACAGGCGGAAACCACGCAATGCAAAAGCAGCATTGACAACAGCATCTACGAGAACCTTCCCTTCAGTATGCCCCAAGTCATCCAACCGTCTTTCCCCGACTATACGGTCAATATCAAAGACTTTGGAGCCCAAGCCGATGGCAAGACGTTGAACACCCAAGCCATCAACGACGCCATCAAAGCCGTCCACGAAAAGGGAGGAGGCAAAGTGGTCATCCCTGAAGGTTTATGGCTGACGGGGCCCATCGAACTGCAGAGCAACGTCAATCTTTATACAGAAAAGAACGCACTGGTATTGTTTACAGACGATTTTCAGGCTTATCCCATCATAAAAACCTCGTTCGAAGGACTGGAAACACGCCGTTGCCAGTCGCCCATCTCGGCACGAAACGCTGAAAACATCGCCATCACAGGCCATGGCGTGTTCGACGGCTCGGGCGACAGCTGGCGCCCTGTCAAGAAAGGCAAAATGACATCCTCGCAATGGAAGACGCTTGTTGCCTCGGGCGGTGTAGTGGAAGATGATATCTGGTATCCCACTGAAGGCTCCCTCAAAGGTGCCAAGGCCTGCAAGGAATTCAACAACCCCGTGGGCATCGAAACTGATGAAGAATGGGATGAAATCCGCCCCTGGCTTCGCCCCGTCCTGCTCAACATTGTAAAAAGCAAGAACGTCCTGCTCGAAGGCGTGACCTTCAAGAACTCACCCAGCTGGTGCCTACACCCCCTGTCGTGCGAACATATCACGATCAATAATGTCAAGGTATTCAACCCCTGGTATTCACAAAACGGCGATGCACTCGATTTGGAATCGTGCAACAACGCTCTGATTATCAACAACGTGTTCGATGCAGGCGACGACGCCATCTGCATCAAGTCCGGCAAAGACGAGGACGGTCGCAAACGCGGCGAGCCCTGCCAGAATGTTATCGTAAAGAACAACGTTGTCCTGCATGGACATGGCGGCTTCGTGGTAGGTAGCGAGATGTCGGGCGGCGTGAAGAACATCTACGTAGCCGACTGTACTTTCCTGGGCACCGACGTAGGCCTGCGTTTCAAGAGCACCCGCGGACGTGGTGGTGTGGTAGAAAACATCTACATCGACCGCATCAACATGATAGATATCCCTCATGAAGCCCTGCTGTTCGACCTCTTCTATGGCGGCAAGGGAGCAGGTGAAGAGACCGAAGAGGAGCTGGCTGGACGCATGAAGGCCGCCATCCCGCCTGTGACAGAGGAAACACCCGCTTTCCGCGATATCCATATCTCGAACATCACGGCCAGCAACATAGGTCGGGCCATGTTCTTCAACGGCCTGCCTGAAATGCCGATACGCAACGTCAACATCAAGGACGTAGTCATCAACGACGCCAAGCAGGGTATTGTCATCAGTCAGGCAGAAAACGTAACGATTGACAACACGCAAGTAAATACACAAGGAGAAGTGTTGCAGGTAAAAGACTCCAAGAATGTGAAAGTTAACGGAAAAACCTACCATAACGAATAGCATCAACCCACTAGCATAAATCAACACAACTAACGGTATAGAGGTTTCATTAAGATCGCCCCCTGTGGTCTGTCATATCAGGCCACAGGGGCGAAATTCTTTATGATTGAATTGGAGAAATCATCGCAAACTTTCATTTTTTTGATTACTTTTGTAACAAAGTAATTTAAAAAGCCACATACACATCATGAAAAAAGAACTATTTGCCCTGCTGGGCATTCTTTGCGGTAGTTGCATGCTGATGACCGCACAAGAAACGACACAACTGAAAATCAAACTCGAGAACACAAGCGACCGCACACAAAAGGATGCGCCCGTAGTCATCCGCCTCGACCAGACGGGAGCTACCTTCCAGGTACGTTCGGCCGTTGTCATGGATAACAAGCAGGAAATCCCCTCCCAGCTGGACGACCTCAACGGCGACCTGAAGGCAGACGAACTGGCCTTCGTCATCGACATGCCTGCCCACACGAATAAAGAATTGACCCTCACCCTTTCCTCAGCCAAACCAACCAAACAATACCCCGCCCGCGTATTCGCTCAAATGCTGGCACGCGACGCCAAGAACAACCGCCACGCACCCGTACAATCCATCACCGTGCCTGGCACGACAGATTTCTATAGCATGGTACACGGCCACGGCCCTATGTTCGAATCCGAGCTCGTAGGCTATCGCGTCTACTTCAATGAAAAACAGACTCTTGACCCCTACGGCAAGTTCAACAAAGGCATGGAGCTGAAGGAAAGCCAGTTCTATCCCAACGACGAACAACTGGCACGCGGCTTTGGCGACGACGTGTTGCTTGTGGGAAATAGTTGCGGCATCGGCGCCCTCAAGGGTTGGGACGGACAGAAGGCCACCCACGTGGCACCTGTCGCCTTCCGCACGGAGCGCATCCTGGCCTATGGCCCTATCCGTACCGTTGCGGAAGTGGAGGCCAAAGGATGGGAATACCAGGGAAAGGAACTGACCATGACCCACCGCTACATCCTCTATGCCGGCCATCGCGACCTGCGCATCGAGACCACCTTTGCAGAGCCGCTGGAGGAAGAAACCTTCTGTACAGGCGTGCAAAACATCATGGGCAATGAAACCGTCTCCTACTCCGACCACAAAGGACTGGTAGGTAGCTGGGGAAGACACTGGCCCGTCAACGACACGGTGAAATATGCCAAGGAGACCATCGGCATCGCCACCTACATCCCACAAAAATATGTCCGCAAGGAAGTGAAGGACAAGGACAATTTCCTCTACACCGTCTCTGCACCTGGTAGCGACAACTTCTATTACTACACCATGTTCACCTCGCGCAAGGAAACCTTCGGCTACCCCACCTCGGAAGCCTGGTTCGAGTACATGCAGGAGTGGAAGGAAGAGTTGGAAAATCCGATAAAAGTTACCATCATCCGTTGAGTGTAAAACAGCCTTCGTGCGTATAAATACCCAAACGATAAACCTGTCTATCATGAATTTGTCAAAAGCACTATTAGGACTCAGCTTGTTGGTCGGCCTGCCACTGGCCGCCCAACAGACGGAAAACTACGTATCGAAGGTATGGGTGGCCGACCAGGGCGACGGCACCTACAAGAACCCCGTCCTCTATGCCGACTACTCCGACCCCGATGCCTGCCGCGTGGGCGACGACTTCTACATGACCTCGTCGAGCTTCAACTGCCTGCCCGGCCTCCAGATCCTCCACTCCAAGGACCTGGTGAATTGGACCCTCATCGGCGCGGCCATCCCCTATAAACTGACTCCTGAAAGTACGCCCGAACGGCCCGAACATGGCAACCGCGTATGGGCCCCCTCCATCCGCCACCACAACGGCGAATTCTACATCTTCTGGGGCGACCCCGACCAGGGCGCCTTCATGGTGAAAGCCAAAGACCCTAAGGGGCCGTGGACAGAACCTGTACTCGTAAAGGCCGGCAAAGGCATCATCGACACCTGCCCCTTGTGGGATGACGACGGCAAAGTCTATCTGGTACATGCCTATGCGGGCAGCCGTGCCGAGCTGAAGAGCGTCATCGCCATCTGCGAACTGAACGCCGAAGCCACGCAGGCCATCACCCCCTCGCGCATCGTCTTCGACGGCCATGAGGCGCACGAGACGTGCGAAGGACCCAAATTCTACAAGAAGGGCGACTATTACTACATCTTCCACCCTGCCGGCGGCGTACCCACAGGCTGGCAGGTCGTACTCCGTTCGAAGGACGTCTACGGCCCCTATGAATGGAGAACCGTGCTGGCACAAGGCGACACGCCCGTCAACGGCCCCCATCAAGGCGCGTGGGTGGACACGCCGACGGGTGAAGACTGGTTCCTCCATTTCCAAGACGTAGGCGCCTATGGCCGCCTCGTTCACCTCCAACCCATGAAGTGGGTGGACGGATGGCCCGTCATCGGAGAGGATAAGGACGGCGACGGATGCGGCCAACCTGTATTGACACACAAGAAGCCCAACGTGGGTAAGACCTACCCCGTCTGCACCCCACAGGAGAGCGACGAGTTCGACGGCTACACCCTCTCGCCCCAATGGCAATGGCACGCCAACATCAACGAGAAGTGGGCCTACTATGCCGGCGACCAAAGCCTCGTCCGCCTCTACTCCTACCCTGTCGTAAAGGACTACAAAAACCTGTGGGACGTAGCCAACTTGCTCCTTCAGAAGACGCCTGCCAAGAACTTCACCGCCACGATGAAGCTCACGTTCAAGCCCATCAGCAAGTACAAGGGCGAACGCACAGGCCTCGTCGTAATGGGCCTCGATTACGCCGGCCTCATCCTTGAGAATACGGACAAAGGACTGATGCTCTCGCAAGTAGAGTGCCCCAAAGCCGAAAAAGGCACGCCCGAACAGGTCAACGCCTCCGTCCCCCTGACCGACCCGACCATCTATCTGCGCGTCAAGTTCAGTTGCGACGGCCAAAAGATAGCCGAGAGTGAAGGTGGTCACGACCTCGTGGTGATGTGCGACTTCAGCTATAGCCTCAACGGGAAGAGCTTCAAGAAGCTGGGCAACCCCTTCCAAGCCAAGGAAGGCAAATGGATAGGCGCCAAGATAGGCACCTTCTGCACCCGCCCCGCCATCAAAACCAACGACGGCGGATGGGCAGACATCGACTGGTTCCGCATCACTCCCTGACAGGCGGGGTTTCCTAACCACCACACAAGGAAATCGGCCTTTTCACGCAAAACTATGTTTTACGGACAGGAAAAGGCCGTTTTCTTCCTCGTAAAACAGTGCTTTTTCCACACGCTCCCGACCGCCCTATCGAAATAAATACTACTTTTGCGCAGAAAAAGACGAAACTGAAGGAGGAAACAAGATGAAAAAACTGGTTATATTCGACCTCGACGGCACCCTGCTGAACACCATCGCCGACCTAGCACAAAGCACCAACCACGCCCTTGCGGCTTTGGGATATCCCACTCACGAGGAAGCCGCCTACAAGTTCATGGTAGGCAACGGCATCAACAAGCTCTTCGAACGTGCCTTGCCCGAAGGACAGAAGACGGAAGAAAACATCCGGAAAGTCCGCGAGCGCTTCATCCCCTACTATGACCGACACAACGCCAACAAAAGCCGCCCCTATCCCGGCGTGTCCGAGCTGTTGGCGCGCCTCCAGGCCCGCGGACTCCTGCTGGCCGTCGCCTCCAACAAATACCAGTCGGCCACCGAAAAGCTCATCGCCCACTACTTTCCCGCCATCCGCTTCGCCGCCGTCTACGGACAGCGCGAAGGCATACCCGCCAAGCCCGACCCCACCATCGTCTCCGACATCCTGAGGCAGACCTCCGTCGCCCCGGACGACACCCTCTACGTGGGCGACTCGGGCGTCGACATGCAGACGGCCCTCAACGCCCGCATCACCGCCTGCGGCGTCACCTGGGGCTTCCGTCCGCGCGCCGAGCTGGAAGCCTTCCGCCCGGCCCATCTCGTCGACACCGCCGAAGCCATCGAAAGCATCCTCCTCGCCTGAAACAACACCCCGCCACCCCTTCTCCCTCCGGAAAGTATGTTGTCCGACATGTTTTCCGGAGGAATATGTGTAAAGTCCATACACATAAACAGAAATTCCCACCCTAAAAACAAAAATTCCACATACCCTCCTTTACAATCGTATACATTTGCAGCGATGTATTAACAGTGTGTTCGACCACACCGAATAGGAACTAACTATTTTATTTAATAACATGCTAAGAATGTCTAACAAGATGAAAACCATGCGCACGGCGCTACTAACCCTATTAGTAGCCTTGATATCGCTCAGCGTATCGGCGCAAAACGTAACCGTAAAGGGTACCGTGAAAGACAAAACAGGAGAGACCGTCATCGGCGCCTCCGTAGTTGAAAAAGGGAATACCGGCAATGGTACAATCACCGACATTGACGGTAACTTCAGCCTGAGTGTTCCTGCCAACGCCACCATCGTCATCTCCTATGTAGGTATGACGACGCAGGAGGTGCCGCTCAAGGGGCAGACACAGTTCGACATCGTGATGGAAGACGATGCCCAGGCACTGGAAGAAGTCGTAGTCATCGGCTACGGCTCGGTGAAGCGTAAAGACTTGACCGGATCTGTAGCGACCGTCAATTCCGAGGTGCTGGCCGCCGTACCTGTAGCTTCGGCCACAGAGGCCTTGACAGGTAAAATGGCCGGTGTGCAGATCACCACTACCGAAGGTTCGCCCGACGCCGAAATGAAAATCCGCGTGCGTGGTGGCGGTTCTATCACGGGTGACAATACACCTCTGTTTATAGTAGACGGTTTCCCCGTTGAGTCCATCTCCGATATTCCGGCTTCGGACATCGAGGATATGACCGTACTGAAGGACGCCTCTTCTACCGCCATCTACGGTTCTCGTGGTGCCAACGGTGTAATCCTGGTAACCACCAAGTCCGGTAAGGAAGGCAAGGTAAGCGTGAACTACAATGCTTACTACAGCTGGAAGAAGATTGCTAAAACGATGGACGTGCTCGACCCGTATGACTATGCCAAGTGGCAATACGAGCTGGCCATGCTGAAAGATGACGTGACTTCCTACGAACAATTCTTCGGCAAATACGAAGACATGGATATGTATCAGAACATACCTTATAATGACTGGCAGGACTTGACGTTTGGCCGCACGGGACATACGTTCAACCACAACCTGAGCATCACGGGTGGTACGGACCGCATCCGCTATTCGTTCAGCTATGCGCACATGAATGATAAAGCCATCATGGAAGGCTCTAACTACAAGCGTGACAACTTCAGCCTGAAACTGAATACCAAGCCGACCAAGAACACAACGCTTGACTTCTCCGTCCGCTATTCAGAAACCGACATCCGCGGTGGTGGCGCCAACGAGACAAGCAGTACATTGGACTCTGACAAGCGTCTGAAATATTCCGTAATCTATACTCCGATACCTTTGGCCAACCTGGACGAATCCGCCGGTAGCTCGGACGACGACCTGGGTAACCTGTACCACCCCGTAACCGCCATTTATGACAACGACCGTCTGAAAGAGCGCAAGCAATTGAACATGAACGGAAGTTTCGGTTGGGAGATTTTTGAGAACTTCAAGATAAAGACTGAGTTCGGTTATGATGACTACCGCAACAACGACCAGCGCTTCTGGGGTACTACCACCTATTATATTAAGAATACTCCGGCAGAAGGCTACAAAGAAAAACCGGCTATCCGCCTGACGAACCAATTCCGTCACCGTTTCCGCAATACGAACACCATCAACTATGACTTCGCCAAGGTGATTAACAATGAAGACCATAACTTGAATCTGTTGGTAGGTCATGAATGGATTATTACCAAGGAAAACGAGTTGCTGAACGAAGTACACGGTTTCCCCGAATGGATTTCGGCCAACGAGGCTTGGAAGTTGACGAACATCCAGGGAACCATTCCTTATAACATTCAGAACACATTGAAGCCGGACGACAAGCTGATGTCTTACTTCGGACGTCTGAACTACGACTACCAGAGCAAGTACCTGGTAAGCGCCACGTTCCGTGCCGATGCTTCCTCCAAGTTCTCTTCTGACAACCGTTGGGGCTTCTTCCCCTCCGCAGCCGTTGCATGGCGTATCTCTTCTGAGTCCTTCATGGAAGGGGCACGCGGCTGGTTGGACGACTTGAAACTCCGCTTCAGCTATGGTACGGCCGGTAACAACAACATCCCGTCGGGACAGTTGGTGCAGGTGTACAACAGTAACACGACTTCCTGGATTAACGGTTTCAGCAACTACTGGGCACCCAGCAAGACGATGGCCAACCCCGATTTGAAGTGGGAAACGACCATCACCCGTAACCTCGGTTTGGACTTCACCTTGTTCGGCGGCAAGTTGAACGGTACCATCGAAGCCTACATGAATACGACGAAAGACCTGTTGATCGAGTTCCCCGTAAGCGGTACCGGTTATGACACGCAATACCGCAACATGGGTGAGACGCAGAACAAGGGTATCGAAGCTACCATCAACTGGACCATTGTCAACAAGAAGAACTGGGGCTTGAGCTTGAACGCCAACATCGGTTTCAACAAGAACGAAATCAAGGATCTGGGCATCATGCAGGACTTCGGACAGGACACGCAGTGGGCTTCTTCGGAAATCGGCCAAGACTTCTGGATTGCCAAGGGCGGTTCGGTCGGTCAAATGAGAGGATACCGTGCGGACGGCCGGTATGAAGTCAGCGACTTCGTTGGCTACGACGCCACAACGGAAAGCTGGATATTGAAGGAAGGCGTGACAAATTGCTCGGCAGTAGTAGGTGCGCTGCGCCCCGGTATGATGAAACTGAAGGATTTGGACGGTGACGGCGCCGTGACCGCCGGTTATGAAGACCGTGAAATCATCGGTGACGCCAACCCGCTGGCAACAGGTGGTTTCGGCATTAACGCACGCGCATACGGCTTCGACCTGAGCGCCAACTTCAACTTCAGCATTGGCAACGACATTTATAACGCCAACAAGATAGAGTACACCATGACCAGTAAGTACCAGTACCGTAACTTGATTTCGGAAATGGCCGACGGCAAGCGTTGGACCAACCTGAATCCGGACGGCACCATCTGTAACGACCCTGCTCAATTGGAGGCTATGAACGCCAACACCACGATGTGGTCACCGATGACCCAGCGCATGGTGTTCAGCGACTGGGCTGTAGAGGACGGTTCCTTCCTGCGCCTGAACACACTGACGCTGGGATACACGCTGCCGAAATCGCTGCTGAGCAAGGTGCACATCCAGAACCTGCGTTTCTACGTGACGGGTTACAACCTGTTCTGCATCACGGGTTACTCCGGCTTCGATCCCGAAGTATCTACGGCATTGCAGACGAACCTGACTCCGGGCGTGGACTATTCAGCCTACCCGAAGAGCCGTCAATTTGTAATCGGTGTAAACTTGAATTTCTAAACCAGCTAAAAACAAAGACAATATGAAAAAACTATTTTATATACCCCTATTGGCAATATCGCTGGCGGGCGGCATGACCTCCTGCGATATGGAAGCTCCTTCACAGTCGACCTTGGACGCTTCGCTGATTTTCTCGCAATACTCCATGGCCGAAGCCTCAGTGATGGCCATCCACCAGTCTTTTGGCGAGACCGACTCTTACCGTGGCCGCTACTTGCCTTACTACGGCATCAATACGGACCTGGAATGGATTAACGGATTGGAAGCCAGCAATGTCAGGGACGGAGACAAGAACGACCTGGCTACCTACAACGCCCAGCCGTCCAATGCACAGATGAATAAGGACATCAATGCCTACGCCAAATTCTACGAAGGCATCGAGCGCGCCAACAAGGCGATTGAAGGCATTCGCACGTATGGCAATTATGAAAACGACCCCGACATGGCCCAACTGCTGGGTGAGGCTTTGACGCTAAGAGCCGTCATCTATCTGGACCTCGTCAAAGGATGGGGCGACGTTCCGGCACGTTTTGAGCCGATTACTTCCGAGACGATGTATTTGCCGCGTGCCGACCGTGACGTCATCTACAAACAGTTGCTGGCCGACTTGGAGGAAGCCGAAGGTTATGTATATTGGGCAAACGAGTCTCCGATTACCCAGACGACCGAGCGCGTCAGCAAAGGCTTCGTGAAAGGCCTCCGCGCCCGTATCGCCCTTTATGCCGGTGGCTACAGCCAACGCGCCGACGGCATCCGTTTGAGCAACGACCCTGAATTGGCTCGCAGTGCCATGTACACCATTGCCCGCGACGAGTGTCTGGACGTCATCGCTCACTATCCCGGCCTGTCCGGCATGGCTTTCAAGGATAACTTTACGAACTTGTGCCAAGACGTGATTGCCGCCGGTGGCGAATCGCTTTGGGAAATCCCGTTCTCAAGTGGCCGTGGCCGTGTATTGTACACCTTCGGCGTAAGACATCAAGCCAAAGACCAATACACTCAGCAAAATAAAGGTGGCGTGAACGGCCCGCTTCCTTCCTTGTTCTATGATTATGACGTGGATGATGTACGCCGTAACATTACGTGCGCTCCTTTTGACTGGTCGAGTACTTTGACGAATGGCCGCAGCGCGCAGGAAGTAGCGGATTCGAAGCGTTGGAACTTCGGCAAACTGCGTTATGAGTGGATGAGCCGCATCGTAACTTCCACGAACGACGACGGTGTGAACTGGCAGTACATGCGCCTGGCCGATGTTTATCTGATGGCCGCCGAGGCAATCAACGAGCTGGAAGGCCCCGCCAACGCCGCCCAATACCTGCAACCCATCCTGGACCGTGCGCTGCCCAGCAGCAAGGTTTCCACCTACATGAGCAACGCGACAGCCAGCCAGGACGCTTTCTTCAACGCGATTGTAGAACAACGCGCGCTGGAGTTTGCCGGAGAATCTTTAAGAAAGGCGGATTTGATCCGTTGGAACCTGCTGACGGCGAAACTGGATGAAGCCAAGACGAAGATGAAACAACTGACACGCCGGGAAGGGAAATACGCAAGCTTGCCCCAAAGAGTTTACTTCATGCAGACTTGTGTAGACGAAGGTGAAGCAAACAGCATCTTGTCCACAATTCCGGCAGGTGCTTACACCTCCGTAGAAACCATCGACGGCAAGACAGACATCCTGGTTATCTATGGCTTGAATTATGGCGACACCGACGCGATGGGTGAAACCCTGTTGAGCCAGGGATATTCCAGCAAATCTTGGCTGAGCACAAGCAATTTGGAAGATTCCATGATTGATGTGCTCTACATCAACAATCCCGATGAGAACCAGTATTGGCCTATCTGGCAAATCTTCATCGACAGCAGTAACGGAACGTTAACTAACGACTAAATGAAACGAAACCATGAATAAATTCAAAAAATATTCCTACATGTTAGGGCTTGCGATAGCAGCCCTGACTATTTCCGCTTGCGAGGACCAAAGCGAGGAAGTATTAAGCATTGAATACAGCCGCTACTTCGCCCCCATCAACCTGGAGGCGAGAGTGCTGAACCTGACTGATATCCGCCTGTCATGGACTCCCAGCCAAGGCGCCACCAGCTATAACGTAGAGGTTTATGCCAATGACAGCCTGACCTTTGAGGGCACACCCGTAGTCAGCCTGACCGGTATTACCGCCGAGCAGCTGCCCTACACCATCGAAGACCTGGAAGGTGATACGAAGACTTCAATACGCGTGCAGGCCGTCGGCGAGGACGCGGCCAAGACCTCCACTTGGAGCACCGTATATGTCAAGACAGACCCGGAACAATTCTTTAACGCAGTAACCGATGACGATATTGAGTCTACCGAAGTTACGTTGCGCTGGCCTGCCGGCATCAATGTCACTCACATTACCATCACGCCCGCCCTCGAAAGCGGAAGCCATCAGCTGACCGCCGATGAAATAGCCAACGGCGTAGCAACCATCACAGGCCTGACTCCCGAAACGGACTATACATTCCGGCTGAAGAACGGAGAAAAGACTTGCGGTACACAGAACGTGACATCCGGCTTGAACCTGGAAGGCAAGACGGTGGTAGAAGCCGGGGCAGACTTGGTTTCACTGCTGGATAACTCCACGGAAGGCGAGATCTTCGTTCTGCCGGAAGGCGAGTTCAACATCGCCGATTACGAACTGGATAATTCCGTCACGCTGATTTCCTATAAGCCCAGCCGCAAGGCAATAATCAACGGCCGCATCAAGCTGGGAGAAGGCGTTCAGAACTTGACTGTCTCCAGGGTCATCATGGACGGCACCGCATCGGACGGAGGACAGGCGTTTGAATATGCCGACGCCGTCACGTATGGCACACTGACGATCGAGGACAGCGAGATCCGGAATTACACCAAGGGCTTCTATTACGTCAACAAAGCCGCCACGATCGAGGGCATCACCATCAACAACTGCCTGATCCACGACATCGTGTGCGACGGTGGCGACATGTTCGACTGCCGCGCCGGCTACATCAAGACCATCAACCTGACGAACAGCACCATCTGGAACAGCTGCGCGGGACGCGACTTCATCCGCTACGACGACAAGTCCGGCGACTTCCCCGACGCGACGCCCGTCATCCTGGTGGACCACTGTACGATAGACGGTGTGAGCAACAGCAGCAGCCGACGCCTCTTCTACATCCGCTTCAAAGGAAACAAGGTCACGTTTACGAACAACATCGTCTCCAACACGGAGCCGGGCAGAGGCTTTACCGACAGCAGCAACACCGATCCCGAAACCGTGTTCAGCAACAACAACTACTTCAACACGAAGAACCTGGTTTCAAACGACGGCCTGGCGGAAGGCAAAGACTTGCTCTTCGACACCGAAGGCTATACGCTCGATCCGGGTTATGCCAATGCGGCGGAAGGCGACTTCACGCTAAGCCACGAGGACTTGATTTACTATCAGGTGGGCGACCCGCGCTGGTACTAATGATCCTGAGGCTTGAATAAAAGAAGGGGTATCAAAATACGCAATGGTAACTAAACTCTCCTCCTCCGGGGAGGAGGAGTACCCGAAGGGGGAGGTGGTAGCGAAAAACAAAAGATTAAAAATGAATATTTTATATTCTCTACCACCCCGGCCTAAAGGCCACCCCTCCTCCCGGGGAGGAGGGGAGTTTAAATAGTTTCCTGCGTATTTTGACACCCCTCTTTTTGTTTTTAGCTTCCCGTTTTTTTCTTCGACTCCCGATACTCCGTCGGCGTCATCCCCATCTTCTGCTTGAAGCACTTACTAAAATAACGAGGATCGTTAATACCAACCATATAAGCAATCTGAGTCATGGAAAACTCACCTGTTTCTATGAGCTGAACAGCACGATTAATACGCACTTCCTTGATAAATTCTACAGGAGCCAGACCTGTAAGCGTTTTCAGTTTCTTGAAGAAAACCGAACGGCTCACTGCCATGTGCTGTACCAAGTCGTCGACGATCAAGTCACCGTTATCCATGTTCTTCTCCATCAGTTCCATCAGCTTATCCATAAACTTACGATCGTTGGGCGACATATCAGGAACCTTCTCCTCTTCGTGCACTTCTTCCACCGACATCATGCTTCCGGCATTCATCAACTGTTCGCGATACAGCTCCTGAAGTTTCTGCCTGCGAAGCAGGATATTCTTCACACGAGCTTTCAGATAAGTGGCACTGAAAGGTTTCGTAATATAATCATCGGCACCATACTCCAAGCCCTCCAATTTACTTTCTATAGCCGTCTTGGCTGTAAGCAGGATCATTGGAATATGGCTGGTAGTCATTTCACTACGCAATTCCTTCATCATCTCAAGACCGTCTTTCTCGGGCATCATGACATCGCTAATGATAATATCCGGCACCAGATTCAAAGCCTTGTCAAAGCCCTCTACCCCATTCGCAGCTTCCACAACCCGATAATCGGATGCAAAAATGCTGCGAAGGAACAAACGCAATTCCGCATTGTCTTCAACCAGCAGCATCAGACTCTTTACCGACGACAGATCTCCCTCTTCAGGATGTACATCTTCATGCGAAGCGTGGGATTCTGACATTGTAACCGATGGAGAATCTACTCCAGATACGTTCAGATCACTCTGCAAAATCTCTACCGTTTCGTCATAATGCTCCCTTCCTTTCAGGAAATCAACACGGAAACAACTACCTTCGCCCAGCTTACTATCTACAGAAATGCTTGCTTTGTGCATCTCCACCAGCTCGCGTACCAAGGACAAGCCAATACCCGAACTGGATTGGTTAAACAGATTGGTATCCACCAGATTTTCAAAACGGACAAACAAAGATTTCTTTTTGTTTTCTGCAATTCCTATACCTTGATCCTGAACGCCAACAGACACTGTCTGTTCATTCTCACGCACAAACACCGTAATCATTTTCCCCTCAGGAGTATATTTAAAGGCATTCGACAAAAGATTATAGACAATCTTTTCATACTTATCGATATCCACCCACAGATAGATCGCTTCCTTTTCTGTTTCGAACAAGAAATCGATGTGGTGTTCCTCGGCCAGCGCCTCGAAATTTTCCATGATCTTACGAGTATAACCTACAACTTCTACATGTTGGACGCGCATCTTCATCTTCTTATTCTGAATCTTACGGAAGTCTAATATTTGATTTATCAGACGCAACATACGATTGGAGTTCCGCTCGACTACCATCAATTGTTCTCTGGCATCAGCAGGCAAAGCGGTATTTTCCAATACATATTCCAGCGGTCCGGATATCAACGTCAGGGGAGTGCGCAACTCGTGCGAAATATCAGTGAAGAAACGCAGCTTCATATTAGTCAGCTGTTGCTCCATCACCACCTTGTGTTTCAGTCGGTAGATGGTAAACAGAATATATACCGCCGTCACCATAATCAACAGGAGGAAAAACACGTACAGGAAATAGGCAAAGGGAGTCTCCCAAAAAGAAGGAAGTACCTCGATATCCAACGTACGTATATTGTCGGACCACACACCATCTGCGTTGGTCGAACGAACCTTAAACACATAGTGCCCTTTGGGCAAGTTGGTATAAGTAGCCGTCCGTTGCTTTCCCACGTAATTCCACGTTTTCTCGAAACCATCCAGCATGTAAGCATATTGGATATCTGAAGGGGCTGTAAAGTCCAAGGCAGCATATTGGATCGTGAAGATATTCTCTCTATGAGATAACTGCAATTCGTCCACAGCATCGAGCGTACGTTTCAACAACGAATGTTCCCCTGGAGAAACCCGTTCATTGGCCAGCAGCAATTGTGACAGGACAATGGGAGGCACGTAAATACTCTTCTGGATGGAATCGGGGTTGAAATAAAAAATGCCATGATTGGTTCCAAACAGCATATCTCCATCGGATGCATACGCCGAAGCAGCCTCACTGAAACGAATACTGGAGTTGCTATACTTGTTCTGAAAGTTTTCAAAACGCTCCAGATCGGGAGTAAATTTACTCAAACCGTTCTCCGTGCTGATCCACAACTGTCCTTTCTTGTCTTCTTGGATGGAAAGCAGAATGTCCGAAGGAAGTCCGTCACGTACAGTATATGCCTTAAAACGAGCCTGACCGCCATCGTTCAAATCGACCAATTGATTTAGCCCTCCTCCGAAAGTAGCTACATACAGTTCTCCCTTCCGTGTAGGTTTAATCCAATGGATATCATTATTGCTCAACGCATTAGCCTTCTCAGGCGCACGCAGATAATGATAAAACCGGGCATCTTCAGGACGTTCAAAACCATCGTTTACCATTAGCAAGCCTACGGTAGTACCTATCCAAAGATGTCCTTTCGAGTCGCCCGTAATGCAACGTACTTTGCTACAGTACTTGATGGGGAAATTTTTCAGATTGTTGCGATGGCTGATGAAGATTTCCTTCCCTTCGGCATCGCGAGTCAGATAGCTGACACCATTGGCAAATGTTGCCATCCAGATACGCCCCTGACGATCTTCATAGATGCAATAGACGTTGTCGTCCGACAGGCTGTAGACATCGTCGGCACTGTAACGATAGCGCGTCAGTCTGTAACGAAGCTTTCCTGACAGGGGTTCAGCTTTCACCACTCCTGCTCCCTTCGTCGCTATCCAAAGATTGCCTTTACTGTCCTGCATGACGTAATAGGTATTACCAAACAGAGGTTTTCCACTCTTAGCTACCGTGCCAGTTTCTGTCAGATAGCCTATCTCATTCCTATTTCTGTCATACACACGCAGCATGCCGTCCTTCAGCCCGACCCACATGTTGCCGTCCTTATCCTCACAAAGCGCGCGCACTTCGTTACTCAAAGATTCGTAGGAATGATTGACCAGAAACAGCAGATGAAAACGCTCCGTACGAAACGTCACCTTTTCCAACCCCTTGGAATGGGTACACATCCACAAATTACCCTGACGGTCGGAGAAGGCAGAATGTATCTTGTTGGAAAAACGCCAGTTCTCGCCCGTCATGCTGTTGTAAAACGGACGCAGGCAGTTGTTTTTACGATCGAAATAAGAAAAACCTCCTCCATAAGGATGCACCCACAACATGCCGAAGATGTCTTCATGGATATGGAAAGCCGGACGTGAACGGTCGGTATTGGTAGGTTCGGCATACACTTTCTCACACTTCAGCTTACGGGTATAAGGATTGAAATGGGCCACTTCGCCCACAACGTCCTGTTCAAACCAGATTTCATCGGACGAATCCCTATAAATAGCCTTTATCTTCTCAGGAGGCAAACTGTCCGCCGAATAATGGCTCACTTCGCCTGTAGACAGGGTATAAACAAAAAAACCGTCGGAAAGAGTCGAAACAACGACTTGTGAAAGTTTCTTCAGACATTTAATGCCACTGATGCGTGAAACAGCATCAAGCTGGACAGGCTTGAACGTCTTTGTATGCTTCTGATAGACCCAGACGGTACCATTGTCCGAACCAAAAAGAAGATAGTCGCCACAATCTTCCATGGCATAGAAACCCTGTTTTTGCCTGCTACCACCATTTTCAAAATAAACGGTCGGTATCGACGAACCTGGGCTGAAACATCCCAAGCCATTATCCGAAAGAACCCATTCGCAACTGTCTGCACGACAAACATCAAACACATGAGAGAGCTGCAACCCTTCCGACGTCGGTGAATACCAAGTGGTAGTCAGCCGATAGTTTACAGAGTCGGTTGTCACACGAAGCGCGCCTTCACGTCCGCTCAACAACCAAACCGTACCGTCGGCCAACACCTTGATGGACGAAACGGCCATCTGACTGCCAGGCTCACCTTCGGCCGGTACAGATTCGAAAACTTCCGTACGAGGATCGAAGCGGAAAGCCCGATCGTCATAGGTCTGAACCCAGATAAAGCCATAACGGTCCTGCTCCATGTGGTCCATCCGATTGCTGGTCAAAGCGATCTGATTGTCCTGACGCGCTTTGTACGTTTTGAAAGTATAGCCATCGAACTTGTTGATGCCATTCCAAGTGGAGAACCACATGTTGCCACGACTGTCCTGCAACATGTCCATGACAGTGTTTTCGGACAAACCATCATCCGACGAATAATGCGTAAAAGAGCCCTCCGGCTGTGCTTTCAAGAAGGAGGCCGACAAAACGGCCAGTATCAGATATAATAACCTTTGCTTCATAGTATCCGCGAATATATGGATGCAAATATAAGGATTTCATGAAAAAAACTTTATTTTTGTCACACGAAAAAACTCTCACAAATATGAAACACAAACTTCTTCCCCTGTTGTTCGCCTCCCTCCTGAGCCTTTCAACCGTTTCCGCACAGACGGACAGCACAGCCTACGAAGTGACCGGCAACATGCCCGTCTTCTACCAACAGATGAAACAACAGCTCACCTACCCCCTAGCATGGGGAAAGGCGGAAGAAAAAGACTTTGCGAAATGGAAAGCACAGGCACGCCACGTGCTGGCCGAATGCATGCAGAACCTCCAACCCGCCCCCAAGGCGTATGCCATGGAAGTGACCGACCGTGAACAACGCGATGGCTACGAAGCCCGCAAGATACGCTTCAACCTCTCCGAATGGAGCCGCGTCCCTGCCTACCTGCTTGTTCCTGAAGGCAAAGGACCTTTCCCCGCCATCGTCCTGCTACACGACCATGGCGCCCATTTCTCTATCGGAAAGGAAAAGATGGTACGTCCCTTCCACGTCGCGCCCGAGGTCATGGAGGATGCCGACCAATGGGCCAGCCAATGCTATGACGGACAATACGTAGGCGACTACCTGGCCCGACACGGCTATGTGGTGCTGGCCGTAGACGCCCTCTTCTGGGGCGAGCGCGGACGAAAGGAAGGGACAAGCTACGATGCCCAGCAGGCTTTGGCGTCCAACTTCCTGCAGATGGGTGCTTCGTGGGGTGCCTTCATCAACGTGGACGACATGCGAAGCGCCGAGTTCCTGGCCTCCCTGCCCTTTGTAGACAAGGAGCGCGTAGGCAGCTTGGGCTTCTCGATGGGCGCCTACCGCTCATGGATGCTGGCTGCCCTGACCGACGTCGTCCGAGCATCGGCCTCCATCTGCTGGATGAACACCACCGAACATCTCATGACCCTGACCAACAACCAAAACAAGGGCGGATCGGCCTACGCCATGCTGATACCCGCCCTGCGCCGCTACCTGGACTACCCGCACGTAGCCAGCATCGCCTGCCCCAAGCCGACTCTTTTCTTTAACGGCACGCAAGACAAGCTTTTCCCCATAGAGGGCGTGAAAGACGCTTATCAGGAAATGGAAGCCGTGTGGAAAAGCCAAGGAGCATCCGACCGCCTCGTGACGAAGCTATGGGACGAAAAGCACTTCTTCAACAAGGAGATGCAGAAAGAAACGCTGGAGTTTTTCGACCGCTGGCTGAAGCCCTAAGCCTCGCAAGCAAACGGCTCATCATAGGAAAAGGCACCCTTACAATCGTAAAAGTGCCTTTTCCTACCCACAAAGCAGTGCTTTTCACCTGCTAAAACATAGTTTCTTTTCGGCTGAAACGAAACGACTTATGCCGTCAGCGTTTGATGTCCAGCAGGGCGTTTCCGTTCTTCATCGGATTCCAACCGTCCGTACCTGCCAAAACGTCCTCCATGGCATATCCTTCCAAGCTGTGCAACTGATGTGAGAAGGGAGCGCGTGCTTGGGGATTGGCTCCCGCTCCACGACTCTGATATTCGGCATAGAAAGCTGTCTTTTCGTTCGACTCCTTTCCCCAGTTGTTCCATCCGGCAGGCAGAATGTGGCCGCCCAAGTCGCAACGTACAAACACGGCTTGTGCATAGGGGCGCCAGGGACGCGACAGGTAGACATCGGTCACGCCCTCGTCGGCCGTCAGGCGGCAATCGTAGAAGACGTAGCCATACTTCTGCCCCTGGTCGGTAGAGGGAGCCGTGACGTATCCTTTCGTCTTGCTATGGATATGGCAACGATTGAAGACGGCCGTAGACCATCCGAAGATAAAGTCTACCGTCCCTTCGATGTAGCAATCTTCGTAATATTGGCGGCAACCCTTCCCATAAGTGTAGAGCGTGTCTTGCCAGCCCAGGAAGCGACAGTTCTTGAAATAGGCGCGGTCGGCACTGACGAAGCAGGCGACGGCCTGCCCTACAGGCCCTGAGGTATTCTCGAAGGTAAGGTTCTCGGCATAGAAGTCGGGAGCATAGATGTAACAGGAAGCGGAGCCCGACGTGCCTGTCTTCTCTCCGAAGCGGTTCAATTTGTCGGCATAATCGTCGTAGGAAAGGACGGCGCCGTCTTCGCCTGTCAGCGAGAGGTTTATCTTGCTGGCGGGTATCACAATCTTTTCTTTATAAACGCCTCGCTTGACAAGAATGGTGGTGCGGACATTCTTGCGGAAGTCGGGCACGGCATTGATGGCCTCCTGTACGGAGAAGAAATCGCCCGAACCGTCCTTAGCCACCACGAAGTCGTAATGTCTGACATAGGGTTTCAACGCGGGCACTACCTTGATTACCTCCTGCACGGCCAGCCAGGCGACGGTCGCGGCTCCGCGAACGTTCAGGTGCGTATTGTCCTCACGTCCCTTGGGCAGGGCGGGCACTGTGTTGGGAGCCACCCACACGAAGAGTTGTTTGGAAGCTTCGGGGCCCATCTGCTCCACCAGGTCATGAGTGACACGATTGAGGTCTACAAAAGGCACCTCCAGCTCTCGAGCCACATTGCGTGGCGAATCCAGATAAGCCCCGTGGGTATCAATCAGTCGGGCACCTGTATTCACTTCTGCTTGGGGGGCATTGGGATCAATACCCTCGCGAATGTCGTCCTGAACAACAGCCTTCGCCACAGCATCGGCATTGGCTTCGCCAAAATTGCGGCGGACGATGGAGTTGAACAGAACGGGGATAGCACCCTTGGCACGGGCTTCCTCGACGAAACGTTTCAGGTTGGCATCGAAAGTCGTACCAGGGTCGGTATGGCGTTTTTCGTCGGGTTTCTCGTCGTTGTGTCCGAACTGGATGAACACGTAGTCGCCTTTTTTCAGTTTCGCCAACACCTTGTCCCAGCGGCCTTCGTCGATAAAGCTCTTCGAGCTGCGTCCGTTGACGGCATGGTTGTCTATCACAATCTCTTCCGAGAAGTAGCGGGAGAGCATCTGCCCCCATCCACGCTCAGGGTTTCCGCCCTCCAGCGGCTTATTAGCCATCGTGGAGTCGCCGATGGTAAAAATGGTAATGACTTGCTTTTCCGACGTAAAGGCCGAAAACATCAGGAGCAAGCCCAGCAGTATGGTCAGTTTCGTTTTCATCATGTTATTATTTTAATCAGTTAGCAAAAAATTATTTCCTAATTAGAGAAAAAACAATTCCCAGTTGGAGAAAAATCAAGGCTTCACAGGCGCATCAGCAGGTTGCCAATCGCTACAAAGGCCGAAGATGTACGCCCAGTCGGCATAGCGGGCCGCTTCTTCGGACGTCAATGCCCTTGCCCACTTCGCGCGACCTGCCAACTCCGCCCCTTCGCCCTTGTTGCCGTATTCAGCATAGCGGGCAGTCTTTTCGTTCTCGGCGTTGCGCCAGTTGTCCCAACCGGCAGGGCAGATATGCTTCCCCATGTCGCATCCGATAAAGACCGTTGCCGCATAGGGACGCCAGGGACGACCCAGATAAACCTTGTCCACCCCTTCGGAAGCCGTCAGTTTGCAATCTCGAAAGACATATCCTACCGCCACATTGGCAGGCGTAGAAGCAGCTGTAATATAAGAATTGCGCTTGCTATGGATAACACAAGTTTCGAACAAAGCCGTCGAAGGACCGAAGATGAAATCGGTCGTCCCCTCGATATAGCAATTCAGAAAATAGAGACGCGTGCCTGCCACCCCTGTATAGACCGTGTCCTGATTGCCTAAGAGGCGACAGTTGACAAACACCAGGCGGTCGCCCTCCGTATGGAGTGCCACAGCCTGACCGAGTTGTGCAGCATTGTTCTCGATGGTCAGGTTGCGAAAACTGATGTCATTCCCTTCAACCTTCAGCGTATAGGTACGGAAAGTGCCCATCTTGTTGATGTTGGCATGGTCGTCGTAGGTGATGACAGTGCCTTCCGCACTCTCGCCGACGAAGTCCACATTTTGCAACCACGAGGGGACAATCACTTTCTCCTTATACACGCCGTTCTTGATAAGTACCGTCACTTTATAATCCATAAAGGCGCGGATACCCTCCATCGCTTCAGTCAGGGTGCGATAATCGCCCGTACCGTCGCGCGCTACTACAATCGTATCTTTCCACTGTCCGGCAGCCTGAGCCTGCATGGAAGCAGCTGCAAGAATCAATATCGTCCACACGACATACAAATAGTTTTTCATCTGGTTTCCTCTTTTTTATTCTTGGTTAACAATTTCTTTTACGTCCTGCAAATGTTCCCATTCAAGGCTGGCAAGGATGAAAGGGCCTACCGCCTTCGGATCGTTGTCGCGCACCTGTTCATGGATATAATAGTCGTAGTCGCCCGAACGGTAATTCTTTCCGCCCAAGCCAGCCACGGCACAGGCTTTGGTGATACTGACCAGTCCCTTCTCGTCCACTTCGATGAAATGGTCCAAGATGCCTTGATAGCCTTTCAGCGCCACTTTCAGATACGACTTGTCTACATAGCCTTTGCGCACCGCCTTGAAGAGCGAATAGACAAACATGGCCGAACAGGAAGACTCCAAATAATTGCCCGGCTCGCCACTCTTGTCCAGCACCTGATACCACAAACCAGTTTCTTCATCCTGCAGGCGCTTGATTTGCGAAGCCAACTGATTGAGCACCACAAGCATCGAGTCACGCCCCGCCTCGTGGACAGGAATAAAGTCGAGCACATCGACAAAAGCCATGGCATACCATCCCATGGCACGCCCCCAACTATGCAACGAACGACCTGTCACAGGGTCGGCCCAACGCTCCTTGCGGCTGACGTCGCAGGCATGTTTGAACAGATCCGTCTGAGGGTCGTACGTATGGCGGGCGGCCATCAAGAACTGGTTGATCACGTCCTGATAAGCATCCACTTCATTGTTGCGATAGGCATATTCGGCATAGAAGGGAGCCCCCATATACACGCCGTCGAGCCACACCTGGTTCGGATAGACCTTCTTGTGCCAGAAACCTCCATCGGCATTGCGCGGTTGTCCATCGAACTGGCTTCGAAGCAAGTCCAATGCTTTCTTGTACTTCACATCTTTGGTTTGTTCATAGATGCGGAAAAGGATTTTCCCCGAATTCACACGATCAAGGCTATACTCTTCCAGCTTATACTTCTTGATGGTGCCGTCGTCGTTGACCATCGTATCGGCGTATGCCAAGGCATAATCATAAAACTTCTTGTTGCCATAGCGGTCGTACACATCGAGCATGGCCTGAAGCTCCAACCCATGACAATAATCCCACTTCAGCTTCGGCTGGAAATCGAGCTGCCAAGACTCCGGCCAGCGTATCATTTCCGACTCGGCCATACGGACCGACCAAGGTTGGTCAATCTTTACATTTTGCGCTTCTGCAAAAACTGAAGCAAAGCACAACATCCCCGAAACGATGAAACGTATAATCGATTCTTTCTTCATGAAATCAGTGGTTCAATTTATATTTGGACTCGAATTTTATCAGGAAACAAAAATACGCTTTTTACGTTGAAAACATGTGCACTTTTTTGTCCTAGTTAGTGCATTAATTGGTTTTCGTGCACGGAAACGAGCATTTTTGTGCACGCAAACGACAAAAAAGGTATAAAATCGTCCTTTTTTCCAATAATTAAAGAATTTCTTTTTTGAATAATGAATAAAAGAGCTAAATTTGACACCGAAATTTCATATAGATTCTTGTAAAACATAAATTTAATCATAATCAAAAACAAAAGAGAATGGAACAAGTTTTCGGCTATATCATTAGCCTTGGAGCATCGGTCATGATGCCTATTATCTTTACAATTATTGGTTTGTGTATCGGGATGAAATTTGGAAAGGCACTGAAATCGGGCCTTTGCGTAGGAGTCGGTTTCGTGGGCCTGGGTGTAGTTACCGCCTTGCTGACTACCAACTTCGACAATCCCCTGAAAGCCATTTCCGACCTCTACCACCTGCAGCTGAACGTTTTCGACATGGGTTGGCCTGCCGCAGCTGCCGTGGCCTACAACACGGCCGTAGGTGCACTGATCATCCCCATCTGTCTGGGCATAAACCTGCTGATGCTTATCACCAAGACCACTCGTACCGTGAACATTGACTTGTGGAACTACTGGCATTTTGCCTTCATCGGCGCTGTAGCCTACTTCGTTATGGGCGAAAGCCTGGCATGGGGCTACTTTGCAGCCATCATCTGCTATGTCATCACACTGGTATGTGCCGACCTCACAGCCGAGAAATTCCAAAAATATTATGACCTGAACGGTATCTCCATTCCCCAACCTTTCTGCCAAAGCTTCGTTCCTTTTGCCATCCTCATCAACAAGGCGCTGGACAAAATCCCCGGCTTTTCCAAGCTGGACATTGACGCCGACGGCATGAAGAAAAAATTTGGCGTAATAGGCGAGCCGCTCGTATTGGGTGTTATCGTAGGTATGCTCATCGGATGGGCTGCCCAGCTGGACATCAAGAAAGTGCTCTTCCTGGGTATCACGATGGGTGCCGTAATGGAGCTTATCCCCCGCATCACTTCCCTCTTCATCGAAGGCTTGAAACCTATCTCTGAAAAGACTTCCGAGCTGGTGAAGACCAAATTCAATGGTAAGAAGGTGCACATCGGTATGAGCCCCGCCTTGGTTATCGGACATCCCGCTACCCTCGTGGCATCTGTTATCCTGATCCCCGTTATCCTTGCGCTGGCCGTATTCCTGCCTGGTAACCAATTCCTTCCGCTGGCTTCACTGGCAGGTATGTTCTACCTCTTCCCCATGGTATTGCCCTTCACGAAAGGTAACGTACTGAAAACATTGATCGTAGGTCTGGTAGCGCTCATCGTCGGACTTTACTTCGTGACCGACATGGCCCCCGACTTCACCCTGGCTGCCAACAATGTATATGCTGAAACCCACGACCCCACAGCTCACATCCCTGAAGGCTTCTCGGGTGGTGCACTCGACTTCGCTTCCTCATTATTCGGATGGACCATTTACCGAGGCATCAAGCTTTCGTATGTAGGTGGTGCTGTACTCGCTCTGATAGCTATCGCCCTGATGCTCATCAACCGTCGCATTATCATCCGCAGCGAAAAAGAAGCCAAACAAGCAGCTAAATAAGAAAGAAAGTTTTATTTAATAGTTTATATACTGAATATGAAAAAGTTAGCAATTGCAATGATGTTAGGCGTCGCCGCCATCTCGGCCAACGCCCAAATGAATTACAAAGTACAGACTGCCTGCCATCCGCTGGACGTAAAGCACTATGACACAGAGCGTCTGCGCAGTTCTTTCATGATGGAGAAAGTAATGGCTCCCGATGAAATCAACCTGACTTATACCCTCTACGACCGCCTGATCTATGGTGGTGTAATGCCTGTCAACAAGGTCCTGAAGCTGGAAACTTTCCGCGAACTGGGTCCTGAAATCACTTACTTCCTCGAGCGTCGCGAACTGGGCGTCATCAATGTAGGAGGTGACGGCATCGTTACGGTTGACGGCAAGGAATATCCCATGAAATATAAAGAAGCCCTCTACGTAGGTTGCGGCAACAAAGAAGTGACTTTCAAGAGCAACGACGCTACGAAGCCTGCCAAGTTCTACATCAACTCGGCTCCCGCTTACAAGCAATACGTTACCCAGCTGATTACAACCGACGTAAAAGCTCAGAAGGCTGAACCCAAGAAATATGCCCTCGCCATCTCCGACCACTATGGCAAGATGGAAGACAGCAACGACCGCGTAGTGAACCAGCTCATCGTAAAAGATGTATTGGAAAGAGTGAAGAACGGCGGTACCAACCAGCTTCAGATGGGTCTGACCGAATTGGCTCCCGGCTCTGTATGGAATACCATGCCTGCCCACACGCACACACGTCGTATGGAAGCTTACTTCTACTTCAACGTATCCGAAGGTAACGCTATCTGCCACCTGATGGGCGAACCTCAGGAAGAACGCCTCGTATGGCTGCACAACGAACAGGCCATCACTTCACCTGAATGGAGCATCCACGCTGCTGCAGGTACCAGCAACTACAGCTTCATCTGGGGTATGGGTGGTGAAAACCTGAAATATAGCGACAAAGACGAAATCAAGTATTTGGACATGAAATAATTGATAACGGCAAATGGGCGTAGGCTAACACAGGTCTACGCCCATTTTTGTCATTTTATACAGTATTTCTACCAATTATTGCACAAAGTGCTGACACGAAAACCTCTACTTTTGCAATCGAAAAAAAAGAATCTACTATCATGAATACAATTCAAAATGCCGTCGAAAAAATGACCAATTACAGATGGACCATCTGTGCCATGTTGTTTTTCGCTACTACAGTAAACTATTTGGACCGTCAGGTTCTGTCACTGACGTGGAAAGACTTTATCGCTCCCGAATTCCATTGGACAGACGCACACTACGGAGACATCACCGCAATTTTCTCACTCGTTTATGCCATAGCCAACCTGTTCGCCGGTCGTTTTATCGACTGGATGGGCACTAAGAAAGGCTACCTCTGGGCCATCGCCGTATGGTCGTTGGGCGCTTGTCTTCATGCCTTGTGCGGATGGGCCACAGAGCATGTGGTAGGTATCCACAACGCAGCCGAAATGATTTCGGCCACAGGAGCCATCGCTTCTACCATCGCCATCACCAGCGTCTACTTCTTCATCGCAGCGCGCATCGTGCTGGCCGTAGGCGAAGCAGGCAACTTCCCCGCTGCCATTAAAGTGACGGCAGAATACTTCCCCAAGAAAGACCGCGCATTTGCCACTTCCATCTTCAACGCAGGCTCTACCATCGGCGCCCTGATAGCGCCCGTCAGCATCCCGCCCCTCGCCCGCTACTTCCAAAGCGTCGGCATAGGAAACGGTTGGGAAATGGCCTTCATCGTAATCGGTGGCCTGGGCTTCATCTGGATGGGCTTATGGATGTTCATGTACAAGAAACCCGAAGGCAATCCATGCGTCAATGCAGCCGAACTGGCATACATCAACCTGGACAAGCAGACAGAGCAACCTGCACAAGACGCAGCCGCTCCCAAGAAAGAAGAAAGAAAGATGAGTCTGTGGGAATGCCTGAAATATCCGCAGGCATGGGCCGTGGCAGTCGGTAAATTCATGACCGACGGTGTATGGTGGTTCTTCCTCTTCTGGACTCCTGCCTATATCTCGGACGTCTATGGTTTCTCCTCAGACAGCGGCACAGCCCAGTTGCTGATTTTCGTACTCTATGCCATCACCATGCTGTCCATCTATGGCGGCAAGCTGCCTACCATCATCATCAACAAGACAGGCTTGAACCCCTACGCCGCCCGCATGCGTGCCATGTTCATTTTCGCCCTCTTCCCGCTGCTGGCCCTCTTCGCCCAGCCGCTGGGTGAATACTCCTACTGGTTCCCCATCATCATCATTGGTATTGCAGGTGCAGCCCACCAGTCATGGTCGGCCAACATCTACTCCGTAGGTAGCGACATGTTCCCCAACAGTGCCGTGGCCACCATCATCGGTTTGGGAGGTATGGCAGGTGGTATCGGCTCTTACCTCATCAACAAGGGTTCGGGTATGTTGTTCACCTACGCCGCAGGTACAACCATCGTAGACGGCCAGGAGGTGGAAATGACCAAAGCCCTGCTGGCACAAGGCGCCGAATATGCACAGCCCGCCATGCAGTTCATGGGATTTGAAGGAAAGCCCGCCGGCTACTTCATCATCTTCTGCATCTGCGCTGTAGCCTACCTCATCGGCTGGTGCATCATGAAGATCTTGGTACCGAGATACAAACCCATCGTAATAGACTAAACAAAACAGTGCTTTAGCCTCCCTAACTCATAGTTTTCATAGAAACAAAGGGGGTTGTGTCAGATTAGCGACACAACCCCTTTCTTTTTTACGATAAACAAACGTCCTACAAACCTTCAAAAATAGTGAAAAGCAAGAGGATAATTTCCATAAGGATAAAAAAAAGGGAAGTCTCACGACTTCCACAATTCTTCTAACCTTAAATCTAAATCTCTATGAAAAAAACGTGATGCAAAAATAACAAATATTTCGATATGTTGTATCATTCACCGATTAATTTTTGCAAAAACGAAGCAAATCCGCATAAATAGGGTTCTGATTCAGCAACTGAGGCACGCCTATGATGAACACCTGCATACGAGCTCTGGTCAAAGCCACATTCAGTTTCCGATCGATCACCACTCCTTTCTCTTCGGTCACATTGGCCAGATACTTCAACTGGTAGGCACGGTTCACGCAGAAGGAATAAATAATAACATCCCGCTCGCTGCCCTGAAAGCGCTCTACAGTGTCCACGGCCACGTCGTTCAGGGCAGGTATCCCCAAGGCGGCAAGCTCAGCCCTGATCAAGGTAATCTGGCTCCGATAGGGCGTGATAATGCCCAACGTCTTCGCAGGGTCGAAAGTCGAGCAAGCCGAATATTGCCTGTAGATCGCCTCGCTCAAGGCGGCTGCCAACCTGGCTTCCGACGCATTGGTCTTGACCGACTTCAGGGAAACATCCACGACAGAGGGCAGAAAAGCCACCCGCCTGGTCAGCACGGAAGCCAGCGGATGGTCGCGCAGACAAGGCGCCAACTTCAGATCGCCCCGCTGGTGGTCAAGTCCGAGCACTTCGAGCAGGCCTCCATAGAAAGCACGGTTGGGGAATTGGGCCACGTCGGCGTTCATTCGCCCCTGGCGGCGCAACATGTCGTGGCAACGACCCGCCACAGCCCCACTTCCATCATCGGCCTCATCCTGTGCTGTCAGGTGGCGATAAAGGCGCTCGAACAACGAGTCCTTCAGGTTGTACAAGCCCAGTCGGCGCAACTCTTCGTCATGCACTTCCGAATGCTCTGACGCCTGCTGGACGACGGCAGGCAGCTGCTTGTGGTCGCCTATCAACACGAACTTGCCGATGGCATCTTCGCCCGACGCGCTTCGTGCGCAAAGCAGGCCCAGCAACTGAGGTTCCAATATCTGCGTAGCCTCATCCACCAACGCCACGTCGAAGCGCTTCAGGCGGAACAGGTCGCCCTTGGTCGAGAGCGTGGCCACCGTCCCTACAAACACCCTGCACTGCACGATGCGCTCCTGCACGGCGCGGCGATTGGCGCAATCTTCCAGCACATTTTCAATCAGATGCGGACGATAAGTCTCCTCGCAAGCCAGTTCGCTGCCGAGACGTATGTAGTCGATGGAAGGATTGATGGCCGACAGGGCCTTGCAGATTTCATCGACCGCTCGGTTCGTGTACGACAGGAGCAGGATCTGTTTTCCCTCCGCATAAAAGGCTTCTACCATTCCTCGCAAGGCACGCGAGGTCTTTCCCGTCCCCGGCGGGCCCACCAGCAGGAAGTAGTCGCGAGCCGCCCGCGCCTTCAGGGTGATGCGTTCGAAATCGTCCACCGCCGCACGGATCTGCCCGTCAAAGCTCTCGTCAAAGGCTGGTTCACGACGCCCCAGCAACAAGTCGCGACGCCCCTGCGTGGCAGACAGGAAGAGCGAAAGCCCCTGATACATGCTGCGGAAAGTCGTGTCCATGTAGTCGTGCTCCACCGCATAGCGGCTATCGGCCGGCAACACGCCCGCATTCTGTTGCGAAGCACGCAGGCGGAGGCGGATCGTCTGTTCGGAGATGTACTCCACGTTGCCTTTGAACACCATCTTGTTCGTCACGTTGTCCTGCTCCGAATTGCGCTCGTAGAGCACCACGGCATCGCCTGCGCGGAAGTTGGCCAACGCTTCTTCCCCGCCACCCCGTCTGGCCAGTTGCAGGTAGGGTTTATGGATGTCGGCGGCATGGTTGTCCTGAATAGTCAAGTCGTAGATGATTTCGCCCGCCTCGCATTTCTCGTCGAGGGTAGAAAGCCACAAAGAAGCAGCCCCCGTGCGACTCAATCCCTCTACATCGCCCGATTTCGAGGTATAGAGTTCCTTCGTGATGAAGTTGTAGAGCGTATAGAAATAGCTTTTCTCCAACGGCGACAAGGCGGCCAATTTCTCCGCTAGACGCTGGATAGGCGGACACAGGTAGTCGCGCCAGAACCTGCCGTCCAGCTTGCGTTCGTTCAAGACGTCGGGTTGCAGGTCCTTGAATTTATAGGCCGTATATTCGATGTTGTTTCGTAGTTGGATGCCATACTCCGCCTCGACAATGCGGTTGCGCACGTTCATCACCCTGCGCACCATCGCCCACGACGGCCGGGCGGGATAGAGCAGCGGATAGCGCGTATAGAGCAGGTAGGCCTTCACCCGCCGATGGTCCCTCCCCATCGCATACTCCAGCACGGCCTGATAGAGGAGCATCTGCACACGGTTGTTCTCCTTCGGCTCCACCTTGCCGCGGATGGAATATTCGTCGGCCTTGCCCGACTTCATTTCGATGAACGACGTCATGTCGCGCTGCATGTAGTCGAGGCGTCCTTGCAGGCCCAGCGCCTCGCAGATGTACGACGGCTCGAGCACGGCATCGCTCTTGTCGAGCCCATAGCCGGGGGCGGGAAAAGTCTCGTTCACCGTCCGACGGATGTTCTCGAAGTGCAGGCGGCAATCGGCAAAGAACTGCCTTTCCTTCGCCGCCTCGCGCAGGTCCTCACAGGCGGCCAGCTCCAGCGGATAGGTGCGGAAGGCTTTCTTCATGCACGCCAGGTAGTCGGGTTCGTCCTCCGCATGGATCCATTCGTCCAGAAAGAGGTTGGCGATGTTACCCAGCAGCAGCGGACACGTATTGTCCGACGGCTGGAGGCGGGCCAGGATGTAGTTGGCCGGATGGTGCCCGTAGTCCTTGAAGCATTCGGCCAGTGAGCTGATGTCGATCAGGTAGTCGGGCTCCAGGATGATGAACGAGGGTGTCAGCACTCCCTCCTCGTCCACCACCACATCCAGCAGATTGAGTTGCGCATGGCGCCACAACAGTTCACACGTCTCCCTGAACTCTTCGTTCACGTCGGGCACGTTGTAGCGCACCTTGAGCCATTCGTCTGCCAGGGTGTCGAGGGGTTGTACATAGAGGTAGGTGTCGTCAGCGTATTGGAAGCACACGCGCATGCGCTTCACGCGGCGTCCCACGGGCATCACCACGTAGGTGGCGTCGGCGCGTGGCAGGAGGCGGTAGAGGGCGTCGGGGATATCCTCGCGCGTCAGGAGCTTGACGAAGAAGGCCAGCGTCTTCACGTCGCGCAACAGATTGTCGCGCACAGGCTCCTCTTCGCGATTGAGCACACGATTAGACGTCAGGCGAAAAGTGTGCAGGCGATTCTGCTCTACAACAGAAAGGCCGACTTTCGCCGCCACGTAGCTGATGCGGGCGGAAAGGTCGGTCATCTGCAAACTGCCGTCCGACATCTGTGTGCGGCATAGTTGCTCCAGCAGTTCGCGCAATTGTCTGTAAGCCACTTCCAGGGGCACATCGTCCCTGCAAGCATCCAGCAATCGGTCGTAATATTCCTTCACTTCATTTTCCATGAAGGCAAAGATAGCGATTTCCACAGATATCCTATCATGCTATCCGTGTCATTCACACCAGAACATTAATTTGTCCTGCCTTTCTCACTTCTTCTGATTTCTCGGCTTCTTGCTGGCTTCGTTCAAGGCTTCTTCCTTCTCGTAAGCGGGTACATGATGCTTATCTTTTGGCTTTTTCGGCTTTTTGTTTCCAGCGGCTCCCATAAGGCATTCCTCCTTTTTTTAGATGGTTAAACAATCGAATTCAAAAATCGACCTCCCTCTTGCAAAGAGTGTACCAACGCCATGCGCTGTCCGTTAAATTAGATAAAATCTGCCTATTCTTCCGCTTCCGCCGGTTTGTCCTTGATCATCAGGATACTCAGCTCGTAGAGCAGGTAGAGCGGTATGGCCACTACGGCCAGTGTGAAGGGATCGCCCGTAGGCGTAATGACAGCCGCCACGATGACGATGAGCACCACCGCATGACGCCGATACTTGCGCAACAAGCGCTTGTGCACAATGCCCAGCAACGACAACAACCACGTCACCAAAGGCAGTTCGAAAGCCAATCCCATGCAGAGAATCAGCATCATGAAGTTGTCGATGTAGGAGTTCAGCGAAATCTGGTTCTCGATGAGCGAACTGAGCTGATAGGTAGAAAGGAAACGAAGCGTCAGCGGATAGACCATGAAATAGCCTATCAGTACGCCCACGAAGAACATCCCCGCCCCTATCAACATGGCTTTGCGCACACCACGCAGCTCGTGAGGATAGAGAGCGGGACTGACAAAACGCCATATTTCGTAGAAAAGATAGGGTGCAGCTGTCACTACCGACATCCAGAAGGCGGTAGACATGTGTATCAGGAAAGGAGCTGCCAGGTTGATGTTGACCAGCTTCACGTGAAACTCCTGCGTGAAGAAGTCGTCCTTCAGCTGGAGGCGTTCGCCGATGTAGCGCAGCAGGTCGTAGAAGACAAAGTCGTTGTTGCAGGGGGCCAACACCACCTTGTCGAACAGGTAGGGCATAGCCATAAAGTAGCCCACACCCAATACGAACCACACACAAAGCACCCTGATGAGCACTTTGCGCAATTCGTCCAGATGGTCCCAGAAAGTCAGTTCCTTGTCGTCCGACATGCTTCAGGTCATTTCTTATCCTTGACCGGCTCGTTGAGATCTTCCTGGGCCTTGTTGATTTCTTCCTTGGCTTCGTTCACGCCTTCCTTGAAGCTTTTTACGCCCTTGCCCAGTCCTTTCATCAATTCGGGGATTTTCTTGCCGCCGAAGAGCAGCAGGATGATAACTGCAATAATGATCCATTCAGAGCCACTAGGCAAGAAGCTTAATAAAAGTAAGTTTGTCATGGTTTTCTTTTTTTCTATTCTATTTGGGGGCAAAGATAGAAAAATTATCCATTCTCCATACAGCTTTGCCCCTTGTTTCTCAATCCTGATAATACACTCGCTTCACACGGGTAGACACGCTCGTCAGCACCTCGTAGGGGATGGTTTCGAGCACGTCGGAGAGGACCGTCACAGGCAGGTGGTCGCCAAAGATTTCCACCGCGTCGCCCTCCTTGCAATCGATGTCCGTCACGTCGATCATACACACATCCATGCAGATGTTGCCCACGTAGGGCGCCCGTTGTCCGTTCACCAGACAGTAGGCATGTCCGTTGCCCAGCCGTCGGTTCAGGCCGTCGGCATAGCCTATAGGCAGGGCGGCGATGCGTGAAGGACGCTCCAGATGTCCCTTGCGACTATAGCCCACGGTATCCTCCTGCGGCACGTCGTGTATCTGCAGGATGGTAGTTTTCAATGTACTTACGTTATTCAGTATCGAGTTGTCTATCGGGCTGACGCCATAGAGGCCGATGCCCAGACGCACCATGTCGAACTGCGCGCCGGGGAAACGCTCGATGCCTGCCGAGTTGCAGATGTGGCGCAAGATCTTGTGGGGGAAAGCATCCTGAAGCACCTTTGCCGCCGCTTCGAAGGTCTCTATCTGCCGCCGCGTGAAGCTGTCGAACACAGGCGAGTCGCTGCCCACCAGGTGGGAGAAAACCGAACGCACCAGCACGGCATTCTGTCCGCGCAGACGCTTCACCAGCTCGGGCATTTCTTCAGGCGCGAAGCCCAGGCGGTGCATGCCCGTGTCCAGCTTGATATGGATAGGGAAGTTCGTGATACCTTCTTTCTCCGCCTCGCGCACAAGGGCATCCAGCAGATGGAAGCTGTAGACCTCGGGCTCCAGTTTGTAGTCGAACATCGTCTTGAAGGCCGTCATTTCGGGGTTCATGATGAGGATGTTGGCCGTGATGCCTGCCTTTCTCAGCTCCGACCCTTCGTCGGCCACGGCCACGGCCAGGTAGTCTACATGCCTTTCCTGCAACGTCTTGGCTATCTCGTAGGAACCAGCCCCATAGGCCGACGCCTTCACCATGCACACCATCTTCGTCTCAGGCTTCAGCTTGCTGCGGTAGTAGTTCAGGTTGGCCACCATCGCGCCGAGGTTCACCTCCAGAATGGTTTCGTGCACCTTCCGTTCGAGGTTTTCGCTCAGGATGTCGAAGCCGAACTTGCGCGCACCCTTTATCAGGATCAGCTCCTTTTCCAACTTCAGCTCGCCGCGGGCAATGGCTTTGAGCAATGCCTGCGTGTCGGGATAGAAAGCTTTCTCGATGCCGAAGCAGGAGGCACACGACGAGATGTTCGGCCCTACGCCGATGATGCGCTCCACGCCGCGGCTGTTCATCAGCTGGGCCACGCGCCGATAGAGCGTCGATGCATTCTGCCCCGTCTCCAGGATGTCGGACAGGATGAGCGTGCGCTTCAGCCCCTTGGCTTGCGAGCGCCGGTATTGGAAGTCGAGGGCTATGTCGAGCGAGCCCAGATCGCTGTTATAACTATCGTTGATCAGCAGGCAGCCGTTCTTGCCTTCCTTCACCTCCAGACGCATGGCCACCGGCTCCAGCCGCGCCATCCGTTCCTTGATCTTCTGCGGCGGAAGCATCAGGTAGAGGCAAGCCGCCAAGCAGTTCAGCGAGTTCTCGATGGAAGCATCGTCGATGAAAGGCAGCGTAAACTGGTTGTCCATGTCCAGATAGCGGTAGGCTATCAGCGTGCAGTCGTCCTTCTTCTCCACTTTCGAGATGAAGAGCGGTCGTTCGGGGTCCTTGCGGCTCCACGCTATCTCGCGCGCGGAAAGCAGCGACTTGGCCACGCAGTTGCAGATGAATTCGTCGTCGCCGTTGTAGATCAGCACGTCGCAGTTCTTGAAGAACGTCAGCTTCTCCATGCACTTCTCCTGCAACGAATAGAAGTTCTCCTGATGGGCGCCTCCGATGTTGGTCAGGATGCCGATGGTCGGCTTGATGATGGCTTCCAGCGCCCTCATTTCGCCCGGCTCGGAGATGCCTGCCTCAAAGATGGCCAGCTCGTCGTCCGCCCCCATCTGCCAGACGGACAGGGGTACGCCGATCTGCGAATTGTAGCTGCGCGGCGAGCGCACGATGCGACGGTCGTCGCCCAGCAGCTGGTGGAGCCATTCCTTCACCACCGTCTTGCCGTTACTGCCCGTGATGCCCACCACGGGGATGCTGAACTGCGCCCTGTGCAGCTCCGCCAACTTCTGCAAAGCCTTCAGGGGCGAAGGAACAAGGAGAAAATTCAATGAAGAATGAAGAATGGAAGCCTTGCTTCCGAATGAAGAGTTCTCATTGCTTACAGACAATTCCTCATTCTTCATTTTTAATTCTTCATTACTCTCATACTCTTCCTCGCTCACCACGAAGCAGCGCACGCCCCGTTCGATGAGTTCGGGTATATAGTTCGCCCCCGTATTGCGCTTGGCAGGAAGGGCAAAAAACAAAGTTTCTTCGGGGAAGTTCAACGAGCGGCTGTCAGTCAGCAGCCAGTCGATGGTAGCCGGAGCCTCGCCTATGCGTCGGGCCCCGATCATTTCTGCTATTTGTTCAATCGGATACGACATGTCATTCTCTCTTTTTCGAAGTCTAAGTACGGGTATTTTTCGTTAAGTCGGTCGATTTTTAACAAAATTTGTTCTAAAAATTTCTTATAGCCATCCGAGTCCGGGCGGAAAGGTTTGTGTGCCAAGTCTTTACGGATGGCGTCGCATTCGTCCATCACCCGCCTTGCCTCGTCCGTCAGGCAAGCCTCGCAGAAGCGTTGCCACACGTAGTCCACCGCCACGTCCGAGGGGTGCACCATGTCCGCCGCATAGAAGCGGTAGTCGCGCAGCTCATCGTTCAGCAGCTCGTAGGCGGGAAAGTAGCCCACGACGTCGGGCATCGCCTCCACCAGCCTGTCGGCGGCCAGCAGCAGGGTAGCCTTGCTCAGCTGGTTGGCGTGCAGCCCGTCGCGCAAGTGCCGGATGGGGCTCACGGTCAGCAGCACCCTCAGGCGCGGGTTCACCGCCCTCAGCCGCCCGACGAGGTCGCACCAGTCGTCCGTCACCTCCTCCACCGTCAGCCGCCGGCGGCGGAAGCAGCGTTCGGGCCTCTTGTGGCAGTTGCCCACGATACGCCCCGTCTGCGCGTCTTCGTACACCCACGCCGTCCCCCACGTCGCCACCAGCACGTCCAGCCCCTTCAGTTCCTCGCGCAGGGCCTCCACGCGCGTGTTGATGCGATCCAGTGCCTCCTCGGCCGTCGGGGCGGAGAAGTCGCCGTGGTGCATCGGGCTGTGCCACAAGCCGCCATACGCCTGCAAGTCGTCCGCCCGATAGACCTTCCCCTCCAGCGCCTCGCGCAAGGCGGCAGAGATGGACATCGGGTTGTAGAGCACCCCGTAGGGATTGACGTCGCAGGCAAACTTCGCCTCCACCAGCCTCGTGCCGATGTTCGTGGCAAAGCAGGAGCCCATCAGCAGCAGCCGCTCGCGCCCTGAAAATCGCGGCAGCCCCTCGGGCATTTCAACGGAAGTATAAAATCGGTTCATGAAAACAAAGGTAGGAAATTCTGCTGAAAGTCGGAAGGGGACGCCCCGATAAAAAAAGGCAGGCGCCCCCTGCCCCGCGGCAGGACGACGCCTTTTCCGTTTCTTCACTTCACCGTGATCCACACGCCCTCGCCCCGCTCCTTGGCTTCGACGATGCGACGCTTCAACAAGTTCACGTTGCGCGTGGAGTTCACCACATGCCCCACCTTGCGATTCTCGCCCACGAGGATACAACCCGACGTGTCGGCGGCCGTGTTGCCCGCATGGATGCGGATACCCTCGAACAGAGGCACGTGGAGCAGCAGGGGCAGCCACTGACCGAACTTGGGGCTCCAGGTGATCACCACCGGATAGCGTCCTTCGGGGATGGCCGTGCGCCCCTTCACCTTGTGCTTCTTCTTCAGGTCGCGCCACGCAGGCTCCAGCGTGTCGCAAAAATAGGTTCCGTCTATGGCCAGGCAGCCTATGGTGTAGGTCTTACGCTTGGCGGTTCTTGTCAATGTCATTTCCATTGTTCCGTCTTTTGGTAGATTTGTTTATTGTCAATTGTAAGTTTTGTAATGTAATGGCGGTGTGTCCATTGCCAGAGCATGTTACGCGTACCTTCGGCATCCATACCTTGCGACTGGCGAACGCGCACGACATCGGCATGAGTGAACTCGTCAGGAAGCAAAGTCAACAAATTAACCCGTCCGTGGCGCTTGCCTTCGTTCCGCACTTCACTCATGGCACTTTCGATGTCCGCCCCAAAGAACTCCATCTTGCAAGCCAGGTCGTAGCGGAGCGACCAGCGGATGAAGTCCTCGAAGGTCTTGTCCCAACGGCAACCGTTGGCCACGAAGAGCACACAGGCTTTCAGATAAGCTATCACATTGGCACGGAAAGAGAGATTTTCGTACACGCGGCTCTGCGAGAGGCGGGCGAAGTCGGCACACTCTTCCTTCAACGTCTGCGCCAGCTTGTAGGCCTGCGGGCAATCTATCAATCCCTGCGCCTTCACGAGGTTCTCGATGTAGGGACGAAGTTCCTCGTCGAAGGCGGCGTCGTAGGTACCATAGACGGGCATGTCCGCGCCGATTTCGCGTTCGGGGATGGTGCAGAAGTTGATGCGGCTTATTGGCCCATCGGTCAGCACGCGGCTGAAGTATCGCTTGCCCTTCTGGATGGTGGTCGAGGCATTCCAGTTGAAGCGGATGGTCACCTTCTCCGTCACGCTCTGCACGCCCACACGCGTCTGCCCGTAGCGGTTGCCGGGGTCGAAGGCCAGGCACATGATTTGGAATTGTTGGCCGCTCCGCCCGCTTCCGCGCAAGGCGTCGAACTGGTCGATTTCGTTCAGCTTCGTATAAAGAAAATGTCCGTCCGCCTCGGCCATGCGCATCACGAAGGCGGGGTTCGTCATGTCGGCGTCAATCTCTTGGATGATCAAGCCTTCGGGCCTTTGTCGCTTGTCCTTGTTTGCCCCCTTCGAGGTCACCTCGTTCTTCCACTCCCGCTCGCGGCGGAGGTTGTCCTCGTCGCGGCGGCGGATGTCGGCCATGATGCGATTGATGGGCTCCGAGATGCAGTCCTTGCCCGCGCCCGTGCCGGCCATCAGCACGTTCATCAAGGTGGCTTCGTGCTCCACGTTGTCGATATATCGGAACCTCACGCGATGCAGGTGCGCGCCCAGCGAGGGGAAGACGGCATGAGCCACGGCGGGCTTGTAGACATCGGGCGTGCGGCTCACAAGGAGCTTTATCAGGGCGGGCAAGCGCTTGGGTAATGAAGAATGAAGAATGTCGGCTTCGCCTCCGAATGAAGAATTTTCATCCTCCGCGGGCCATTCTTCATTCTTCATTCTTAATTCTTCATTTCTCAAAGATTCTTCATTCTTCATTCTTCGTTCTTCATTTTCAAGGGCCTCTTTCAGCATCCGCGGCATCGAGTACCATTTCGCCGAGCAGGCGGAGTGTATCAGCCCCTTCATTTCCTCCTCAGACAGGCCGTAGCGGGGCATCACTTGCAGGAGCAGCGCCTCGTCGTTGTCGGCGATGTAGCGCAGGTGCGAGGCCAGGCGGTGGAGCTTGTCGTTGCGCTCACCCGGCACGGGTTCGCCACCTGCCAGCTTGAACCATTGTCCGATAATTTCCGAATAGGGTATCCCCTTAAACTTTGGTAATGAAGAATGAAGAATGTCGGCTTCGCCTCCGAATGAAGAATTTTCACCATCCGCAGGCCATTCTTCATTCTTAATTCTTAATTCTTCATTTTCCAAAGATTCTTCATTCTTCATTCTTAATTCTTCATTTCCAAACAGCCTCTCCTCGTCCACATACAGTGTATGGTCCTCGGGCACCATGTAGATGCAGCGGCTCACGTCCTTCAGCGCGCCGTCCGCCTGAAAGCCCACGTCGGCCGAGAAGCGTTGCTGCGCCTCCTGCGGCGTCATGCCGTCGGGCAGGACGATGAGCACGTGCGTGCCGCGCCTCACCGACTCCTCCACCAGCAGCACCTGCCATTTGCCCTCTTTCTGCAAGGCCAGCGACCGCTCCAGTATCTCCGCCGAATGCCCCTTCTCGTCGAAGTCCAGCATCAGCCGCGGCAGGGGTTTCAGGGCGTCCGCCGCCGCGCGGTGGTTGTCTCGGAAGGCGGCGCAATGGGGCGTCCAGATGGGCAGCCGCCGTTTCAGTTTCTCGTCGCCCGCCTCGATGCGGCGACACATCTCCGCCAGCCAAGGCTCGCGGCGCATGGCCTCCCACTCCTGGCGGGTGGCCGGAAGGGCGGGAGCACCATGCCCCCGTCCGATACAAGTAAAAATGTTCATGTATTTCTAATTGATAATTGATAATTGAGAATGGATAATCATTGCTTCATTCTCCATTTTCCATTTTCCATTCTCCATTGATTCACCATCTCGTCTCCAGTTTGCGGCTGGCATAGTAAGCGTCGATGCGCCGCCCCTCCGCGTCGCGCAAGGCACGGATTTCGTCTGCGGTGAGCGAAGGGTGAAAACTCCATTTCTCGATGATCTGGCCGCGTTGGGTCATCTTTACTTGGCAATGCTCCGTAGCAAACAATTCGATGTAGCGCGGGCCCTGCGAGCCGATGTTGTAGGGGCTTACGCGTGTGCGTCCGTCCTCCTCCACCGTGATACGTCCCTTGTAGGATGCCCGTCCGTCGGGCGTGATGGGTGCTTTCTCCACTTCCCACGAACAGGGATAAATGTTGATGTTGCCGTTGGCCAGGAAGGCCGTCTGTGTGTCCATGCGGACATCTTCTATAAAGATATTTTTATTCATTGTTTCCTGAGTTTTGTGAGAGAAGGGAAGCAAGAAACGCGGCCGCATTGCTCTCCAGGAGATTCCTTCACCTCGCTCCACTCAGTTAGTAAATTGAGAATTGAGAATTAAAATTCTTCATTCATCATTCTTCATTCTTCATTTTATTAGTTCTTCATTTTAATAAGTTCCACCGCTAGAATGTCCTGAAACATCTGCCCGTTGTACTCGCGCGTCTGGAAGCGGAGGACGGCATATACCAGTTCGCCCGCATAAAACTTGCACGAAGCCAGCTGCCCCAGCATGGCTGCTACGTACGTGTCCTCGTACTTGCCGCCCACCTCCTGCAACACGATGTTGCACTTCATCACCTGGCCACTTTCGGCCTTCTGGCTTTGCACGGCGAAGGGTTCGCCTTGCATCACTACTTTCATTAATTTCTTCATTTTCTCCTAAATTTTAAATGAAACAAAAAACTCCCGCAACCATCTGTTTTTCCGATGATTGCAGGAGCAAAGTTAGGGGATAAAAAAGCCCCTGCCGAGAAAAACATCGACAGGGGAATAATCAGGGGAATATGGGAATATTCGGGGGAATGTTATTGGGCTTCCAACAAGCTCATGAATTTCAAAGCTACCATAATCTGCCTGCGGGGAGCACCTTCAGCAGACTGGAGATAACTTTTCCAAAGAGTCACTTTGCTGGTTTCAAGCATAGAGGGTAACTGGACTTTTTTCAGCGATTCGTAACTGATGGGCGGGTCGACCGTTTCCATTCCCATCTCTGCCATAACCATACAAAAAGCTTTCCGCTGACTCGGATAATCTTCCAATTGGCTCAACACCTTATATATCGCATACCATTGTGCCTTCTCTGTAAAAATCCGTCCACCATTCGTGTCAGTAGCGGCCAGCAGCTGCTCAATGGCTCTCTTTACTCTTCGTTCATTGTTATTAAAAGGCGGTCCTTCCGATTCACGGGAATATACATGCTTGTGCGTCACAAACTCTACCCCCGTAAATGTTCCTCCCGTTATTACGGGACCTCCTTCTGTATGAATTTCTATTTTATTTTCACTCATTGTCCTACTTCCTTCAAATTATTGAACTCCACTCCTTCGGAAAAGCTGCCTCCCATGATGGCTGGTCCTCCGCCTGTATTGATAATATTTTTTATAACCGGCATCATACCACGGCCAGGTTCCTTCTCGCAAACGACCGCCTCCAGCACCTCATGGATTTCATCGGTCAAATATGAATCTCCACTCCAGTAGCGGTTCATTCGCACCCGAAGCCCATCTTCACCCATACGGCAAACCAGCGTACCGATCCACTGTTGCCATGAAGTGATTTCCGACTGCCGGGCATGATTGTCCAACTCCATCATCAGCCCCATCGCCAGAGTACGGCATGCAGCCGCATCCACCAGCGCCAAGCATACAATGAGCGTCATCATCACTCCTTGCACGTACATTTCCATTTCGTCATCGGGCACATCAATGCCCGCGCCACGGATTTCATAGGCCAGCATGTCCCATGTCGTCTGACACAAGTAATGTTTCCGGTCGGGGTCCTCCTTCATGCCATCCAACACGTCGGATAGCTCCAGCAGCACTTCTTCGGGAGTCAGACGCAACACATGCACACGGCTTGCACAGTGACGGGTGACGTCCGCCACTAGCCGATAAAGCATGTCACCGTCAAACCGCTCTCTTATACTTTCTCTTTCTTTTATGTTCAATCTTCGTTGCATCGTTATAATCTTTTGTATATTCGCGTACATCGTCCAGCCAACTCACCAGCGCATAGGTCGGTTCGCCGTCGGCGTTTCCATTCATAGCGCGCTGCCCATTGACGAAGTTGAGTAACTGTTCCTTCTCAATGTCGAACATAGCCTTTTCACAATCTCCGTTATGAAAGACGCCAAAATGCTTGAAATGTACGGCAATCCGGTAACCGTTGTTGCAGCAAAGCCCTACCATCTGCGCCAAGTCTTCATGCGCACGATCCAGACGAAGTGTACCCTCCCGTTTAGCTTCCAGTTTGTACTGACTTTTCACCGCACCTGTCAGCTGCGAAAGGTTATTTAAGAATCTAAGATGCTCTATCACAGACGGAGGCGCATCAATGGGTTCTGATTTGTCAGGGTCGGAAAAATCAAAAATCACCCGCCTTACCCTTTCGTCCCTGCGGCGCATCTGTTCCTCGACCGTTTCCCAGAAATCCATCACACGCACCTTGGCACGTATCTCAATGGTCAGCCCTACATCGGCCAGCTGAGCATGGAGCGATTCTTGCAGGATATCCCGCACCTTATCCGATTCTCCATCGAAAGCTCCCGACTGTTCGATGGCCAACTGCCCCACACCAGGACGGTTGTCTATCAACACATGGCAATAAGGATTCGACTCCAATTTGTGTTCCTTGTAGTCCTGCACCAGCGTGAGGTGCTTCACGTTGCACACGCGCATCAACGCCACTCCGTCCCGCGTCTTCAGTACCGTATTTGGATAGAGAGTCGGTTCGCCCGTCTTGGCCGATGTGCGAAAAAGGTTGAGTTGCTTAACAGAAAGCAATTTGTCCAGATAGTCCTGTCCGGTTGTCCCGTCCATATTTCCCTGCTTGAAAAGCGGCTGTTCGCCTGTCTTTACGAGCTCGTATTTGTAGATTGTGAATTTCATGTTTTTCTCGTCCTGTTTTGGTTAATCATAGCAAATTGTACGCTCCCCGCTGCGTCAGTTTTGTACGTACTCCAAGCGTGTTTCTCACATTTGCAAAGGTAACATATTTTCCAAATAATCCACGAAAAAAACACAAAAAAGAAAAACATCCTCCCCCCTCTCAGAAAGGTAGTTCATAACCCCAACTTTCATCCTCGCCCGGGTGAGCGACGTCAGTCTGTTCTGCAAAAGCGATATCCTTTATCTTGCCGCGATATTTGGCAAAGGTCTTTATGTTTTCTATTTCTTGCCTGCGGTTCTGGCTCAGGTAGAGGTATTCCTCTTCCTTGTCGATACCCAGGAAACGGCGTCCCAGCAGGTTGGCGGCGATGCCCGTCGTACTGCTTCCCGCAAAGGGGTCGAGCACCCACGCACCCGGACGTGTCGAAGCCAGAATGATGCGCGACAAGACGGCCAGCGGCTTTTGGCAGGGATGCTTGCCGCACGATTTCTCCCACGGAGCAATGGCAGGCAGGCGCCACACATCGCCCATCTGCTTGCCGTCGTTGATGCGCTTCATCAGCTCGTAATTGTAATAATGGGGTACTTTGGCCGACTTCCTTGCCCAGACGATGTACTCGGCCGAATGGGTGAAGTAGCGGCACGAAATGTTGGGTGGCGGGTTGGTCTTGGCCCACGTAACAACGTTCAGAATTTTAAATCCCAGCTCCGTCAGGCGGCTGGCTACGGAGAAGATGTTGTGATACGTTCCGCTCACCCAGATGGTACCGTCCTTTTTCAGCTTGTCACGGCAGGCGGCCAACCAGGTACGGTTGAAGGCGTCGATGCTTTCGGGTGTGCCTCCCTTGTCCCACTCGCCCTTGTCCACACATACCACCTTACCGCTCTGCATGCTGATGCCGCCGTTGGACAGGAAATAGGGCGGGTCGGCAAATATCATGTCGAACTTGAACTCAAACTGTTTCAAAAGTTCGACACAATCACCGCGCAGAAGGGTGAAGGCACGGTCGGGGGAACGGAAGAAGGGGGTAATCATTGATTATAATGCTCCAAAACGCCATCATAATAGCCCTTAACATAAGCTGCATGAGGACTTTTATGTCTTTGATTACCAGCTTGGCTTTCTTCCAAATCAGAAAGCACTTTAGTTAAATCGATTTTTTCTTTTAATTGGAGTCCATCTTCAAATCCTTTTTCATAGGCACAAGCAGCACATTTATGCCTACCGATTCCTCCTTGATCTACTGGAAGTTTGGACATAATATCTTGAATCTTTGAATGGTCTTTACTACATGCCATAATTATTGATTTTAAAAATTATTCACTTTATAGGGCGATATTACTTAAAAAGTCATTTATTGTCGTAAGGTTATATACACTCGGTATTGCGTAAAAAGCTTCTTCCAGCTTGCTACGTGCCGAATTCCATCCTACTCCGTCGGTAATCCAAACAAACTCGTAATTATCAAATTGATTGATTTTAGGAGCGAGTTCAGAATATGCACGTGCCACTTCATTGAGTTTTGAACCACCGCCACTATAAAAGTTTACTTCAATCAGATAAGTTTTGGTTTCGGTCTCTATCACAAAATCAAAACGTTTGCGATCTTCACCCAAACATTTCATTTCTTCAAATTCAGTAGAGTAAACTTCCCGGCGAAAGTCAATTCCTTTCTCTTGGAAGATTTCGGCTACCTTATTTCCCATAATGTCACCACTTCGGTTCTTACGTGCGTTGGTGTCAAGTCCTGTCTCTACCCCAAAAACATAATCAACTAAATTGGTAACATGTTTGTCTTGAAGTACCTGTTTCAAGCCTGTATCTTCCAAATATTCAATAACCCCTTCGGGAGTCTTGAAAAAATTCTCAATCAGTTGTATCTGTCCATTACGGGCAATCGCTTTTTTCTTGTCACTTGCCCGAACAGCGATCAAGATGTCAAGCACACTGAACACTTTAGGGTTTTCATCCCAAAGACGACGCACCGCCTCCTCCATATTGTCCTTACCCACCAGATAATTCAGCTGGTTGAGCTTGATGGAAATGGCATCAACATTGGCGGTAATCTTCTCAAAATCAGAAAAGAAACTCAACGGAGCGTTTGTCTCGATGAGTTGCGACATAAACGCCTTAAATTCTTCTTCTGTATGTGCCTTGCTCATATTCATTCAATTTTAAATCGACATTGTTCGGTAATTTTGGGCGTGATGCCATCGTTTCAGAGTAATTCCGTATAAGCAATTCCGTCAACTTACCACGCTTTTCGGGATTCGCATTAACCGAACGCGAAGCATATACACGTTCAATGAAATAGTCTTTATACAAATCGTCAAAGAAAGTATCTTCCGGATTGCGTCCCCTGCAATCGGAATTGCTGAGCATCATCAAACAATTTTTGCCGGACAATCTATCGAAATATTTTTTCAAACGTATCTGTTCATCGTCATTGAAAGCTTCCTTCGCATAAGAATTAAAACTCGATGTTGCATCCAGCGGGCGATAAGGCGGGTCAAAATAAACAAAAGTATCTTTTGACACATATTGTTCCGTCTGTTCAAAATCACCGCTGATAATGTCAACCTTTTGTAACAATTCACTATCTGCATATATAGTTTCCGCATCACAAATCTTAGGATTCTTATATCTGCCGAAAGGGACATTAAATTCTCCTTTTGAATTTACCCGATAAAGCCCGTTGAAGCAAGTGCGGTTCAAAAACATTAGCAACACAGTATTGTCAACATCCGACATTTCTCCCTGATTGAATCTTTTACGCACAGACAAGAAAAACTCTTTTCTTTTTTCTTCCTCTTGAATGCCTAAATATTCGCGTTCAATCAGAGACAAGCTTTGTATCAATGCTTCTGGAGCTTTCTTAATCGTCTTATACGCTTTTATTAAATCTGGATTAACATCATTGATGACCGCCCGCTTAATATTATTGAAACGTTGAAGCATATAGAAAAGCATGGCACCTCCTCCGATGAAAGGTTCTATATAAGTCAGACCTTCTATCTGCATAAACCTTTTGGGTAAGAGCTCTTCAAACGTTGAAATGAGTTGCCCCTTACCGCCTACCCACTTTATAAAAGGTTTTGCCTTTGCTCTCTTCGAATTATATGGTTGTTTCAATATAATCATAAATGGATACCTCAAATAATCATGCGACAAATATACTCCTTTTTTCAGATTTCTGCCCATCGGTGGGAAAAATTCAGTCCATTTTTCGCCATTTCGCCGTAAAATAAGCAGCTTTTCGCGAGGCAGCCTGCTTACTCCTTGCCAGTGCAATTTATTGTACGTGATGTTGCCTGTCTCCTTGCTTGAAATTGCATAGACGATTGGTTATCAACAGATTGAAGTCCTTCAACGTGTGACAATGTGACAATTGTGACAACGTGACAATTAATTTTTTCAATTTTCCACTCCCAGGCGAAGAAAAGTGTTAAATATTTTAATACTATATATATTATATATAAATATATAATATATATAGTATTAATTTTCTAAACGCACATTGGGCGTGACAAATTTGCTAATTGTCATTTGTCACAATTGTCACACGTCACGCCCCTATAAGCCCATTTCACCTGAACCGACAGACACTTTCCTGACCGAATAGACAGCTGCCCTGAAAACATAGACACCCATCCTGTGCAAAAAACTCCCGACCGAAAAGCGGCAGCACATAAGCCGGAGAAACGCGCGCGCCGCGCCGCAAAACGGAAAGTACCGCTTTCTGCGCACGAAAACATCGGTTTTCGCATTGAAAATCAATGCATTGTTTTTATTAACACGAATCCCCGATTTTGTTAACAGATTTTTAGAAGTTACCGATACCCTGTTTTTGGCCGCACGGGTGAAAGGCTCTATATTTGCCTTTGTGAATGAGGAATGAAGAACGAAGAATGAAGAATTTGCCTGCGGCCGAGGCACCA
>ERZ824522.223-NODE-223-length-76941-cov-22.478175_pt1 | contig 76941 bp, 59 predicted proteins | sample MGYA00519935_ERZ824522 | MGnify/ENA primary metagenome ERZ824522 (study PRJEB31778, sample SAMEA3449160) | human gut metagenome | biome: human gut; feature: human-associated habitat; material: faeces | place: United Kingdom | collected 2010/2012 ...
TCCGGGGCTATTTGATTAATTGTTTAACTCGTCCCATTTTAACGGGACACTAATGAATGAAAATCATTAATTTTATCCGACCAGTTCAATGTAAGTTCAAAACCTTGATTCTGGACTTCTGCACTATTCTGAGTTGGGATACTTGAGTTTCCATGTACCAACGGAGCTGGTAAATCTATTAAGATATCAGATGTTTTCTTATAAAAGTATTCTGTAGTACCAGACAATCGCCCATTTAATACTGTAAAATCTACACCTACATTACTTACAGCTGTACTTTCCCATGTCAAATTGCCATTAGCAAGTGCTGTTTGTGTCATACCAACCTGAAGTACATTGCCTAAGCTGTAATTGGACTGTGAATAGGAAGCGATAGCCATATAATCACTATCCAAATAATTGTTTCCTAATTCACCATAAGATACACGAAGTTTCAATGCATCCAACCAATTACGCGTACCTTCCATAAATGCTTCCTGATCTATACGCCAACCAGCGGAGAATGAAGGGAAATATCCCCAACGATTACCTTTTAAGAAGCGTGAAGAAGCATCTGCACGTAAATTTGCTTCCAATAAATATCGATCAGCCCAACCTAAATTAATACGACCAAAATAAGAACGCATCGCCCATTCTGTATGACTACCACTTGCCAACGCATCCCCTGTAGCTCCATTAATTACATCTACAGATGAATCAATCCAATCATACTTTTGTCCACTGAAACTACGATCACGACGCATCTCTTGACTGGCTCCAACCATTACATTCAAATCTAATTGATTGTCAACAAAGCTGTTCTCATAGCGAACAACTCCATCCATAAACATACGTTCAATCTTTCGATTATAATTGTAAATATATGTACGGTCAGTAGCTGCTCTCACCACACTTTCTGTCTGAAAATCCCACAAATCGTTCAAATTTGGCTTGGACCAATTATCTTTATCAGTCAATTCATAAGAATAAGAACCAGAAATACTCAAACCTTTAAACGGAGTAATAACTCCATTAAACGCTGCACGGAAATTACGTTCTTTCTTATTACCTTCATCCTTATACAAATAGGCCAACGGGGTTATTTGTCTGAATGTCCTCACCTTTAGCTTGTGCGCCACCAAAACGTCCATCCGGATGACGCAAGACTATACCTGGAGTACTAGCATATCCATAAGTAAATACATCGTCAATACGATCAGAACCTATCTCATTATTAGATAAATAGCCATTCAACTTCATACCTAAAGTCAACCATTTAGTCGGCTTAGCTTCCACATTTGAACGAAAACTATAACGTTCGTAACCAGCATTATCTATAATACCCGGATTATTATTGTAGCCAAACGAAGTATAAAATGATAATTTATCTGTACCACCACTCATTGATAAATTGTGATTGGTTGCAACAGCTGTTTGGAAAATTTCTTCAACCCAGTCTGTATTAGGATAAAGCAGGGGATTACGCCCTCCATCATTACGCCAAGCATCAATAACATCCTGTTCAAACTGATAAGTTCCTGGAGTAGTATTATTATATGCCTCATTTCTCAATTCCATGTAAGTCGCATAATCGCTTACTGCATCTACAGTTTTTCCTACAGACTGAAAAGAAGCATATCCCGTATAATCGATATTAATCTTTCCCTGCTTACCTTTCTTAGTCGTAATCAGGATAACGCCATTTGCAGCACGCGATCCGTAAATAGAAGCTGAAGCAGCATCTTTCAGTACGGTCATACTTTCCACATCCTGAGGAGCCACTGTATTAATGTTACTCTCCACTCCATCAATGATAATCAAAGGAGCAGAATTGTTCAATGTACCTTGACCGCGTACTAAAATAGAAGCATTATCATTACCAGGAACATTACTGCTAGAAGTAACAGAAATACCGGAAGCCATACCAGCCAAACCAGAAGACAAATTCGTAATAGGTCTTTTTTCCGCAATATCAGCCATATTAACAGAAGAAACAGATCCCGTCAAATTTACCTTTTTCTGAGCTGCATAACCTACAACCACCACTTCATCAATCAATTCTGTATCTTCCTGAAGTTTGATAGAAAGCTGGCTCTGAGTACCGACTTTGATTTCTTGTTCTTTATACCCCACATAGCTTACAACCAAAACTGCATTTTGAGGAACACCTTTAAGTGTAAAATTACCATCCAAATCGGTAATAGCACCGATAGTAGTACCTTTCACTTTTACATTCACACCAATTACCGGAAGGCCCGTCTCATCGACAACGTTACCCGAAACCGTACGGCCATCTTGATTAATAGAAAGAACAGAATGTACCTTTTCGACTTCAATAGCTTTTCCCGATACAGCATAAGCCGGAGTCATTGAAAGAAAAAATACACCGCCCAACAAGAACTTGGAAAGATTACCTTCCAACATACGTTTTTCTCTTCGTTGATACATAAGCATTAAATTTTAAGTTATCAGTAAGTTTTAAAACACTATTTCGGATGTTTTATGATTTCTATCGCAAAGATGGAAAACTGTTCTTTTATAAATGGGACACACTGTCTTTTTTAGAGTACACTCTATTTCATCCTTACATTTTTAACATTTAAAGAGAGGGATACACAATCGTCCAAAAGGGGAAATATTATCCAATACACAAACGTTAAACATTTGTACTACAATATATTATATCATAGATCAGAATTCAAAGGGCTAATTATAGTCCGCTTCTTCGAAACCTCACAAAGTAAATCTTTAAAAAACATGTCCAACACACATACATCCCCCAATTTAGACAAAATCATCCCAACCTAATCTAGAAAAAGACTATTTTTGCATGAAGTTAAAAAAGGCTACGACATATAGCCCCTACAAAAAAACGCTGCAACAATCATCAATTAAAACAAATAAGTCCTATGAACTCTACACAAAAACACCTTGAGAACAATGCAATCCTCTGTCGTTTTTTAAAGACGAATATTAAGAATTGCATTTTATTGCTTCTATTATTTACTTTATTGATGCCTACCTGTACCATTCTGGCACAAACAGATTGGCAGTCACACCCACGTCTGCTATTTACACCTAACGAAGAAATTCAAGTTAAAGAACTCATTAAGCAAAATCAAGATGTCCGAAAACTAGCCTACTATTTAAAGAACCGGGCAGACTCACTTGCTACATTGGCACAAATCCCTTACGAAATGAACAGGTACGGTAATATGTTATATACCTCCAGAGCCTATGTAGACCGCCTAGGGACATTGGCATTGGTCTACCGCCTCTATGGAGAAAAAAAATACCTGGATGCAGCCGACCAGGCATTACAATGGGTTTGTAACTTCCCAGACTGGGACCCGAACCATTATCTGGATACAGCTGAAATGACAACTGCCGTAGCGATAGCCTACGACTGGTTGTACAAATCCCTACCTGCATCTACCCGGAAACTGATTAAAAACAGCATCTATCGCAACGCTATAGCCCGTGTTCTGAAGGAATATGAAAAGGGAGGACCGGGTAGTTGGGCCAAACGTGAAACGAACTGGAATGTAGTGTGCAACACCGGTATGGTACTGGGAGCACTAGCTGTAGCCGAAGATTATCCTCAAGAAGCACGTACCATTTTGGAAAATGCAGCTCGGTATATGCCTAATTGTCTGAAGCATTTCGCTCCGGACGGAGTATGCTATGAAGGGCCTTCCTACTGGGGATATACAGCCAGTTACCTGTCATTGTACTTGAAAGCCGTTACCGATAATGGAGGCGATAAGGGGAAAATAGGCCAACTGCCTGGCATAGAAAATACAGCCCTCTATTATAAGCGCACCCTTTCACCATCAGGACGAGTCTTCAATTTTGCCAACGCCCATGACGAAGCGCTCAACACACCTGCATTTTTCCTATTCAGTAGACTGTATTCCCAGGCGGAAGTAGCAGAATGGTATCGGAAAGAGATCGGGAAGGTCATTCAGGGACAACAACCGCTGCACCAATTATTCTTCCTTTCACTTCCCTGGTACGACAATGCACAGCCCAATCCACAATCTTCTCTACCCAAACTGGAAGTATACCACAACACGATCAATGACATCATTGTGCTCAATGGCAAACGTGATGTACAAGGCTCCATATTCCTCACAGCTAAAGGTGGAGAGCCCATGCAGGCACACCAACAGATGGACTGTGGAACATTTGTACTGGAAAGTGAAGGTATACGTTGGACGGACGATTTGGGATCTGACGATTACAACCTGCCCGGCTTCTGGGACTACAAGCCAAATGGACAACGCTGGAAATACTTCCGCAACAACAACCTTTCGCACAATACGATTAGTATCGATCACCAGATACAATACGCTGCAGGCGAAGCCTTTGTCTGCGAAGAAAAAACTGACATTGCTCAGCCATACGCCAAACTGGATATGACCTCCTTATATAAGGATCAAGCCGAATCAGTGTTCCGTACATTTACTCTGATCGATGACCAGACTGTCGAAGTGACAGATGAGATAAAACTTACCAACGCCCAGTCAACCGTATCGTGGTCGGTCATCACAAAAGCTGATGTAGAGACCGATGGTAAGACAGCCCATCTGACCTTGAACGGCAAACACTTCTATATGCAAATCATTTCACCGACAAATGCAACCTTCACATCACGACTGGCACAAAACACCTCGCCAAAGGAATATCCGATACGAAATACAACCATAATAGAAGCCAACTGTACCTTCGGCCAACCAGATGCCACCATTAAAGTACGCATGAGTAGTCGCCCTTTCCTTGAAATAGCCCATGGCCCCTACCTGCAGGAAGTGACAACCAACGGAGCGACATTTGCCTTCCAAACATCCAATCCTTCTTTTTCGTTCATCGAACTCAAGAAAAAAGGAGAGGAACAGTCCAACAACTATTCCGGCTCACAACACGGATTGAAACAGGCAGATGCAACATTCTTTGCCATCAGGGCAGAAGAATTACAACCCAACACGACTTACCAATACCGCATACATGCCAAAGAAATCAAATCATTCCAACCGTACAAGGTGGTATTCGGAGACAGCATCGCTTCACCCTGGTACACATTCCGTACCATTGACCCGGAACAGAAAGGTGGATCCATCTTCATTACCAGTGACATGCACAGCAACCCGAAGTTACTGAGAAATCTGTTGGAACGATGTGACTACCAAACCTGCACTTCGTTCTTCTATGCCGGCGACATGATGAACTACATGACCGAAAACGGTGAACATCCGTTCACGTCGTTCATCGATACCAGCGTAAAAATGTTTGCCACCTCTATTCCGTTTGAGTTCGTGCGGGGCAACCATGAAACACGTGGAAACATGGCCCGTATCTTCCCGTCCTTCTTCCCCAAACAAAACGGCAAGATATACGGCAGCTACCTGATGGGGGATGTCATGGTCATCATGCTCGACACGGGTGAAGACAAATCTGACACCCATCCAGTCTATGCCGGACTGACGGACTTTGACAACTATCGCAGCGAACAAGCCCGCTGGCTGGAAAAAGTCGTAAAAAGTAAGGATTTCAAGAAAGCAAAATACCGGATTGTCATTTCGCACTTCCCGCTGGTATCCGACAAGGAATGGGAAAAGGGAACTACCTGGAAAGGTTGCCAAGACGCAAGCCAAAAATTCCTACCCATACTGAACCATGCCGGAATCGATCTGATTGTAGCAGGACACACCCACCGCTTCTTCTATCATGAGCCGGGAGAGTCAGGAAACCAATGTCCCGTACTGGAACAAGGAGCCATGTGTGCCACTCGACTTGACCTTAACGACGGCAACATCCATATCAAGGTTATCGGGAAAAACGGTGAAGCACTACTAAACAAAACGCTGAAATAAGCATAAGCCGGAAATAAATTAGCCCAAGCTATTTAAACATATCTACGAAGCCATACTGCAAATTGCCTTCCAGTGTAGTCACAACTATAGGAAAGCAATTTGCAGTTGTTTTATATGTCCCCTAATTGTATATTTTCCCATAGCACCTCATTTATAAACTGTTATACTAAGCACGAGTATAACCCTCAGAATTCGTTAAAACTACTATTTAAGACAATTATCCCCCATTAAAAAGCATAAATTCTCCCATTATATCTTCTACAGACTGATAATTTTGTTTCCAAAACATTTTCAATTTCGTATATACATAAAATAATAAGCCATGAAAAAAATACTTTTTCTTTTAAGCAGCTTATGGGCTTTATCCACAAGCGGGCAAGTATCAACCTTTGAAACGCGCTATTTTACCTCTGACGTGAAAGCCAATGGAGAAACGGACTTCCACGGAGAGACTGAATGGATGAATCTGGAACAACGTATCGATTTCCTGGCCAAATATGGAAATTATGCAGCCAAATTCTGGAACAATCCACAACTAGACCGTCCAGTTCTTTCTTCTCAGGAAGTACCATCAACCTTAAAGGGCATTAAGCCTCAACCTACTTCACAAACAAGAAAGACCTTATCACTGAAACAATGGAAAGCCTACGGATATCGTCCGGGAAAAGAACTGGAACAACAAAAAGAATGGAAGTTATGGGAACAACAGACAGGCAGTAAAATCGCTAACGGGAAACTGTCCCTGTCAGATTGTACCATTAAAAGAGAAACGGAAGACATCAAATGGCGTTTCCGTCTAAAAGCATATTTGCAGAACGAAGCTTCCTGTTACACTTTAAGCCTTGGTAATCAAGGACAAGATGTCATATCCGTAAAGTTACAGGACCAAAAAATCCAGGTACAATCAGGAAAATACCAACAGGAAAAAAACTATAAAGGCAAATCCCAATACATGCTGGAAATATATGGAGATTTTGACAACAAACGATTCTTTGTCACACTCGATTCAACACTCACTTTGGAATGTCCTCTTGATGCCAACCTCACTCCCATAATCAACCAAACGTCATTCACCTCTACCAGTGGAACAACCTATATGGACAACCTACAACTGTATTCGTTCGTACAGGATGCAGCCAATGCACACACGCCCTTCTACACCTCGTTGGTATGGGACGAAGACTTCGACCCCATCGTTCCCATAAAGGAATGGTATAGTCCAGAGTACAACGATACCCAATGGACAGAAGTAAAATTACCCTCTGTACATGGCGGACTGGCAGAAAAAGAAGAGAGTTACTACCTCAGAAAGAAAGTACATATTGACAATTGCGAACGCGCCATTCTGAACTTGGAGACTCTGGATCCAGGAGGTGAAGTGTGGATAAACGGACAGCCCGTCATTGTCATCAACGACAGACACCCCTACCAATTGGATGTCACCGAATACATGATTCCCCATCAGGAGAATCTGATCGCTGTACGTGTCAAGCCATACAAAGCACGCCACCGAATGCTTCACTCACCCTCCGACCCCTATACAGGCTGGTTACTGGGAAGGACAGAATTGATTCTGACAAGCAGATGCATGATTAAAGACGCACTTGTTCATACTTCGACCATTCACGAAAAAGAAGCCGTACAGTCCAATCTGATTACGATTCAATATAACGGAGTAGAATATTATAAAGGAAGCATAGAAATAAACTATTACCCCTGGTATCCGGAAGAAGGAGGAGTGGTAGCCAGTATTCAAAAGGAAATCCAAATCAGACCATCTATCGATAATAAAGTTTCGATCCCCTTGAGTATCCCTGATGCATTGTTATGGCATCCCAACCATCCCAACTTGTATAAAGTGGAAGTCATTCTAAAAGATAAAACAGGTAAAGCTATCGACGATTATGTCACAACAACAGGTATCCGTACTATAACACAGGAGGGAGGAAAACTCTATATAAACAATCAGGTAGAAATGTTGAATGGAGCCCAGATCCTGAGTTACAGATATCCCATCGAAACAATAGCCAAAACCAACCGTTGTGTATCTGACGAAACCATTTTCCAAGACCTGTTGCAGATAAAGAAAATGAATGGAAACATGCTGCGTATCCATGTACATGCAGAAAAAGATACAATCGATGGTATTAATGACCCGCGCTATGCAGAATATGCTGACCAATTGGGTGTCTACCTGTTATGGCAAACAGCCGGATGGGTCAGAGAAGGAGAAGCCTGGAACGTAGACTTCAAAGGATATCCCAAATACATCAGACAAGTTTATAATCATCCATCCATTGTCATGTGGGAAGCCGGAAACCATCCTAACCGTTTCAAAAAGCATGATATCTCAGATTCACACGACTACATGAACCTGATTTATAAAACGATCAGCCAGGCCGATACGAGCAGGCTTATTTCTCCGACTTCCTTCTGGGGACATACACATTATGGTAACTATGACGGCAGCATGGACTACAAAGGCAACCCCATCTCTCCCAATCCTGTAATCATGGAAAAACTAATGACCAGAGGTAACCAGGATGCTTATACCGGATACGGAGCGACATGGAGCGAATTGCGCAAAGCTCCTTACCGATGGGCGGCCTCCTGCATCAATGCCAATGATAAAGCATTTTTTAATTTCGAACATGAAGAATCGGCTGCACAGCCCAACTGGGAACTAGCACAAAAGGAACCTTGGTACAAAGTGCAATCCTACGAATGGGAGTACGAAGAGAATAGTATCGGCAGGAAACTGGATGCTGAAGAATGGAAAATCAGCCAGGCTTTCCAAGCGTTCTCGGCATGGGAATCTATGAAAAAGCAAATACTTTTAGGCTATGATGGATTCTCATGGTGTAGCTTGGAATCAGGTGCTAATATGTTTACTTACCAGAAGCCTCTGTTAGACGCATTCGGTGTACCCAAGCTGGCTTATTATGCCAACAAACAGGCATTCGGACGAATGTGGGCCGCAAGTAATAATGTCGATGTCGTATACGGTCCACAAGATCAGATACAACCTGTTATCTTTAACCTGGATGCTCCTTGCAAAGCAAACTTGATTATTGAACTAAAAAATGAACAAGGCAAAACCGTAGAAAAGAAAACTATAAAAAATATAGATGTCAAAGGGAACGGAAATGTAACTCCTGTTGAAAGCTTCCGTTTTAAGAACAAAAGAGAAGGAGTATATTTCATCGTTTATCAGCTTGTGAAACTTGCAAATTAAGCGTGAAAGATCGTTCTTTCACAATATAAACCTGATTTATAAAAACTTACAGAGTCGTGAAAGGATGAAAGCATTAACAAAACATTCTTTGAAAGAAAGAATATATGGATGATGCCACGTAAACATTCACTTGACGAACGTAAACATGGACTTGACATCCATAACTATGAACTTGGCGATTGTAAAGAGGGACTTGAAATATCAGTCCCTCTCATTCGCTTTGTCTGTATTCCTGCGGCGTCTGATTGAAAGATGCTTTGAAACAATGGCGGAAATAACGCAAAGAATTAAAACCGACCTGATAGGCAATCTCTGTAATCTGCATTTCTGGATTTTTCTTTAGCAAATCGGCAGCAGCCTTCAGACGTACATTCAGAATATACTCATTCGGAGTTACGAAGCTAAGAGCCTTCAACTTATTGTAAAGCGAACTGCGGCTGACTCCTAACTCACGGGCCAATTGATTGACATCAAAATCGGGTTCAGCCAGATGCTTCTTCACCACATCATCCAAGCGTGTCAAAAAGTCGGCATCAATCGGAGTCAATGCCAAAGTCGGCATACCGGCATCATTTGTATCGGCAGAGGACGGTGTCACAGTGGAAAATTTCTTTTTCAGCAATTTCCGATTACGCAACAAGTTGGCAATCCGACCCAAAAGCAGTTTGTTGTTGAAAGGCTTTTCTATGTAATCATCCGCTCCACATTGCAATCCCTCCATCTTATTATTGTCGGATGTCATCGCTGTCAGCAAAATAACCGGTATATGACACAAATCAAAGTTACTCTTTATCTTCATGCACATTTCCGTTCCTGACATGACAGGCATCATTACATCACTTACAACCAAATCCGGATGCTCCTCTATTACTTTATCAAGCCCGGCTTTGCCATCCAATGCAATAATAACCCGATAAAGCGGTGAAAGCAAATCCATCAGTATCTGTAACAAGTCTTCATTATCCTCTACCAACAATACACAATCTTTTGCATCATTGTCCGATTTAGGAATGTCACTTACAGGTACTGTTTCCGTATCAGCACCGGACACTTCAGAGAAAGCGGGCAGAATATCCGACATTTCTCCTTCAGCCGCATCCCAAACCACATTGTCATCTTGAAGGAACGGATCTTCTTTTGGCAAAGTCACTGTAAAGACACTGCCATACCCCAAAGCACTCTGTACACCAATAGATCCATGATGAAGTTCTACGATTCCCTTAGCCAAAGCAAGGCCAATACCGCTACCGGGAGAAGAGACCTCAGCATCCACCTGATAGAAACGATCGAAAATAAAAGGTAAAGCTTCTTTGGGTATTCCTTCTCCACTATCCAGAACTTTAATTTCAATTTGTTCAGTCGCTTCTATGATTTGGACTTCCACTTTTCCATTGGCGGGCGTATATTTCAAGGCATTAGACAATAAATTAGAAAAAACTTTTCTTAACTGACGGCTGTCAAACCAACCCATTACCGTATCCGTTTCCGAATGAAAATCCAAATGGATATGTTGCAGCTGAGCCTGCTGCTGAAAGTCATCACAGAGGCGACTTATAAAAGCTACTATATTAGATTGGGCCACATGCAAAGTCAACTTGCCACGCTCCATTTTTCTAAAATCCAACAACTCGGAAATCAATTCACGGAACTGAAACGTATTTTTATAGATCTTCTGTAAGCGAGTGCGTATAAACGGAGAAAGCCCTGAAGTCTGCAACAAAGCTTCCAGCTGTGAAATGATCAGCGTCAACGGAGTACGGAATTCATGAGAGATATTGGCAAAGAACTGGAGTTTAGCCTGAATCAACTCTTCATTTTTCTCCTTTTCCAATTTTTCCTGCGCCAGAGAAGCTCGTAAATGTACACGTGCCATCCAATTACGAACAAGCGTACTGACTATGCTTAAAAATAAAAGAGCATATAGAGAATAAGCCCACCACGTAGCCCACCAAGGTGAATGGACTATCACAGGTAACTCAATGGAATGAATTTTATCACGTTCACTCAGTTGTTTCTCACAAACCTTCAGTCTATATTTGCCCGGATCCAAATTTGTATAGACCAATGTATTCCCATAAGTCGTATTCCATTTCTTATCAAACCCTTCTAATATATATTCATAAATTTTCCGGTCTGAATTATCTATATAACTATTCGAAGCAAACGAAATGGTAATATTATTCTCATCGTACGATAAATTCAATTGAGAAACGAAAGGCAATGCTACCGGCAATATTTTTTCCTCTTTCCGAGCTGACACTATTTTTCCATTGACTGATAACGACGAAAAAAACAAGTTATGTTCCGGCAAGGTATCGAATAAAGAAGAAAAAGAAAATCGGGTCATACCTTCCGAACCACCAACCAGCACTTCCCCGTCATGGCAAACAAGCAGTCCACAACCATCGTTTACTGCAGACAGATGCAATTGATTCTCCGCATCTAATATTTTCATATCCTTTGTCTGAGGATGATAACAAAGGATACCACGATCCGTCAATAAAATCAGATAGCCTGACATGTGGAACCGCATGTTATAGATATAATCTGCACCCGCCATCGGACAATGTTCAAAACTGTCCGATTCTTTATTATATCGATACAATCCAGAACCTATCGTTCCAAAAAACAAAGTACCGTCAGACGACTCTGTTATCTTTGTTACCATAAACTTCCCAAGTCCCTTCTGTCCCAACGGATAAATATATTTTTCGCTCGGAGAAGACATATTGATGCGAACAAGTTCATTTCGACGAGAAAGCCATATAAAACGTTCTGAGTCTATAAACATAGCGACTCCTTCACGCAAAGTTTCAGGAATCTTTGGGAAAGGACGTTCAAGAGCACCATCATAGCCTTTTTTCACAAATATACCCTTCATTGACAGTAAATACAAACTGTCCCCTTGCATGATTACTTCGTTAAAAGAATCACTGGTACGACCATAGTCTGCATAATGTTTAACCGTAGCTGAAGCTATATCAAAGCGTAAAAAGCCCTGTTTATGCGTGCCGATATAAAGACAATCATTCTGTTCGTCATATTCTATACACTTCAAATTAGGGAAATACGGGGATTGTTTTTTCCCTGACAAATAATGAGTAAATGTATCTGTTTTCCTGTCCCAGCGATTCAATCCTCCACCTTCTGTACAAATCCACACGTCTCCCCGCTTATCTTCCACCATATTGCCCACATAAGGAAAACTCACCCCATCTTGTCTACCGTCATTTTCAGAATAATGCCTGAACAGATCTACTTCCGGATGAAAATAATGAACTCCTCCATAATATGTTCCTACCCAAATGGTACCCTGCCGATCTTTATACAATGAAAAAATAGAAGAATGCTTCAATGCCCCGGGAGTCATATCTTTACGATAGCATGTAACCCCTCCATTTCGATCTATTTTATTCAAACCATTAAAGGTTCCAATCCATACACTCCCTTCATCATCTTCCACAAAACAACGAATATCGTTACTGGAAAACACAAAATCTTTTTTTACGGTCCATTGATTGTCAGAGATCGATTCTACCTTATACATTCCTTTACGGAAGGCTGCAACCCACATGGCTCCCTGAGTATCACAATACAAAGAATAGATATTTACATTCGGAATCACACAAACTGGTTGTTGTGTTCCTGATTCTGCAATGTAATATAATCCGGTCAATGTTCCTACCCAAAGACTACGGTCTTTCCCCACATAAAAGCTGGTAACCAATTGTCCCAACTCCATGTGGTATACAAATGAAAAATTCTCTTCTACCGGATTCCAACGATAAATGCTATCATGAGCAGCAGCCCAGACATCACTTCCATCCGAATAAAGGCACGAAGCTTTAAGATGCAAATCATAAAATGCCTCTTTACGCAAATCATAACGAATCAACTCGCCATCAGAGGTAAAGAAAATATTCCCCTGGCCACTTACCAATTTATGGACCTCGTTTCCCAGAAAACTGTATTCCTTTGCTACAGAAGGTTTATATACTACCATCTCATTTCCATCATAACAACTCAATCCCTCAAGCGTACCAAACCACATACGCCCCAATTCGTCCTGACAAATGGAAACGACAGAAATCTGAGAAAGTCCGTCAGCCTTACCCAAATGCTTGAAATAGACATTTCCACATAGCATCCGGGATATAATCAAAAATAAGATAAACAACCAAAGTTTCTTCATAGCATTACATAACAGCTCTACAGAGCCCAACTAAACCTGCCATTAATGGACAAGTATATTACTTATACCATAAAGTCTTTACGACGCAACACGAAACTGTTACTCAAATATTTTTCACGTACGATCTGGTTTTCAGCCAATTCTTCCGGAGTTCCCTGAAACAAGATCTTACCCTCGAAAAGCAAATAGGCACGGCTGGTGATACTGAGCGTCTCCTGCACGTTGTGGTCGGTAATCAAGATACCGATATTCTTGTCTTTCAACCTCCATACAATCTGCTGGATATCTTCTACGGCAATAGGGTCTACACCGGCAAACGGTTCGTCGAGCATGATAAACTTAGGATCAATGGCCAGACAACGGGCAATCTCCGTACGTCGACGTTCACCACCCGAAAGCTGATTACCTTTATTTTTACGCACCTTCTGAAGTCGAAACTCTGCAATCAGACTTTCCAGCTTGTCTTTCTGGTAATCCAGCGGTTTATTGGTCATTTCAAGTACAGAAGCAATATTGTCTTCCACGCTCATCTGACGAAAAACAGATGCTTCCTGTGCCAAATAGCCGATACCGGTCTGAGCACGCTTATACACAGGATAATCTGTAATATCCAGATCGTCCAAAAAAATACGTCCCTCATTCGGAGTGATCAGACCTACAGTCATATAGAACGAGGTCGTTTTTCCCGCTCCATTAGGGCCCAACAGACCAACGATCTCTCCTTGTTTGACATTAAACGAAACGTGGCTTACCACTGTACGCTTTCCGTACTTTTTCACCAAATCTTCCGTGCGAAGAACCATTTTACTATCTTCCATACTTGCGTTAATTTGCCGCAAATGTAGCAAAAATAAAAGATAAAGCCGTACATTTGCAGGCAAATACTTGACCAATTATGTTTAAGGCACTTAGAACCGTAGGAAGATATATCATGCTGATGGGTCGAACTTTTTCCCGTCCCGAACGTATGCGCATGTTCTTCCGCCAATACCGTAACGAGATGGAGCAACTTGGAGTAAACTCCATCGGCATCGTACTGCTGATATCGTTCTTTATCGGCGCTGTCATCACGATACAAATCAAATACAACATCGAAAGTCCATGGATGCCCCGATGGACCGTAGGTTACGTAACACGAGAAATCCTGTTACTCGAATTTTCATCCAGTATCATGTGTCTAATATTGGCCGGAAAGGTCGGATCGAACATTGCATCAGAATTAGGAACGATGCGTGTTACCCAGCAGATTGATGCCCTGGAGATTATGGGAGTAAATTCCGCCTGCTATCTTATCCTGCCAAAGATAATCGCCATGGTCACCATCATTCCATTACTCGTAATCTTCAGCACGTTCGCAGGTATCATCGGTGCTTTCGGCACCTGCTGGTTTGGAGGAATCATGACCGCTACAGACTTGGAGTACGGACTTCAATACATGTTCGTCGAATGGTACGTATGGTGCAGTATCATCAAATCACTGTTTTTTGCTTTCATCATCGCCAGTGTATCGGCCTTCTTCGGCTATACGGTAGACGGTGGATCGATCGAAGTAGGCAAGGCATCGACCGACGCTGTGGTAACAAGCAGCGTACTAATCCTTTTTGCCGACCTTATACTTACCCAATTACTGACCAAATAAACATTTCAGACCATGATAGAACTGAAAAGTCTCTGCAAGTCATTTGAAGGAAAAGATGTGCTGACTGATATCAGCGCAACTTTTGAAAACGGAAAGACCAATCTGATTATCGGACAGAGTGGATCGGGAAAAACGGTATTGATGAAATGTATAGTAGGTCTGCTGACACCTGAAAAAGGGGAACTGTTGTATGACAACCGTAATTTTCTGATCATGGATAAGAAAGAAAAGAAGGCCCTGCGTCGCGAAATGGGCATGATTTTCCAAAGTGCTGCCCTGTTCGACTCCATGACGGTATTGGAGAATGTCATGTTTCCACTAAACATGTTCAGTAACGATACCTTGCGCGACCGTACACGCCGCGCCATGTTCTGCCTGGATCGTGTAAATCTGGTTGAAGCCAAAGACAAATATCCCGGCGAGATCAGCGGTGGCATGCAGAAACGTGTAGCTATTGCCCGTGCCATCGCTCTCAACCCACAATATCTATTCTGCGATGAACCTAACTCCGGTCTCGACCCCAAGACTTCGCTCGTCATCGACGGACTAATACAGGACATCACCCGCGAGTACAACATGACAACACTCATCAATACGCACGATATGAATTCCGTCATGGGTATTGGCGAAAATATCATCTTCATATACGAAGGACACAAAGAATGGGAAGGCAGCAAAGACGACATCTTTACCTCAAGTAACGAACGTCTGAACAACTTCATTTTTGCCTCCGATCTGTTCCGCAAAGTAAAAGAAGTAGAAATACGGAATATGGAAGGATAAACTATCCGAACAAACCGAAAGCTGTATGCGATAGCGCATTTTGCATTTTTTAATGCCCAAATAATCGGAAAGCTCAAACAATCGGGTTATCTTTGAAGGACATCAAATTTTGCAGCTATGAAATATAAACTTTTGGTTCTGGATGTGGACGGAACACTTCTCAACGAAGAGAAAGCCATTAGTAAACGTACACTGTCCGCATTGCTGAAAGTACAGCAAATGGGAGTACGTATTGTATTGGCATCAGGCAGGCCGACCTACGGACTGATGTCGATAGCCAAAACACTGGAATTAGGCCTCTACGGTGGTTTCATATTGTCTTACAATGGTTGTCAGATTATCGATGCACGCAACGGGCAAGTCCTGTTTGAGCGTAGAATTAATCCGGAGATGCTGCCCTATATTGAAAAGAAGGCTGTCAAGAACAATTTTGCTCTGTTTACATACCACGACAATACCCTGTTGACCAATACGCCGGATAACACGCATGTCAAAGAAGAGGCAGAGCTGAACGGCCTGGAAATCATTGAAGAAAGCGAATTCTCTACTGCTATAGACTTTGCCCCGTGCAAGTGTATGCTAGTGAGCGATGACGCAGATGCGTTGATCGGCCTTGAAAGCCACTGGAAAAAACGCCTCGATGGAGTATTGGATGTTTTCCGTTCGGAAGACTATTTCCTGGAAGTAGTCCCCTGTTCTGTAGACAAAGCCAATACGCTGGCTGTCTTGATGGAGCAACTGGGAGTGACACGCGATGAAGTGATGGCCATTGGGGACGGTGTATGCGACGTTGCCATGATCCAACTGGCTGGCATGGGCGTTGCAATGGGGAATTCCGTGGATTCTGTGAAGATCTGCGCCGACTATACGACAGATACCAACGAAAACGACGGAGTGGCCCAAGCTGTAGAAAAACTGATTTTAGCCGACATTCGCGCTACCAAGATACCTCTCGACCAACTGAATGCCCAAGGAAGCCACGCGCTGATGGGAAATCTGGGTATCCAATACACCTATATAGCCGAAGACCGCGTAGAAGCTACCATGCCAGTAGACCACCGTACCCGTCAACCCTTTGGCATCCTTCATGGTGGAGCCACATTAGCGCTTGCCGAAACTGTAGCCGGACTTGGTTCCATGATTCTATGTCAACCCGACGAGATAGTCGTAGGGATGCAGGTGAGCGGCAATCACATTTCGTCGGCACTCGAAGGCGATACGGTGCGGGCCGTGGGCACCATCGTTCACAAAGGACGCTCTTCGCACGTCTGGAACGTGGATGTCTTTACTTCAACCAACAAGCTTGTCTCTACCGTCCGTGTGGTGAACAGCGTGATGAAGAAGCGTTGAAGGAGGCCGAGTGCGATACTTGCAGAACAGCCGTTTTTCCCAGTTAGAAAAAAATTAGTCTCCAGTTAGAAAATTATTTTTTCCTAACTGGGAAAAAATGAAGGGAATCAGGATAACTCCTTACTCTTCACCGTAGATGTACTCCACGGGCGACTTTTTGAAGCGCAGAATGCGGGTATCGTGCACTCCGGCGCCGTTTTGCGTCAGATACAGGCCGGCCATGCTGCCGTTGAAATACCAACCGCTGCCTGTGGGCGAATATACGGTAAACAGTATGTTGTTGTAGTGGCCGTGGTAGATGCCTGATGTATTCCATTGGGCAGACGGTCCATACCACACAACAGACTCGTATTGCGTGAAGTCGGGACTCTTCATGGCTATGTAGATGAGGTCGCTCAGAGCCAGTTCGTCGATTACGAGATCGTTCCGCCGACGCTGTTCGCGCTGTATCTTGCTATGTTCTTTCCAAGGATTCTTCAGGGTATGGGTTCCGTTCCACATCACCCATACGTAGTCGGTGGCATCGAACATACGGTTGAATTCTTCCATGCTGGGCACCTCGTAGCCGTTGGGGGCAAGGGTGGTGGGCTCCAGCTTGTTCATGTGTGTATTGCCCGATGTGGTGAATCCGTCAAGTACAGCGACGCTGTCTTGCACTACTACTTGCATGCCCTGTGTGCGTCCTCCCTGATAAGCCCAGCCCCAAAGGTCGTAGAACTCGTCGATGGTACAGTCGCGCAGGTAGTTGAATACCGTGGTTCCGGCTTTGACAGCAGGGTCGTCGGACGAAAGGATCTGATCGTCGAACGATTTTGAGTTACCACGAGCATTGTACTTACACCACCATACACCGTGCAGCCAGGTGACAGGCAGTCCGTAATTGCGGCGCGACACGGTATATGCCTCGCGTGCCGAGCCATCGGCTTTGTTGCGGATGACGATTCGTGCTTCCTGCACCCGTCCGTTGGCAGTAGGATCGTTGGGCTTCCAGCCGGCCAGTACACGATAGACGTTACTACCTTCCTCTTGTGGAGCGATTTTCATCCACGGGTCTTCACCTTCGTTGAACTCGGCAAAGATTTCTTTTCCTTCGGGCAGGGTGATTGTTGCCAGTTCGTTATCGATGTAATAGTCGAAACGGTGGGCATAATTTTGCAAATCAAAATCCAGCAATCCTTCCATTTGCGTCGGGTTGGCTTGTAACACCAAGCGAATGTGGTCTTCGGGATAAGAGTTGTCTAGTCCTTTTCGGTGGAACTGCAGACTGGCTTCATCGCTGGCATGACCCGGCGGATAGAGTAATTTGCGTATCCGAAACAGGTTCTTACCTTCGATTCCGCGTGCCTGTGTCACGGGCTCTACGGTCAGCGGATAGCCTTCGAGGGGGAGCATCTCTAGTTCGTCATCACAGTCTACGGCCAGCAGTATTTCGGTAGCGTTGTGCGGGAAAATGAGTGTACTTCCTCCGTCGGCCACCTGTACGTCGTCGGGCAATTGTGAGGCAGACCGGTCCACGGTGAGCCGGCTGTCCAGACTGGGGATGAGCTCGGTATCTTCGCCCTTGGCCCATTCCTCAACCACGAGGTGTGCCCCACTCAGGTCCTTGCGTAGGGTTATAGTGTAGATTGTGTTGCGTTTCAGTACTTCGGGTAAGGACTGCTCCATTTCGTAGGTAGTTCCGTCCATCTCGGCTTTAACGTAGACTTTAAGGTCGGGATTGAACTGCTCGTACAGATACATGATGGCTGCCGAGTCCTGTTTCAGTCCTGGGTCGAAGGTCAGCAGGATGTCTTCTTTTTCGGCTCCCTGCGGTGTTTGTATGTCGGTTTGCGGAAGGACAAACGTCTGTTTCGCCGCACTCCTTACTCCGAACTGGTGTACACTGAAACTGCCTGCTACGCGGGCACGGAAATCGAGTCGGGCCGTTCCGTGCTTCAGTGTCAGGGGAATGGAACTGACGGCCTGTCCGGTCAATTTGATCTGTCCGGTCAGAAATGGTTGTACATGTCCGTCCGCGACCGTAAGGGTTTGTTGACAGAAGTCCACTTCGGTTAACAAACCTATTTCGGGCACCAGACCGGTTTCTGCATTGGCCAGCACGTACAACGCACCAGCCCGACGTTGCAGATCAAGTTTGTAACTGTTCTCGCTTTCGGCTATCAGTTGGGGATGATATTCGGTTAGTATACCATCTTCGAAGAGGTAGGCATCCATACGTTCGATGCGGGTTTCACCTGATACGGGCTGTGCCTGTCCTTCGGCGCTGAAATGGCTGAGACTAACCCGAAGCAAGGTATGGCTGTTGTCGGCAAAGTATTCGTTGGTATGTTCGTCCGAACAGGCATTCAGCATCAGCAGGGTTGCCAGCAGGACAGTTGTCCGTGCAATATATCTTTGGATATTCATAAATTTTAAGCTTTTACGTTTCCGATTTTTTAAGCCTCTAAGTTTCCGGTTTCTTAAGTTTTGCGTTTAAACTCAAAAACTTACAACTGGCATTTAGCATCACCGTCTGTAAGGCGTAAGGTCGGTGTTCGTACCTTCTTCCCATTCGTCGTACGATACGTTCAGCTTGATGTCGAGGCGATCCTGACGTACGGTAATAGTGTAGACGGTATTTCTCTTCAGCGGCCCATCGACGGCTTTAGTAAGTATTTCCTCTTTACCGCCGATAACGACTGTCGCACTGATTTCTATACTTTGGTTCTCCTGCTCGTATACATAGAGCATTCCTAATTTGCCGTCAGTAATGGGTTGCTGAAATACCACGGTTGTATCCTTGCGATTGGCGTTGGACGGCGACTGGATGCTTTCTTGCGGGAACAGGTAAGCCGAATTGGCCAGATTGCGTACAGTGACATTCTTTACCGATACTTCCTCGATCGATTCTACAGCCAGGTCGAAACGTGCCATTCCGCGCTTCAGCGATACCGAAGCTGTATTTGTCTGGTTTTCGGTACTTTCCAAAGCCAGCATTCCGGTGAAGAAGTGTTCTGTTTGGGCAGGCATGTTGATGATGCTTTGCTTCCAGTTAGTTTCATCCAGTTCAGTTTCTTCCAGACCTTCGGTGGGGATGGTTCCGCCCGTGTAGGCCAGCAGGTAAAGGTTGCCCGAACGGCTGTCTATCTGCAGGTTGTAACTTTCAGATTCAGGAGCTCCCAGTTCGTATATTTTTGCCATTTTTCCGTTTCTGAACAGGAAAGCTTTTACATCGGTTATGTCATTTTCGCCATCAGCAGCCTGAATCAGGCTTTCGTAGGCGGCCAGTCGGGCATTGATGATTGTAGTACCCGAGTTGCCGGACGGCAGATTCTCTTCTGCATCGTTCGTACAAGACGTCATCACAAATGTGGTGCATACTGCAAAGGTCATAGCCTTCATAAACTTCAAATCCATAATCGTCTGTTTAGTTTAAGTTAATATAAAAGTATAAACTACATGATGTCAGTTGTAAGCTGAAACTATCATTATATTAGTTGTATATGTATTCTACCGGACTCTTGATACAGCGTACTGTACGGGTTTTGATAGAGTTTTGTGCTGTAAATTTGAACCAGTTCTGTCCCGGACGGCTGGCTTGGGCATAGCCTTCCATATACCAACTGTTCGACGTGTTTCCGGTAATGGCCATAATGATGGACATCTGTGCGATGTTTCCGTCAGTGGTATTCCATTGATGTCCAAGTCCGTACAATGTCCAGTGATTACCTTCATACTCGAAGTCGTAAAAAGCTATGGTGCCATAAGACACTTCCAAAAATCGGGCCTCACGTTCTACAATGTTCACGGTAATGGTTTGTCCCTGACTGTTCTGGTGGGTTCGTGTACCTACACCTCCGATATTGCAGTTGGTGCCCCACACGAAGAAAGCATAATCGTCGAATGTCGGCAACTGATAGCCATCGGGGGCCATTTGCGTGGCAGGTATTTGCCCCCAATTTTGTGCGGAGCCTTTCATCCCTTCATGATAGAATGCTGTTCCGTTGTGGCTCAGTGACAGTTCATCAGGATTGCCTCCCTGATATTGTCCACCCATTAGGGATAGCAGTTCATCATCACTGCAGGTGGTCAAGCGGTCCAATACGCCGGTTCCTGCTGCCTGGTCGTCGGCTATGCTGATCTGATCGTCGAAACTCTTGACGTTGCCCCGCAAATTGTATTTACACCACCAGGTTCCGCCGATGTTGACAACGGGGAGTCCCCAGTTTCTGCGCCGTATGGGATAAACCTCGCGGTTACTTCCGTCGCTGTCGGTAATGACCAGGCGAGCTTCCTGCATGCGTCCGTCGGCTTCGGGATCATTGGGTTTCCATCCGCCCAGTATGCGATAACTGCCGGCATTCTCGGCCAGTTTTATCCACGGTGTCTGTCCGTTGTCCGTTTCTACTGTAGCTATTTTACCATCGGGCAGAGTGAGACGTCCCAGTTCTCCGTCTACGTATCGGTCAAAGTTACATATACCGTCCTCATCGAAAATAATGCTGCCTTCGAGCTGGATAGGACTAGGTAAGAAAACAAGCACGATGCGCCCTTTATGGATCTGCTCTTTGTATACATCGGCATAGATGTACTCGCGTATGGTACCGGGCAAACGGTGAACATTGCTTACTGCAAGGCGAGCTACCGGTTCAAGGTTACGGCTGGCTGTAGCCTGTACACTGACTCCGGTGATGCGTCCGTCGACTGTGACTGTTGCTCCCGGTTCGGAATCGAGAACAAGGTTGAAATTGTTCTCAGTATAGGGAATGAAGACACTGTCGCAGGTACTGTTTACTTTGACGTTGGCCGGCAAGGCAGAGTCTTCGACGTTAACCCTTGCTTTGATTTGGGTTTCAGAACCAGAGGTATCACCTTGTTCCCAGTCGCCGTTGCTGATGTTCATCGTTACGTCACCTCCGCGTCCGTACACATGGATGGTGTAGACCGTGTTGCGTCGGATGGTGGTGGGTAGGGAAGCCTTCATCTTGTGCAACGCATTTCGGAAACGCACCAATACTTCGGCCTGTATGTCAGTGCCTTGCTGCTCGCAGAGGTAAAAGACAGTTTCGCGCACATTGGACAGAGGAGTATTATACTGCTTGTCGAAGCGCGTGGTCGCGGCCTCCTGAGGATGTGTGGCAGTTGCCTGCGGGTTAAGGTAGCCTTCGTCGGCCAGACCATCGATACTGATTTGCAGCACTTCTACACCCTGGTCGGTCGATTCGAGGTCGATGCGGGCAACACTGCGTGTCATGGCAACGGTCAGTTCCGACACTGACTGACTGCCCAGTTCCTCCCGACCGCTCATCAACAGTCCGTGTTCCGTCATGTCACTGGTCGAAGCTGATAAGGCTAGAAAGTCGTCGAGGGTAGTAGCGCCGGGCACCAGTGCTTCCAAAGCTGTTACTTGCGAAGCATTGGCCAGGAAGTAGAGGGTTCCGCGATTGTCGGCCAGATTCAGATAGCAGCGGCCGTCATCGCCGGGCACCAGCGGACCGTAAGTTTCCTGCAACTGCCCACCATCGAAACGGAAAGCTTTTACGTCGTTCATCCGTTTGTCGTCGGTGGTAGCGACAGTACCTTGTAGTCCGGCAGGTTGCAGAATCACAGATAACTGTCCTGCGGCGGATGTTTCGGAAAGTTCGGTTTCGGCAGTGCATCCGGCTCCCAGTAGGGACGCAAAGAGGCAGCAAGCAATAAAATTGTATTTCATTGTTCGTTGTTTTAAGTTTTAATAAGTACGTGTGCACGGCTATGGTGCGGTGTAGGCCTTTGCCATCAGGGATACAGGGTCGGGTTGTTCCGGCTGTTGAGGTACGACGGTGAGTCGATAGGGAACTTGTGCAGATTGTTGACGTAGAAGTTGTTCATCAGCTGCTGTGCCCAAGGACCGTAGGTGAACGCACTGCTGTGGTTGTATCCCATCACGTGTCCCAACTCGTGGAACATGATTTCGCAGGCGTAGGTGTTATTGTAGTGTGTAAGCCAAGCGTTTTGATAGGCTCCGAATATAATGCCTCCACCTAGCCCGATAACACCGTTGCCCGAGTATACCAATCCTACTTGCAGGGTGCGTTCTCTACGCATCTGCGAGAGTACTTGATCAGCTGTCACCTTGTCGTCTACACCACCGTTGCCATATAGAATGTCTTCGTTGGCTCTGAGGATTTCTTCGTGTTCGTCCATGTCGATCATGTAAGTGAAGTTGATAAACATGGCCACTACCTCGCGGCAATGTACGGGACGTATGCCCATCCAGTTGCCTACCGGGCCTCCGTTTGGCAGGTCGGGGTCGCCTCCGTAAAGGCTGAAGTAGATGTCCCAACCGTGTACGATGGATTTTATCTTGGCCCAATACGGGTCGTCGGACTCTATCTTGTATTGGGCTTCAGCGAGCTGTGCAGGTGTCAGATTGCCGATTTCGATCAGTTTGCCCGACTCGGTGCGGTACATGCCGTTACGGCTGCTAATGGCAACTTCGTGAAAGAAGTCGGCAAAAGCCGGTATGGAGTCGAAGTAGGCCAAATCGAAATACTCGTTGCTTACGGACGGAACTTGCACCTTGATGAGCACCCGTTTCAGATCGCGAGGCGAATAGAAGCGAGCATGAAGCTGGCCGGCATCGTTCACCTTGATTTGCAGTGGGTGTGCCGTGTTGAATCTCCGTTGTGCCGGGTCGGCATAGATGGTTTTGGACTCTCCGTCTTGCAGTATCTTGGCATGATTACCTTCATTGTAGGCCTGTCGGGTGACGTACATGGTGCCCTGATAGTCGTCGGGATGCTCCATCCGTGCGTGTACCTGTTCGATGCGGTTAGGGCTTATGGCATCTACACCGAACAGGTAGCTGCATTGGCGCTCACCGCCCCGATAGTGGGTGGTAGTGAGGCTGATTTCGGCATTGATCTGTGCCTCTGCGGTGGTAGGCATAAACCAATAGGTGTTCTGGTCGTTCAGCTCGATGGGATCGGTCTGCCCATTGCTTTGTCCGGCATATCCTCCGTCGCCGGTGAAGGCAGTATAGAAGGTACCGGTGTGAAACGACAGTATCTTCTGCGTTGCGGCAGTACGCACATCGTCGTTGTTGTAGAGCAGGTCGAGGTCGAGGCGCCCCATGATGCGCTTCTGCACGATTTCGGCAGGCAGATGCACGATATATTCATGACCTCCGGCAACGGCCTCGCGGCTGACGCTGAAAGGGGTCTTCGAATAGAAATATTCTGCTTCAAGAGGTTTCTGCAGGTCGGACGGGAAGCTGATCCATTGGTCGGTTTTCTGCTTCAAGGGGTGAATGATGGCCCCGTCGTCGAGCAGATTGCCTTTGATGGCAAGAATCAGCAGTTCGTATTCGCCTTCCTTCAGGCCTTCGATTTTGATTTCCTGGTTTTGGTGGTTGTAGATGCCCTTCAGGCCGCTGGCTATAGCGCCGTCTTCATCGACTACGTAGAATTCTACCCGGTCGTAAGGGGCATCGGTTTCGGTAGTTTGGCGAGTGTGGGCACCGTCGTTCTCGTAGCAGTCGCTCCGCAGTCGGACGGTAGGTGTACCCGCCTCCGTCTGTAAGGAATCTGCCCATTCATCCTGTTGGCAGGAGATAAAGGCCAGACTGCATAAAAATGTTATCCAAACAATTTTTTTCATCCTGTCTCTGTAAGTTGTAGTTCTCTCTAATACCTGTTATACGTTTGTTATCCTTAATCTCTATTACCTGTTGTTCTTTTTCGGCTTCGGCCATGAAAAAAGCGCGATGTGTCTCGCCGGTTGGGGTGAAGGCATATTGCGCTTTTGTATGCTATAACGTCGTTTGAGTCGAATTGTTCATTGTACATTTGCGACTTCGGCGTTTTCTATGTGTCTGACCGGAGCTTTCCGGCGGGTTTTCACTGTTATTAAACGGAAATGGAAGAAAAATGTTTTGGGGAACTATAGCATTTAACTTTTATACACAAATTCTTTACTTTCGTTTCTCTTAGGTTCAGGCCTTTCTGCCGGGGCCATTGAACCGTGCAAGTGTTGTTCGCAGGCGAGTTGGGAAATATTTCGTTCGGCGTGCCTGTCCTTCCAAACTTTATTTGTACTTTTGCCACTTCGAAGTAAAACGGAAAGAACATGTTAACGAAAGTTATTGAACAAGCGAATATCGATCATTTTGCCAAATGGCTGGACCGTGCGGACAAGATGGTGATTGTGTCGCACGTGGGTCCCGACGGCGATGCCATCGGCTCTTCGCTGGGATTGTGGCACTTCCTGAACTCGCAGGATAAGACTGCTAATGTGATTGTACCGAACGCTTTCCCCGATTTTCTGCGATGGATGCCTGGCAGTAAAGATATTCTGCAATACGACCGTTATAAAGAATTTGCCGACAAGCTCATTGCGGAAGCAGACGTCATCTGCTGTCTAGACTTCAACGCCTTGAGCCGTATTGATGCGATGGCCGAAGCTGTCAAGAATTCCCCTGCACGCAAAATTCTGATAGACCATCACCTGCATCCCGAGGACTTCTGTAAAATCGTCATTTCTCATCCGGAAATATCCTCTACATCCGAACTTGTTTTTCGTCTGATCTGTCGCATGGGATACTTCAGTGACATCACCAAACAGGGAGCAGAGTGTATTTATACAGGAATGATGACCGATACGGGTGGATTTACCTACAATTCCAACAATCGTGAAATCTACTTTATTATCAGCGAACTGCTTTCTAAGGGGATAGACAAGGATGCCATATACCGCAAAGTATTCAACACCTATTCCGAAAGTCGCCTGCGCCTCATGGGACATGTACTGACACAAATGAAAGTATATCCCGAATACCATGCCGCCATGATATCGCTCACCGAAAAAGAGCAGAAGCAATTCAACTATATCCGAGGTGACAGCGAAGGATTCGTCAACATTCCGCTCAGCATTAAAAACGTTATCTTTTCATGCTTCCTGCGCGAAGATACCGAAAAGCCTATGATCAAAATTTCCCTCCGATCGGTAGGGAAATTCCCTTGTAACCAACTGGCTGCTGAGTTCTTTGGCGGAGGCGGACATCTGAATGCCTCGGGAGGTGAGTTTTACGGCACGATGGAAGAAGCACAAAAAGTCTTCGAGCAGGCGCTGGAGAAGTATAAGCCTCTGCTCACAGCCAAAGGATAAAAACGGAGTGCAAAGGTTAAAAGATACGAACTTTATTCCCGCATTTTTCAATATTCAAGGAAATCAGATACTTTTGTACGAAAATACAAACTTATATTAAATGAAAAAACTCTTATTACTCTTTTTTATATTGCTGGCTGTAGGTTTCAGTTTCCAGGCATGTGATGATACGAAGACATACGCGGAGATGTTGGAAGAAGAAGATGACGCCATCGCTGATTTCATTAACAAGGAAGGAATAAAAGTCATCAGTCAGACTGAATTCTTCGACAACGATTCGGTTACCGACGTCGAAAAAAACGAATTTGTACAACTGTCCAGCGGTGTCTATATGCAAATCGTAGACAAAGGATCAGACAATCCGGCAGACACTGTAAAGAACAACGATTTGGTATTGGTACGTTTTATGGAATACAGCCTATTGGACAAAGATACAACTCTGAGTAATCTGACACTTCCTTATTTGGTAGATGAGTTCAAGTATACAGCTTCTTCATCTTCCATTGCCGGTATTTTCATACAAGGGTTGATGTATATGGCATATGGCTATACAGCTGTACCCGCAGGTTGGTTAGTTCCCCTGCCTTACGTACGCGACAAAGCTCATGTACGATTGATTGTACCTTCCAAGATGGGACATCAAAGTGCCATGCAATACGTATATCCTTATTATTATGATATTACCAAATATCAGATATACAAATAACATTCCTGCATAATCAACTAACATTTAAAACATACAACCTATGACTCTAATCAAATCTATCTCTGGAATCCGCGGAACGATTGGCGGCAGTGCAGGCGAGGGACTCAACCCGCTTGACATCGTGAAATTCACATCTGCTTATGCTACACTCATCCGCAAAACGTGTACCGTAAAAAGCAACAAGATCGTAGTAGGCCGTGACGCCCGTCTCTCCGGCGAAATGGTAAAGAACGTAGTGGTAGGTACCCTGATGGGTATGGGATGGGACGTTGTCGACATCGACCTGGCTTCCACACCGACCACTGAACTGGCCGTTACGATGGAAGGTGCCAGTGGTGGTATCATCCTCACCGCTTCGCACAACCCCAAGCAATGGAACGCCCTGAAGCTGCTGAACGAAAAAGGCGAGTTCCTGAACAAGGAAGAAGGCAACGAAGTGCTCCGCATTGCCGAAGCCGAAGCCTTCGAATACGCCGAAGTAGATAAACTGGGCACTTACCGCAAGGACTTGACCTACAATCAAAAGCATATTGACAGCGTATTGGCACTCGACCTCGTTGACGTAGAGGCCATCCGCAAGGCCGACTTCCACGTAGCCATCGACTGCGTGAACTCCGTGGGCGGCATCATCCTGCCCCAGTTGTTCGAAGCACTGGGTGTAAAGCATGTAGAGAAGCTCTACTGCGAACCCACCGGTAACTTCCAGCACAACCCCGAACCGCTGGAGAAGAACCTGGGCGACATCATGAACCTGATGAAGGCCGGCAAGAACGATGTAGCTTTTGTAGTTGACCCTGACGTTGATCGTCTGGCCATCATCTGCGAAGACGGACGCATGTACGGCGAAGAATATACACTGGTCAGTGTAGCAGATTATATTCTGAAGCATACCCCGGGTAGCACCGTGTCTAACCTGAGCTCTACCCGCGCCCTGCGCGACGTAACCCGTAAGTACGGACAGGAATACTTTGCATCGGCTGTAGGCGAAGTGAACGTCACCACAAAGATGAAGGAAGTGGGTGCCGTTATCGGTGGCGAAGGCAACGGCGGCGTCATCTATCCCGCCAGCCACTACGGACGCGATGCATTGGTAGGTATCGCCCTCTTCCTGAGCCATCTAGCACACGAAGGCAAGAAGGTGAGCGAACTGCGTGCCACTTATCCAGCCTACTTTATGGCCAAAAACCGTGTGGACCTGACGCCCGATACTGACGTAGATGCCATTCTGGCCAAGGTGAAGGAAATCTACAAGAACGAGGAAATCAACGACATCGACGGTGTGAAGATTGACTTCCCCGAAAAGTGGGTACACCTGCGCAAGAGCAACACGGAACCGATTATCCGCGTATATAGCGAAGCTCACACGCAAGAAGAAGCCGAAGAAATCGGCCAGCAGATTATGAAAGTAATTGCCGAACTGGCGAAATAAATGAAGAACTGATAATGAAGAATGAAGAATTACCTTTCGGGTGATTCTTCATTCTTTTTTATGCCTTATTCTTCATTCTTCATTTAAATCACTTTCTCCACTTCTCCCTCGAAGTTGGGTGTAAAGATGCCCTTGCCCAGATTGGCACGAATTTCCTCTACGGGCCAGAAGCGGCCGTCGTCCAGCTCGTCACTGGGAGTGACAGGGCCGTCGTACACCGTCTTGTAGGTGAAGACCAGCTCACGTTCGCGAGCCGACTCGAAGACGTAGTGTGTCACCTGTTGGGGGGTGAAGTCGGTAATGCCCAACTCCTCGCGCACCTCGCGGCGGAGGGCCTGTTCCACACTCTCGCCCAAATCGACATGGCCGCCCACGGCCGTATCCCACTTGCCGGGCTGTATGTCTTTCCATTCAGGACGTTTTTGCAGATAGAGTTCACCGCGCGAATTGAACACGTGCAGGTGGACGACGGGATGCAGCAGCTTGCTGCCGTTATGGCACTCACCACGCGTGGCGGCACCGGTGATATTGCCCTCTTCATCGACGAGGGGAAACATTTCTTGGTTGTTGTCTTGGTTCATAACTTGTATTTTTTTACCACAGAAGACACAGAGTTTCACGGAGTTTTTTTATAGGAATAATGCTCTGTGCAACTCAGTGTCCTCTGTGGTGAATATTACGGAATCAGCAGCGAAGAGTCACCATAGCTCAGGAAGCGGAAGTCATGGGCCAAAGCGTAGTCATAAATGGTGTGCCAGTCCCCATGTACAAAGGCCGAAACGAGCAGCAGCAACGTACTTTGTGGCTGGTGGAAATTGGTTACCATCGCCTTGACAATGCGATAGTCGTAGCTCGGAGCAATGATGATCTGCGTACTGGTGTGCAGGGCTTCCATGCCGTGGCGGTCCAGGTAGTCGCGGACAGCGGTCAGGGCGGCAACCGATGCAGGCGCCTCGCCCTCCATGTCGTAGGGCTGCCACTGGCGAACATGCAGTTCGTCCTCCGTCGCATCGGGATTCTTCAGCAGGGTGACACCGATGTGGTAGAGGCTCTCGAGCGTGCGCACCGACGTGGTGCCTACGGCCACGGCCTGTCCGCCGTGGGCTATCAGCTTGTCTATTGTACCGCGCGACACGGAGATGTATTCCGTATGCATCTCGTGCCCCTCGATTTCCTCGCTCTTCACGGGCTTGAAGGTACCGGCTCCTACATGCAGTGTCAGTTCCTCCAAATCGACTCCCTTCGTGCGCAGAGCATCGAGCACGCGGGGCGTGAAGTGCAGCCCGGCAGTGGGCGCGGCCACGGAACCCTTTATCTTGGAATAGACCGTCTGATAGGTCGTCTTGTCGCTCTCCTGCGTCTCGCGGTTCAGGTAGGGCGGAATAGGCAGTTCGCCGAACACCTCGAGAATATCGGCAAAGGTCACTTCGGAATTGTCCCAGCGGAAATCTACCCAGTGACTGGTGCCGCGGCACTCGCCCCGCTCGGCAGTCAGTGTCAAGGGACGCCCCTTCACCGTCATCTCGCGATGCAGGGGGCCTTCTTTCCACTTCTTCAGGTTACCTATCATGCAAAGCCAGGCGGCATGTTCCGTCTGCTGGAAATTCAACGCATAGTCGTTCGGTTCGATGGGCTCCAGGCAAAACACCTCGATAAGTGCTCCCGTCTCCTTGCGGAAGTGCAGGCGGGCCTGAATAACCTTGGTGTTGTTGAACACCATCAGGCTGCCCGCCGGCAGATAATCGGGCAGGGAAGTGAAACGGTCTTCGGTCACTTCGCCGTGACGGTAAACCAGCAGTTTGGACTGGTCGCGCACAGGCAGGGGAAACTTGGCGATACGTTCGTCGGGCAGCGGATAATTGAATTCGCTGATGCGGATATGTCTGGGATCTTGTTTCATAATCATTCGTTCCTTTCGGATGCAAAGGTACGGATTATTTGGCAAAGGTTTCCCTATTCCCCCGGCAAATCGTCATCGCGCCTCCAGCTGCAACACAGCAGGCTCCAGACCTTCGCCCGAAACGCGGACACGGATTTCACCCGCAGCTCCCTTCCGGGCACGGACTATAGCCAGTGCCAATCCGTTGAACGCTTCCCGCTCCGCACTCTGGAAGGGAGTGAACGAAATGGGATCGCCGTTGTCGGTAGCCACCAGTTCACCGGCTCCTTCCACCTCAAACTTCAGCGGGCAACAGGCGGTAGGTACCGTCCGGCCCTCTTCGTCTGTCAGGCGGACCGTCACGAAAGCCAGTTCACGACTGCCCGCATCCAGGCTGTTGCGGTCGGCCTCCAGACGGATCTTCCGTGCCTCTCCCGTTGTCTGCACCTCGTCCTCAGCCCACTTCTGGCCATTTTTGTAAGCCACTACCCGAACGCTTCCCGGCTGGTAGACAACGCTGTCCCACACAAGCCGGAAGTCCTGTCCTTCCCTCTTCGACCGGCGGCCCCAGCTCTTGCCGTTCACAAAGAGTTCGGCCTCGGTACCCGAGGTGTAGACATGTACCGGAACAACCTGTCCGATGCGGTCCGGCCAGTTCCAATGGGGAAGGATATGGGCCATCGGTAACTCTGGTCTCCAGTGGGACTGGTACAGGTAATAGCGGTCCTTGGGGAAGCCGGCCAGGTCGACAATGCCGAAATAGCTGCTGCGCGAAGGCGGCTGTATACGAGCCAGTTCCTCCAGTTTCTTCTTCAGTTCCTCCTGCTTCGACGGATCCGTCCGGAAGTTCAGCAGGTTGGTGTTGTCCGAATTATAGGGTGTCGGCTCGCCCAGATAGTCGAATCCGGTCCAGACGAATTCGCCCAGCAGATGCGGGAAGCGGGCATTCGTGGCAAACTGTCTGTCGGGAGAACAGCCCCATCCGGGAGAATCCAGGTCGTAGGACGATATCTGGAAATCTTTCCGCAAGGTGTCGCCCATAAAGTAGACACCACGGGTACTGACGCAGGACGACGTTTCCGTACCGACCGTAGGCATATCCTTGTAGCGTTCGTCCTCGTCCCAACGGGCCTGCTGGCCGAAGAAATAGTTGACTCCCATCAGATCCAGTTCACGGGCAGCGTTCGAGTCGCGCCCGCCGTCCGGATTGTTATAGCCTGCCGTCACGGGACGCGTGTCGTCCAGCTCCCTGACGATACCGGCCAGGTGACGGGTCATTTCCACATCCCTTTGCTCCATTACCTCATTACCGATGGACCAGATGATGACCGACGGATGATTCCAGTCACGGCGCACCATGGCCTGCAGATCCTTCTCATGCCACTCGTTGTACAGTTTGTTGTAGTCCCAGGCCCGTTTGCCGTGCGCCCAGGCATCGAAAGCCTCGTCCATCACTAGCAGGCCCATCTTGTCTGCCAAGTCAAGCAGTTCGGGTGCAGGCGGATTGTGCGAAGTACGGATGGCGTTACAGCCCATCTCCTGCATGATGCGCAACTGGCGCTCCTGGGCACTCAGGTTGAAGGCGGCACCCAAAGCACCCAGGTCGTGATGCAGGCAAACTCCCTGCAAAGCCACCTTACGGCCGTTCAGGAAGAATCCCTGACGGGAGAATTCCGTTTCGCGGATACCGAAAGGCACATCGTAACGGTCCGTTACCTGCCCTCCGACCGAAACCGTCAGACGGGCCACATACCGGTTGGGCGAACCGATGTCCCACCGTTTGTAGTCATCCAGCTCATCTTCCAGCTTCACGGCCTGTGCCGAACGGGCCGACAGACGGACTTCCTGTGCAGGAAGGCGCAACACCCTGCGGCCGAAGCAGTCCGTGCTGTCCAGTTCGTATACCTCGCCCTTCACCACGGCCTCCACATCCTTGTCCAGGTGGTTCTCCACCTCAAGCGACAGGTCCAGCCGGGCTGTGCTTTCCGTCAGGCAGGCTGTACGCATGCGTGCGCTCCAATGCTTCACCTGTACCTGCCCCGTCTTCACCAGCCAGACATTGCGGTAGATACCCGCTCCCGGATACCAGCGCGACTCCCATTTCTCCGTATCGGTACGCACGGCCAGCAGGTTCTCGCCACCCGTACGTACATAAGGCGTCAGGTCCAGCCGGAACGAATTGTATCCATAGGGCCAACCGCCCACGTACTGCCCGTTCAGCCACACCTGTGCGTAGGCCATTACGCCGTCAAAGTCCACATAGATACGTTTGTCCGCATCCGTCGAATCCAGCACAAAACTTTTCCTGTACCAGCCGATTCCCTGATAGGGCAAGCGGCCCGTGTTTCCGGACAGGTCCATACGGAACGGCCCTTCGATGGCAAAATCATGGGGCACATCCAACTTCCGCCAGGACGAATCGTCCCAACCGGTCGCATACATGCCTTCCGGCTCTTCGCGCAACGTCCCGTCGGCCTGCAGCCCATAGCGGGCAAACGTCCATCCTTCGTTCAGCGACACAACATCCACCTGTCCCGAACGTACCATCTTTCCCGATTCTCCGGCCGGGCTACAACCCAGCCACGTAAGCAGACACAGCAAACAAACGCCGGCCCATCCCATTTTCTCCTGTTTCTTCATGTTGTCTATTTCTCTTTAGTCATATTTTTCAGTGTAGTTGCAAAAATAAGGATTAAATGAGAATTATCCATATACAACATGAGATAAAATCGTCCAACTCCATCCACAGACAAGCGGGCATCAGCCAGACAATAAAGTCAAAACAACTAACGACCTACTTCAGGACATCCGCCAACAACTTGACTCCAAACAAAGACAGGATGGACAAAAGTAAACAGGCAATCAATCCCACACGGAAAAACACATAAAGAAATGTCTTCCCATAAGACCGTTCCCTATACAACCTCCGCACGTCTTGTACTCCCGTATACAACAGCCATGCTATCAAAGGTATCCCTATAATCAATCCGATAACAGCGTATTCCATATCAGATTCCATTTATCTATTCCCTCTATTCTGTGTACCATAATAAATAGACAATCCTATGACAGGCAACAAGAGGACAATCAGCGCATAAACCACTTTCATGCCACTGTCCGCATCCGACCGCATGATATGCCTAAGGGCCAATATGTCGGTGCAAACAATCAGTACCACCAGTACTACAACCACATAATCACTCATAATATCGACAGATTAAAAGTTTAAACAATCGTTCATAATCGGTTTATATCATCTCATGCCGAACGGAGAAAACCGCTGAAATACCAATAAAATGTAAGCAGCAGAAGCAGCACCATGCATCCTGTCCGGATAAACCTGTTTGCGACAAACAGGCTGATGTAACAGCCGTATATCATGATAAGAAGCAAGAATGAGCAATGGTACGGATCACCCCAGTAACTGATCACAGCCATGGATGTAGACAAAACCAATACCATCATCCCGTCTATGATATTCCATTTGTTCTTAAACGGATTTTGAAACAGATTCTTCATCGTTCTTTATTTTAAAATTCAGATAATGTCGCCATACAGAAACCGTTGTTCGCCGTTCTCCATGACAAACGGCATCTCCTCCTGCCCCGTGGTCAGGTTTTCCAGCCAATACAGTTTATGGGCCGGTACGTTGTCGAACACCACATACTCATAATCGGCCTGAACGGTCCCGACGGATTGCCAGCCATCTTCCTCCCAGTAGTGCAACCGATACCAATCGCCTCCGTGGATGCCGTTATCGGCATTCAGAGGAGCGAACCGGACTCGTGAAACCACTTGCGGCTCTTTCAGCCAAAGTGTAATGTTCGGATAAGCCCCGGGTGCCGTCTGTCTGTTGCCGTCATATTCCGCTTTCCAAACCATATCCTTCCAGGGTGCATCCAGCAACTTCACCCAACGCTGTTCCTCCGCCAGGCGAACCGTGTCCGCAGGCCGCAGCATATCCGGCCGTGTGGCCGGTAGCACATTCGCATACCCACGCCCGGAAGACGCAATCCACTCCAGCATGGAGATATTGGCCCTCGGACGCTCTTTCGGAGCCTGGAAACGATAGTAGCGGAACCGTCCCGTCCGCTTCAACGGATAGTCCTGAAAATAGGGTGAGGGCGGTTCCTTGATTTCATACAGTGTCACCGCGTCGCTGAAGTCCTTCCGGTTCGCTCCCAGGAAACGACCGCCTACCAGCTCGTTCGCCACCTTCACCATATTGGGCTTGCGGGGATACTTGCGCCGCAGGACGAGAGTCTCCCGCTCCTGTACGCCCGTCTGTATTCCCGGCAGGGTGTGGACTTCCGCCCGCTTGTCTTTTATCTTCACATAGAAAGGTTCACCTGCCGCCTTCACCCCGTCCGCCGCATAGTACACCGGAAAGTAAAGGACATCCGGCAGTACATGCCTGAACGTCACCGAGTCGCGGCCCGCCTCCTCCGTACCCCACGTCACGGCTATCAGGCCACCGCTCTCCTTGTGGAACGTGGCCAGATAGGCCAGCCGGTTGGCCGCCGGAACCCGGCAAGGCACGGTGAGCGTCACGGTCTCCCGCAAGTTCGATGTCACGTCCTCAATGCAAGGGTCATCCAGCAGCTCGGGTACCCGCTCTCCCGGATTCTTCAGGAAGTAGGGTGTATCCTTCCGTGCCCCATAAGTCATGCGGTACACATTGGTCACCTGGCTGAACGCCCAATCGCGGTCGCCGGGCAAGGCACTTTGCGCATTGAACGTACGCCATTCCTCTTTCGCGTCGTACCACACGTCGCAATGGTAGTGCCGCCCCGGCAGGGAAAGGTAACTCATGTTGAACTCCACAACCACCGGCAGACCGCATGCCCGCAGGATGTTGCAGCCATAATGGGCAATATCCACGCAATCCAGTTTGCCGCCGGCATAGAAATCATATTGCCCCGCCGGTACTTCCCGCCTGTTGCTCCCGTTCAGCCCCTGCACGTTGTTTGCGGCCTGGTTGTATCCCCGTACCGCCTCCCGCAAGGCAGCCGTTCCGTCCACGGGTACATATTTGCCGAACCATTCCTGCCATTCCCTGCCCGAAACGTGGAATCCGTATTCCGCCACCGAACGATAGGGCAGCAGATATTCCTTGAACTCCTCGAAGGTCAGGTTCCGGGCAAACACCGACCGCCGCCACATCCGGAACGCGTTGTCGATATGATCCACCAGAAAGCGGTACGACAAGCATTGGATGTCGTCAAACCATCCGTCGTCTATCGCCGCTTCCTGCATCACCGAATCCTTCAACAAAGCCAGCCGTTTCGTCCGCATTCTTTTCAGGCTGTCCTGCCAGTCCTTCTCCTCCATCCCCGCAAGCCGCACGGAGGCATACAGGCTGTCCGCCTCCCTCCTCCACCGCTTCATCTCTTCCGGCACGTGCACCAGCCGCCCCTTTCCCCGATGATAGGGCATGTTGTCTATCAGAAAGCGGGCCGCTTCCAGCTTCTGGCGGTCGCGGTCCACCCAACGGTAGTGCAACAGCACCGCCCACAGGTTCCGGCGGTTGCCCTCCGCTTCGGGCGGAAGAGGCGGCAGGCTGACATACACCGCCGCTCCGCACGCCAGCAGGATAACCGAGAAGATAAGAATCCACTTCTTCATTATTCCAAAAACGAATTATAGACCTTTTTTATATCTGTCAATCAGTAAATGGATATATACAAATCCAATAGCCACCAAAACCAATGTAAATGATATAATTACATGTATGGCTTTCTCTTTTCGATTTTTTCCCTTTATAATATTCTTTATGTTATATAGGGCTAATAATATCAAGAAGATACAAATTCCATATTCATGGAAAAACGACTCTACATACATCATCGTCCATTACATTCTTTTACGCACAGATTATACTGAGCAGTAGCAATATCAATATCTATCGATGATTGTGACACTCCAACAATTAGTGCTATCAAAGCAGGAATTGTCAAACTTCCCAAACTTTGACATGCAGTATATATGGCACCTATACCATAGCAAAAAATATCTACTGCTATACTCATTAATTCCCAATAATAAGAATCCTCACAGGCATTAATACAATCAGAGACATCAATTTCTGACCGCGTTCGTACCATTTTATTTCCGGCCATTTTCAATCCTTTTTTCACTCTTGGAAATTCCAAAGCCAAACTACCCATAAAAAGATTTTGTTCATGAGCATCAAATGACAAAACTTTTCCATCATCAATCAACCCTCTTTCCAATCTTTTCATTTGATCAAATAATGTATTCAACTCTTTCTGTTCACCAACAGAATAAATTGAATTAAAAATCCGAATCAATTCTTTATTAGCGTCAGCCGAATCAGTAGGAGTAGAAGTTAATACTCTCTGATAATTGGTTACAAGAGAAAGTATGTCAGCCTCATTTTTCTTTAAATTAATTTCATCAATTCTAGAAATCAATGCTCCAAAAGTTTTTCTGTATTCTTCTGTAAACAAATTACTTTCTTTAAAATCATTAATTTCAGAAAAACGATTAGAAAAAGTATACTCTTTTTCAATCTCTAATTCATCATTATTGCAACTATAAAGTAAACATGTAAACAAGGTAAATAATAATACTACAAAATTCAATCTCATAACAAACACATTTTAATTAAACAATTCATATCAAGCACAATGTCAATAATCAACATTTGGTTTAAATCAATAAATCCTATTGATTCAAAATAGAATTCATAAATTATTTTCTGGTGGTTCCATTACACTCAACTTTAAGTTCGACAATCAATAATCACTCACATTGCTTGACTATATAATTATTCATCTCCTTCTTAATCCAATCCACTTGGAACGAAGGGACTTTCACCGGTTTTTCCACAAGTTGCCGGGCCAGCCGCACAGCCTCATCCGCCCGCCCGGTTCTGTCCAGCAAGAGCACCAGGCGGTGCAGAGGGACAAAACGGTTGGGACACATGAGGGAGGCTCGCCGGTAGTGCGCCTCCGCCCGGACATCCTCGCCCCGCTGCTCGTACAGCTCGGCCAACAGCAGTTCCAGGTCATAGTCCGCCCAACGGCGGCGGCATGCACCGGCCACCCGGAGCGCTTCGTCCTGCTGCCCGTGGCGGTGCAGTTCCGCCGCATAGTTGTACAGGAAGTAGCGGTCTGCCCAAAGTACGGAATACGCACGCCGGTACTTTTCCATCGCCCGGTCTGCCTGCCCCAATGACGAGGCGTCGACCGCCTCCGCCCACACCAGTTCGGCCTTCATGCGGCGGTAGGTCCAGCTTCCCACCCAGCCACAGGTGGCCAGCAAACACACCGCCCCAGCCTGGAGGAGGAGGGGACGGACCGTCCCGACATCTTCCAGCAACCGGACGGAGGCATAGGCCAGCATCAGCCAGACAAACGGATACATCAGCGGATAGGAGAAGGCGGCAAAGACAACCACCGCCAGCCAGACCAGCAAACCGGACTCCTTCTCCACTGTGGGCCACCGCACATAAGCGCGCCCCAGGCAGACAAGCCAGGCAACGACGGCCAGCCAGCCCACCACTCCGAACGCGACACCGATATTCAAGTATTCACTGAAAGGATATTGCACCGTATCCGCCAAAGGCGCATAGCGGCTGCCGGGATGCCGCTCAAAGTAGGCGGCCTGATAGTCCATGTAATGCGCCTCGAAACCGCCGAGGCCCCAGCCCTGCAACAGGCGGTCCTTCATCATCTCCAGCGAGCAACGCCAGATGAGCAGCCGCCCGTCCGCCGAATCTTTCTTCACCCCATAGAGCAACCCGGCCAGCAAGAGGAGGAGTACCGCCAGGGTCGTCCCCTTGACCCGCGGAGAAAAGCGCAACCGCTTCCACGCCCATACCGCCGACACGGCCAGCAGGCTAAGGATACCCGCCCGGGAAGCCGAAAGCGCCACAGCCACAAGCACCACCGTGGCCGCCGCCACTCCCGCATAGCGCCGCCAACCCGTCCCGCCCATCAGGCGAAGGCAGAATGGGAACCCCACACAGAGGCAGGCCGCAAAGCCGGCGGCATTGTCCAGCGTGCCTGTTAGGGAGGCTACCCCGCCGCCTCCCGGCGCAAACGCCCGGAAGAGGCCGTAGCACGCCTCCACTCCGACCAACGCCACCAGCCCGCCTTCCACCCACGAGCGGAATCGGACGGGACACCGGTCGAAAGGATACACCCAGTGGACAGCCGTCACCAGTCCCCAAACGACCATACCCGCCACCAGTATCCCCCATTTGGGAACCAGCCAAGGGTCTACGAACCGGGAGGAATTGAAGAACAGCGTTCCCGCCGCCGTGAGGAAAAAGAGGAGCCAGCGCATCATAAGCCTAAAATCAACATTTATTCCAATGTCTTCATCTTTTCCACAGCCCTGTCAGGGCTGCCTTTGAAAATCACCGTTTTGTTTCGGTCCAGTATCAGAACAGTAGGAAATCCCCTGATGTCGGCATGCGACATCAGAGAAGAATTCCGGTGGACGGCATAGACAGGGAAAGTATACCCTTCCTTCCGTATGATATCTTTCCCCGTTTCCAATACTTCGTTACTCCGGTAGCGCACAAAGACACTTGCCACCAACACATCATTCCGGCTCCGGTAATCGTCATGCAGCTGTTGCAGCATGGGGAATTTCTTAAAACATACCCCGCAAGAAGAACTCCAAAACTCCAACACCACGTATCGGTATTCCAAATCCTTTATAAATATACTGTCCTGAGCCGTAGAATAAATGGCATCATCCGAAATGCCCGCCTTAACCGGATACCTGCCAAAAGACAAATATTCCGCCCAACGGTCTTGCCCTGCCGACGCAGCATATATCCAGACAAAAGCGCTCATACCCAAAACCGGCCATACTTTCAACCCAAACTTTACATAAAGATAAGCAGTCAAGGCTCCCAGGCTCCCCATAACCGGACACCAGATGGTAATCAATGTTTCTTCAAAGTCTACAATCCGGATACACAAGTTCATCAGATTCAATCCGAGAAGAATGGTGAGAAACAGATGCAACGGCTTGATTGTCTTCACACGAGCCAATGCCCAAGCTGTCAGAACAAAATAAAGGGCAGGTACGATCCATAACCACAATGAAATGGAGAACATACGAAAGACAGCCACCGCCATATCCAACAAAACGGCGGCAACAAAAAAACAGATTAACTTATATTTTCCTCGTAACATTGTTGCCTTATAATAAATAGTAATTACAAAACGCCTTCGTCTTCCAACTCCTGCTTCAACCGATCATAACATTTCAGCAACTCCTCATCAGACAAAGGATACACCTTCAGTTCCGAGGGAGAAAGCAGACATTCATCCATCTCTATACCACTAATGCTTATCCGGTCTCCTTGACAAATCTCCTTGTTCATCCAAATATGATGAGTCCGACTATCAGCTTCCATACCGCCTATCGACAAAGTCAAAGGCCCTTCCTTGTTCGTCAAAATGACAGACACCAGTCCATCCGCTATCCCCGCATAGGTTATCGTATCGTTCAACATGATTTTCAATCCTTTCATAACAACCCTTTCTCCTTCAATCTTTTTCCAATTCGTGAAACATCTCCAACTTCGTACGTCTGACGGGGAGTTTATGCTCCATCACCTCCAAGGGAACCGACTCCTTCGTCACTTCACAAACATTTATTTCCAACTTTCCGTCCAAAGGAAAGTCTTTTCCTCTCAACCAAACCCGCTTCTTGCCTTGGGTCCTATCACAAGTATATGCAGTAAGCCCCTGTTTTTCTTTTGACCAAAAGACATGAAGGAAGAAATACTCATTTTCCGTAGGAATATACAAGCTATGCGTATCTTTGCTTATTCTGACACCTTCCATAATTGATAATATTAAGCATTATCGCAAATATAAAGAATATCAACGACATAGCACCTAACTAAAACCTAATTTTCACCTAATCAAAAATCACTTTTTTGATTAGGTTTTGGTTAGATTCCCGATTAAGCCAAGTTTGTTCTCTTCATCACAAGCCCGCTTCTGATCCGCAACAAGGTATGTTTTCGTGCACAAGATGGTATCTTGTGCACGAAAACAAGGGATGTTATTTCACTAACTATGGATATTATCGGGCTAATGTAGGTAGTTGGCGTCGTCATGTAGGTAGTTGTTCAGGCTGGGCAAAGCAACCGTTTGTCCGGCTTAAACCGATGCTTTGTCCAGCTTAAAGCATTGCTTTTCCCAGCTTGAACGGGTGGCTTGGGCTGGGGAAACGGGGACGCATCAGAACTCACCACAGATTACTCGGATTCACACAGATTGTTTCTGAAACTCTGATTGTCAGATTCGGATAATCTGTGGTAAAAGTCTGTTTGATGTACTCCTTCTCCTTCACGGTTTCACAGCCTCTAAATGGCTGTCAATGAAATGTTTTTGGTGAAAGATGGGGTGAAGGCGTGAAACTCCACACGGAGATACACCGTAAGCGTCTCTACGCCGACACCCGACCAGCCCATATCTTGCTTTCAACGCAACCGGCTTACATTCAATCCGTTCCCGTGAAACTTCACCATCCTTCATGTTGATTCATACGATTCCGAGTTAAAGAAGCTAAACGGAAAGAGAACTCCCCCACTTAACTGCCGATAAGCAAGATTCACAAGCATCTTTCACCTGATTCATCACAAGAGACAAGCAGAAACTATTAATAAAGTATATATGTTAAAAAACGATATATTCCTACCCGTTATCATATTCTATAAGCACATTTCTGCTACATTCGCATTATTCAACAAGGCATCTAATGAAAAAATCCATGAATGCATGAAAAAAAGCGCAATCTTTACTACAATCGCCATATTGATCATCCTGGCAGCCCAGTTTTTTTGGACTTGGGAAATGTATAAGGTACATTTGGAGAAGTGGCAAATCACGCTGCAACAAAGCTTTGAAGAAGCCATTATGGATGAAGCCGGCATCCGCAACGCTTCTTTCGCCTACCCCGAACGTCCCCGTTTCTACGTAAAAAGCAAAGCCGACATGACTCCGGAAGAAGCAGCGTCACACAAAGGAGATACACTGGACTACAAACGACTGAAAGCAAAGAACGTAGCCGGAAGCATGGCGGAACTGATAGGACAACTGCAACAGGACGCTTTACTGAAACGGGGTATGCTTCCAGTCCTGCCCGCAATAGACAGTCTGCTACAGGAAAGACATCCGGAACATGCAGGACTGAACAGATGTATTCTCCTGCAAGACGGCTCAGGGAATACCGTCAACCGCTTCGGCGACACCACCCTGCTCGCCTCCTCCCACAGCCTGTCCACCCCTCCGATTCCCATCGGGACACAAGACCGGTTCTATCTCCGCCTCTTCTCGGAAAAGCCCTCGGCAGACATCTTCCGGCAAATGACTTATGCCGTACTGCTGTCCGCCGCGCTGGCCGTGCTGGTGATGGGCTGCCTGGTGTGGCAATTCCTCGTCATCCTGCGCAAGGACCTGCTGCTGAAACAACGGGAGGCGGCGGTGAACGGCACCGTGCACGACCTGAAAACACCGCTGGCAGGCGTGGTCACCCTCGTGGGATGGCTGAAGAAGGAAGAGAAGGACAGCCAGAAGCAGGCTTTCCTGCAACAGGCGGAAGAACGGCTGAAGCGGCTGAGAAACGACATCGAACGCATCCTGACCGCCGCAAGGGGCGGACGGAGGAAGCTCGTGCTGCACAAGGAGCCGACGGACCTGCCCACGCTGCTGGCACAGGCTGCGGCGGACACCCGGGCCTGCCTGCCCGCCAAGCGGCACACGCTGGAGACGGACAACCGGCTGGCGGACGGACAGGTAGAGGCAGACCCGGCCTGCTTGCGCAACGTCTTCGCCCAGCTGCTGGAAAACGCCCTGAAGTATTCGGACGAAGGCGTACGCATCACGGTGAAACTCGAAGAGGACGCTGAAGGATGGGTGACGGTCAGCGTGACGGACAACGGATGGGGCATCCCCCGCAAATGCCTGAAGAAGCTTTTCGGAGAATATTATCAGGTGCCCCGCGAGGAAGGCCGCGCGCAGAAGGGCTACGGCATCGGCCTGACCTATGCCCGCTACGTGGTCCGTGCCCACGGCGGAGACATCCGGGTGGAAAGCCGGGAAGGAACGGGCAGCACCTTCAGCATACGCCTGCCCCGCAAACAGACAAAAAGGTGATAACAACGAAATAGTCAGGTCTAAAAGAATCTGACTAAAGAGTAATAATACCGTTTTCCCGGTTTACCAATCTTAAGATGTACGGCAATGAACAGGGGATACAAAATCGCAAAAATCACATACAGGACCACCGGCACATACATCCATCCGGCATCGAAATGTTGCCTTTCGTTATAGGATGAGATTTGGAGATACCAAAACACAACCATATAAATGAAGACAAAGAGATACAGCTGAATCTGGAAATTGACAATATCCTTCAGGTGTTTCCGCAGTTCAGCAACCTGTTCATCGGCACCGTTCGTTTTGGCCAACGAGTAATACAAGAAAGGAGCTATAACAGTTCCCAACGGGAAAAAAGCACCTATCAACACACTTACATACAATTTGACAAGACTAGTATTCATAATTATTACAATTTTCAAAGTGAATATAAACATTATATCGAATTAAGGTTGTAGAGTACTGATAACCAATAGTTCTGGTTCCTTATTCCATATAAACTCTATTCTATTACAATACTTTTCAGCTTTACTATTCCGTTTTTTATTATGAAAAAAAGAAGTGATAAAGGAGTCATTCTCGACTAGTTTCTATTAAGCACAATAAATTGCACAAGCAGCCATTATTGACAAAGTTGCACACGACTTTCCTATTGCATCTAACAAATCACAGATAAATTTGCACCCCGTATCACTATCACAACTTTCTTTAGCAACTGCATAACATTGTGCAACACAATCTGCATATCCCGTCGTATCTGGATCCGGAAATTCCACCCGCGTTTTCGGCTTTGTGCCACCTACCGGAGAAGCCACATCTTGTATCACCACTTCAAATTTGCTTCCTCCTATCTTCGTATATTTCAACGTGGATATATACTGTCCATCCGCGGCAGAGATTTTCACCAAGCCTCCGGTTTCTTCGGACATGCCGCTCCAATCCTCGTAAAGGCTATGGTAAACCTTTCCTCCATTCTTTGAAAACACATTCAGTTTTCCCTTCAGATGTCCGTTCACCATCACAGGAATTACATATTGCTTCATATCACGCGGAAAAGTTGCCACATACACCTTATCCAAAAGCATATTCTCCGTTATAAAGGAATTATCCCGTTGGAAGTCCAGATATTCCTTTGTGGAGAAAAAGGCATTCAATTCCGGATCTACATTTACCACCGGAATTTCATCTTCTTGCGAACAAGAAGTAGAAACTATGACCATACTGACAGTCAGTACCAGCACTGACACCGTTAAAAAAACAATTTTTTTCATACGCTTTTTTTTAATTAGTTTACTATATTTCCTTTACCACTTCTTCTATATACAAATTGGACACTATGGACATACCAGACATCGGAAAATACAAATAGTCTACCGACAAATCACCCCCTATACGAAACACATAAGGACGACCTTCATTGTCTATCCGTTCGTCCACCTTTTCGGTCACACAAATCAATCCGTTCAAGTTCAGATAGGTCTTATAAAAATCCAAGTTCTTCCTTACTTCCTCATCAATGACATAAACCACCTGCTCAGCATTCTGTAAATGTCTGTTCAATAGTTCACTGAATTCTTTCACGCACAATAGGCAATGAGTTCTCCGAAACCGAACAATCAATTTGTAACCCGATGAAACCAACTCTGAGAGTGACAATATTTTCCCCTTCTCATTTTTCAACCGGATATTATCAATCCGGTTAAAATCGCCGTATGCATATGACAGCGATGTATGTTCAAGTAACCTCAGATTCTCTGAGTTCAATGATTGTATGGAATCACCAAACTCCAATTTCTGTTTTACACACTCACTCACCTGTACGTTCTTATAAAAAAGAACACCACACAAGACCAAATTGCAAGCAATGAGCAATGCGTACCAAATTCCACTTTTCATACCATTATTCTGTTTTCTGATTACTTCCACAAAGATACAGGCTATCAACCATATAATACCTAACTAAAAGCTAATCTTTATCTAATCAAAATTTACTTTTTTGATTAGGTAAAGATTAAGCTTAGATTAGTATCTCTTCTATCCAAAGAACGATTTATACACTTTCTTAAACGGAATATTATAAAGAGAAATCAGAAACGACAAAGGAATAGCCTGGTAAAACAGGTATCCTGACAATAAGCTGTAATTAGGGCTTCAAACAAAATGCATAAACGACATTCAATAAGAATACTAAAAAAGTAAGGATACAGGGTACATAACCTTTCATTTCCTTCCTTTTTTCTTCAAACGCTTTGCTTGCAGTATAGAGGAACAGAAAGAACCACATCATAATGTAAACCCCTGAGATATACCATTCATTAATTACAAAATTGGATTGCTTGTTAATTACCATAAGCAACACGGAAAGTATAGCCAATCCAATAAACACATTATATAGTACTCTTATTTTCATTTCTTTTTAATTTAGACTCCTATCACATGCAGAGCCAATAACAACAAACAGCAATTATTAAAACCGTCCTATATAGGTAAAGGAGCTACAATCCCCTCTTGAGCCATTGCCTTAAACCCATCCTACTAAATTCTCAATGTCACATATTACAACTATTTTTAATATTAGTATTGTTGCAAATTTAGGGCCTTCATTCCACTTAACACCTAACTAAAACCTAATCTTTACCTAATCAAAATTTACTTTTTTGATTAGGTTTTGGTTACACTTCAACTGTTTTAGAAAAAAACGGAATCATCCGTTGCTTTTCACATTCCTTATTACTACTTTTGGAAGCACAAAACCAACTGACTTGCCCAATATCATGAAATACGCTTTAGGTACAACCCTCGCTATCTTTGCCATTATCGCATTACAACTGTTCTGGCTTCAGAAGATGTATCGCTCCCACGTATCGGAATTTGAAGATCAAATGGAGACATGCTTCACACAAGCCATTGAAAAAGAAGTGTTAATAAGAAAAAACGATTTGCATGAGAAACGGTTGTCCGATAGCCAGCCCATCCGTCCGGATGAAATCAAAAATTTAGTGGGAGACAGTACGGATATCGCCACCATCAAAAAAAAGAAAAGAATAAATAGTATATCCGAAGTAATAACCCAACTTTTCCAGATGCTGCTCCTGAAGCAAGGGAGTTATCCGCAAGCGGACAAACTGGACAGCCTCTATCAGAAAGGCATGAAGGAGAAAGTCCGTCATTGCATCTGCCTTTACGACAAACAGCAAATCCTTGACCACGCCGGCGACACCACCCTGCTCGCCTCCTCCCACAGCCTGTCCACCCCTCCGATTCCCATCGGGACACAAGACCGGTTCTATCTCCGCCTCTTCTCGGAAAAGCCCTCGGCAGACATCTTCCGGCAAATGACTTATGCCGTACTGCTGTCCGCCGCGCTGGCCGTGCTGGTGATGGGCTGCCTGGTGTGGCAATTCCTCGTCATCCTGCGCAAGGACCTGCTGCTGAAACAACGGGAGGCGGCGGTGAACGGCACCGTGCACGACCTGAAAACACCGCTGGCAGGCGTGGTCACCCTCGTGGGATGGCTGAAGAAGGAAGAGAAGGACAGCCAGAAGCAGGCTTTCCTGCAACAGGCGGAAGAACGGCTGAAGCGGCTGAGAAACGACATCGAACGCATCCTGACCGCCGCAAGGGGCGGACGGAGGAAGCTCGTGCTGCACAAGGAGCCGACGGACCTGCCCACGCTGCTGGCACAGGCTGCGGCGGACACCCGGGCCTGCCTGCCCGCCAAGCGGCACACGCTGGAGACGGACAACCGGCTGGCGGACGGACAGGTAGAGGCAGACCCGGCCTGCTTGCGCAACGTCTTCGCCCAGCTGCTGGAAAACGCCCTGAAGTATTCGGACGAAGGCGTACGCATCACGGTGAAACTCGAAGAGGACGCTGAAGGATGGGTGACGGTCAGCGTGACGGACAACGGATGGGGCATCCCCCGCAAATGCCTGAAGAAGCTTTTCGGAGAATATTATCAGGTGCCCCGCGAGGAAGGCCGCGCGCAGAAGGGCTACGGCATCGGCCTGACCTATGCCCGCTACGTGGTCCGTGCCCACGGCGGAGATATCCGGGTGGAAAGCCGGGAAGGAACGGGCAGTACCTTCAGCATACGCCTGCCCCGCAGACAGACAAACAGACCCTGACAATAAAAGAAATGGAAAAGACAGAAAAAATAAAAGTATTGTTCGTGGACGACGACCTCCTGCTGGGGCAGGTGGTGGGCACCGCGCTCCAGGCGGAAGGTTATGATGTGTTCTACCAGAACTCGCTGGAGGGACTGACGGCCAGAGCGACCGCCTGCATGCCCGACATCATCTTTCTGGACGTACAGATAGGGACGGAAAGCAGCATCGAAACGGCGCCCCGGCTGCGTGCACTGTTACCCGACGTGCCCCTGATTTTTGTATCCTCGTACACGGATGGAACCACCATCCGGCAAGGACTGGAGACCGGCGCCACCAGTTATCTGAAGAAACCGTTCGACATGGAGGAGCTGACCGGATACATCCGGCGGTATGCCGTCCGTACCAGCCATACATCCATCCCCATAGGCAGACTGAGGCTGGACTGCCGCACACGGGAACTGACTGACAGCCGGAGCGGGAAACCCGTCAAATGCCTGAGCCACATGGAATACAGGCTGCTCAAACTGCTGGCTGCCTATCGGGAACAGGCAGTAGAGAAAAAACTCATCGAAGCAACCTTGTGGGAAAAAACGGAAACGCCCAATGAACAGAGCCTGATGAACTGCATAAGCCACCTGCGGAAATACCTGGCAGCAGACAGCGGAATGGAGATTGCCCTCCTGCCCAAGCAAGGCTACATGCTCCGCCCGGAACAGGAGGAATGACGAAACTTCGGTTTCCGCTTTGTCTTTCCCCGCGTTTGCCGTACCTTTGCCCCGAAGAGAGGCAGACAGGGTAAACAGCCTCTTGCCGGATTACACTTAAAACAGAAAAGATATGATAAAGATAGGAGACAAAGTTCGCTTTCTGAGCGAAGTGGGTGGCGGAAAGGTCACCGGATTTCAGGGAAAGGACATCGTGCTGGTGGAAGACGCCGACGGGTTCGACATCCCGATGCACATCAGTGAAGTGGTGGTGATAGAGACGGACGACTACAACGTACCGACTCCCGCCTCGAAAGCCGCCAAAGCCCAAAAGAAGAAAGCAGAAGAACAACCGGCCCGCCCGACCGCACCGCAACCGGCCGAACAGCCGCTGCACCGTGTGGAGAAGCCTCAGGTGTCGGTCTACCGCCAACCGGAGATGAAGGGCGGCGACACGCTCAACGTCCACCTGGCCTTTGTACCCACCGACATCAAGGCGGTGAGTACCACGTCCTTCGAAAGCTACCTGGTGAACGACAGCAACTATTACCTCTACTACACCTACCTGGGCGCCGAGGGCAAGGCATGGACCGTACGTTCGCACGGCCTGATAGAGCCCAACACGAAGCTGCTGCTCGAAGAGTTCGAGAAGGCTTCGCTCAACGACCTGGAGCGCGTGGCCGTGCAGCTGGTGGCCTTCAAGGACCACCGTTCCTTCCAGCTGAAGCCAGCCGTCAGCGTGGAGCTGCGCATCGATGTGGTGAAATTCTACAAGCTGCATACCTTCCAACAGACCGACTTCTTCGAGACACCGGCCCTGCTCTACGACGTGGTCAAGAACGACCAGCCCGCCAAGCAGGTATATGTGTCGGCCGAAGAGCTCCAGGAAGCCCTGATGCAGAAGCGCAAGACCGACGACGCGCCCCGCAAGCCGCAGACCATCGCCAAGCGCGGCGGCAAGAACGGTATCATCGAGGTGGACCTGCACATCGGCGAACTGCTGGACGACACCCGCGGCATGAGCAACGGCGAGATGCTGAACTACCAGCTGGACAAGTTCCGCGAGGTGATGGAGCAGTACAAGAACAAGCGTGAGCAGCGCATCGTCTTCATCCACGGCAAGGGCGACGGCGTGTTGCGCCGTGCGCTGCTGGACGAGCTGAAGCGCAAGTACCCGGCCTGCAAGGCGCAGGACGCCTCCTTCCAGGAATACGGGTTCGGCGCCACGATGGTCACCATCAGGCAGTAAACAGCAGGTGGGTGTCCGTGCTCCGGCTTTCGTCGAGCGCGAAGCCCTCCCATTCGAAACCACGCAACTCTTCGGGGCGGGTGAGGCGGTTCTTCAGGAAGAAGCGCGTCATCTCGCCCCGACACATTTTGGCATAGATGACCACCGTCGTCAGCCGGTCGCCCTTCCACACCTGGAACTCGGGCGTCACGACCTGCACCTCGCGCTCCACGCGCCGCCAGTCGAAGAGATTCTTCATCTCGCCGCTGGCCAAGTTGAGCAACACGCCGCCCTGCTGCCTGACGGCTTCGATGAACACGTCCGTCAGTAGCGGTTTCCAGTAGTCGAACATCGACAGCCCACCCCGTTCGGGCAGGCAGACGTCGCCCTCCAGTCGGTAGGGCCGGATGCCGTCCAGCGGACGCAGCAAGCCGTAGAGGAAGGAAGTTATGAGCAGGTGGTCCTGCGCAAAGGCGAAGTCATCGGCCGTGAAGTCACGCGGCGCGATGCGCTTGAACACCGCCCCCGTATAGGCTCCGATGGCGGGCATCGGACGGTTTTCTTCCGAACAGAAGTCGTGGTAGCGCAGGCGGTTTTCGGCGGCTATCTTCGCGTTGACCCGCAGCAGAGTTTCCAGCTCGCCGGCGGAGTATTGCGACAGGCTGAGGGCGTTCTGCAACGCCTCGGCTTCAAAGCGGGGTGTGGTCAGCTGCGGCACGCGCAGGGTGCAGCGGGCAGCCATGGTCTTGGCACAGGAGATGAAGGCAAGCATAAGACAAACGTTTATATTTTCCGGCAAAAATAATAAAAACACTGAAATTCCCACCCGATTCCCCCACTCCGTCTGACGAAGTGCTGCATGAGGTCCTGACGAAGTGCTGCGTGAGGGTGTCATGCAGTGCTTCCTGAGGGGCTGACGAAGCACGGCGTCAGAGGGTCAGCAAGCACGTCGTCAAGGCACACAACACCCCTTTTTTGAAAAACGAGAAAACATATAGAGAAGCAGGGACAAATCATCCTGCTGCACAAGCTGCTGATTTTCAATGCCGCCACAGATGCCACAGATGATTGTGTAAACATTACGCGTGAAAATAAATAAATGACTTGTCTTTAAAGGCAGCCTATTTATTTAATTGGCTCAATAATTTTAATGTAACCCTCTGTGGCATCTGTGGCGGCATTGAAAATCAGCAGGTTGTGCAGCAAGATAGCAACCATAAGGGAGTGAAAGGCATATTTATCTCCTCGCATGCCTTTTAGCCGCTTCCAACCGTTCCCGTCCTTCTATTTCCACCCGTTAAGAAAGATTTTATGTTCTTTTCATCCTTCTTTCAAGAGTTTTTGCTACCTTTACGACTTGTTGGAGAAATAGGCACTTTTCGCCCGCCCCGACACCCGAGACTGGAAAAAGAAAAAATAATATATAAAATGACTCACAAATGGAATTATCAACCCATAACACCCGAACAGGCAGAAGCAAGCCGGCAACTGGCGCAGGAGCTGGGCATTAGCCCCATACTTGGCCAACTGCTCATCGAACGCGGCATCACAACAGCTGCCGCTGCACGGAAATTCTTCCGCCCGCAACTGCCCGACCTGCACGACCCGTTCCTGATGAAGGACATGGACGTGGCCGTGGCACGCCTGAACAAGGCTATGGGAAAGAAAGAACGGATTCTGATTTACGGAGACTATGACGTAGACGGTACCACCGCTGTGGCACTGGTCTACAAGTTTATCCAACAGTTCTATTCGAACATCGACTATTACATCCCCGACCGCTACAACGAAGGCTACGGGGTATCCTACAAAGGAGTGGACTACGCCGTGGAGACAGGCGTGAAACTCATCATCGTATTGGACTGCGGCATCAAAGCCGTAGAGGAGATTACGTATGCCCGGGAGAAAGGCATCGACTTCATTATCTGTGACCACCACGTGCCCGACGAGGTGTTGCCACCTGCCGTGGCCATTCTGAACGCCAAGCGCGAAGACAACACCTATCCCTACGAACACTTGTCGGGCTGCGGCGTGGGCTTCAAGTTCATGCAGGCCTTCACGCTGAGCAACGGCATCGAGTTCCACCACCTCATCCCCCTGCTCGACCTGGTGGCCGTGAGCATCGCCTCGGATATCGTGCCCATCATGGGCGAGAACCGCATCCTGGCCTACCACGGCCTGAAGCAGCTCAACAGCAACCCCAGCATCGGGCTGAAGGCCATCATCGACGTCTGCGGACTGGCGGACAAGGAACTGACCATCGGCGACATCGTCTTCAAGATAGGGCCGCGCATCAACGCTTCGGGACGCATCCAGAACGGCAAGGAAGCCGTGGACCTGCTGACGGAGAAGGACTTCTCCACCGCCCGCGAGAAGGCCGGCCAGATCAACCAGTACAACGAGACGCGCAAGGACCTGGACAAGAGCATGACCGAAGAGGCCAACCACATTGTGGAAGGGCTGGAGGGACTGGCCGACCGCCGCTCCATCGTGCTCTACAACGAAGCCTGGCACAAGGGCGTCATCGGCATCGTGGCCTCGCGCCTGACGGAAATCTACTACCGCCCCGCCGTGGTGCTGACCCGCACCAACGACATGGCCACCGGCTCGGCCCGCTCCGTGTCGGGGTTCGACGTCTATAAGGCCATCGAATACTGCCGCGACCTGCTCGAAAACTTCGGCGGCCACACCTATGCCGCAGGCCTGTCGATGAAGGTGGAGAACGTGCCCGCCTTTACCGAACGGTTCGAGGAATTCGTGTCGCAACACATCCTGCCGGAGCAGACCAGCGCCGTGATCGACATCGACGCCGAAATAGACTTCAGAGACATCACGCCCAAGTTCTTCAGCGACCTGAAGAAGTTCAACCCCTTCGGTCCGGAGAACGCAAAGCCGGTGTTCTGCACCCACAACGTCTACGACTACGGCACGAGCAAGGTGGTGGGCCGCGACCAGGAGCACATCAAGCTGGAACTGGTGGACAACAAGTCGAACAACGTGATGAACGGTATCGCCTTCGGACAGAGTTCGCACGTGCGCTACATCAAGACGAAGCGCTCGTTCGACATCTGCTACACCATTGAGGAAAATACCCACAAGCGGGGCGAGGTGCAGCTCCAGATAGAGGACATCAAGCCGAACTGACTTCAGCAGGCACGGATGGCATGGATTTTCGCAGTCATGGACTATCAGGCAATCTTAAAGCAATACTGGGGCTACGACTCCTTCCGCGGCATACAGGAGGACATCATCCGCAGCATCGGCGAGGGACGCGACACGCTGGGCCTGATGCCGACGGGCGGCGGAAAGTCCGTCACCTTCCAGGTGCCTGCTCTGGCACAGGAAGGCATGTGCCTGGTCATCACCCCACTCATCGCCCTGATGAAAGACCAGGTGCAGAACCTGAAACGAAGAGGTATCAAGGCCCTGGCCGTCTATTCGGGCATGAGCCGCCAGGATATTATTACAACGTTGGAGAACGCTATCTTCGGCAATTACAAGTTCCTCTACATCTCACCCGAACGGCTGGACACGGAAATCTTCCGCATCAAGCTGGGCAAAATGAAAATCAGCATGATTACGGTGGACGAGAGCCACTGCATTTCGCAATGGGGATACGACTTCCGCCCGGCCTACCTGAAGATAGCCGAAGTGCGCCACTTGTTGCCGGACGTACCTGTACTGGCCCTGACCGCCACCGCCACACCGGAAGTGGTAAAGGATATCCAACAGCGACTGGAGTTCCGCGAGGAAAACGTATTCCGCATGAGCTTCGAACGGACCAACCTTGCCTACGTGGTGCGACAAACGGAAAACAAAGCCGGCGAACTACTGCATATTCTGCAACGCATGGAGGGTAGCACCATCCTCTACGTACGCAACCGCCGCCGCACCAAGGAGGTGACCGAATGGCTGCAACAACAGGGCATCACCGCCGACTTCTACCACGCCGGACTGGACGACGCCGTGAAGGACATCCGCCAACAGCGGTGGCAAAAGGGCGAAAGCCGTGTCATGGTAGCCACCAATGCCTTCGGCATGGGCATCGACAAGCCCGACGTACGGCTGGTCATTCACCTGGATCTGCCCGACTCCATCGAAGCCTACTTCCAGGAAGCGGGCCGTGCGGGACGCGACGGACAGAAAGCTTATGCCATCATCCTTTACGCCCAATCGGACAGCACGACGCTGCGCAAGCGCATCCCCGACAACTTTCCGGAAAAAGACTACATTCGCGACGTCTACGAACACCTGCAATATTATTATGAGATGGCCATGGGCGACGGACTGGGCTGTGTAAGGGAGTTCGACATCGAGGACTTCTGCCGCAAGTTCAAATACTTTCCTGTCCCCGTAGACAGTGCCCTGAAAATCCTGACACAAGCCGGCTACCTGGAATATACCGACGAACAGGACAACGCTTCGCGCCTGCTTTTCAGCGTTGGGCGTGAGGAACTGTACAGGTTACGCGAACTGGGAGAGGACATGGACCGCCTCATCCAGGCGGCTCTACGCTCTTACACCGGCCTGTTTACAGACTATGCCTTCATCAGTGAAGAGACACTGGCCATACGTACCGGTTTTACACAGCGGCAGGTCTACGAAATGCTGAAGGAACTCTCCCGACGACGTATTGTCAGCTACATTCCCCGCAAAAAGACACCTTACATCATCTATACACGCGAACGTGTGGAAAACAACCGGCTGAACATCCCGCCTGCCGTCTACGAAGAACGGAAAGCACGCTACGAGCAACGTATCAAAGCGATGCTCGAATACGTCACCAACGATACGGCCTGCCGCAGCCGCATGCTACTGCACTATTTCGGCGAACAGAACGAACACGACTGCGGCCAATGTGACACCTGCCTCAGACTCAGGCACAAAATCACAACAGACAAACAAGCTGACAGTCTGTCTGGTAGAGTCTTACACTGCCTGAGCGGCCATTCCCTTACACCGGCCGCCTTAGCCGACCAGCTTCTTGTAGAGAAAGACCTGCTGGCGGAGACTTTACGTCAAATGATGGACGACAAACAAATATTTACCCATAACGGAATGCTGCAAATCAGAAAATAATTCATTACTTTTGTCCCGCAATTAATCAGAAACAGCTATGGGATTTTTCAAGTCATTTTTCTCCGGAAAGCCTTCTGATCCGGAAGAGGAACAACAGAAGAACAAACAAAAGAACTTCGATATATTCAAATACGATGGTATGCGTGCCCAGCGCATGGGACGCATCGATTACGCCATCAAATGCTTTCAGGAAGCGCTGGCCCTACAGGAAGATTTCGAGACCATGGGGTATCTGGTACAGGTCTATATACAGACCAACCAGCTGGCCGAGGCACGCCGTCTGCTGGAACGCATGGCGCAAATCGAACCGGCTCACACCAATACCTTCCTGAACCTGGCCAATGTATGTTTTGTACAAGAAGACTATCCGGCCATGGCTGAAGCTGCCCAAAAAGCCATTGCCATCGAAGAAGGCAACGCAATGGCACACTATCTGCTGGGGAAAGCTACAGACGGACAGGGGGACGGTATCATGTGCATTGCCCATCTGACAAAAGCGATCCTGCTGAAGGACGACTTCACCGAAGCACGTCTGCTGCGTGCCGAAGCACTGATAAAGATGCAACAATACAAAGAAGCCGCAGAAGATATCGAAGCCATATTGGGCCAGGACCCCGATGAAGAGAACGCTTTATTGCTCCGCGGCCGCATAAAAGAAGCCAACGGACAACTGGAAGAAGCCGAGGCCGACTTCCGCAAAGTGACAGAAAATAATCCGTTCAACGAACAGGCGTATCTGTACCTGGGACAACTGTATATTGGACAGAAAAAAATGACAGAAGCAATCGCCCTCTTTGATGAAGCTATCGAACTGAATCCCAACTTCGCTAAAGCGTATCATGAACGCGGTCGGGCGAAGTTACTGAACGGTGACAAAGAAGGAGCCACAGAAGATATGAAAAAGGAGCTGGAGCTAAACCCAAAGGAAAGCGAAGCATTCAACGGTGAATACAACAACCAGCCCGGAGGAAGACAAACCGATATTTTGGGACTCTAACCCCTTCATACGCTATCAGAGAACAAAACCAAACACTATGAGTAAAGAACGAAACAACGTAGCCATCCTGGGTACCGGCCATATCGCCGCCAAGATGGCTGCCACCCTACAACAGATGAAAGACGTGAACTGCTATGCAGTTGCATCACGCGAACAAATCCGCGCCAAAGCTTTCGCCAAGGAATGGGGATTCAAACAGGCTTACGGCTCGTATGAAGAACTGGCTACTGACCCTCAGGTAGATCTGGTCTACATTGCCACTCCCCACTCTCATCACTACGAACACGCCCGCCTGTGTATCCTGAACGGGAAAGCCGTATTGTGCGAAAAAGCTTTTACCGCCAATGCACGTCAGACTGAAGAACTGTTACAGTTGGCCAAAGAACACAACATATTTATCACCGAAGCAATCTGGACACGTTACATGCCTTTCTCCAACACCATTCGTGAACTGGTATTTAGCGGAGTCATCGGCCGTCCACACATGTTGACCGCCAGCCTGGGCTACTCCATCGCTTATAAAGAACGAATCGCCAAACCCGAATTGTGTGGAGGCGCCCTGCTCGACTTGGGCGTATACCCCATCAACTTCGCCCGCATGATATTCGGTACTGACATCGAAGATATCCAGTCACACTGCGTGAAAAACGCCAACGGTGTAGACCTTCAGGAAAGCATTTCTTTTCGCTATGCCGACGGCAATATGGCCGTGATGCAGGTCACAGCCAACTGCGCTAACGACCGCCAGGGCATCATCTCGGGCGAAAAGGGATATATCGTAGTGGACAATATCAACAATCCGCAACAGGCCGCCATCTACGATACAGACCACCAGTTGGTGAAGATTTACGACTGCCCGCCCCAAATCAGCGGCTACGAATACGAGGTACAGGCTTCTATCGACGCTTTGCGTAGAGGGTTGTTGGAAACTCCAGCCATGCCCCATGCCGAAACACTTGCAATCATGCGTTTGCTCGACCAGCTCCGGCAGGAATGGGGTGTAGTCTACCCTGCAGACAACGAAGCAGCCTTATAAACCCAGAAATAATCATGAAAAAACAGTTATTGGTTTATGCATTCGCCCTGTGTTGTGGACTATGTTCCTGCGAACAAAATCCAACAAACTTGCGCATCATGTCCTACAACGTGCACAACTGCATCGGGCTGGACAACGTACGCGACTACAACCGCATTGCAAACGTAATCAAACAAGCGACACCGGATATAGTAGCCCTTCAAGAACTGGACAGTGTAACCCAACGCAACGATGGTGTCTACGCCCTGAAAGAACTGGAAACTCTCACCGGCATGCACGGCCTTTTTGCCTCAGCCATTCCCTTTCAGGGAGGCAGCTACGGCATCGGACTGCTGTCCAAGGAGCAGCCGCTGAGCTACAAGAAGATTCCCATGCCCGGACGCGAAGAACAACGGACCATGCTCGTAGCCGAATTCAAGAACTATGTGTTTTGCGCTACCCACCAGTCGCTGACGCCCGAAGACCAGTTGACAGCCGTACAGAACATACTGAAAGCGGTAGAAAGCTACCACAAACCTGTCCTGCTGGCAGGTGATATGAATTCCCAACCCACTGAAAGCCCTCAACTGGAACTGGGGCAACACTTCACCGCACTGAACGATACCACCGCCTATACATTCCCAGCCGACCATCCCGACTACTGCATCGACTACATCTACGGGTACACGGCAAACGGATACGACTTCAAGGTGCTGCAACAGAGCGTCCTGCCGGAGAGCGTCGCATCGGACCACCGCCCCGTACAAGTGGACGTACAGGTACTGAAAAAGTAAAATTGATACGTTTTTCAAAAAAAACATAGAATATTGCTTGCATTTCAAAGAAAAGCATTACATTTGCCGACGAAATAACAACAAAAGCAAGATATGAACCTGTTTACTTACGCATATTACTTCTTCTTTTACTTTTACTTTAGCCACAAAGTAGAGCGGGAGTTTGTATGTGTCAAGTGACAGTGACGCTTAAGAACTGAATAGAGAACTGAAATAAAAGATACGGATCCCGCTCCCATTGATTGGAAGCGGGATTTTTTGTTAATACAACGATATGAAACGAATAGCCATCCAAGGAACACTGGGTTCCTTCCACGACATTGCAGCACACCGATACTTTGAAGGAGAAGACATCGAACTGATCTGCTGCGCTACATTTGAAGACGTGTTCAAGTCCATCCGCCACGACAGCCAGGTCATCGGCATGCTGGCCATCGAGAACACCATTGCAGGTAGCCTGCTCTACAACAACGAACTGCTGCGACAGAGCGGTACGCAAATTATCGGCGAACACAAACTGCGCATCTCGCACAGTTTCGTCTGCCTGCCCGAAGAAGACTGGGACGACATCACCGAGGTCAACTCGCACCCCATCGCCCTGATGCAATGCCGCGAATTCCTGAGCCAACACCCCAACATCAAGGTGGTGGAAGGTGAAGATACCGCCCTCAGTGCCGAAATCATCAAAAAGGAACACCTGAAAGGGCACGCTGCCATCTGCTCGAAAGCCGCAGCCGAACTCTACGGCATGAAGGTGCTGCAGGAGGGCATCGAAACAAACAAGCACAACTTCACCCGCTTCCTTGTAGTGGCAGACCCGTGGCAGGTGGACGAACTGAACCGCCACCGCAACCGCGAGCCCAACAAGGCCAGCCTGGTGTTCACCCTGCCCCACACCGAGGGGAGCCTTTCGCAGGTGCTATCCATTCTCTCGTTCTACCGCATCAACCTGACCAAGATACAGTCGCTGCCCATCATCGGACGGGAATGGGAATATCAGTTCTACGTGGACGTCATGTTCGACCAACTCTTGAGATACAAGCAGGCGCTTGCCGCCATCAGCCCACTGACCAAAGAATTAAAGATATTAGGAGAATACGAAGATGGAAAATCAACATTGTAATAAAACTACAAGCTACAAGCCAGCCGACCGTCTGGCCTCGGTCAGCGAATACTACTTCTCGCGCAAACTGAAGGAAGTGGCCCAGATGAACGCACAGGGCATGGACGTCATCAGCCTGGGCATCGGCAGCCCCGACATGCCGCCCTCGGCCAAAACCATAGAGACCTTATGCGAAGCGGCACAGAACCCCGACGGACACGGATACATGCCCTACGTGGGCATCCCCGAACTGCGCAAGAGTTTCGCCGCGTGGTACAAGCGCTGGTATGGTGTAGAGCTCGACCCGCAGAACGAGATACAGCCGCTCATCGGATCGAAGGAAGGTATCCTGCACGTCACGCTGGCCTTTGTAAACCCAGGCGAACAAGTACTGGTACCCAATCCGGGCTACCCCACCTATACCTCGCTGAGCAAGATACTGGGAGCCGAGGTGGTGAACTACAACCTGAAGGAGGAAGACAGCTGGATGCCCGACTGGAAACAGCTGGAGGCGCTGGACACGAGCCGCGTCAAACTGATGTGGACCAACTATCCCAACATGCCGACAGGTGCGCCCGCCACACCCGAACTCTATGAACGACTGGTGGACTTTGCCCGCCGGAAAGGTATCATCATCGTGAACGACAACCCCTACAGCTTCATCCTGAACGACAACCCGCTGAGCATCCTCAGCGTGCCGGACGCCAAAGAGTGTTGCATCGAGTTCAACTCCATGAGCAAGAGCCACAACATGCCGGGCTGGCGTATCGGTATGCTGGCCTCGAACCCGCAGTTCGTGCAATGGGTGCTGAAGGTGAAGAGCAACATCGACAGCGGCATGTTCCGTGCCATGCAGCTAGCCGCCGCCACCGCCCTCGAGGCCAGCGCCGACTGGTACGAAGGCAACAACCGTAACTACCGCAACCGCCGCCGACTGGCCGGAGAAATCATGCATACACTGGGCTGCACCTACGACGAACGGCAGGTGGGTATGTTCCTCTGGGGCCGCATTCCCGACTCGTGCAAGGACGTGGAGGAACTGACCGAACGCGTGCTCCACGAGGCCCGCGTCTTCATCACCCCCGGCTTCATCTTCGGTTCGAACGGCGCACGCTACATCCGCATCTCGCTCTGCTGCAAGGACGCGAAGCTAGAAGAGGCGCTGGAGAGAATCAGGAAAATGAAGAATGAGGAACGAAGAATTCCCAACCGCATCATTCGTAAACCACAGAACAATTAATAAACATAAGAACATACAATGATGAATCCGTAAGAACGAGAAGACCAACACTGCAAATTCTTCATTCATCATTCTAAATTCAATCGTTATGGAACTCGAATTAGAGAAAATTACGCTTCCGGGCGTGGACGAAAAACGCCCCCTGGTGATTGCAGGCCCCTGCAGCGCCGAGACTGAAGAACAAGTGATGGAAACCGCACGCCAACTGGCCGCACGCGGTATCAAGATATTCCGCGCCGGCATCTGGAAACCCCGTACCAAGCCCGGAGGCTTCGAAGGCGTGGGTGTGGACGGACTGCCCTGGCTCAAGGAAGTGAAGCAGGAGACGGGCATGTACGTATCCACCGAAGTGGCCACGGCCAAGCACGTGTTCGAGGCTCTGAAGGCCGGTATCGACATTCTCTGGATCGGTGCACGTACGGCCGCCAACCCCTTCGCCATGCAGGAGATAGCGGATGCGCTGAAGGGCGTGGACATCCCCGTGCTGGTGAAGAACCCCGTAAACCCCGACCTCGAGCTGTGGATCGGTGCCTTGGAGCGCATCAACCAGGCCGGACTGAAACGGCTGGCAGCCATCCACCGCGGCTTCTCGGCCTACGACAAGCGCATCTACCGTAACCTGCCGCAATGGCACATCCCCATCGAGCTGCGCCGCCGCATCCCCAACCTGCCTATCCTGTGCGACCCAAGCCATATCGGCGGCAAGCGTGAGCTGGTAGCCCCGCTGTGCCAGCAGGCTATGGACCTGGGCTTCGACGGCCTCATCGTGGAGAGCCACTGCAACCCCGACTGCGCCTGGAGTGACGCTGCACAGCAGGTGACCCCAGACATTCTGGACTACATTCTGAACCTGCTCGTCATCCGCGAAACCAACCAGAGCACTGAGAACCTGAACGAACTGCGCAAGCAAATTGACGAATGTGACGACGACCTGATCCAAGTGTTGGCCAAGCGTATGCGCGTGGCCCGCGAAATTGGTACTTACAAGAAGGAGCACGGCATGACCATCCTTCAGACGGGCCGCTACAACGAGATTCTGGAGAAGCGTGGCTCGCAAGGCGCCTTGTGCGGCATGGATGCCGACTTCATCAAAAAAGTGTTCGAAGCCATACACGAAGAGAGTGTAAGACAGCAAATGGAAATCATTAACAAATGAAGAATGAAGAACGAAGAATGAAGAATTAGGGCTGCGCGGTGCCCGAACGCCCTCAGAAAAATTCTTCATTCTTCATTTTTAATTCTTCATTTTCAATTCTTCATTCTTAATTCTTCATTTTATCATGAGAATCCTGATCCTCGGAGCCGGAAAGATGGGCTCCTTCTTCAATGACGTACTGAGTTTCCAGCACGAGACGGCCGTGTTCGACGTCAACCCGCACCAGCTGCGCTTCGTCTACAACACCTACCGTTTCACTACGCTAGACGAGATAAAGGAATTTGAACCCGAGCTGGTCATCAACGCCGCCACGGTGAAGTACACCCTCGAAGCCTTCCGCCAGGTGCTGCCCGTGCTTCCCAAGGACTGCATCCTGAGCGACATTGCCTCCGTGAAGACCGGACTGAAGGCTTTCTACAAGGAAAGCGGCTTCCGCTACGTGTCCACGCACCCCATGTTCGGCCCCACGTTTGCCAGCCTCAACAACCTGAGCACGGAAAACGCCATCATCATCACCGAAGGCGACCACCTGGGCCGCATCTTCTTCAAGGACCTCTACCAGACGCTGAAGCTGAACATCTTCGAATACACGTTCGACGAGCACGACGAGACGGTGGCCTACTCCCTGTCCATCCCCTTCGTGTCGACCTTCGTCTTCGCCGCCGTGATGAAGCACCAGGACGCGCCGGGCACCACCTTCAAGAAGCACATGGCCATTGCCCGCGGCCTGATGAGCGAGGACGACTACTTGCTACAGGAAATCCTCTTCAACCCCCGCACGCCCGCCCAGGTGGCCAACATCCGCACGGAGCTGAAGAACCTGCTCGAAATCATCGAGAAGAAGGATGCCGACGGCATGAAGCAGTACCTGACGCGACTGCGCGAGAAGCTGAAATAGCGCCCTAACATGTAAAACAATTTCAACCCGCCCAATTTCCTCCGCACTCGAGGGAGGCCGGGCGGGGCTGAAACGAGGCGTTCCGACGGTCGTTTGATAATCAACACATTACAGAAACCCCAAACTCTGCTTCGAAGACTCTAGGGAGTTTCGGCTTGAAACTCTAAGGAGTTACGGCCGACAACTCTAGGGAGTCATGAGCGATAACTCTAGGGAGTCTTGACGCATGACTTCGGGGAGTTTCGGAACGGGAAATCAGTATAAAACATTTTTATCAACCAGAGCACCGTTTCTACCCTCTCCGGGAAATTATCCGTCCCGACGGGAAGGGAATGTCGGAAATAACCCGTACATTTGTACTCCGTATGATAGACCAAGCCACCATAGACCGGATATTGGACGCGGCGCAGATTTACGATGTCGTGTCGGACTTCGTAACCCTGCGCAAGCGCGGCGTCAACTACGTGGGCCTCTGCCCCTTCCACGACGACAAGACGCCCTCGTTCTACGTCTCGCCCGCCAAGGGCCTCTGCAAATGCTTCGCCTGCGGCAAGGGTGGCAATGCCGTCCACTTCATCATGGAGCACGAACAGCTCAGCTACCCCGACGCCTTGCGCTTCCTGGCCAAGAAATACGGCATCGAAATCAAGGAACGCGAACTGACGGGTGAAGAGAAGGCCGCGCAAAGCGAGCGCGAGAGCCTGTTCGTCGTCAACCAGTGGGCCTGCGACTACTTCCGCCGCACCCTGCGGCAGACCGACGAGGGGCGCAACGTCGGCATGGCCTATTTCCGCAGCCGCGGCTTCCGCGACGACATCATCGAGAAGTTCCAGCTGGGCTACTGCACCGAGAGCCACGACGCCATGGCCCGCGAGGCCCTCGCCAAAGGGTACAAGCAGGAGTATCTGGTGAAAACCGGCCTCTGTTACGAAACGGATGACCACCGCCTGCGCGACCGCTTCTGGGGGCGCGTCATCTTCCCCGTCCATACGCTGAGCGGCAAGGTGGTAGCCTTCGGCGGACGTGTGCTGGCCTCCGCCACCAAGGGCGTGAAGGTGAAGTACGTCAACTCGCCCGAATCGGAAATCTACCACAAGAGCAACGAACTCTACGGCATGTATCAGGCCAAGCAGGCCATCGTCAAGCAAGACCGCTGCTACCTGGTCGAGGGCTATACGGACGTTATCTCCATGCACCAGAGCGGGGTAGAGAACGTAGTAGCCTCGTCGGGCACGGCGCTCACCACGCAGCAGATCAAGATGATACACCGCTTCACCAACAACCTGACGGTGCTCTACGACGGCGACGCGGCCGGCATCAAGGCCTCCCTCCGAGGCATCGACATGCTGCTCGAAGAGGGGATGAACATCAAGGTGTGCCTCCTGCCCGACGGCGACGACCCCGACTCCTATGCCCGCAAGCACAACTCCACGGAGTTCCAGGCCTTCATCCGTGAGCACGAGACGGACTTCATCCGCTTCAAGACCAACCTGTTGATGGAAGACGCCGGCCAGGACCCCATCCGCCGGGCCGAACTGATAGGCAACATCGTGCAGAGCATCTCCGTCATCCCCGAAGCCATTGTGCGCGACGTGTATATCAAGGAATGTGCCCAACTGCTGCATGTCGAAGACCGCCTGCTCGTCTCCGAAGTAGCCAAGCGCCGCGAGAAGGAAGCCGAACGCAAGGCTGAACAGCGCGAACGCGAACGCCGGCGCAGTACGGCTGCCGCACAACCGGCCGACAATACACAGGCACAGGCAGGCAACATCCCCACCCCTACGGCAGACGACCTGCCGCCCGAGGCCTATACCGCCCCCTTCCCCGACGATTCTTCTATACCGACAACGGGTACCGCGGAAGCAGCGGACAGCTACACTTCCTTCATCCCCCAGGAGGGCAAGGAAGGGCAGGAATTCTACCGCTACGAACGGCTCATCCTGCAGATGGTGGTTCGTTACGGCGAACGCGTCATGTGCAACGTGACCGACGAAGAGGGCAAGGAAATCCCCGTGACGGTCATCGAATTCGTGGTGGCCGACCTACAGCAGGACGACCTGGCCTTCCACAATCCGCTCCACCGCCAGATGATGACCGAAGCCGCCGCCCACCTGCACGACGAAGGTTTCCGGGCCGAGCACTACTTCCTGACACATCCCGACCCTGTCATCAGCCGCCTGAGCACGGAGCTCATCAGCGACCGCTACCAGCTAAGCAAATACCACTATAAGAATCAGAAGATTGTGACCGACGAAGAACGACTCTACGAGCTGGTGCCGCTGCTCACCACCAACTTCAAGTATGCCATCGTCGGCGAAGAACTGAAACACATGATGCGCGCCCTGCAGGACCCCAAGGTGGTGCAGGACGAGGCACAATGCAACGCCATCATGCAACGATACAGCGAGTTGCGCGAAGTACAAAGTGTCATGGCCAAGCGCCTGGGCGACCGCGTAGTGCTCAGTTTCTAACCCAATCGAGCCATACCGTCAAACTATGAAGCAACAAAGATTATTTGTTGACTTCCCGTTCAACCAGCTTTATTTTCTCAAGAGTTTTACCCGCTTCAGAAGAGGGGAATAGCGTCAACACTTGTTGCAAATAAGCACGGGCTTTAGAATAACCCGAATCAAAAAGTGATGAAAGATTGTTGCGATAGCGGGCATATTGCATACGGGTAGGCGAAGAAAGCTTCTTGAAGTCTGCCTCTATTTTTTTACGCGCATCCTCAGATTTCAGGAAATAATAACTGCCTAAAAAATTACATGCCTGCAAATTATCCGAATCGAGTGCCACAACTTGCTCATAAGTAGCCTTTGCATCTGCCACCTTTCCACAACGTACTTCCATCTCTGCACATGAAACAAGAACATCCACATTGTCCGGAGTATACTGTAATAACTCTTTATAGAACAAATAGGCCTTGGTGTAATTACGAACATCTTTAAAATGTTCAGCCAGCTCGCGAGCAAACTGTGGCGCCGTATTTTCCGACTTATCCACCTCTGTCCAATAAAACATTTCCGCCTCATGCCCGTCAGCCTGACATGACTGCCGGAAAAGACTTACAGCATACCCCGTTTGCCCCGAGGCAAGCGCATCAACTACTTTACGCAATAGCACGTCCGCCGATTGGGAAAACATTGTAAGCGGAAACATGCTGAACATGATTAACATCCAGATTTTCATAAAAAATAGTCAGTTTAGATCCAGTTTCTCTTCCTTTTTTTGGAAGGCCTACAAAATTAGACAATCCGCCTCTAAAAGTCAAGTAAATATTGGACAAATATCATTAATAAAATTCTCTCTATTTAGCATTTCTGCCTACCTTTGCAAACGCAATGAAAGAGACCGACAAGCAAATACTGAATATAGCCCTTCCGGCTATCGTATCGAACATTACTGTTCCCCTGCTGGGACTGGTAGACGTCACCATTGTCGGCCATCTAGGCAATGCTGCCTATATCGGCGCCATCGCAGTAGGTGGGATGTTATTCAACATCATCTATTGGGTTTTCGCATTTTTGCGCATGGGGACAAGCGGTATGACCGCTCAGCTTTACGGTAAACATTTAGCGGACGAGATTGTTCAAATGGCAGTCCGTTCCGTTGGCATTGGAATGATGGCCGCCCTTGCCCTCATCATCCTGCAGATTCCGATTAGAGAAGCGGCTTTCTTCTTTATCCATCCCACTGAAGAAATTAAAAGACTCGCTACAACCTATTTCCACATCTGCATCTGGGGAGCTCCCGCTACCCTGGGCCTCTATGGACTCACAGGATGGTATATCGGGATGCAAAACTCACGCATTCCAATGATCATCGCCATCACACAAAACGTAGTGAACATCATTGCCAGCCTTTGCCTGGTATATATAGGCGGGCTAAAGGTTGAGGGAGTAGCACTTGGTACCCTAATAGCCCAATATGCAGGTTTCCTGATGGGAATAGGACTATGGATACGACATTATGGCAGTTTATGGAAACATTTCAGTAGGAAAGGACTATGGAAACGGCAAGCGATGTGGCATTTTTTTCAAATAAATCGCGACATCTTCTTACGTACACTCTGCCTGGTTGCAGTCACCCTGTTCTTTACCTCAGCCGGAGCCGAACAAGGAGAAATTATACTAGCTGTCAACACCTTACTAATGCAATTATTTACACTCTATTCCTATATAATGGACGGATTTGCATACGCAGGCGAAGCCCTTATCGGCAAACACATCGGAGCTCAGAACTACCCAGCATACACTTGTACACAGAAACACTTGTTCGTATGGGGAGGCATCATGGCTTTATTGTTCACCATCGCCTACGCCACAGGCGGCAATACATTCCTAGCCTTGTTAACTGATGAGACAGAAGTGATAGAAGCTTCCGAAAACTATCTGGGATGGGCCTTGGTTATTCCGATAGCCGGCATGACTGCATTTATTTGGGACGGAATCTACATAGGTGCTACCAACACAAAAGGAATGCTACAATCCATGGCAATAGCAGCTGGCTGCTTCTTCCTTCTGTATTATGCCTTGTATCATACCTGGGGAAACCATGCCCTCTGGCTGGCCTTCCTGACTTATTTAAGCGTACGAGGTATCGTACAAATGTTCCTTAGCCGGCAAATGACACGCCAGGCATTCCCTTCTCACGAACTTACTCCACACGATCCGTCGGATAATTGACCAAGTAAATCGTCCCCGTAGCCCGGGTAAAAGCCGTATAAAGCCAACGGAAATAGTCTGGTGTCAGATGGTCATCCGTAATATATCCCTGGTCCAAAAATACATTTTTCCATTGACCACCCTGCGCTTTGTGACAAGTCACCGCATAAGCATACTTCACCTGCAAAGCGTTATAATAAGGATCAGCCTTCATTTTCTTCATCCGCTCCTTCTTCAAAGGTACGTCAACATAATCTTCAAGTACACTCTGAAAAAGCCGTTCATTGTCTTCACGTGACAAGGCTGGTGCATCGCTATGCAACGTATCAAGCAACAATCGAGTTTCCAATTCGACATCCTGCCTATCGGGGAAAGACAGCAAAACATCCGCAAAACGGAAACCGTACATTTCCGTCGTACGTCTCACGCGACGCACAATCGCTATCTCTCCATTGGCTATGAAATCCAATTCTTTTTCTTTCTCAGTCCAATAATAATTATTCTTGGCTACCATCAAAAGGTCTCCTCCTTCCAGTTCCTCCTCGCGCCACAAAATTTGTGACCGTATACCTTGATTATAAATATTTGCCCGTTTATTAGAACGACAAATGACAATCGTCTCATCTATCCCATCCTGATCATAGCAGGTCGACAAAGCATCAATCAATTCATTACCAGGAAGTATTTTGACATCAGGAAAACAAGATACCCGTACAGGCGGTAATGTATCCATAGCATCTTCCGCTATAAGTCTACGCAGCCGGGTAGCATTCCACAAAATGCCCGATTGCTGTTCCTGACGAACTACTTGTGTTAAATCAGCCTCAACAACTTCCAAGCCATAGCCCCTCAATGCCTCTGCAAACAAAGCCGGACTGAGCTCTTCACCCACAGGGGGCAACTGTGCCGTATCTCCCATCAACAACAAACGACACCCTTCCCCAGAATAGACAAACTGTACCAAATCATCAAGCAGGCGTCCCGTCCCAAACATCGTCCCCGAAAGTCCTTCATTGGAAATCATTGAAGCCTCATCCACGATATATAAAGTATGCGTTGTCAGATTGTCATTCAAATCAAAATTTCCACCTTCGCCAGAAAAAGCTCGTTGCCTGTATATCTTCTTATGAATCGTAAATGCCGGATGCCCCGCATAAGCAGAGAAAACCTTGGCAGCCCGCCCAGTAGGTGCCAAAAGCATAACCTTCTGCTTAAGCTTATCTAAGGTCCTAACCAGCGCTCCAATCAGAGAAGTCTTTCCCGTACCTGCATAACCACGTAGCAGAAATGCAATATCCTTCTCTCTTGAACACAGAAACTGCGACAACATTTTTAGCGTATTTTCTTGCTCTACAGTTGGCTGGTAAGGAAAATTTTCCTTAATTTGCCTTTCTAAATAGTTATTTATCATTTTCGTATGAGAAAAAAGTAACGGGAACTATCGTTTTTAAATTTATTTCTCTTATTTTTGCGGTGCGAATATAATAAACTAAAAAACATATTTATCATGAAAACAGTATTTAACATCGTTTTAGGCTTGTGTGCCTTAGCATTGGTCTATATCTGCTATGCCAGCATTATGGGGCCGATCAATTTCGAAAAAGCAGAGAAGATCAGAGAGCAAGCAGTTATTGCCCGTCTGATAGACATCCGCAAAGCTCAGACTGAATACCGCAACTTGAACAACTTGCAGTATACACCCAGCTTTGACACGCTGATTCACTTTGTGAAGACTGCCAAACTGCCTTTTATTTATAAGAAAGGTGAGCTGACCGATAAGCAGATGGAAGACGGTCTGACAGAAAAGAAGGCTGTCAGCATCATCAACAAAGCTAAAAAGACTGGTAACTATGCTGAAGTAAAAAAATGGGGATTGGAAAACTTTGAGCGTGATACTTTGTGGACTGCCGTATTGGATACAATTTTCCCCAAAGGCTTCAATCCTGATTCTATGAGATATGTACCTTATGGAAACGGTGCACAGTTTGAAATGGCCATCAAGAACGATACAGCCAAATCGGGTGCTCCTTTCTGTCTGCTCGAAGTTAAGACTCCGTACACTGTTTACCTGAATGGTTTGGATCCTCAGGAAATCGCCAACAAGATTGACCTTCAGACTAAATTGGGCAAATACGCAGGTCTGATGATTGGTAGCTTGGAAACTGCAAACAACAACGCAGGTAACTGGGAATAATCTTCCTGATTCTATATATGATAGAGAAACTTGATTTCAGTAAATCAAAGCAATATACATTATCCATCCGTCTTAGTACGGATGGATTTTCTTTTTCTGTACTCAACCCATTGGAAGAGAACGGATATGCAATTTATGAATATTCCCTTAACGAAGGATCGTCCTTAACAGCGAACCTTAAACAAGTGTTCAAAGAAAAGGAATGGTTGAACCTTCCCTATCGACGCATCAATATTCTAATAGCCAATAACCGCTTCACTTTCATTCCATTGGAATATTTCGAGGATGAGCAAGCTGAAACCATTTTCTATCATAATTTTTCCACACAAGAAAACGAAATAATACGATATAACATCCTTCATAGAAATGATACAGTAGTCGTATTCGGTATGGACAAAAGTGTTTATACTTTCTTGTGCGACCAATATCCCGAAGCACATTTCTATTCCCAAGCCAGTATATTTATTGAATACTTCTCTTCGAAAAGCAGGCTGGGAAACAACCAGAAAATGTATGTTAACCTACGGGAAAATGCGACGGACGTTTATGCTTTTGAGCGTAACCGATTATTATTAGCTAACTCTTTTTCATGCAAAGCAGCATCGGACCGTCTCTACTACGTACTTTACATCTGGAAACAACTGGGATTCGACCAGGAACGCGACGAGCTTCATCTGACTGGATTATTAGCCTCTAAAGAGCCTTTACTGAGAGAATTAAGAAAATATATACGACAGGTCTTTATAACCAATCCTGCCACTAACCTTGACCTACAAGCCATCACCCAATGCGAGTAATTAGCGGAATATACAAAAGACGCCGTTTCGACGTACCCCATTCTTTCAAAGCACGTCCCACAACAGATTTTGCCAAAGAGAATTTGTTTAATGTATTGTCTAACTACCTGGATTTTGAAGATAATATACATGCACTCGATTTGTTTGCCGGCACTGGCAGCATCAGCCTGGAACTGGTATCACGCGGATGCGACCAAGTAGTCAGCATTGAAAAAGACCGAGATCATCATGCCTTCATTTGTAAAGTCATGAATGAAGTCAAAACTGACAAATGTATTCCCATCAGAGGAGATGTATTCAAATATATCCAAAGTTGTCACAACCAGTTTGACTTTATATTTGCGGATCCTCCATATGAGTTGAAGGGGCTGGAAACAATCCCCGACCTGATATTCGAACATGGGTTACTCAAAGATGAAGGGCTTTTCGTGTTGGAACATGGAAAGAAAAACGATTTTGAATCTCATCCCCACTTCATCGAACGACGCGTCTATGGGAGTGTAAACTTCTCATTTTTTCAATAAAATCTTGGTCACAACAATGGAGCCAATAAACGAACCAGACTTTCCAGAGCTTTTCTATACCAAGGACGTTTAGCCCAAGTTTTCAAATGTAATTGTACACAATCGCGTTGATCCTGTAAAAAGATCTCACGCATCAACAAAGCTGTCTCTACATCATAAATAAAGGCATTTACCTCAAAATTGTGTTCGAAGCTCCTGAAGTCCATGTTGGTGGATCCCACTGTAGACAATGCGTCATCAGACACCATCAATTTGGAATGGAGAAAACCTTTTTTGTAAAAATAGACTTTTACACCTGCTGCCAGAATTTCATTCAAATAGGAGCAAGATGCCAAATGAATAATACGCGCATCAGCCTTCTGCGGAAGCATCAACCGCACGTCCACACCAGCCAAAGCAGCTGTACGCAACGCAACAAGAATAGAATCCGTTGGCAGGAAATAAGGCGTTTGAATATAAAAATATTTTTTAGCACAACCGATAGCCATCACCAACCCTTGCATGATCTCATTCCAAGGCCCTACCGGTTCACTCGTTACAATCTGTACCAATGATGTACCGCAAGGCTGTAATTTGGGAAAATATCGGGCAGCAGTCATCAAAGTACAATCTACAAAATACCAGTCAAGCAAGAAAGTTGTCTGCAACCCATGTACAGCCTTACCTTCTACCAGCAAGTGCGTATCTCGCCACACGCCCCATGGAACCCCTTTCACATAGCGTTCCGCCAAGTTCATGCCTCCAATAAATCCAATACGCCCGTCTATGACTACAACTTTTCTATGGTTTCGGTAATTAACTTTACTAGTAAATAAAGGGAAACGGACTTTCAAGAAGCTACGGACATCGACACCCGCTTCACGCATTTCTTCATAAAAACGATTAGGAACATGCCAACAGCCTACATCATCGTAAAGTAACCTAACTTCTACACCGCTCTGTGCCTTCTCTATCAATACATCCCGTATCATACGCCCTACGGCATCATCCTCAAAAATATAAAACTCCAGATGGATGTGATGAACAGCCTTCTGAAGTTCCCGCAAAAGAGCCTGCAACATCGCATATCCTGAGGTAAAAGTTTCGATCCGATTGCCATCGAAAGGAAGAGATTGATTTGTATTTCGGAATAAAGATATCAATCGGCTATAAGCCAAAGGCAAGGAACTGGAAGTCTGGGACATATACTCCAGTAATGGTTTTTTCTGCAAGCTATTATAACCTTTGCGGTTTATTATACGCACATGCCGCTGACTCCGTCCGAAGAAAAAATAAAAAACAAGCCCCACAATAGGCAGAAAAATCAGAACCAATATCCAAGCTAAAGTTTTGACAGGATTGCGGTTGTCAAGAACAATCACCAGAATTGTCCCTAACACAACACCGAAATACACAACATCAAAAGTTGCTGTAGCAATTAGTCCAACTAGAGTACTCCAATCAAACATTTGTTTTCCATACCATTTATATGGAAAACAAATGTAGAAAAAACATTGGGAAAAAGCAAACTTATTTCATTAGAAACGGCGGCGTCCCGGCCCACCCATGGGAGGACGATGTCCACCAGGGCCAAAGTTCATCTGCCCCCGTTTGTCACGAGCTTGTTTCCCACCAAATATATTCAAACGATAGATGAAATGCAACATACAATAACTGTTCACTCCATTGTATTTATACACCGAACGTCCACTTGCCGTCAGTGAACGGCTGATATTGCTCTGCTGATGCAGAATATCATACATCTCAAAGCTGACAGTAGCATCACCTTTCAGGAAAGTCTGTGAAAGCTGGGCATTCCAAATCAATTCATCGCGATTCATGCTGGAGTCTGAATAGCCACGACGACTCTGATTAGCAATATTGGTAGACAAACTCATTCCCCATGGCATACTTACGGTCGTATTGGCTCCATAAGAATAAGTATATGGTTGCTGGTTGTTGGAAGGGGTTAGCTTATCTTTTTCTATCGAGTAAGAGAATGTCCCATTCAATCCGAATTCCAGCCAGTCATTACGATATGTGCCATTCAACCGTTCATTCAAAGTCAGGTTGGTAGTTGTATTCTTCTGCTGTACAGCCTCAGCCCCGTTACCGGTTGTCAGATAACCGACGTTGTTGTTATAGGACAGATTACTGAAAGAGCCAATATTGAATTTCTTGTTTTTCAGTGCCGAATTGATGCCGAACATACCGAATGCGCTCCAATTTCCATTTATATTCTCAGGTTTCGTCACCCATCCACCCGTAGAAGAGTTATAGGTACGCGAACTGCTGATGCTATTCTGCGTCATCTGCATGTTGACATGCGAGAATATTCCCTGTTGGCGATCCACATTATATGTATTGTAGAATATACGAAGACTATGATTGAAAGAAGGCTTCAAGTAAGGATTACCCTTGGTAATGTTCAGCGGATTGGAGTCGTCCGTCACATCCAACAAGTTCTCCATGCCCGGCTGTGAACTACGTCCACGATAAGTGACACGCAACTGGCTTACCTTCGAGAAACGATAACGGAAATCCAAGTTCGGAGCTACATTGAAGACATTGCGTACAGCCAATGTATCCATAGCATCCTTCTTATAGGACAACGAGGTCTTTTGCGGCTCAAGATCCGCACCAACACTCAGCTGATATTTCTGACGAATGAAACGCAAACTGGGACTGAAACGATGCGTATAGGTCTTGTATTCAGCAAATTTACTCAGGCTCATATCATAACCATCTTCATAATCATCAGGCAGGGCCTCACCAAAATTCCAATCTTCACCTAAATCATAAGCTTTCTTGTCACTCTTACTATAACTGTAGTTGAAACGATAACGGAACTGCAAGAAAGTAGCCTTCCAAAGCGGTTCGCTATAAGTCAGCTCCAGGCTATAGTTGTAACCATCAGTCGGAGTAGTTACATAACGACGAATGATATTTTCTGGGGTTACCGTACCATCTTCATTCTGTTGAAAATAGCGGGTATTAGAAGCTGTATATTGCTTACTCTCCGAATCGTCATAACCGATTGTACCACGGAACGTGATGTTACGTCCCATAGAATTCAGTTTACGGTTGACCTGCAAAGTTGCATCTGCCGAAAGGGTCTTACTGTCACTGCCAGAAAGGCTATTTGAAGTATTGACACGAATAGAATCCAACGGGTCGTCTTCACTGTCCGCATCAAAAATCTCATCGGACAAATTCATTTTAGAGAGTTTGGTGATGTCAAGATACTCATTCGGGTTCGTAACTACAGCATAAGGATCACTATTAAAGGTACCCGATTTAGAATCGGCAGTACTATAACTTTTCCCCCAACTGAAATTAGGACGGAATATAATGTTGGTCAGCGTATCGGGTTTCCATTCCAATCGGAAATCCGCATGAAAATCTTTATTTCCACTCGATGTACTTGAGATGGAGTTATTAAACGAAGAAGCCTCATCACCTGTCAGGAAGTTTTCAGTGTAACCGTCACTATAGACATCATTGCCACGGTAATTGTAACGCACACTACCACCCATATCTATCTTTTCCGTCTCTGTGGCAAAGTTCAAGCCCAGTTCCTTGGTCGAAGTCAAACCGTTATTCCTACGCCAGCGCGGCCCGCCACCACCAGCCGAAAAACCTTGGTCGTTTACATTATTGGCACCTGCAATGAGCGACACTTGCGTCTTATCATAAAAATAATTCACCATAGCACGTCCCATATAACGGTCTTCCGTACCTCCAGACAAGTCTATATTGCCAAAGATACCTTTGTTCATACCTTTCTTGACCGTCAAGTCGAGCACCGTTTCTTCCTCACCATCATCAATACCTGTAATACGTGCCAAGTCCGATTTCTTATCATACGTTTTCAACTTGTCAATCATATCCACCGGCAAGTTCTTCAAACCCGTTTTCACATCCCCGCCAAAGAACTCCTTGCCATCCACCATGATCTTGGAGATTTCCTTACCGTTTATCTTCACATTACCATCATCATCCACTTCCGCACCAGGTAACTTCTTTACCAATTCCTCGAGCATAGCTCCCTCTGGAGTACGATAGGCCGAAGAATTGAAAGCTACCGTATCTTCCACAATCTGTACTTGGGGCGCTTCAGCCACAATGACTGCCTCGGCCAGCATAATGGCATCCGATTCCAACGTCAACGTACCTAAACGCTTATTGGGAGCAGAAGCAGTGAGTTGCAAGGGAAGAAACAGTGTTTTATAACCGATATAAGATACTTTTAGGACATACTTGCCAGCCTTTACCTTAGGCAATGCAAAACTACCTGCTTCCGAACTGGCCGCACCCGTAACATAAGCGCTGTCCGGCAAAGACAATAACTGGATAGTAGCCTGTGCAGCGGGAGCCTTGGTGTCATCTTCGACAAGCCGTCCCGAAACGGAAATAATCTTGCTCTGCGATACTGCCGACAGCGCTACAGCCCAAAGCAGCACTACCAGCAAAAAAGTCTTTCTCATTTGTGTCTATTCTTAAAAAAACATCTATTAAACGTGATGTTTCATTTGACACATATCTCCACTAAAGGTTTAATGAGAGCAGATGTTTTTTTCGCATTTTATCGACCATTTCCCCGAAATAGTCGATTAACTGACGATTTCTTTATACCAAATTCCAAGCACAAGACATTAATGAACAGAAATATCAGAAAAGACGAACCATCCACAGTAAAGACATCCCCCTGAGCCACCCGATAAAGCATGATACCAAAGACATACAGTACCGTCAGGAACATGGCATTACGGACAGCCTTGTTGCGGACCTTCACCGTCTCTTCCGACTCATGTTTGCTCAATGCAAAGATAATCATCAGCGCCCCCATCATCATCAACAGCTTTGCACACTCTTTATAAAACAACAGATTGGCATCGGTCACCCGCCCCATCAGGAACATCAGAAAGGGAAGAAACAACGCCAAAGCAATGATAAAATAGCCCAAAGGCCGACAATATACAGGAAGCAATGCATTCATAAGTTTACTAATTTTCGTTCAACATTATCAATGCAAAGATACGTCTTTCAAAGATAAATCCTATCTTTGTCAGCAGAAAAAAGCAAATACAACATGAGCAAACAAGAAGTGATATTGTGCAAAGAGCTGGAAAGCAGCCTGACGCAAGCCATCGAAAAATGTTCCCCCGACAGGCTTTTCGTCCTGACCGACGAACACACCCACCGCCTGTGCCTACCCCAAATCAAGGATATCCCCGTCATGCGGCAGGCGCAGGAAATCGTCATCGGAGCCGAAGATGTGAACAAAACCCTGGAGACACTGGCTCAGGTATGGCAAGCGCTGAGCCAACAAGGCGCTACTCGCCACTCACTCCTCATCAATCTGGGAGGCGGCATGGTGACCGACCTGGGAGGTTTCGCGGCTGCCACCTTCAAGCGCGGCATCGCCTACATCAACATTCCCACTACCCTACTGGCCATGGTCGACGCTTCGGTAGGCGGAAAGACAGGCATCAACTTCAACGGGCTGAAGAACGAAGTCGGTGCGTTCGCTCCCGCCAATTGCGTACTGCTCGAAACAAAGTTCCTGCGCAGCCTCGACGCTCACAACTTCTTCTCCGGCTATGCCGAAATGTTGAAACACGGCCTCATCAGTACGCCCCAACACCTCGATGAGCTACTCGCCTTCGACACCGAGCAGCCCGACTACGTCCTATTGAAGAATATGGTAGGCCGCTCTGTACAAGTCAAGGAAGACATTGTAGAGCAAGATCCCAAGGAGCATGGTATCCGCAAAGCGCTCAACTTGGGTCACACCATCGGACATGCCTTCGAAAGTCTGGCCTTGGCTGAAAGCCGTCCCGTGCTCCATGGCTATGCCGTGGCGTGGGGCCTGGTTTGTGAGCTATATCTCTCACATCTTCAAGCAGGTTTTCCCCAAGACCGCATGCGTCAGGTCATACAGTTCATCAAGGAAAACTACGGTCCATTCCCCTTCACCTGCAAACACTACGACCACCTGTACGAGCTGATGCTGCATGACAAAAAAAATACGGCCGGCGTCATCAACTTCACCCTGCTGAAAGATGTAGGTGAAATCAGCCTCAACCAGACGGCCGATAAAGATACTATTTTTGAGACGTTCGACTTCTTCCGCGAGTGCATGGGGTTGTAAAAGCCCCTCCATACGCTGCCTTCAGCAGCTTTCGAAGAATTATTTTTGTATTTCTTGCGAAAAAGTCGGCCATATATTTGCAGATTCAAAATAAAGCCGTACCTTTGCATCCGCAATTCGGGGTGTAGCTCAGCCCGGTTAGAGTACGCGTCTGGGGGGCGTGTGGTCGCTGGTTCGAATCCAGTCACCCCGACTGGTAAAAGAGGCAAGATATTGATTATCAAGCCTCTTTTTTATTTCTCAACACTTTTTTCAACACCATTTTCCAATAAGTTGCGCAAAAAGCAACCTATTCTCACTTTACGCAAACCTCTCTTAGAAAGATAATAACTCTCCAAATAAGTATATCTGTTTAGTCCTCAACAAGTCATAATTAATACGGGGTTCAGTATTATTCAGTAATGCTAATTGACAGCGTTTCAATATTTTACCCATATAATTTTTACCGTCAGAATAAGTTCCAATATATTGAATTTTATTCCTCTCTGATTGAATAAGCGCATCTAATTCTAGGCTATTCTTTTTTATTTTTCCCTCACGTACCTTCTTCATGTATTGTAAGGTAGTGTAACGCTTTACCTTATCCCTAGCCTCTTCAAGTTCCACATTCTTGCATCCCCATGATGAACTTGTGCCCTCATGTATTGTCGTACTATTTTCAATTATGATTGCGTTTGGAGGGAGTAATTTTAATTTTTCTGCAAAATCTCTATTCTGACATTTAGCCCATATAACATACAACATCCATTCAGTTCTGAATGAATCCCAATCGGCTCTTATTAATGCTTTGTTTGCGTTTTTCACCTTCTTTTTGGCTGTGTAGCCGTTTTTTTCATATAATAGCTGATTTTGAATACGTTTATGCTCTTCTGTATTGTTTGAAAATTGACCGCAAAGATAAGCTGATTCAGAAGTATAGAACATGTGTCCATGTAGGCTAAACGGATAACCCGAACACTGATTACCCAAATCTAATATTATGCCATCTTTAGTGTCGGATGCTGTTTTGAAAGCCCAACAATCTACCTTAGTTGCATCATGTGTTTGAATTAGCTCAAAGTCATTGATGTTAAATTCATAGTTGTTTCCATTTGTTGAATTTTTAATCAACCTTCGATTTTTCTCATTTAGAGCTTTGATTTCCTTCACTTGCTTTGGTAAAATGCTAGTCTCATACTCTATCTGTTCCACCAACTTCTGTAATTGACGGAATGATTTAATCTTGATTATCTCATCATTATACTCAATATACCCTTGTACTCCAACAGTGATAGGAGTTATGACATCTTCCATTAATTCAGATATGGGAATACTCAAACCATCAGCAATTTTGACCAATAACTTATGGCTAAGAGGATATTTCCCATTTAGAATTTTAGATATTGTTTCATGAGCTATACCGCTTCTCTGTGACAGTTCCCTTTGGCTCATACGAGCCTCATCCATAATTCTCTTTATATTGTCTATTTCTCTCATAGTGATATAAAAATCAATATGGATGTAAATATATGAATTTTTAATCAACAAATATACAAAAATAGCGCAAAACAGATAAAAGTGAATATCCATTTTGCGCTACATATTAATTTTTCTATGTAAATAATTTATTATCAGTTATTTAAACTCATATTCCAATATTCACTTTTGAATATTAGTGAATATTATTGTAGCAATGAGGTTATATGCACACCTAAAACGTTTGTTATCTTTTCAGTGTTAAGGACAGTAACATTTACCATATTGTTTCTTATGAAGATTCTATTTCGGAGAACCATATAGGAGTAAGGGCTAACGGCTGCAATACCAAATGAGCGACTTCTATTCCAGGGCAAACACTTCCGTATATGCATTCTTTTTTTCCTACCATTTTGCTTATACGTAAGCATTCGAAGAAATGCACCTTTTACACTTTGAGGTTTGGTTGTAGCTTTGCGGCAGTGAATACAATCAAACCTCAATTA
>ERZ824522.227-NODE-227-length-75664-cov-22.742623_pt1 | contig 75664 bp, 65 predicted proteins | sample MGYA00519935_ERZ824522 | MGnify/ENA primary metagenome ERZ824522 (study PRJEB31778, sample SAMEA3449160) | human gut metagenome | biome: human gut; feature: human-associated habitat; material: faeces | place: United Kingdom | collected 2010/2012 ...
AAGACTACCACCCCTTTGAACTCTATTTCAATAACTTGCCCGAATGGGACGGCAAAGACCGTGTAAAGGAACTGGCAAGACGAGTATCCGATAAGGACGTTTGGGTACGTTCCTTCCACCGCTGGATGCTGGCCGTCACAGCCCAATGGACAGGCTCGGGCAACCGTGGCCGTAGGGCCAACAGTGTGGCTCCGCTTTTGGTCAGCCCCACACAGGGCTTGAGTAAATCCACTTTCTGCCGTATGCTGCTTCCAAAAGAACTGCGTGACTACTTTACGGAGAGCTTCGACCTGACCAATGCCTCGTCGGCGGAGAACAAACTGGCCTCCTACGGTCTGATTAACTTGGACGAGTTCGACCGCCTTCCTGCCAGCCGGATGCCTCAGCTGAAGAATCTGATGCAGATGGAAGACCTGCGTGTGCGTCGTGCCTACCGCCGTTCGGCCGAATCGTTGCCAAGAATCGCCTCATTCATCGGTACAAGTAATCGCCGCGACCTGCTGACCGACCTTTCGGGCAGCAGACGTTTCATCTGCGTGGAAGTGGAGCATGCCATCGACTGTACGACGCCTATCGACCACGCCCAGCTTTATGCTCAACTGCTGCATGAGTTGAACAGTGGCGAGCGTTGTTGGTTCAGCAAGGCCGAAGAGGCAGAAATCCAGGCTGCCAACCGTCCTTTCTACCGCATAACGCCCGCCGAAGAACTTATAAGCAGCTGCTTTGCGTTTGCCGAGGCAGGCGAGCATGGTGCCCGCCTGATGTCTGCGGCAGATATTTATACCGTGCTGAAGAAGAAGAATCCCGCAGCCTTGAAGGATTGCTCCTGTACTTCGTTCAGTCGCTTGTTGGCCCAGCTGGGGCGAAGGGTACACACAAGGTATGGCAATGGGTATTGGGTGAAGCTTTTCATACCGTTAAATTAAATCTTTGGGGCTATCTAATTTCCAGTTGCTTTTACCGTTGGAAAACGAGGACAATCCCTTTGTCTTTGCTATCTGTGAAAGTTCGGACTTAATTTTCAATTAGTATTCATTTCTATATCTATCATGTAAGAGGTAGATGATGGAATATTGGAAGGACTGCATTTAATTGTTTTCATCAGGTATAATAAATATAGCTTGTATTTTGTTTATAGTTTGATTCTTTACAGAAATGCAGCCGATGCAGATGTGAGTAATGTTACCGTAACTAAGCTTATGATGAAGTTTAAAATCATTCGTTACATATATTGGTTTTCAATGTTAAAATAGATGCAGTGATTGGATAGATTGTGATTGATAATATTTACAACATTTCATTGTTATACTTTTAAGAAAATCTTGTTCTTGTACATGATCCATAAAATGAAATAGATGACAGCGACATTCACACCTTCTATTAGAGCCGGATAGAAATCGCCTAGGAACTGCTCCAATCCATATAACAACGATTCTCCCAGACATCTGAAATTGATGACATTAGCTAACATATAGGCTACGATGGAGTTCATGCCGTATACTTTGAGCCAAGTGATGCTTGAGCGGTGGCCTTTATAGTCAATCCAATAATAAAAGAGTCCCATCAACAAAAAACAGTAACCACTGCTGACCAGTACCATCGAACTGGTCCAGATTGTTTTGATGACGGGCATTTGGAAATTCCAGATCCAGCCTGTCGTGGCCATTGTGAGGCCGAGACCGAAATAGAGTTTTAATTTACGTTTTTCTTCTATTTGATCTTTTGCGATGTATCCGGCAAATAACCCAGTTAGTACGGTAACAATAAAATTCAAACTACTCCAAAGCCAAGTGTAATGATACCAAGGAGCAATGGTCACTTGTCCGTTCACAATTTGTGCTGTGTCGCGAAAACGCCCTAGTATGGTTGTATCTAACCATTCGGCCCAATTTTTTTGTGGTGTATAGTTGCCAGAACCATAATCGTCTATGGATATGAATTGCATTCCCGCCCAATACACGAGAAGTAGCAAGATTGCTGTAACGACTTGGGTTTTACGGCTTGTGTACAAATAGAGTAGAGCCGTTATGATATAACCAACGGCGATGGCTTGTAATGTGTTGGAAAATAGATAAATTTGTTTTGGATTTAATGCTAGTAAATTCCCTTGGCAGATCATGCCGAAAAGCCAAAGAAGCAATATTCTTTTGGATAATCGTCGTAACAGAGGTCCTTTGTCGGGCATATTCCGGTAGCGAGCCAAAGCGAAAGGCATGGAGGTGCCCGACATGAAAAGAAATAATGGCATAATTAAATCCCAAGGAGAAAAACCGATCCATTTGACATGGGTAAACATCCACGTACATTGATTGGCCCATTCTGTGTCTACAGCATGAAGTAATGATGACATTACGGGGCCTAAAGCTACTAGGAAAAATAAATCGAAACCTCGGAGAACATCCAATGATTCCAATCGTGTATAAGTATTATTCATAAAATAGTTTTTGAGATTTTATTAATGAATAAGTGAAGTAAAGAAATGATGTGTAAATTTTAGACTGAAATAAAGCTGAACCGTTTTAGGGTTGTCCGTTAAACGGTTCAGCTTAGCATTGTTTGTCAATTTTTAGGCTTTCTCGAATCAATCTTTCTGTTCCAATTCCATCCCGAGAAGACAGTTATGTATACTATTTTGATGAAGCTTCCCGCTTTCATTGTGACAGGTAAGCTAATGCTCTGTGCTTCTTTGGTATTGCTTGGTACATCTGACTTAGAGGGACTTATATTATTCTGTAGACTTACACTTGAAAAATGGTAGATTGGTCTATTCTGCTTCATATTCATATAGTGTTGATCTATAAGTGAGGTTGATTCAAGTTGGCTTTTGTAGAATGATGATTAGTCGTTGAATAATTTTTTGATTAGATTGAAATTATTGTCTCTATATGAAACTTCCCAAGGGGCTGAATTCCCTGATGAGTGGTAGGTTTCTATGGCTGTATTAGTTTGGCTATTTTTCCCATCATAAATCGTGCAGCACCATTGAACGAGCTGATTGTCAGGGTAGTCTTGTTTCCACTGCTTTATCATTTTGTCTGCAAGGGCTTTTTTCCCGATTTCTCGAAGTGCCAGTGCCTCCAGCAGGCAACCAGAATCAAAATACGATTTCTTTGTATGAGGCTGGGGAATTAATGACAGTTTTTTTTCAGCTTTCTGTTTATTTCTCATTTTCTTATAGACCAAGGCTTCGAGATAATTTTCTACTCGATAGTCGATTTGGTCTTCATACGGTTTTCCAACTCCTAAATTTTCTGGCCACTCTTTTGACTTTTTCACGTGTTCAAGTGCTTGTTTGTTTTTTTGTTGCTGGATACATTTGATGGCTTCAGACAAATGAGCTGTGCGGTAGATGGAGTGTCCTATATATGCACCTTCGTTAGGAAGTACCTGTAAGGTTTTCATCAGTGAAAGAGCCTTTTGGTAGTTTTCTGTTTGGCATAACGCTTGTGCATATTTTAGCCCGATATAATAATTCGATGGATATTTTTTCATGTATTTACTTCCAATTTCTACTGCTTTTTGCCAATTGTCGTTTGCTATATAATAATCGATTAAAGCCATTCCTGTACGCCACGTGGATTCAATGGAATCGGCTTTTTGTAAATCGGTTAGGCGGGTACTGTCTGTTTCCAAAGAGGCTTTGGATAGGAAGAATGGTGCATAGTCTACTTCATTACAGGTATTAAATAGAGCTAGTGCCTTTTCTTTGTTTTGATTGGCCCATTCTATCAGTCCTATGTAATATTTTATTTTCCAGTTATTTGGATATAATGTATGTGCCCATGATAGTGCTTTTAATGTTTGAGGACGGAAAGGGAAAACAAATTTTGGAGATTGGGCGTTTGCCTTTTCCACCATTTGGCGACTACCAGCTTCATCTCCTTTTTTATGAAGTAGATAAGCGGTCTTGTAATTGGCAATGGGATAATCGGGTATAAAATGTAATAAATTCAAAGCTTCCTCATTACATTCAATGGCTTCATACCAAGTAGCTAAGTCCATATAAGTTTCAAATGCCAATTCACTACGTATCAAACGGGTCCATTCTTCTTTCTCGATTACTCCTGCTAGATAAGCTTCAAATCTGATCCTTTGATATAGTGGATTGTTCTTTAGTATTTGTTGAATTAAACTGATAGCATGTTGGAGTTGTCCAGTTTTGCGGTAGATGACAGCGAGCAAGTGTGATGCGGACAGATTTTTTTTGTTGGCTTCTAGGCTCTTACCTGCATAGTATTGAGCTTTGTTCCAGTTGTGTTCTATTGTGTACATCTCAGCCAATTTTTCATAAGCAGCACTTCGCATAGAAGGAGAGTAAGCTGCTACTGAGAATCCGTCTTTAGCATCTGTGTTGTTGCGAAGTGCCATGTTGCATAAACCGTATAGGTAATTGGCTTCTCCCTCATAGGTGTTTATGCTTAGTGCGGTGCGACAGAATGAAAGTGCCTGCTCGTAGCGCCCCTGTCGGTAGTATAGCGAGGCAAGATTTATCAGCGCAGGTAAAAAATAGGGATCTTTCTTGAGAGAAGCTTGTAGATATTCTTCTGCTTTGTAATATCTTTTTTGGTTCATCCATTGCCTTCCCTGTACATAGAGTCCGTAAGTTGTTTCTCGATTGAAGTTTGTCGGTGTTTGCTGTGGTCTGTTTATACAGTTATCGGCTTGGGATTCCGAATAGACTAACTGATTGTCACCGATGACAACTTTCAGCTCGAGTTGGTCGGATTTAAATGTGTCTAAGGCAATAGAGTCTTTCCATGTCATGAGGACATTGCATTTGAGTGGAAGGGTACGTATCAATGTGTTTTGGTTATATAGTTTGATAGAACTATTAAGCTTTTGTAAGGGTGAAAAATATAGTTTGAGATATCCGTCAGCCCGTAAAACGTTCAATGCTCCTATATCACTGGCTTTCGAAATTCCTTTGATATCTTTTACAGGGAACCAGTATTCTGTCCATTCGTCAGTAGCTTGTGCATCGAATGTAGGATGTTTGTAGGGTGTGAAACTACTACCTGAAGAAGGTTGGTTATACATGCGACCTGATTGCAATTCGATATATTGTCCGCTTGCATCTGTTAGTAAGTCTTTCCATATTTCACCTTCACGGGAGAGCCCCCACAGGAAGATTTTCATACCTAATTTATCGTCATAATTGGCGTAATGTACAGAACCGGTTTCATTATCATGCCAATAAATACCGTAAAAGTCATTGTAGTGTCCAATGACGTGGTACGATTTGGAATTGCCAAAGTTGTTTTTCTCATACCAGGAGAGGTCTCGTCCTTCTTCGTCAAGCGGGAAGGGGTGTGAGTCGCCGCTATGTCCGATGTAGTTTGTTCCAGGATAGAAGAATTGTGGGTTACCGTTGGCAGGGTAGCCAGCATTCATCCATTGGTAATAAGGTTGGTCGACAGACGAATTGTTGTGCCAGATTGTATGGGTCGTGAAGTAAGCTTTGTCTTTGGGGAGATTGATACGGACGTTCCAGTAAGTATGGGTTATTAGTTCTTGGGCAGATAGGTAGCAACTTACGCTACCGTCGCTTTCTTTGCGAGTTAGATAATCAATTGGTGTACTGGCAGTAGGAGCATGACCAATGATACCGAAATTGAATTCAATTCCGCCTGAGGTCCAAGGCCCACGCATGGCGATATCTCGAAATTTGATGACATCGTTGTTGTAAATAAAATTTCTTCCGGTGGTTTTGTCAATAGCATTCCATATCTTTCCGCCTATCTCGGGGTAGATAGTGAGTTTGATGTAATCATTTTCTAGTGTAACAACTTTCCATGTTTGATTTTGAGCTGTAGCAGAAAATCCGTCAAAGCGGAAATAAGGATAGATGAGGTTAGAAGGTGTGGCAGTGGGGTTCGGATCTGAAAACTGATATGTTTTAACAGTCTGTATGCTTTCTGTGATTACGGCTTCTTGAGCAAAGATACATGGTTTTAAAAATAGGCTGCTCAGAATATATAAGATAGTTTTTTTCATGCGTTGATATAAAAGTGATTGATTTAAGTTTATTTGTGAAATGAAGATAATGAATGAGAAGCTGTTTGAGCTTTTTTTTAAAAAAATGTGATATCTCGTGTTGCTTTGAGTCTTTCGAGAATGTCTTGCAACTACCATCGACAAAGCTCAAACAGCTTCTTTAAGTAAGAAAGGTCTTAATAATTAGGTTGAGGCGAAGAGGGTATTATTATTTACCTTGGTGCATCAATTGTTCTATTCTTTGGGCCATTTGTTTACGGGCTGTATATAAACTGTTGATATCTCTTGAGAATGCCTTTACACTGATCACTCTGTCTTTCACTTGTTGTTCGGCAAAGCCGTTGTCTCCCAATGTTTTTAACATGTTTAGATATTCATAGTCTTCGATACCTTCGCGCAATAACTCGAAACGGATAGAGGAAACGGGACCATTAACATTGGGTTGCCCAGTGTATCTTTCTACATACTCTCCAGGATACCAAAGTGACCCTTCACCATTCAGAATGGAGCCTTGACTACATAGGAAACCTGAATGGAAGGTATTGGCATTCAACCATGGATTGGCTGTTTCGGACCACCAATTGATTGCCCAATACAAGATCCCATCCATTTTGTATTTGGCCGTAATCCATGGAATCATTATTAAATCCATAGCTGGTGCATCAATAAAGTAGTTGGGTTGAGGATAACGTTGGTCACAGGATACATACCATGTAATTTCTCCTCCTTTGCTCTTTTCGTCACGAATAATCTGTTCAATAGCTGGGTCATTCAGATGGTTACCATGTACCGAGTAGTTTGTTACATATCCTTGGAGGCTTCCCCATTCAGGATGATCCTTGGGAGGAACAGGGGTTCTTGTAGCTAAAAAAGGGACGTTGTCGGTAGCGTCTTTTACCAATTGGCCCCATTTTCGGGTATTCTCGTATTCTTTCATTGATCGAGGTTCGTCAATTGGACTGTTGAATACTAGACGGTCATGCCAACCATTTTTGTCGAAATAAGCTTCTACTTGTGACAAGTATGATTTGACAATGTTGTTGTATTCTTCAGTAAATGGAAGGGCTTTGATTTGCCTATCCAAGTTACCGGGTAAAGTATTCAATAGTACACGTTTGGTTTTGAGTGTGTTCATGTAGTAGAGATAACGTTCGTGGTCAAAAGTTACTTTCAGTTTCCCGTTTTTTAGTTCTACTTTGGGGCTTAGCATGTCGTTGAACCACGGTTCCATTCGATTCTCGAATAGCTTGTCATAATAGATCTGGGTGAGGTTACTGATTTCTTTTGAATCTCCTGGCTTGTGGTAAAATTCGGCAATCTGGTACCTTGATACGTTAATATAAGTAATCAGTGAAGTTCTTTCCGGCAGGGAAAAATCATAAACATTGACTTTTAGTTGTAATTTTCTGATTGACTTCCCATTCTGAGTTATTTCAATTTCACCTTGGTAGGTTCCGGCTTGAGTATTTGAGGGAATAAACAGGTCTACCCAAAGCGGTCTATTGCGTACCACGTCATACTGTGCAGCCATGCTGAAAGGACGTTGAATGGGTACGATGGCATCCGGCCAATATCCGGTAGCACCTACTGAACTGGATGTACCTACCAAATAGATGTAGTGCTCTAAATAGCATTTCAGATATTTCTTGTCGATGATGGATCCATTTTTAGACTTTAGGTCGGATGCTTGAATCATGAATCCTTTGGGTATTTCTACCTTACGCGGGTCTCCGTATGAGGATGTTGTGACTACAACCTGAAAAGGTACGTGTTCATTTCCGGCTCCAGCAATGCAGATCTCATTTTTCAGTTCGTTCCAAATCAGATTTTCTGATTCGATGTTGTCGTTCGGGCGAATCTTTTGTTCTGCGGGTGCTGCCCATACAGTTGTTTCTCCTTTCCTAAGTTCGGTAGTGGAACTTTCGCCGATGGCTCCAGTTTGGGCTATTACTTGTGCGTTTACATATTCTGTCGAGGCTAGGATGCTGCTTACGAGGAATAGACTGGCAGTGATACGTGTCAAATAAGTGGTTTTCATCTTAAAGAGTTTTTATATTTTTAAGTATATTATATATGGGTGATTAAATACCTACGTATCAGGAAAGTATAAGCTGATACTTTTTTGATCTGCTGTAGTTCAAACCATGACTGCATGTTTTAATGGCTATCTTTTCCCGACGTGGCCTTTAAATCTGATTAATTATTTCCCATAACCCGGATTTTGCTCTATATTAGGGTTGAGTCTAATTTCACTTTCAGGAATAGGAAATAGATAATCGCTTTCAGAAAAATTTTGTTTATATTCTTCTCTCGTAACTTCATATAAGATTCTTTTTCTTACAATATCATGCCATCTGTCATATTCAAAACATAGTTCTAAATTACGCTCATGAATTACGGCTTTATCAAAAGCTTCTTGAGTTATATCTGTCGTTAAAAGTGGATAATTGGGATTGGGTTGATAATCATTTGCACGATTGATTACTGAATTGATTGCATCGACAGCAGCTTGGGTAGGACCTCCATTAGACATATTATCTGCTTCGGCAAAAATCAATAGAACATCTGCATATCTAATTATAGGTATATTTATAGTTGTAAAACCTCTGTCGAAATTTTCTTGAGTATCGTATAGATATTTTTGAATGCCTGGATTTCGACCTAGTTCATTAGCAGGAATGCCATTTTTGTCATGAGTCTCTAAATAAATATGTTTTCTTGGTTGTTCGTTATATGTAGAATCTGCCCAAACCTGATCAGCACTATAGTCGCCCCAGCCATATATTGTACTCCAGATATGTGGGTCGGTTGATGGACATTCATCATTTGCAACAAAACTCCACATCATTTCCGGTCCTTCTTCTGTGGATTTTGAAAATACGTCGCGGATATCCTCTACTAGTTTATATTTTTGAGAATTAATGACTTCTTTTGCTAAGCTTGCAGCTTTGGGATAATAGCTTGCATCATTAAGAGGAGCGGTTGCCATTGTTAAATATGTTTTTGCCAATAGTGATTTTGCAACCCATTTATTAGGGCGCCCAAATGTTCCCCAATCCTCAGGTAACTTGTTAATCGCCTCTTCAAAATCTTGAATAATAAAAGAATATGTTTCTTGTATGGATGAGCGTTTAGGGAGTTGAATGAAATATTCTTCTGTGTTATCTTCTGTAAGGATTTGCATACCTCCCCACATGCGTACTAATTGAAAATAGTTCCATGCTCTTAAGAATTTTAATTGGCCAATTAATTGATCGGTTTCTTCTTGAGATGTTCCTTCAAGTCCTTTGTCTATTATAGATTTTAATGCAAAATTGATATCTTTAATATTTTCAAAATGAATCTCGTAGATATCTGAGCCATGGTTTAGCCCGATAATTAAATCTCCACCTTCGTCTTGATCGGAATGTTTATGTAATGCAGGGTTGTATGCATATCCAGACCAAGAGTGAAATGTCCGGTACATGCAACTAGTTAAAATTGTTTCAATTTGCGCTGGGGTGTTGAAATATCTGTCTGGAGTGATGAATCCTTTGGGAGCTTCAGACAAATCAAAAAGATCACAACTATAGACTATTAATGAAAGTAATAGTCCTGAAAAATAGATATATCGTTTCATATTTTTTTATTATAGATTAATGTTTATACCAAAACTAATGACTCTTGAAGAAGGGTAGCTACTATAATCGGTTCCTAATTGAGCATCACTTCCTGTGAATGAGCTAACTTCAGGATCAAATCCTTTGTATTTAGTGATGGTAAATAGGTTGGTCGCTGTTAAGTAAACTCTGATGCTTTCAAAAACACTGATTTTCTTTAAAGTATAACCAAATGTAAGATTCTTTAATCTTATGTAGGAGCCGTTTTCAATCCATCTTCCATTAATGTTTTCACCTGTTACAGGAAATGTTACAGTGCTTACAAATGGTTGTTCAGGATGGTCTGCATTCCAGGAATCTTTATAATTCTCTCTATAACTTTCTGAATATAAAGCTGGAACGTCGGTATTCTGGTGCTCTGGAGTCCATCTGTCAAATTTGGCGATTCCATATCCTTTACCTTCATCTCTTTTAATTCTTGCTACATTAAAGATATCATTTCCGACAGTACCTTGCAGTAAAAATGTAAGGTCAAATTTCTTATATGTAAATCTATTTGAAATGCCAAATATCATATTAGGCAATGTGTTTCCTATAACTTTCCAATCATGATCAAAATCAATTTTTCCATCATGATTTACGTCGGTATATTTGGGGTCTCCAGGAAGCTGTCCATATTTTGCAGCTTCGTTTCTTTCTTCAGTCTTCCAGGTACCTTCATAACCGAATCCCATAATTTGTCCAAATGGCTCTCCCTTTGTTAAATACATAAAAGGAATATTAGTACCATGTCCGCCACCACCAGCGCGATAAGTTATATATTCATCTTTCCCTAAATCTAGAACCTTGGTTTTTGAAAAAGTTGTATTGATGCCGGGGCTCCACATTAGATTTCCAAATGTGAAATTTCCATTTACGGAAAATTCCCATCCTTTATTTCCCATTTTTCCTACATTGTCTATAATGTTACTTAATCCAGTGGATAATGGGAGTTCTCTCATCATTAGAAGATTAGATGTCACTTTATCATAATATTCACCGACAAATTGTAACATCCCGTTCCATAATGATACGTTTAATCCAATATTGTATTGTCGGGTACTTTCCCATTTCAGATTAGGATTTGCAGCGGAGATAATTCCATAACCTAGGTTGGATGAACTTGATCCCAGATATGGATATTTCCCAATACTTCCAATTTGAGATATCGTTTGGAAGTTTGTAATTGCCTGGTTTCCAGTGTTTCCCCAGCTTGCTCGTATCATAATGTCATCAATCCAGGAAAGGTTTCGCATGAAATTCTCTTTTGATATTCTCCAGCCAATAGAAGCGGCAGGGAAATACCCCCACTTGTGATTTTCGCCGAAGACTGAAGATCCATCTGCACGAATACTTGCGGAGAAAAGGTATTTATTGTCATAGGCATAATTTATTCTTCCAATTCCAGATAAGATTTTTCTATGCCCTTGTCCAGAACTGGTTTTTTGTATTTGTGCCGCATTTAAATCATATATACCTGTATCCTGTGTCGTAAAATTGCTATTGTCGATGTAACTCCATGTCTCATCATTTACTTTAATTTCACCTACAGCAGTTACATTTATGTTATGTAGGCCAATGTCTTGTGTATAGTTGAGAATATTAGAATTTTGTAAATCTGTAGAATATGTATTTCTGATTCTTCCTATTCCATTGGATTGATTTCCCATAAATGTATTAAGGTTATAGAATTGTTTATTCTCACTTTGATATATTCTGGCACCTCCATTAAGCTGGAGAGAAAAATGTTTAAGGAATTTAAAATTTAGTGATAAATTAATATTATTATGTGCAATTCTCATTTCATTTTGAGTTTCTTTTGCACTTGCTACTGGATTCCAAACTGTTGGATCACCAATTCGATTATTGGCTTTTGAGTAATTCCCATTTTCGTCGTAGACAGGAATGGTTGGTGAAAATATTGTGGCTGCTGCAACAGGATTACCAGGCCAATCAATATCACCTCCAAAATTTGCACCATATTTGTTTTGTATTGCTCCATCCCAATTTAGGGATATGTCTAACCAATCTGTGACGTTTGCACCAATATTTGTTCGTATTGAATAGCGTTTATATCCAGAATTAATCATGACACCATCTTGATCTAGAAAAGAGCCAGAGATGAAATAATTTACTTTTTCTCCTTTTCCACTTACTGATAATTGGTGATTTTGTATTAGGGCTGTCCGATAAATCTCATCAATCCAATTAGTTCCTCCTTCTGCTTCTAGTTGCGCGATTTCAGAATCTGTAAAAAGAGGCTGTGGAGTTCTATCTAAATCATTAGCCATTTCTAATGCATTTAGTTCTTTTGCGTAGTCTGCTGCTCCCATAAGTTTTACTCCACCCATAAGTATTTTGGAAAAACCAACTTCTGATGAATAATTAATGGAAGGCTTACCGGACTGTCCCTTTTTGGTTGTGATTAAAATTACACCATTTGCTCCTTGTGCTCCATAAATAGCAGTTGCGGCAGCGTCTTTTAAAATTTCCATAGATTCTATGTCATTGGGATTTAAAGATCTTAAATCTCCTCCTTGAAAACCGTCTATAACAATGAGAGCATTGTTGCCTCCTTGTATGGAATTCATTCCTCTAATTCGTATCGTAGTTTCGGCACCAGGAGAGCCATCTGTGTTGAGAACTAATACTCCAGCTGCTTGTCCTTGTAACATTTGATCAACTCTTTGAGTGGCAACAGGTTTTACGTTTGACATAGGGATACTACTAATGGCGCCTGTAACTACACTTTTTTTCATTGTTCCATAGCCTACAACAACAATCTCATCTAATGATTGGGTGTCTTCTTTGAGGCAAATATTGAGAAATGATTCGTTTACAACTGATATTTCTTGACTAATAAAGCCTAAATATGAAATTCGTAATGTTGGTTTATTTGATGTTTTGAGCATAAATTCTCCATTTACATCTGTTATAACTCCATTTGTAGTACCTTTTTCAATAATATTAGCTCCAATAATTGGTTCACCTTGGGCATCAACTACTTTTCCTTTGATAATATAGGTCTGTTGTTCGATCTTTTGAATGGGCGTTTCTAATTCTGTAGATAAGATGATTTTTTTATCAAGCACTGTATACTGAACTTCTGTACCCTCAAATACTTCATTTAGGATAGTGAATATATCACTATTTTGTGCAGATATGGATACACGACGGTTTAAATCGACATGTGAGTTATTGTAGAAGAAATCAAAATTTGATGCATTTTTTATTTGTTGGAGAATGTTGGCAACAGTTTCTTCTTCTACATTCAAGGATAGTCGGGCTTTTTGTGCGTAGCTTTCTACGGCTTGCAACATACTAATGGAACAGAAGAGATAAAAAATGAATAGCTTCATAACTAAAGGAATTTTTTTCGTGAAGATCCACAACGACCTTCCGATTTCCATGTTTTGGAAATTTCGGTTGTTTTTCATAACTTTGTAGGGCATTTAGTGAAAAAATAAAGTTCGTTTCTCATGGACTTTTCCATACGGAAAAATGTTGGCGCATTTTTCCGTATGTTTTTGTCGTTAAGGTGCTCTGTCTTTCATGGTCATAGTTTTTTTGTTAATGTATTAGTTCTTTAAGTCACAAATGGAGATGTTTATTAATAAATTTCTATTCGCATCTTTTCTTGGTGGATATCTGGATCGTTTAAGTATCGCCAACGAATATGGGAAGAAATCTCAAAATATCTCAGAATTTTTTCCAATCGTTGGGTTGTGAAGGTCCCTGTAAAATGGCTATTGTTTAGTTTCGTGTTTTTCATTATAAAGTCTACGTTGAAGCGCTTGCCTAGCATGTGGAGAGCTTCGGGAAGAGGTGTGTTTTCGAAAATGATTTTCCCTTCAGTCCACGACAGCTCGGAAAGACCGGAAGTAAGGTGGCGTGACAGACATTGGTCACTAGTGTTATATATCAGCTTCTGACCGGGATCCAAGATGGTTCGTTTAGCGGTGGTGCCTTCTTTATAAAGGAAACTAACTTTACCTTCGGTTAGTGTGGTTGTAATGTTGGGATTGTCGGGATATGCTTCTATATTGAAGTGAGTGCCATATACTTCGACGGCTGATTGATTGGGAGTGTGAACTACAAAGCGATGTTGGGTATTGGGGGCTACTTCAAAATAGGCTTCACCAACCAAATGAACCGAACGCGTCTCACCTGTGAAACTGGATGGGTAAGTTAATGTAGAACCGGAGTTTAGACATACGTAAGTGCCATCGGGTAAGTGCAGACGAGTAGTCATGCCGGGATTCGTACGTATTTCCAATGTCTCGGCTACAGGAGAGGCGGATTGTATACGGCTTTGTTGCCAAATCAAAAGCCCAATCAAAGGAAGGATGAGGATAGCGGCAGCACGCTGTCCCCATTCCCACCAACTGATTGATTTCTTTTGTGCAATCTTTCTACCTTTTACCTTCTTTAATGCCTTTTCTGTGTCAATCTCTTTGCTGACTTGATGTACATCTACGGCCAGCAGTAGGGAATAGATACGGCGAGCCATACGACGGTTCTCTTCGGACGAGGCAATCCAGGCTTTGACTTCATCGTACGCCACACCCTCGAGTTTGCCTTCGTAATACTCGATCAATCGTTGCTCTATGTTGGTCTGTTGTTCGTTCATGGATGACTCGTTTGTAAAAGAGACAGGCGAGAACGGAGAGTTCCTAAACTCTTTTTCTAATTTTATTATTAATTAACATTTAGAGGCTTGGAATTTTCTTGCTTTTCTTTGTTGAAGCGAAAAATATGCTTCTGAGATAACAGTCTTTTTCATTAAAAAAACTATTTTTGCACATTGAATTGAATGAGAGCAAAGCTATGACATGGAAACGCTGCATGTAGATAATCTTTTGTTAAGCAGGCTTCGAAATGGAGAGGCAAAAGCTTTTGATGCGCTTTTTCGGAAATATTATCCGTTGTTGTGCGCATATGGGAAGCGGTTTGTCAGTACCGAAAATGCGGAAGAAATTGCTCAGGATGCTTTGTTGTGGCTTTGGGAGCATCGGGAAGAGGAAATCGTCCAGACTTCTTTAGCGAAATATTTGTTGAAAGTGGTTTATCGTAAAGCGTTGAATCGGATCGAGCAGGAACAAGTAAAACTGCAAGCGGACACACGTTTTTATCAGGATATAATAGAAAATGTCCTGGAAGAAAGTGATTTGTGTACGATAAACAGCTTGAGCAGGAAATTGAATGAAGCCATATCCCATTTGTCGGAAACGTATCGAGAGGCGTTCGTTATGCACCGTTTTAAGGATATGACCTATAAAGAAATTGCAGAACGGTTGGATGTATCGGTTAAAACGGTGGATTATCGAATCCAACAGGCTTTGAAGCAGCTTGCTGTAGAATTGAAAGATTATTTGCCTCTACTAATCTTCCTTTTGCGCTAAATGCGATTTTATTGTTTGGGAGGATATCACTATATTTGTACAACGAAACTCACACATGATTACGAGCACTATGAAACTACGATTGTCGATTGTTTTCTTTCTTTTATATATCATTGTTCTGACTGCTTTTTCACAGTCGGATGAACGTTTTTTCAGTAAATACAATTATCATTATATAACAGAGAGTGAGGGAGTCCCTCATAGTTTTGTAGATGATATTCTCTGTGATTCAGAAGGCTTCATATGGATGGCTACTCATAATGGTATCGGTAGATATGACGGTTACCAGGTCATGAGCATTAATACACAGACGCAGCCGTTAAAGTTGAAAAATGATTTTGTGCATGTACTTTGTGAGGATAATTTTCGTCGGTTGTGGATCGGATCTGAGGGAGGACTTGAAGCCATTGATTTGAACACCTATGCCGTTATTGATTTTTATTTTTTATCGAATGATACATTGCAACCATTGGCAGATGGATATATCCATTCCCTTTATAAGGACAAAGCTGGGAATTTGTGGGTCTCTTGTAGTAACAGTTTGTGGTGTATAGAGTGGGATGAAACAGGAGGTATCAGTAATTATTATTGTTTGAAAGAATCTTGCTCTTCCCCCGTTAAAGCCGTGATGGATGTTGGAGATCGTATTTGTGCAGGGTTGGATAATCAGGTATATGTACTTGAAAAGAAACCAGGACATCTGTTGGAGAAAAAGCCTTTATCGAATGATTTGGTACCTTTTAGCGAAGACTGGAGAATTTCTTGTATGCTTGAGGAGAGTGGTTTCTTGTGGATTGGAACAAATAGGGGTTTATTTAAATATAATGAGTCGACCCATCAAATGCAGCGATATCGTTATTCAACTCATCGTCCAGGCATGTTGAGTCAGGCATATATAACGGATATCAAAATGACGGAGCAGGGGCATATTGTCGTATCTACATTGAATGGAATAAATGTTTATCATCGTGAAACGGATACTTTTTCTTTTATTCGACAGAACTGGGCTCAAGGAAATGGAACTATTAATTGTAATGCGATAGATTGCATTTATACGTCGGGTGAAACGATTTGGCTGGGTACAGAAACGGGAGGGATTAATCTGCTTTCTCCCAAACGCCTTCAGACGGAATTATGGTGTCCGGATCAGGACGCGTCTGCCGTTGGAGAAAATTTCCCGGTTAATGCTATACGTGAAGATCGAGACGGAAATTTATGGATTTGTATGTTGGAGAGAGGTCTGGCTCGTTGGAACCCGGAAACTGGAACATGCGAGCGTTATGTGTTTGCACCGAACGATCCAAGCTCACTCACTAATAATACAATAAATGGCCTTTTGATTGATTCGGATCATCATTTGTGGGCATACACATGGGGAGTCGGGATCAATGAGTTGGATTTGAATGTGGCAGGAAATCGACGTTTCCGACGTTATACTCGTGAGGAATTTGCGACTTTGAAGGGGGATTTTATCAGTAGTGCATGTGAAGATGTTGTCAATGAAGGGATATGGTTTGGCTCTACACGTGGTGTGTTGTTTTATGATAAACATTCGAAAACGTTTGAACGGGTCCTTTTTGATGGTATCGACAATGAGTTTGAGATGATACCGACACTTTGTGTCGATAAAAAGAAACGTTTATGGATAGGGACGACTCGTGGGTTGTTGATGTTGGATTTATTTGTGTATGCCAAGTCGCATAAAAACGTTAGATATACCTACTTCAAATATAAATTGGACGAGCCGAAATCAATGAGGTTGGAGAAAATCAATAGTATTTTAGAGGATAAGGATGGAACCTTGTGGCTAGGCGGTAATGGAAGTGGGTTGTATAAAGTTTCGGAGGATGAAAGAGGGCATTTCGAGTTTACGAATTATACGGTTCGGAATGGATTGCCAGACAATACTATTATTGGTATGACGCAGGACGGACAAGGTAATCTGTGGATTATGACTCACGAGGGAATTTGTAAGTTGGACAGAATGACGATGTCGTTTACGAATTATACAGCAGGTGACGGTTTGCCGTTTACACAATATTCTTGGAATGGTATTCATTATTCGTCCAAATATGACCGGATCTATGTTGCGACTAATATGGGGGTACTGATTATCAGACCTGAAGAACTCGCCTCATCTTATGCAGATCGTGTCGTTAAATTGACTTCTTTAACGGTGGCGGGTAATCTGATTTATCCTTCGAGTGGTGACTATCTGGATCGTAGTATTACACAAACTTCATTGATTACCTTGCATGAGAGAGAAAGTCGTTTTTCAATAGGGGTGACAACGGGGGATTATGCATGTAGCAATCGCATTCGTTTTTCGTATCGGATGAAGGGGTATGAAAGGGAGTGGAATGAAACAAGGCCGGGAGATTGTAACATCAGATATACAGCTGTGCCTCCTGGTGATTATATTCTGCAGGTTTGTGCCACCAATGAGATGGGGCAGTGGTCTGAGCATGTGACTGAAGTCGAAGTACACATTATACCTTATTTTTATAAAACGGTCTGGTTTTATTTAATCCTGTTACTGGCATTGGGAGCATTGATTTGGGCATTTTATCACAGAAAGATGAAGCGTTATCGTCAGCAACGGGCTGAATTGGAGCAGAAGGTGGAAGAACGTACCCAGGAATTGGCTGTGCAAAATAAACAACTGGAAGTGATGGCTGAACAGGTAAAAGAGGCTACAGAAGAGAAAATAACCTTCTTTACGAACATTACTCATGAGTTCAGGACACCTGTGACATTGATTCATGGCCCCATTGAACATGCTTTAAAAGTCGTTGAAGATGAGGAGGTGAAAGCTCAATTGCAGATAGCAGAACGCAATTCAGGTTATTTGCTTTCATTGGTGAATGAGCTGATGGACTTTCGGAAGTTGGATATGAACAAAGTGATTTTGGATCGGAAGGCTTGTAATTTTGTTGACTTCGTTTCAGAATTGTTGTTACCGTTTAAGGTGTTTGCGCGGGAGCGTGGGATTGAGATTTGTCTATATACTCATATCGATCATCCTTGTGTAATGATAGATGTGGCTTATATGCGTAAGGCTTTGGTCAATCTGGTGGCGAATGCCATTAAGTTCACACCGGATAATGGACGTATTGATGTGTTTGTTGCTGCCATTCCGAAAGGTGGAGAAAAGGGGCCACGCCTTTATATTAATGTCTGTGATACAGGATATGGGATAGTTGAAGCGGATATGGATAAAATCTTTGATCGTTTCTTTCAGTCTAAGACTGGCGATAAACATCCGATTTTCGGGCAAAGTGGTACAGGCATAGGACTTTTTTTATGTAAGCGTATCATTGAACTACATGGCGGCGTCATTTTTGCTCGTAATAATCAGGGACGTGGAGCGTCTTTTCGGATATTGCTTCCTTTGTTACAGGCTGAGCATGAGATTTCTTCTACTAATGTTGATACTGTTATTGGGTCACAAACAACACAGGAAGATTTGGTTGGGGAAGATACTCATAAAGAAACGATTCTTGTTGTAGAAGACAATCAGGATATGCGTGCCTATGTTTGTTCTTTGTTGTCGAAGGATTATCGTTTTCTTGAGGCGGAGAATGGGGAAGAAGCACTTCGGATTGTACAAAAGCATTCGGTCGATTTGATTGTAAGCGATCTGATGATGCCTGTTATGGATGGCATGGAACTTTCACGGCGTATAAAGGATAATTTGCTTACATCGCATATTCCATTTTTGATGCTTACGGCTATTTCTTCAGATGTACAAGAGAAGAAAAGTTTTGAGATTGGAGTTGACGAATATATTTGTAAGCCTTTTGATGAAGAGGTCTTTTTGTTGCGCATTCGAAACATTCTTAATCTTAGGAATAGTTACAAGAAAAAATTTTCAGCCAGTGGTAATGTAAGCGAATTGCATATAAAGGAAGAATCCAGAGATCAGCAGTTTGTTAATAAAGCTATTGAGTTAATGGGAAAGAATTATGCGGATTCAGAGTATAATTTGGAATGTTTTGTACGTGATATGGGATACAGCAAAACTTTGGTAAATAGTAAAATGCATGCACTGGTGGGACAGCCTATCGGACAATTTATGAAGAATTATCGATTGAATGTAGCTCGGCGAATGATTCAAGAAGGAAAAGGTGATATTAATGTTTCCGAAGTTGCTTATGCTGTAGGATTTAATGATCCTAAGTATTTCACTAAATGTTTTAAAGAGTTTTTCGGTTATTTGCCCAGTAGCGGATTTAAGAAGGACTAAGGAGGCCATTTGTCTTTTCAGGTCGCAGACTGGACTATATTCTTCCTAAACTTTTCTATTTTCCACTTATAGCTAGATGAAAGTCTCTATATTTGTTGCATAAATAGAAATAGTATCATGAAGAACAAAATCAGTTTACTTATCCTGTTAATATCCGTGTGGAGTGTTCAATTGTTTGCAAATCCTATTGATGGGTTGCTTGAAAGGATAGATAAGGGAGCGTCGCACAAGTTTGTCATTGAATTGAAGAAAGGTGACAAAGATTTTTTTGAATTAGACCAGAAAGGAAAGAAGGTTGTGGTACGTGGTAATACTTATGTTAATATTGCTACGGGACTCAACTGGTATCTGAAATATTATGCTGGCATTCATCTTGCTTGGAACGGTATGCAGGCTAAGTTGCCTGATGTGCTGCCACCTGTTGAAGAAAAACTGCGCAAGGAGACGGATTTGAGTTTGCGTTACGATTTCAATTATTGTACCTATTCTTATTCCATGGCTTTCTGGGATTGGGAACGCTGGGAGAAAGAAATCGACTGGATGGCTTTGCATGGTATCAACCTGCCCTTGGCGGCTGTCGGTATGGAGTGCGTGTGGCGTAACATGCTTCTGAAGTTGGGTTATAGCAGCGATGAGGTGAATCGCTTCATTGCCGGTCCGGCTTTTCTGGCTTGGTGGGCCATGAATAATTTGGAAGGTTGGGGAGGCCCCAATCCCGATAGTTGGTACACCCAACAGGAGGCCTTGCAAAAGAAAATCCTGAAACGAATGAAAGAATACGGCATTAAGCCTGTTTTCCCTGGTTATAGCGGTATGGTACCTCACGATGCCGATGAAAAGATGGGGCTTGATATTGAGAAACCGGAATTGTGGAATGGATTCGTTCGCCCAGCTTTCCTACAACCTACCGATCCTCGTTATAGCGAAATAGCTTCTCTTTATTATAGTGAGCAGCAGAAACTTTTCGGCAAGGCTGACTATTATTCCATGGACCCTTTCCATGAATTGGAGAACGCTCACGAAGTGGATTTCGATGCGGCAGGAAAGGCTGTAATGGCCGAAATGAAGAAAGTGAATCCAAAGGCTGTTTGGGTGGTACAGGGATGGACGGAAAATCCTCGTCCGGAAATGATCAAGAATCTGAAAAATGGTGATTTGCTTATCTTGGACCTCTTCAGTGAATGTCGTCCGATGTGGGGTATTCCTTCCATCTGGAAACGTGATAAAGGTTACGAACAGCATGATTGGCTGTTCTGTATGCTTGAAAATTTTGGTGGCAATGTAGGCCTGCACGGGCGTATGGATCAGTTGCTCAATAACTTCTATCTGACTAAGAATAATCCGTTGGCAGCCCATCTGAAGGGCATTGGCTTGACGATGGAAGGTTCGGAAAATAATCCTGTGATGTTTGAACTGATGTGTGAGTTGCCTTGGCGCCCCCAGAAGTTTACCAAAGAAGAATGGCTGAAGGATTATGTCTATGCTCGTTATGGTGTACGCGATGCCAAGATTGAGCAGGCTTGGATGATTTTGGCTAATTCGATCTACAACTGTCCTTTCGGTAACAATCAACAGGGACCTCATGAGTCCATCTTCTGCGGGCGTCCCACGCTGAACAACTTTCAGGCCAGCAGTTGGTCGAAGATGCAAAATTATTATGATCCCACCGTGACGGCCGAAGCAGCTGCCCTGATGGTGGAAGTGGCCGACAAGTATCGTGGCAATAATAATTTTGAATACGATTTGGTTGACATGGTACGTCAGGCCATATCTGATGAGGCCCGTATTGTTTATAATCGTACGGTGGCCGACTTCAAGAGCTTCGATAAACGAAGTTTTGCCCGCGACTCCAAACGTTTTCTCGACTTGCTGATGATGCAGGACAGCCTGCTGGGTACGCGTAGTGAGTTCCGTGTAGGCCGCTGGATTCAGCAGGCACGTAAGTTGGGTAATACATCCGAAGAGAAAGACCTTTATGAATGGAATGCTCGTGTGCAGATTACGACTTGGGGCAATCGTACTTGTGCTGACGACGGTGGCTTGCGTGATTATGCACATAAGGAGTGGAACGGTATCTTGCGCGATTTCTACTATATGCGCTGGGCTGCCTATTGGAGGACCTTGCAGGACCAGCTGGACGGTAAGCCCGAAGTGAAACTGGACTATTACGCTATGGAAGAGCCTTGGACGTTGGCCAAGAATCCCTATACTGCCGAGCCCGAAGGCGATTGCATTGAGTTGGCCAAGAAGGCCATCAGACTGGTACAGAACGATTAATGTGTAAAGAAAAATGCCATGACGGAGGTTTTGCCGAAGAAAAGATTATTGTCGCTCGATGTGCTGAGAGGGATTACTGTGGCAGGAATGATTGTGGTGAACAATGCGGGAGGGCGTCTGTCCTACGACTCGTTACGCCATTCGGCATGGAATGGCATGACCCCTTGCGACCTGGTGTTTCCTTTCTTCCTGTTCATTATGGGAATATCGACTTATATAGCTCTCCGTAAATTCCATTTTGAACCGTCGAAGACTGTCGTGTGGAAAATACTGAAACGCACTTTACTCATCCTGTTGATTGGTATTGCCATCCATTGGTTTGACCATATCTGTGAGGGTGATTTTCTGCCATTTGCCCATTTGAGGTTGACAGGAGTATTACAGCGTATTGCCCTTTGCTATTGTGCTGCTTCTTTTTTGGCTTTGTATGTTCCCCATAAATGGATGGGGTGGATAGCGGGAATACTGTTGGTAGGATATGGTATCTTTTTGCTGGCAGCCAATGGGTATGTACCTGATGAGACCAACCTGCTTTCCGTGATTGACCGTGCCGTGTTGGGCGTCGGCCATCTGTATCAGAAGAGCCCTATTGACCCTGAAGGGCTGTTCAGTACTCTGCCCTCCATAGCTCATACCTTGATAGGCTTTTGTTGTGGGCGTTTAATCATGGAGGCCGATACACTAGAAAAGAAAATTGTCAGACTTTTTGTAGTGGGTTTCTTGATGATGTCTGTCGGTTTCCTGTTGACCGAGGCTTTTCCGCTTAACAAGCGTATCTGGTCGCCTACATTTGCCTTGACTACTTGCGGCTTGGCGGCTATGTTCCAGGCTATGTTAATGTACTTTATTGACTATAAAGATAAACGGCGTTGGTGTCGTTTTTTTGAATTGTTCGGTGTTAACCCATTGTTTTTGTATGTGCTGAGTGAAGTCCTTGCTATTGTGATTGGCGTTACAGGTGTCAAGCCGCCAGTTTATGATATGATACATTCGTTGGTGGCCAATCCTTATTTGGCTTCTGCTGTCTATTCGTTGTTGTTCATGCTGCTGATGGCAGCAGCGGGTTATCCGTTGTATAAGAAGAAAATATATATAAAGTTATGAGAATGTCTGTGATTGCAGCAATAGGGTTGTTCGTGTTCTGTCTGTGCTTCCATGCTGGTTGTACTGATGTTCCTGTTGGAACATCGTATCTGTCATACGTGGATACACGAGTGGGAACAGCTGCCAGTACAACAAGGACAGCTGGTATGTTCGGCAAGAATACCGAAGAATACGGACAGACTTTACCTGCTGTTCTCGAGCCTAACGGCATGAATTTTTGGACACCTCAGACCCGCGATTCCGAAAAGAAATGTATCGCTCCCTATTATTATCGTGACAGTCTTTTTCAGGGGTTTCGCAATTCCCATTGGATTGTGGGCGGTTGTACGCAGGACTATGGTTCTATGACATTGATGCCGTTGTATGGCACTTTGCGTTGTCAGGTTGAGGCTCGTGCTACACGTTTTTCCCATGCTGATGAAGTGGCTACGCCTGCCTATTATGCTGTCACTTTGCCTGATGAAGATATTCAAGCTGAATTGACGGCCCGTTCGCGTACAGCCATTTTTCGTTTTACCTATCAGAAGGCAGGTAAAGCCTATCTGGTGGTCACTCCTAACAGTGATGAAGGTCTAGGTTCCGTGCATATCGATACGGTGAACGGTCGTATTTATGGTTGTAACCCCGTGCATCGCATTTATCAAGGTTGGGGAGAACCGGCTGGATTCAGTGGTCATTTTGTGGTCGAACTTCAGAAAAAGATAAGCGGTTATGGAACCTTTGCGACAGATTCATTGTTTGATGCTTCTTTGGAATTGAATGGGCGTCAGGGAGTGGGAGCTTATTTGGCTTTCGAGGTGAAAGCAGGAGAAGAGGTGTTGGTGAAGGCTGCTTCGTCTTTTGTGGACGAGAACGGTGCGGAACAGAATTTGCAGGCAGAAATACCCCATTGGAACTTTGAACAGGTGCGCTGTGAATTGACGGATATTTGGGAGCAGCGTTTTAATCTCGTTCAGGTGGAGACTGATAACGAAGAAGCATTGGCCAAGTTCTACGGAGCCTTTTATCGGGCTAGCTTCCTGCCACGTACGTTTAACGATGTGGACGGTCGCTATCCAGCTTTCGCAACCGGAACTCCAATAATGCAGACAAAAAAGGGACAGACTTATTACGATGACTACAGCCTGTGGGATACGTATCGGGCCTTGCATCCACTGGTCAATCTGATTACTCCTCAAAAGGGAGGTGAGATGATGCAATCGTTGGTCTGCAAGTATGAGCGAGGTGGCTGGATGCCCATTTTCCCCTGTTGGAACAGTTATACATCAGCCATGATTGGTGACCATGTGGCGTCGGTAGTAGCCGACGCATGGAGCAAGGGGATACGGAACTTTGATATCAATAAAGCATACGAGGGACTACGGAAGAATGCGTTTGAATGCCCTGCCTCCTTGGAAGAATATCGTAAAGGTATGGGACGGCGTGCGCTCGACTCTTATTTAAAGTTTGGCTATATTCCTTTGGAAGACAGTGTGCTTGATGCGTTCCATACCTGCGAGCAGGTATCGCGCACCTTGGAGTATGCTTATGATGATTTTGCGTTGGCACAAATTGCTGCTGTTTTAGGGAAGGAGGATGACTATAATGCTTTGGTGGAGCGTGCCCGTAATTATCGTCACGTCATTGATCCCCGTACCGGTTATGTCCAAGGACGCCGGGCTGACGGTATTTTCCTGGATGAGAACAATGCATTTCATTTTACACGCTTTATTACCGAAGGTGCTCCTTGTCATTATACGTGGTATGTGCCTCAAGACCCATACGGCCTAATGGAAAAAATGGGAGGCAAGGATTGTTATGTTGCCAAGCTTGATTCAATGTTTTCTGAGGGCCGTTACTGGCATGGCAATGAACCTTGCCATCAGGTAGCTTTCATGTTTAACTATGCTGGGCAACCATGGAAAACGCAACGGGTTGTCCGCCATATTATGGATACGGAATATCATAATACCCCTGGTGGATTGGCCGGAAACGATGATGCAGGACAAATGTCGGCTTGGTATATGTTTGCAGCTATGGGTTTCTATCCTGTTTGTCCGGGTACGCCCTATTATATGTTGGCGAGTCCTTCTTTTCCGTCCATTACGCTCTGTCCGGAAGGAGGCCGGCCGTTTACTATTCAGGCTAGAGGGACTTCGGAGCAGAATATCTATATCCAGCGTGCTACATTGAACGGACAGCCTTATCTCAAAAACTATCTGGATCATGCCGACATTGTGAAAGGTGGTACGTTGGAACTGGAGATGGGGCCTGAACCCAATCGGGAGTGGGGTAGTTTGCCGGAGGATTGTCCACCAGAAGTAATAAGAAGGTAATTGAAGATTGATCATTAATCATTATTATAGATATGAGAATTAAATACATCTTTTTCGTTTTCTGTTGTTTGTTGCTAGCTGCCTGCGGTGGACAAAAGCAGACAGGTAACGTATTCAATATTATGGACTTTGGTGCAGCTGGCGATGGGAAGACTGATGATGCGATTGCTATTCAGGCTGCTATTGACGCCTGTGTACAGGCTGGCGGCGGACAGGTGCTAGTGCCTGCCGGGCATACTTTCTTGTGTAGCCCCTTCAAACTGGCATCGTTTGTGGAACTGCACTTGGAAGCCAATTCACGCTTGTTGGCCAACCCCGATGAGTCTGTCTATACAGAAAGTGCTTTTCGCGAGAACCGTGGAGAAGGTATGATGTGGATTAGTGGAAAGAATCTGGAGCAGGTTTCTATTACTGGGATGGGAACCATCGACGGTAATGGTGTAGCTTTTATGGGTAAGGAATTGGAAGATTCGTATGAACTGAAGCCGGTGACAGACTTCGATCCACGTCCTCATGTGTTGACGCTGGAAGCCATCGACCGACTGGTTATCCGTGATATTACTCTTTGCAACAGTCCCTATTGGACTGTGCATCTTATCGGATGTAAAGATGCAGTGATAGAGGGTATTAGTATCCGTAATAACCTGAAGATACGTAACGGTGACGGTATTGATGTGGATCACTCGCGGCATGTCCGCATAGCCAACTGCTACATCGAGTCGGGCGACGATTGTATCTGCCTGAAAAACCGTCGTGAGTTTGAGGAATATGGCTCTTGTGAAGATGTAGTGGTGACCAACTGTACGATGGTTTCCCGCTCTTGTGCCATCAAGATCGGTTCTGAGAATATGGATGTTATCAATAATGTTTTATTTAATAATTGCATCATTCGTGATAGTAACCGTGGCATTGGCATTCAGAATCGTGATGAAGGTACTGTAACGAATGTTGTGTTTGACAATATGATTGTAGATTGTCGTCTATGGTCAGATGTGTGGTGGGGAAAGGCTGAGCCAATTTATGTCACTTCTTATCCTCGTGCCGTGGGCAACCATAAGGATGCCGGCTGGCGTTTTCCAAAAGGAGCTACTGAAGGACGGTGTGGTGAAGTGAGCCGCATCTGGTTTTCCAATGTGAAATGCATCAGTGAAAATGGCGTGTTTGTCGGTGGTGATGTGCCCGGTAAGGTGAACCATATTTATTTTGACGATATTGATATTCAATTGTTAAAACGAACGGATTATCCGGGAGGTGTATACGACAAACGACCTTGTGTGGGTGAAGGTTTTGTGAATGACAAGGTTTATGGCTTCTATATTGATACGGCCAGTGATATTTATATCAATAATCCTCGTCTGAAGTGGGGAGACACCCGTCCTGTGGCGGCTTCCGGGGAGCTGCTGAAGCAGAAGGCTTCGACAAACGTCGTTGTGGCCCGATAAAATATACTTTAATTTCTGATATGTTATGAACAGAATAGTTGTCTTACTATATGTATGCGTGTGTGCAGTGGGGATGGCCACTGCACAACTAAGGCCCACCAACGAAGAACTGGGGAGTATTTATTTTGCCTATCCGACACCGGCTGTTGTTCAGACTCCGCCTCCTGCTGGTTTTGAGGCATTTTACATCTCGCACTACGGGCGACATGGTTCCCGTTGGCGTACCGATGACGTGCATTACAAGCGTGTGGTCGATGTGTTCGATTCACTGGCTACCGTGCATGCACTTACGACGTTGGGCGAGGATGTACGTGGCCGTTTGCATCGCGTGTGGGAAGATGCTCGTGGACGTAGCGGCAATATTACGCCGTTAGGCGAACGTCAGCATCACGATATTGCTTACCGTATGTTTACATCATTTCCGTCGGTATTTGCCGACAGTGCAGTGGTCGATGCCCGCTCGTCCACGTCGTTGCGTTGCGCCATGAGTATGAGCTATTTCACCGAGGCCTTGAAGGAGCAGAATCCCCGCTTGTGTGTCAGTCGCAGGGCTTATCAGTGCTACATGGATTACATCGCCCATACATCGTCCGAGGCCGAGGCTTTCTGTTCCGATACGGCGGCGTGGCGTGCCGACTTCCGCCGCTTTGAACGAGAGCAGATACAACCGGAACGTTTTGTGAAAGCTTTAGTCAATCCGTCCGTTCGCATGTTCTATGAGCAGGAACGGAAGCTGATGGAAGATATTTATTGGATTGCCATCGACATGCAGAACTGCGACCATTTGAAGGGTGTCGCTTTCTTTGACCTTTTTACCTACGACGAGCTAATGGCCCTTTGGAAAGTGGTAAACGCCCGTATGTACGTGTGCAATGCTGCCGCTCCGCTCAATGGAGGGCTGATGCCTCGCCAAGCTACAGCTTTGTTACGTAACATTGTGGAGAGTGCCGACAAGGCCATTGCCACCGGGCAGCCTTGCGCCGACCTTCGCTTTGGGCATGATACTCACCTTATTCGTTTACTTGCCCTGATGGGTGTAGAAGGATGCAACGGGTGTGAAGCAGATATTGAGAAATTCCACTTGGTTTGGCAGGACTATCGTGTTTCACCGATGGCAGCTAACCTGCAACTTATTTTCTTTCGCAATGCAGCAGGCGATGTGCTTGTGAAGCTGCTCCATAATGAACATGAAGTGCACCTGCCTCTTGTTGCTGTTGAAGGACCTTATTATAATTGGAATGAATTACGCCGTTACTTTATAGGATTGCTGGACAACGTTGACTGATATTTTTAGGCACGGATTGTATGGAAATCACAGAATAAAAGACATCTGTGAGGATCTGTACAATCCGTGCCTAAGATTTATTTGTTGATTTCCACCCGCCAGTTTATTTCAAGCGGATTGTTCTGCATACTCCATACGAGGGGAAGGGAGGGATTGTCGAGTATCCACATTTCGCTGCCTTCCAGTGTGTCACGTACGTGCAGCAGGGCAAAGCCTGCGGCGTGCTCATCACTATCCATTAGTTCGTATTCCGTATGATTGTAGGCGAAGCGTTGTCGTGCTTTGAGGTTGCGGTAGGCTTGCTGCGAAAGAATGTAGGCGGTCTCATGCTCGGGCAGAGTGACGTGCCTGCCGTCTTCTGGCATCAGGAAACTAAGGACGGTGCCTTTTTCCACGGCCTGTGGCGTCAGGGCGTACGAGCCTTTCTGCCACTTCAGGTTGCGCAGGATGCGCCAGTTCAGGACGAGGGCATCATTCTTGGGCGTAAAGGTCATCTCATATTTGCGTGTCTGTCCGTGCAGCTTGAAGACGAAGAGCAGGGTGTCGGGCAGGGCGTTCTGTGCGGCTCCTCCGATGGCAAAGCCCAGCAGGAGCAAAATCATTACTATTTTCTGTTTCATATCTCTTGTCTGATTTTAGTTTTCGGGTTTAAACATTTCCTTTCCCCATTCAGAGGGCTTCTTCCCCATTTTCAGTACCAGCGTGCCGCCCTTCGTCAGGTCCTTATGGCGTAGGGTGGAGTATGGGTAGTCCTGTCCGTTCAGTGTCACGCTTTGGATGTAGCGGTTCTTCTCCGATAGGCCTTCGGCTACGATGCGAAAATCGTGTCCTCCCTCTAGATGTAAGGTGGTGGTGTGCAGTAGTGGGGTGTTGATTAGGTAATAATCCTGTCCTGCATTAGGATAGAGGCCCATCATGTGGAATGCAAGCCACGAGGACATGGCGCCCGAGTCGTCGTTGCCCGGCAGGCCTACGGGGCCGTCGTTGTAGCTTTCGGCTAGGATCGTGTGGATGCGGTCGCTGCTCTTCCATGGCTTGCTCAGCCAGTGGTAGAGGCAGGGAGTCAGGAACGAAGGTTCATTGTTCACGTTATAGTAGTTGCGTATGAAGAACGTGTCCAGCCGTTGTTCGAAAGCCTGCGGTCCGCCGCATTTCTCAATCAGCCCCGGTACGTCGTGCGGAATGCTCAGCGAGTATTCCCAGGAAGAGGCTTCGTAGAAGAACATGCTCCACCAAGGGGTGTACCAAGGACCTTCGAAGGTCATGGGGGTATAGACGTATTTCGGCTGCATCACACGACTGTGGCCATAGGGCAGACTGTCTAGCCACTGGCCTTGCGCGTCGCGTGGCATGATGAAGCCCTGTGCCCCACTATGACGGTAGTCGTCGCGCCACAGATTCTTCCAATTGCCGCTCTGTTTCAGATAGTGTTGGTAAAGTTCTTCTTTACCCAGCCCTTTTGCTACGAGGGCGATAGCATAGTCGCAGTAGCTGTATTCCACGGTTCGGTTGCCTGCGCGGTCGATGCCCCAGGGTACGTAACCCAGTTCTAGATATTCGCGTAGGCCGCCACGTCCTTCGGCTTCGTGGTTACTGCCCGGATCTACGGTGGCATCCTTCAGCATAGCTTGTAGTGCCAATTCATAGTCAATACCTTTCAGCCCCTTTACAAAAGCGTCGGCGATGACAATCTCGGCATTTGAGCCTCCTTGTGTTCGTCCGTTGCAGTTGCCGCTGCGAGCGTCGGGCATATAACCGTCTCGTTTGTATATGTTTATCAGTGAGCGTACGATGTCTGCTTCACGTTTGGGGGCTATAAGTGTGATAAGTGGCGATGAAGTACGGTAGGTGTCCCAGATAGCATAGAAGTCATCGTAATAGGGCTCTGGATCACTCCATAACGGGTTTTCGCCTGTGCGGTCTACGGGCATCAGCATGGTGTGGTACAGGCCGGTGTAGAACATTCGTTTGTGGGCTTCGGAGGCTTTTTCGTCAATTTCAATTTTAGAGAAGAGAGCTTCCCATTTTCCCAACAATTCGTTGTGTACTTTCTCGAACGACCAGTGTGGAATTTCGTTGTGGGCGTTGGCCTTGGCTCGCAGACAGCTCAGGAAAGAGATGCCCACCTTAAGTTGCAGTGTGTTGCTGCCTTCGCGGAAGCGGAGCAGGGCTCCGGTCTTCTGGTGGGAGTCATATTGGGAACGGTCGGCAGTGATGCTGTCGCCTTTCCATGTGGCTGTTTCGCTGAAGGACTGGTCTGTTTCGGCATAGAAGTAGACGGTGTATGCCCGGCCGTTGTTCCAGCCTCCACGGATGCGTGTGTAGCCGCATACTTCGTGATCGGAGAGAATTTGTATTTCCGAACCAACGAACTGTTGTGCTTCGCGTGCATCGGGTACAGGGCTTTCTCCCAGAAAGAACCCGGCATCAATAGCCAGTGACTTGTCTGTTTGCGGATAAGTGAAACGGTAGAACGAAGCCCGTTCAGCTGTGGTTATCTCTGTACGGATACCGCTTTGCTTAAAGCGGGTATCATAGTATCCTAATCTGATATTTTCGTATTCGCGGTAGTCTATGTGCTGTGTACGGTCCAGTGCGCCGCAGAAGGGAGCGACCAAAATATTGCCGTACTTAGGGCCACCTCCTGTTCCACTGACGTGTACTTGAGCAAAACCATCCACTCGTACTGGCATGGGTAGCCATCCGCTGTTGGGTGAAGGAGTGCAGTCGGGCGATGGTTTTACCATGCCGAAGGGACATGATGGCCCGATGAATACGCGTCCCAGTCCTTCGGAGCCGATGCGTGGATCCACGTAATCGGTCAGTGGCTTTTTCTGATCAGCTTGGATATCACGAGCCAAGACAATACTGGTATTTGTTAGCAGAAATGCAAATAACATACTGCCCCAAAAACGTTGAATATTCATAGTTGTCTATTTCTAATTTGTTACATTCTGATGTATTTGAAACGAGGTGAATTCCCTTATGCAGTATTATGCTTTTTTCCCCAGTTAGAGAAAAATAATTTTCCAGTTAGAGTGTATCATTCTTCCAACTAGAGAATCTTCAGGCATTATTCTGTTCTAGGAATATTCCGTTTCTCGACTCATTCATCTGATTTTACACAAAAGCCTTGCATTGACATCCGCAGAATGGCATTACTGCGGATGCAATACAAGGCCCCATTTTTAAAACTCTAAATAAAACAATCGCTTGTTTTTACCTTAAAAATGTATTCACTTCTACCTTTATGTGTCAGAGTGATTAGTATCCTGCGTTCTGATCCCAGTTCGTATTGGCGTTCAATGTGTTTACGCTCAACGGCCACAGACGATATTGCGGATTGGCCGCATTGGGATTGTAGTCGTTCTTGAAGCCCCAGTCGCGCTCGAAGTCGCCGAAGCGGATCAGGTCATTACGGCGCCAGTGCTCGTCCAGGAACTCACGGCCACGCTCGTCCAAAATCTCTTGCAGGTTCGGATTGTGGTCAAGCAGCGGAGCGTTGACATACGAGCGGATTTGGTTGAACAGGCTCATCGGCGTATCCCCATTCGTTGCTGTACCACCGCGGGTGATGGCTTCGCACTTCATCAGAATAACATCCGCATAACGGAAGATGGGTACATCGTTGTCTTGGTTACGGCTGAAGGTATTATAGTCGTTGATATCCGGGAAGAACTTGATGGAACGATAACCTTGAGTCCAACCTGAGAGTAAGGCTCCGCAATTAAGGTCTGCACTACCTTCTACCCAAGTACTGTCTTTTTTAGTCTTTCCATCTTCTTCATATTCATATACCCAATGGTCCAATGTGATGGCTTTAGTGAAAGTCACGTCTTCTCCACCATAAGTATTGCGAACATCCGTTGGCTCTCCGGTTGCGTTATCGTATTGATATACATCGAAAGTCTCCATACCGATATTCTCACCCGTGTTACCGGCAATCACATCGTTACGGCGGTCGCCAGGCAGGCAGAACAATTCTACAAATTCCGGAGTCAAGGTCATATTACCGCCACAGGAATTCGTCATTTCGATAGAGTAAAAGCCGTTGTTGTTTTGACCACGACGCCAAGTACGGAAACGGGCGTATGTCATGCCTTGTGCCAGTTCGGCATCGAAAGGCATCGCATAGATGAAGTCCTTGATGTGCGAACCGTTGGTGTACATAAATTTGGTCTTATAATCGTCATTCAAGTTAAAGTAACCAGAAGCGATGATACGGTCACAAGCGGCGATACAGTCATTTAATTTTTCGTTGGGCGCATCGGCAGACCAACTTGCGCTGGTGACATCCTGTGTGTACACATTCCAATTGATGTACAGTTTTGCCAACAAAGCGTCTACCATCCATTTAGTCGGCTTACCATACGTAAAAGCGTCTACATTTTCGTAGCAGTTTTCACGAACAGCCAACAATTCCGATTCAATCCAACGGGCAACTTCTGCACGTGGCGAACGGTCGATAGCTTCGTTTTCCGCCAATAGATGATCAATGATAGGCGTGTCGCCCCAATGTTCCATAATCATAAAGTGATAGAAAGCGCGTACGGCACGCACCGGAGCCAAATCCTCTTCAGTTGCCACGCCTGCATCTGTTAAATCGAACATAACGCGATTGCAATTCGTAATACCCGTCAGTAATTCGTTGAACACGTCCAATTGGGAGGCTGAGTTCGTCGGGCTAATCGAGTGCAGCGAGAAGTTCGCCATATCACGGTTGTTCAGATAGTCACCATCGAAGCTGACTGCCGTATATTCGTCCGAGTTACAAGATACGGCTTCATCGTAACGGCGACCGATGGCAGCGCGGAACGAATAGAAAGCGTTGCTCATCTGAGCCTCAACAGCAATTTCCGAATCGGGCATTTCGGTATATTGCGACTTAATGTCCACATCCAAGTCGGTACAACCGATGGTTGTCAGTGCCAACAGGGCACCCGTCAATATATTTCTTGTTTTCATATTTTTAATCGCTTAGTGTTAAGGGTTAGAAATTCACGTTTACACCCACCATGAACGTACGGGTACGCGGATAAGTCGTGTTACGCCAGTCGATACCCGGAGTCAGACCACCGAGGCTGATTTCGGGGTCGATGCCTTTGTAACCGGTAATGGTGAACACGTTATTGCACGTAGCGTACAAGCGCAGGTTGTTAATGTAGTTGCCAATCTTACCGAAGTTGTAACCCAAGGTCAAGGTTGCCAGACGCAGGTAAGAACCATTCTCCAAGTAGCGGTCGGACGGAGCTTGGGCGCGAGTATCGCGTGCGTTCTGTTCTCCTGCCACTTCCGCCAATACATTTTTACCGTTGTTTACCAAGCTTACGTTGTTGTAATAGCAGCGGGTAGCGTTGAAAATCTTATTACCAGCCATACCTTGGAAGAAGGCAGTCAGCGTCCAGTTCTTCCACGTCAAGTCGTTATTCCATCCGTAGACAATTTTCGGCTGAGCAGAACCGTGCATACGCTTGTCTTCCAGTTCGGGAGCGTCAGTCGTACCAATCAAGTTGCCTTCCTCGTCATAGTCGTTGAAGATAGAACCGCCATCCTCACCGTAACCTGCCCATTCCCACAGACAGAACTGTCCGATAGGATAACCTTCCTGGATACGTTGAACCTCAGCGTTGGTCGAATAACCACCTACATCCGGATTACCTTGCGGAATATAGTCTACTGAATAAGTTTCATTCGAGAGTTTCTCCACCACGTTCTTGTTGTGAGACAGGTTCAATGAGGTGCTCCACGTAAAGTTGCGGGTCTGTACCGGAATGGCGTTGATGGTGATTTCAATACCCTTGTTGCTGATGTCACCCACGTTGGCGGTCATTCGGTCGTACGGATAACGGCTGGTAGAAACTTCATAATCGTAAATCAAATCTGAAGTCTTTTTGTTGTAGTATTCGATGGTACCGGTCAAACGGTTATCGAAGAAACCAAAATCCAAACCGATGTTGAACATGCCTGTCTTTTCCCATTTCAAATCAGGATTAGCGTTGCTGGCTGCACCCAAAATACGATAGTTTCCGGAAGTGCCGTAAGTGAAGAAGCTCTGAACTCCATTCGGGAATCCAAATCTCTGTCGTGAAACAAATGTATCAAAGCCTAACGAGTTACCACTGACACCATAACCCACACGCAACTTCAAGTCATCGAACACGTTTTGGTCTTTCATAAAGTCCTCTTCCGTGATGCGCCATGCGGCGGATACAGAGGGGAACGTACCCCAACGGTTGTTGACACCGAAAGCGGAAGAACCGTCACGGCGTACCGTAGCCTGCAACAGGTATTTGCTATTGAAGCTGTAATTGACACGACCGTAGAACGAAATCATACGCAAGGTAGAGAGCAGGTAATTATCATTCACATCGCCTATATCCGTGATGGAAACGTTGTTGGCCATTGCCATATTATAATAACCCAACGCGTCATTATAGAAGTTGTAAACTCTTAAACCGAAACCGTCGTTGTTATCGGCTTGTTCCCAAGAATAACCGAGCATAACGCCTACTTTGTGCGCATCGGCAAACGTGTGGTTCCAGTTGATGTAGGTTTCCATCTGCTTGCGGATGTTTTCTACTGTACTGCGTTCGGCTTGGCCGTTACGGGAAGCTACGCTCGGAAGTTGGCTTTGGCTGCTGTTGTAGTTACTATAGATGTACTGTTGGTTCTGGTAAGACAGGTTCAAGTGCCAGTCCAAACCATCGATGATGTGCAACGTAGCCTGTGCATTACCTTGCAACAGTTTCTCCTTCGTGTCGTAGCGGTCTTCGTTAATCATCGCAAGGGGGTTGTAGTTTTGCGAGATAGAAGTATTGCGATACCAAGAACCGTCCGCCGCATTGGTGACAGGAACCAACGGGCTGTAATAATACATAGCGTCCAATACGCTTTGCCCTTGTGTGCCGGTAGGTCCGGTGGAACTATTGCGCACACTGGCATTCACGCTGAAAGCCAAATCCAAGCGGTCGTTCAACGCCTTGGTCTGTACAAACGAACGGGCGTTCAAGCGATCCATGTTGGTGCCGCGTACCACGCCTTGACGATCCATAAAGTTGATGGAAGCACTGTATTGCGTCTTTTCGTTGCCGCCGTTGATGGATACATTGTGGTTGTGGCTGAATCCGGTACGCAGCACTTCGTCCTGCCAGTTCGTGTTAGCAGGATTGTTAACATCATAATACGAAGAAATGTCGATGCTGTTGGCATTGGCAAAACTCAGCAACTGGTCGGCGGTCATCATATCCAACGTTTTCATCGTCTTGTCCCAAGCCACATAGCCGCTGTAGCTTACATTGGTATGTCCGTCTTTGTTGCCTTTCTTGGTGGTAACAATGATAACACCGTTGGCCGCCTTCGAACCATAGATAGCGGTTGCGGAAGCATCACGCAGTACATCAATGCTTTCAATGTCGTCCGGAGCTACCAATGAGAGACTGGCACCCGGCACACCGTCAATCACGTAGTAAGGCTCCATAGCTTCGCCGGTACGCAATGAAGAAGCACCACGCAGCGAGATAGAAGCCGAACCGTTCGGGTCGCTGGTGTTGGCCACGGTCAGACCCGGAACTTTACCTTGCAGCATCTGGGCGGGGCTGGTGATGACACCCACGTTCATGTCTTCCGCTTTCACACTAGTAATAGAACTGGTCACATCCTTGCGTTGCATACTGCCGTAACCTACTACTACCACTTCTTCCAACGCTTGCGCGTCTTCGCTCATCACCACATCAATGACGTTACGGTCCACTTTGATATCTTGAGTCGTGAAACCAATGTAGGAGAATTGCAGGGTTTTGCCCTTCTCTACATTGATGGAGTACTTACCGTCCACGTCGGTAATGTTGCCGTTGGTGGTACCTACTTCCAGCACGTTGACGCCCGGAAGCGGCATACCGGTCTTGTCTGTTACTGTACCGGTCACTCGGTTTTGCGCAAATGCTAAGGTACTGCTTAGCAGGAACATCACAAAGATTACGCTTTGTCGTAATGTCCACTTCTTTTTTAATTGTACATTCAGCATAAAATTAGATTTTTAATTTGGTGAATTTTATTTATTATCTGTACACATCTGTTCACGTATATTTATGTTAATTTGCTGCGCAAAGGTACTTGCGGCATATTACATTCATGTGACAGCATCGTTACATGTGACTTACAATTTACTGATAATCAATTTGTTGCATGATAATGGTTTCTTCTCTTTGCAACAATTCGCAAGGGAAATCGTTTGCAAAGAGACTGGCAGATGAGGATATCCGTCGGCAGGGCCGGATATGCTCTTGCGGGTGCAGTGGTTCATACTTGTTTTCATAGACTTTTCAGGTTTTTCACAGACAAAACTACGCTCTTTGAGAATTGGATGGGGGGAATTTTGAACAAAACAGGTGGAATATAGTAAATATCTTTTTCTCCCAAGAGAACGTGAAAATATTAATTGTCTGAAATACACTTATTTGGCTTGAAACCAATTTGAGAAGGTAGAAAAAACATGTTTCATGGCTGTGAAGCTTTATCTTTCACCGTAATTTCCTTATTCGAGGCAGATTATGTGTAATGTGAAAGCGTGAAGTCATTTAGAAGCTATTTTGCGTTTTATTATGTTAGGTGACGGAAGAGTTCATAACGCCTGCCGAATAAATTGATGTTTGGTGATTGTAAACATGAACTTGGTGAACGTAAACATGGACTTGGTGGTCGTAAAGAGGCACTTAACGTCGTTTGTATTATAAATGTCCTTCGTCGTTAAAGCTGAAATAATGTCCATCGGTTATGATGAGGTGGTCGATGAGTCGGATGTTCATAGTTTGTGCGGCACGTTGTACGACTTGTGTCAAGCGAAGGTCGTCATTGCTGGGACGTACGTTCCCTGAGGGATGATTGTGTATCAGTGCTATTTGTGTAGCTCGTTGGATGAGTGCTTCGCGTAAAATGGCACGGACATCGGCTGTGGTTTGGTCGATACCTCCGCGACTGATACGGACTTTGTCGATAACTTTGCCTGCTTGGTTGAGTAACAATACCCAGAACTCTTCGGTAGGCAGGTCGCAAAGCAGGGGATGAAACAGGTTGTAGATGTCGGTCGAGGCCTTGATGGCGAGGCGTTCTCCCCGTGCTTGCAGGTTGCGGCGTTTGCCCAGTTCGAGGGCGGCCATGACGGTGATGCTTTTGGCGGGGCCCATGCCTTTGAAGCGGGCGAAGTCGCGTACTTCCCATTTGGCCAGCTGGTTCAGGTTGTTGTCGCAGGTCGCGAGGATGCGTTGCATCAGGGCCACGGCACTTTCGTCTGTACTGCCGGAGCCTATCAGGATGCCCAGTAGCTCAGCGTCGGTCAGAGCTTCGGCTCCTTTTTGCATCATCTTTTCGCGAGGACGGTCGGATTCAGCCAGTTGTTTGATGGTGAGTTTGTTCATGGTAATTGCTTTCATTTATAAAAGTTCTTTTTGAAAGCTTCAAATTCTCCTTTTTGGTAAATACAACGGTTCCACCATGCACGCCAAAATCCTGTACCGTAGCCAATGAGCTGAATGTAGGCGGCAGCAATGGAGTATAAACCTATACGAATGTTTCCGTTTTGGATAGTGGAGTCGATGCAAACGAGAAGTGCATAGGCCAAAAGGGGCAGCAAAGCATAGGGGCAGAATATCGCACAGATGAGCAATAGAACGGTACCTAATGTAAAAAGGGCCGGAAGCAGATGTACTAGCTTCAGTGATTCAGGATATTTTTTGTAGAGATTGATGCGGGCGATACCTGAATTATGTACCTGTTTGAAGAATTTTTTCAGGTCGGTACGGCGTTTGTGGTATACCCATGCTTCTGGAAAGAGACGGCAGCGATAGCCTGCTTTGAAGATACGGATACTGAAATCAATATCTTCGCCAAAACGCATCTTTGAGAAACCTCCCAAAGTCTGATAGACACTGCGTCGCACACCCATGTTGAAACTGCGGGGATAGAACTTGTCCATTTTCTTCTTGCCTCCTCGGATGCCGCCAGTGGTGAAGAATGAAGTCATCGAATAATTGATGGCTTTTTGAATGTCTGTAAAAGAGGCGTGGGCACGATCGGGGCCTCCAAAAGCATCGACGGGAGAAGATTGCAATTCTTTTTCAACAGCTTCGAAGTAACCAGGTGGCAGGATACAGTCAGAATCCAATATGATGAGATATTCGCCATGGCTTCGTTCAGCGCCGTAATTACGGGTTTGTCCAGGACCGGAGTTTGGTTTGTTGTAATAGTGGATGTCCAATCGGTCACTATATTTCTCCACGATTTCTTGGCAGGGAATGGACGATCCGTCTTCTACCACTACCACTTCAAAGTCTTTACAAGTTTGTAGGGTGAGGCTTTCTAGCAGTTCGTTCACTTCGTCAGGACGATTATAAACGGGGATGATAACCGAATATTTCATATTGAATAATGATGTTTCTTTGGCAAAGATAACTTTTTCCTTTGGATAAGTATGGGCGCTTGCAAATAAATCTTTATTTTTGTGTGTTTCGTTTTAGACACACTGATTAAATGGCTGAATTATCACATGGAAAACTGGAAAGCGATGGCAGAACGTCCTTTTGTTTGGGGATCATTTGTGTGGAATATGTTTGATTTCGGAGCTGCTCATCGTACGGAAGGTGATCGTCCGGGTGTAAACGATAAGGGATTGGTTACTCGCGATCGTAAAATTCGTAAGGATGCCTTCTATTTATAGAAAGCTAATATAGGGTGACTTGGAATGTACGTTGAATACATTGATATATTTGTAGATATGAAAAAGAAACTTTCTGTTATCGTTTGTTTGTGTGGATTTGTCTTGCCTTTGCTGGCGCAGTTTTCATTGCTTCCGACGCCGGCTCACATGCAGGGAGGGAAAGGCGTTTTTATTGTTGGGCAGAATGTCAGAGTTTGTGGTAATGGAGGCTATGCAGACAATTTGTCAAAGGCTTTGGCGGATACGTTGAATTGTCTTTTGGATGTTTCTGCACCCTCTTCTGGTATGATTGTGTTGGAGCAGGATGAGAAGGCAGGGATGCCGGATGAAGCTTATACATTGGTTGTCACTCCTGAGCAAGTGACGCTCCGTTCGTCTTCTGAGTCTGGGCTATATTATGCTAAAGAGGCTTTTGTTCAGCTGGTACGTATGGGAAAGGGACGTGTTCATGCTTGTCGGATCGAAGATGCTCCCCGTTATGGATGGCGTGGGTTTATGTTGGATGAAAGCCGTCACTTTTTTGGCAAGGAGAAGGTCAAGCAGTATTTGGACATTATGGCGTCGCTTCGTATGAACGTATTCCATTGGCATCTGACTGATGAACCCGGATGGCGCATCGAAATCAAACGTTATCCTAAACTAACTACTGAAGGAGCTGTTGGCAACTGGCATGATCCCAAAGCTCCTGCTGCTTATTATAGGCAGGAGGATATTCGAGAAATTGTAGCCTATGCGGCCGAACGTCACATTATGATTATTCCTGAATTTGATATGCCAGGGCATGCAACGGCGGTATGTCGTTCTTATCCAGAAATATCGGGTGGTGGTGAAGGAAAGTGGAAGCATTTTACTTTCCATCCGTGTAAGGAAGAAACCTTTGAGTTTATCAGTAACGTATTGGATGAGTTGATTGCTTTGTTCCCTTCACCTTATATACATATTGGAGGAGATGAAGTGCATTTCGGCAATCAAAGCTGGTATACAGATCCGGAAATTCAGCAGTTTATTAAAGATAAGGAGTTGGCTAATGAAGTGGAGCTGGAGCATTATTTCATTCGTCGGGTAGCCGATATGGTCGCTTCCAAAGGGAAAACTATGATTGGGTGGGATGAGATTGTAGATGCAGGAGTTTCGCCTGAAAAGTCGTTGGTTATGTGGTGGCGACATGACCGAAAATATCAGTTGCTTAAGGCTTTGGAGAATGGCTATCGGGTGATTTTGACTCCGCGTCGTCCATTGTATGCTGATTTTGTTCAGTATGGTACTCATAAAGTGGGGCGTATGTGGGGTGGCTATAATCCGATAGAGGATATTTGTCGCTTCCCTGAATCGCTTATGAACCTGTTTCAGGGGTATGAGGAGCAAATATTAGGCCTTCAGTTTAATCTTTGGTCGGAGCGTGTCGCTGATGCCAAGAGGTTGGATTTTATGACTTTTCCTCGTCTGATAGCCGTGGCAGAGTCTGCTTGGACGCCAATTCATGCAAAAGATTGTAGCCTCTTTATGCAAAAGCTGCCATATTATCTTCAGTTGCTGGATGCAAAGGGCATTTATTATTTTAATCCTTTTAATCCGGATGCTACGCCTGAACCAGATTCGCCAGACAAGGATGATCCCTTGAAAAATGGCTAAATGGAAGCTGAATAGAATTGGGGAAATAAAAAATTCCCGCATCTTTTGTTGAAAGAATGCGGGAACAATATATAAGGTTCGTTTATCCTTATGCTTTTACACGTCCTACGTATGAACCGTCACGTGTATCGATTTCAATCATTTCGCCTTCGTTGATGAACAGAGGAACGCGGACGGTTGCACCTGATTCAACAGTAGCGGGTTTCAGTGTATTGGTAGCAGTATCGCCCTTCAGACCCGGTTCAGTGTAAGTGACTTTCATCTGAACTTTGATAGGCATGTCAGCATAAAGTACAGTTTCTGTTGAAGCGTCGGATACTACATCTACAACTTGGCCTTCGAGCAGGAAGTCTACGCCGTTGATGAGGTCGTGGGCGATAGGAATTTGGTCGAAAGTTTCCTGGTTCATGAACATGTAGTCGTCACCTTCCTGATAGAGGTATTGGTAAGGGCGGCGTTCAACGCGTACGTCTTCCAGCTTTTCACCGATATTGAAGCGGCGCTCCAGTACGTAGCCGTTTACAACGTCTTTCAGCTTGGTACGCATGAAGGTGTTGCCTTTTCCGGGTTTTACATGCAGGAAGTCGATGCAGAAATACAGCTTGCCGTCCATGCGGATGCAAGTTCCGATTTTAATGTCTTGGGCATTAATCATAATTATCTTCTTGTTTTTATGTTATTAATGTATTCTTTCTCATGCGAAATGCGGTGCAAAATTAATGGAAATCGGTAAAAAACACAAAACTTTTGAGAGAAAATGAGTTATCTCTTGGTTTATTTGAAAAAACTCCCTATTTTTGCAGCCCGAATTCGTGAGAATAATAACGTAAAACAAGATACAGCAATGAAAAGAACATTCCAACCCTCTAACAGAAAGAGAAAAAACAAACATGGTTTCCGTGAGAGAATGGCTACAGCCAATGGCCGCAGAGTATTGGCAGCACGTCGCGCTAAAGGTCGCAAAAAACTGACTGTTTCCGACGAATACAACGGAGTAAAAGCCTAATCTCTTTTCTCTTGTAGAAAATAAGAGAGCCGCAAAAGACAGGAAGTCTGGTCTTTTGCGGCTTTTCTTTTGAAAAGTGTTTTTTATCTTGAAAGAGCGGGAGCGCGTTGGAAAACTTTGTTTTCATTTGTCCCTCCATTTGTCTTTCACTATCTTTCAATAAGATAGGATGCGGTTCGGCAATACAAAAATAAGTAAGCTTCTTTTTGCATTGCACTCACCTTTCACTATCTTTGCCAAAAAATAGAGGACAATACAGTCTTTCATATAAATGTATGTTTTATGACGATTAAAGAATTCTTTTCCTTTCGGAAAAACGGCCTTTTCTGGGGGAACATCATAGCAATGGTTGTGGTGCTGGCAGGAGTGATATTCGGAGTACTGGCAGCATTGGATGCATACACTCGTCACGGTGAGGCAGTAGTGGTGCCTGATGTGAAAGGACTTAGCCTGGCGGAAGCACAAACTATGTTTGCCGACAGGGGATTGAATTGCGTAGTAGCCGATTCAAGCTATGTAAAAAACTTACCAGCTGGATGTATACTCGATTATAGTCCGACCGCGGGACAACGTGTAAAGGAGGGGCGCATGGTGTATTTGACTATTAATGCACTGGATATCCCGTTGCAGGAGGTGCCCGATGTGGCTGACAACAGTTCTGTGCGTCAGGCTGAAGCTCGTTTATTGGCTGCCGGTTTCCGCCTTACCAACAATGACTCTATCCCTGGTGAAAAAGATTGGGTATATGCGGTGAAGTACAGAGGAAACTCTTTAGAAATAGGCGCTAAGGTGCCGATGGGCGCTATTTTGACATTGGTTATCGGTAATGGGGAAGAAGCACCAGCCGATTCTTTGCAAGTTGATTCGTTGGACGTGCCACAAGTACAGGGAGAAGTGTTGGAAGAAGAAGACTGGTTTTGACACGGACTATGAGAGAAGAAGATATAGACATTGACATAGACGATCTGGAGAACGAATGCCCTGACGACGTGGAGCCGGTGGGCGACGAGGCCCAGCTCTACGAACATTTCCGCGTGGTGGTGGACAAGGGGCAGGAGATGATGCGTGTGGACAAATATCTCTTCGACCGCATCACCAACTCTTCACGCAACCGCATCCAGAAGGCGGCCGATGCGGGCTTTGTCATGGCCAACGGCAAGCCCGTGAAGAGCAGCTACAAGGTGAAGCCGTTCGACGTCATTACCGTGATGATGGACCGTCCCCGCTACGACAACGAAGTGGTGCCCGAAGACATCCCGCTGAACGTGGTCTATGAGGACGACTATGTGATGGTGGTCAACAAGCCTGCCGGACTGGTGGTACATCCAGGTCACGGCAACTGGCACGGCACACTAGTGAACGCCATTGCTTGGCATCTGAAGGACACCAAGGGTTACGATGCCAACGACCCGCACTTGGGCTTGGTGCACCGCATCGACAAGGATACCTCCGGCCTGTTGGTCATTGCCAAGACGGCTGATGCCAAGACCAACCTGGGCTGGCAGTTCTTCCACAAGACTACCAAACGCCGCTACCAGGCCTTGGTATGGGGCAACGTGGAGCAGGATGAGGGTACGGTTGTGGGTAACATCGGCCGCAACCCCAAGGACCGCCTCCAGATGGCTGTCCTGCCCGAGGGCGAAGGCAAGCATGCCGTGACTCACTATCGCGTATTGGAGCGCTTCGGCTACGTTACGCTCGTCGAGTGCATCCTCGAGACGGGGCGTACGCACCAGATACGTGTGCACATGAAGCACATCGGCCACGTGCTCTTCAACGACGAACGCTACGGTGGTCACGAAATCCTGAAAGGTACTCATTTTGCAAAATACAAACAATTTGTAAACAACTGCTTTGACATCTGCCCGCGCCAGGCGCTCCACGCCATGACGCTGGGCTTTGTCCATCCCGTCACCGGCGAGGAAATGTACTTCACTTCCGAACTGCCCGACGACATGACGAACCTCATTGGCAAATGGAGAAGCTACATCAGTAACAGAGAATTAGAATGAAACGCACGATTGCTATTGTGGCCGGAGGAGATACCTCCGAGTATGAAGTTTCCCTGCGCAGCGCACAAGGAATCTACTCCTTCATCGACAAGGAGAAGTACACATTATATATAGTGGGCATGCACGGCCTTGACTGGCACGTGCGGCTCGACGACGGACGCACGCTGCCCGTAGACCGCAACGACTTCAGCTTCCAGCTGGACGGGCAGAAGGTGAAGTTCGACTTTGCCTACATCACCATCCACGGTACGCCGGGCGAGGACGGACGCCTGCAGGGCTACTTCGACATGCTCCGCATCCCGTACTCCTGCTGTGGCGTGCTGGCGGCGGCGCTTACGTATGACAAGTTTGCCTGCAACCAGTATCTGCATGCCTATGGCGTGCGCATTGCTGAGTCGCTCCTTTTGCGTCAGGGACAGACCATTACCGATGACGAAGTGGTGGAGAAGATCGGCCTGCCTTGTTTCATCAAGCCCAGCCTGGGAGGCTCCAGCTTTGGTGTGACCAAGGTGAAGACACGTGAACAGATACAGCCCGCCATTGCCAAGGCTTTCGACGAAGCGCAGGAAGTGGTGGTGGAAGCCTTTATGGACGGCACCGAGTTGACTTGCGGCTGCTACAAGACGCGCGACAAGTCGGTGGTCTTCCCCATTACAGAGGTGGTGAGCCACAACGAATACTTCGACTACAAGGCCAAGTACAACGGCGAGTCCGACGAAATCACGCCAGCCCGTATCTCCGACGAACTGGCCGACCGGGTGAAGAAACTCACTTCGGCCATCTACGACATCTTGGGTGCACAGGGTATTATCCGCGTGGACTACATCGTGACCGAGGGCGACAAGATCAATCTGCTCGAGGTGAACACCACGCCGGGCATGACGGCCACCAGCTTCATTCCTCAGCAGGTGCGTGCCGCCGGCTTGGACATTAAGGACGTGATGACAGACATTATAGAAAACAAGTTTTAACCTTCCATTACTATGTACGACGAATTTGACGAAATCCGCCCTTATCACGACGAGGAACTTCCCGAAGTGTACGAGGAGCTGATAGCCGATCCAGCTTTCAGGCAAGTGGCCTCCGCGGCCTTTCCCAGTGTGCCTTTTGAAATGCTTGCTGCCAAAATGCGCAGTTGCAAGACCAAGTTGGAGTTTCAAAGGACTTTTGGATATGCTATAATGAAAGACATTATGCAGAAGGCCTCAGATGGTGTGACGTTGGACAATGACTCTTTGGCTGACAAAACGAAATCGTACACTTACATTTCCAATCATCGAGATATTATTCTCGATTCGGGCTTTTTGTCTGTTATGTTGGTAGATCAGGGAGGTGATACGGTAGAAATAGCCATTGGTGATAACCTGCTCATTTATCCGTGGATAAAAAGACTGGTACGTATCAACAAGTCGTTCATCGTACAACGTGGCTTGCCCATGCGGCAGATGCTTGAGTCATCGGCCCGCATGTCACGCTACATGCACTACACCATTTCGCAGAAGAAGCAGTCTATCTGGATAGCCCAGCGTGAGGGACGCGCCAAAGACTCAGACGACCGCACGCAGGATAGTGTACTCAAGATGCTGGCTATCGGCGGCGAGGGCGATGTGTTGGACCGCCTGATGGAGATGAACATCGCGCCCCTTTCTATTTCTTACGAGTTTGATCCTTGCGATTTCCTCAAGGCATGGGAGTTTCAGCTGAAGCGCGACCATCCTGATTACAAGAAGTCGACGGCCGATGACCTGAAGAATATGCAGACAGGCTTGTTCGGCTATAAGGGACGGGTACACTTCCACATTGCTTCTTGTATCAACGATCACTTGGCTGGTCTGGATCGCAAGATGCCTCGTCAGGAGCTTTTCTCTACTGTTTCGGCGATGATAGACAGAGAAATTCATCGCGGTTACCGTTTGTATCCGTGTAACTATGTGGCTGCTGACCTTTTGGCAGGTACCGATGTCTATGCCGGGCATTATACGATCGATGACAAGCAGAAGTTTGAAAGCTATCTGGCCAGCCAATTGTTACGTATTACGTTGGAAAATAAGGATGAAGCCTTTCTGCGTACTAAGATGCTCGAGATGTATGCCAATCCGCTGAAGAATCATCTGAAGGCAATGGAAGTATGAAGAGGAAAGTAATGGCGGCTTATTGGTGTGGTTGTCTGTGGGGCGTGTTATGTCTGTTGCTGACAGCTTGTGGGGAGGATAGCTATCATTATCCGTCTGTCAAACTAGAATTCCTTACTGCCTATTCGGGGGGCGACGGAGCGTTGGAGCGGGTGTTGACGGATGATGGTGAGGAATATGCGGTGCTGGTTGATGACTCCCATTTGCATATCCGTCCCGACTCTTTGGTGCGTATTGTCAGCAATTATGAATGGGTGCACAAGGAAGGAGGTGAGGGAGTGCACCTGTATGCCGTGTCGGCAGCCGTTGCTCCGATACCTTTGCCTGCCGATAAATTTCCCGAAGGTGTGAAGACTGACCCAGTGGATGTGCTGAGTGTGTGGATGGGACGTAATTATCTGAACCTGATGCTTACGGTCAAGGCACAGCATGGGAAACATAAGTTTCATTATGTGGAAGATCGGGTGGATGTTGATGTCGAAGCACACCGTTCGTCAGTAGAATTGACGTTGTATCATGATGATGGAGGCGACACTCAGGCTTATAGCCAGCGTGCCTATTGTTCGATACCCTTATTGCAGTATGCCGATGAAGGAGTTGATACGGTAGAGGTGAGCTTGCATGTGCATACTTATTCGGGTGAAGTGAAGACATATACCTTTGAGTACCGGCCTTTGATAGCCGAATAACTTTTAATTGAATTTGGTTATGAAAACGTTGTTTGCATCATTTTGTTTGTTATTTTCTTTTTTCTCTTCTTGTCAGCAGAAAGGTGGCAATTTTGAAACGTTGTCTGTGGAAGACTTTGTTAATGTAATCAATGATCCGGAAGTTCAACGTTTAGATGTACGTACAGTAGCGGAATATTCAGAAGGTCATATTCCTGGTAGTATGAACGTTAATGTACTCGATGAATCTTTTGCTGCTGTTGCAGATTCCGTATTGCAACTTTCGAGACCGGTTGCTCTCTATTGTCGTAGCGGAAAACGAAGTAAAAAAGCAGCTCACATATTGTCTGAAAAGGGTTTTAAGGTTTATGAACTGGAGACTGGTTTTAACGGTTGGGTGGAAGCCGGACAACAGGTGGAAAAGTAATTTTGAAAATAAATCAGTTGAAAGTCGGCTTTTGGCAGGATTTGTGATTAGTCGCTTGTTCATTTCATCTTTTTTTTGTATCTTGACGCAGAATTTTTCTGCTATTAGGTTTATTATTAATTCTGTAAGATTATTGAACATGCGAATTTTTTCTGATTTCAGGTTAGGAAGCTTGGCTTTAGTAGGATTATTGTTAGCTTCTTGTGCAGGTAAGGCACCCGTGGTTGCCGATTATGAGGTGGTTCCCATTCCTTTGGAAATTAAAACAGTTCAAGAAGCCTCCTTTGTTATGAAGGATGGCACAACAATCTATTATACGGTTGGCAACGAGAAAATGCGCCGGAATGCCGAGTTTTTGGCATCATACGCAGAAAGTCAGACGGGGATTAGATTGAACGTAAAGGAAGGTGGTGAAGGACAGAAAGGCATCCTTTTGCAATTGGGCTTGAAAAAAGAGAATCCGGAAGCTTATTCCTTGGAAGTGAAACAGGGGCAAGTTGTGATTACAGCACCAACTGAGGCTGGTGTATTCTATGGTATTCAGACATTGCGTAAATCAATAGGTATAGCTGAGGGGGGAAGTATAGAATTACCTGCGGTAAGTATTACTGATGAACCCCGCTTTGGTTATCGAGGTATGATGTTGGATGTGAGCCGTCATTTCTTCTCTGTGGACGATGTGAAATGCTATATTGACATGCTGGCACTTCATAATATCAATCGTTTGCATTGGCATCTGTCTGACGACCAGGGTTGGCGAATAGAAATCAAGAAATATCCGAAACTGACCGAGATCGCTTCGCAACGTAAAGAAACGGTTATCGGGCGCAATAGTGGTAAGTATGACGGACAGCCTTATGGAGGATTCTATACCCAGGAACAGGCAAAGGAAATAATCGCTTATGCTGCTGAACGTTATATTACGGTGATACCTGAAATAGATCTGCCCGGGCACATGCAGGCTGCTTTGACTGCTTATCCTGAGCTGGGATGTACGGGTGGTCCGTACGAAGTATGGACGCAGTGGGGTGTTTCAGATAATGTGCTGTGTGCGGGCAATGATAAGACAATCGAATTTGTCAAGGACGTATTGGCTGAAATCGTGGAAATATTCCCATCAGAATATATTCATGTGGGAGGCGACGAGTGTCCCAAAACGGTGTGGGCAAAGTGTCCGAAGTGTCAGGCACGTATCAAGGCTTTGGGTTTAAAGAGCGATAGTAAACACACTAAAGAAGAACGTTTGCAGAGTTTTGTTATTCATGAAGCCGAAGCGTTCCTTGCAACGAAAGGCCGGAAGATGATTGGTTGGGATGAAACCTTGGAAGGTGGACTTGCTCCGGGAGCTACTGTTATGTCATGGCGTGGTGAAGGCGGAGGTATCGAAGCAGCCAAACAAGGGCATGATGTAGTTATGACTCCGAATACATATCTCTATTTCGATTATTATCAGTCGAAAGATACAGATACCGAACCATTGGCTATTGGAGGATATTTGCCTATGGAACGGGTGTATAGTTACGAACCTATGCCTAAGGCTTTGTCGCCCGAAGAACAGAAATATATTATTGGTGTACAGGCCAATTTGTGGACAGAGTATATCCCTGATCTGAAACAAATACAGTATATGGTTTTGCCTCGTATGGCAGCTTTGTGTGAAGTACAATGGAGTCAGCCCAATAAGAAAGATTATGAATCATTCCTGAAGCGGGTGAGCCGTCTGGTGGATATCTATCAAAAGAATGGATGGAATTATGCAACGCATATATTTGATGTACGGCTTGACTTGAGGCCAAATACAGAAACTGGTACGCTTGATGTTGTAGCTCAAACCATTGATGGTGCTCCTATTTACTATACGTTGGATGGTAGTGAACCAACTTCTTCATCACAGGAATATACAGGAGTGCTTAAAATAGATAAGCCCTGTACGCTTCGTACTGTTGCGATTCGTTCTTCTGGAAAATCGAAAGTAACAACCGATGAAATCACTTTCAGTAAGTCGTCTATGAAGCCAATAACCATGTTGCAACCCATCAACAAACAATATGAATTTACTGGAGCTACGGTATTGGTTGATGGAATGACGGGTAACATGAATTACAAAACCGGGCGTTGGATTGCTTTCTATAAGAATGACATGGAGGCTGTCATTGACTTGAAAGAACCGATGGAAATTTCGTCGATGACATTACATACTTGTGTAGAAAAGGGCGATTGGATCTTTGATACCCGCGGTATTACGGTATCTGTTTCGGATGACAACCAGACGTATAAGGAAGTGGCTTCGGAATCCTATCCTGCGATGAAGTCTGATGATCCCAATCAGATTTATACTCATAAGCTGGAATTTGCATCTGTAAAGACGCGTTATGTCAAAGTAAAAGCTCTGTCTGAACACGAAATTCCGTCATGGCATGGTGGCAAGGGTAATCCAGGTTTTTTGTTTGTAGATGAGATAGTTTTAGAGTAAGCATATATCCTCCTATATATAAAAGAAGGGGCGGCCTTGACGGGCTGTCCCTTCTTTTATATTTGTATGGTTTTGAGTTTTATCTAATATTAGATATAATCTTCGCCCATCTTGATTTGTGCATCATTCACGTATTTACGGATGGCATGCTCTTCGTCCTTTTTGCAGATGAGCAGGACGTTGTCCGATTCTGCAATCAAGTAACCTTCCAATCCCTCCACTACCGCTAATTTGTTTTCGGGCAGGGCAATGATATTGTCTTGGCTGTTGTAGAGTAGGGAGTTACATTTCAGAGTTACATTCCGATGTTCGTCTTTGGGGGAGAGATCATAAAGAGAGCCCCATGTTCCGAGATCCGACCAACCAAAGTCGCCTAATGATACGTAGACATTATCGGCTTTCTCCATGATGCCGAAATCAATGGATACGTTGGGGCAGGCTGGGAAATTCTCATCAATGAATTTTTTCTCCTCCGGCGTGCCGTAGACGTCTTTACCTGGTTCCAGTTTGGAAGCCAATTCGGGCAGCAAGTCTTCTCCTGCTTTGATGATGGAATTCACGTTCCACATGAACAAGCCGGAGTTCCAATAGAATTCTCCGCTTTCCACAAATACTTTGGCCAGTTCCAGTTCGGGCTTTTCGGTGAATGTCTTCACCTTATAGAAGTTTTCCCCGGCTGCTTCGGCTATCTGGATGTATCCGTAGCCTGTTTCTGGTCGGTTGGGTTTAATTCCGAGAGTCAGGAGTTTGTTTTCTCCAGCTACGAAATCCAAGCCTTTCTCGATGGCAGTCAGGAATTCACTTTCCTTCAAGATCAGGTGGTCCGATGGTGCCACAACGATGTTGGCATTGGGATTGATGGCCCGTATGTGGTAGGAAGCCCATGCGATGCAGGGTGCTGTATTCCTGCGTGCAGGTTCCAAAAGGATTTGCTCGGCTTTCAGTTCGGGAAGTTGTTGCTGGACAAGGTCGGCATAGAGGGCGTTGGTAACAACGAAGATGTTCTCCGTCGGTATAATTTTTTTGAAGCGGTCGAAAGTTTGCTGCAGCAGCGAACGTCCGGTGCCGAAGAAATCGAGGAACTGTTTGGGCAGTGTTTTGCGGCTGAACGGCCAAAAGCGACTGCCAATTCCTCCTCCCATGATAACGCAGAAATTGTCTTTGTTTATTGCCATGATTGTTCTCATTAATTTTTTTGCTAAAGTACATTATATTTTTAAGAATAGGTAATGTTTGTCGGAGGTTTTCTATTTTTTTCTTCTTTTTTTCGATAAAGTATTGCGAGTTCAAAAAAAAGCTGTATCTTTGCACCGCAATTGAGAAATCAATGTGATGCCCAGATGGCGGAATCGGTAGACGCGCTGGTCTCAAACACCAGTGGATTCACTTCCATCCCGGTTCGACCCCGGGTCTGGGTACTGAGGCGGAGAAAGTTGAAAAACTCTCTCCGCTTTTCTTTTCTACTCCTCGTAACTCGTTGGTTTGCTGATAAATTAAATCAAGCACTTTGTTATAAGAATTGGTTCGATATGTTTTTCCGTCAAATTCGATTTTTTCGGGAAACATCGAACTTATCAGTTTTATTTTTACCCCTACAGACGCATCCCTTATATAGCTATCTATATTGTTTATCAGATTGATAGAGTAGTTTAATTTTGGTTCGATGTTGCCGTGGTTAGGGTTCTCGCAATTTTCAACTTGTTGCTGTATGTTTGAGGCTTCTTGTGTATATCTATCTAACATTCTGTTATATTGTTCTTTGGTCAAATCTCCGTCTAGATATTTATCTTCAATGCTGTTTATGCGTTTTTGGATAGTAGAGAGTTCATTTCGCAGTGCGGCTGCTTCTTTTTTACTTTCTCCTTTGCGTTCACTTTGCAAATCCTTTAGAATTTCGTTATACAAGTTCAATACCGTTTTATTAGGCTTTAATTGGGCTGTGTATTGAGCGAATTGTTCATTTACATTCTCTGCCCTCATTCTGATATGTTTTTGATTGTTGCAACAAAAGTAGTAGGTGTATTTGCCGCCATTGCCCGAACTCGTTGCGCCTGTTAAGGCACAGCCACATACAGGACAAATTAAAAACTTGCGCAAAAATAAATCTGGGTTTATGGCTTTGGATAGTTTAGGTGTTTTTTTCCTTTTCCCATCTAGAATCTCTTGGACTTTATAGAAGGTTTCTTCGTCTATGATTGCTTCATGCTGACCATTTACATAATATTCGGGTTCTCCTTTATATGCAGGCACTCGAATCTTTCCAATATAAAACTTATTGCGCAGCATTTCTAGGAATGAACTTTCGGGTATATTATATCCTTGTCTAGCAAACTTCCTGCGGATATAACAAGGTGTTTCAATGCCTTTAGCTACTTCTTTAAACATTGCTAGTATAAATGGGGCCGTGTTGGCATCTATTTCCACGTGAGTTTCATGTTTGCTAATCCGTACATTCTTGTATCCTCTGGGGGCCTTATTCGCACATTTACCCTTTGCTAGCGTTCCGTGGATGCCGTCTAAAGTAGCCTTTGACCTTTTAATGTTGTCGCATTGTGCAGAGCCGATATGTACTCCTAGTAGCAGAGGCCAAGTATCTGAATTAAAGTCTAGAGGTGCTTCAATTGCATTTGGCTCAACTCCTAATTTCAATAATTCTTTTAGATTTTCGCTTGCGCTAATAATGTCTCGTGAATATCTGTCCCACCGTAGGAATAATAGTTTATCCACTTTACCTTTATTTTTGCGGATATAATTCATTATTCCTTGTATGACAGGGCGTTTTTCAAATGTTTTAGCACTTTCGTCTTCTCGGTATGCGATATTGTCAATGATGTTATATCCCATCTGGTTGCAATACTTTCGTAGACGTTCTTCTTGTACGTCTAAGCTTGCTCCTAATTTTTGTTCATCTGAACTTACTCTGCAATATATTATAGCATTCATAGTCTTAAGATTATTTATTGGCATTTTCTGTTTTTAGAGTTGTCGATTATTGAATCGAGGTCTAGAGGTGCTTCAATTGCATTTGGCTCAACTCCTAATTCAAGTAATTCTTTTAGATTTTCTTTTGCACAATTTATGTTTCGTGAATATCTGTCCCACCGTAGGAATAATAATTTATCTACTTTACCTTTATTTTTGCGGATATAATTCATTATTTCTTGTATGACAGGACGTTCCTCAAAGTTTTTGGCATTTTCATCTTCTCGGTATGCGATATTGTCAATGATGTTATATCCCATCTGGTTGCAATACTCTCGTAGACGTTTTTCTTGTACGTCTAAGCTTGCTCCTAATTTTTGTTCGTATGAACTTACTCTGCAATATATTATTGTATTCATAGTCTTAAGATTATTCATTTTCATTTTCATTTTCTATTTGTAATTCTATTAATAAATAAAGATACTCTCTTATCTGTTTGATTTCTTCATCATTATATTTCTTCTTCCCTTGATTTAGAATTTCTTTGCATTTTTGCAATGTTAGCATTAATTATATGTAGTTATAGTGTTGCATATAAGCAACTTATTATTTCACATTCATCAGTTCACAAGGCAAGTAAGTGTCTGAGACATGAATGTGATTCTTGCCCCTATCTTGTTATGTTCAATAAAGATGTTTTTTTAAGTGAACTACTCTTCTTACATTGCAAATATACTATTTCTTGATTATTTTTAGTGTTTTTCAGCATAAATTATGTTAATTTACTTAATTTTCTTAGTGTGTTGATGCTTGTATGGGTGAGTTTTGCCACATTCCGCAGGGAGTAACCTTTTTTTAACAGCCGAATCTCCTCTGCATATTCACCTTTCATGGTCTCATCGGATTTCCTATATCCTTGTTTGCGCCCCACCTTTCCACCATTATTTCGAAAATTTTGATAACCACTTGTTATGCGTTCGCGGATAGTTTTTCTCTCCATTCTAGCTACTTCTGCCAATATAGTGATGAGAAATTGACTCATGGGATTTATTTCCCCTTCTTCTGTCAGTGTTTCTATATTGTAATTTTGTATGTAAACCGAAACTTTATTTTGATTTAAAATTTCGATGGCTTGTAATACTTGCAAGGTGTCACGCCCTAATCGTGATAATTCAGTAACTAATACTTTATTGATGTTATGCAATTTGATGTAGTTTATCATGTTCATCAATTCTGTGCGTTCAGTGTTCTTTTTCGCCCCAGAAATCTTTTCTGCAAAAATAGCCTTAACTAACCAGTGGTTTGTGATTGATAATGTTTGCAAGTCGTTTATTTGACGTTCATAATCTTGCGTTCCATTGGTGCTTGACACCCTTGCGAATATTACTACTTTTTCCATATCAATTAGTTTTTCTACAAAATTAATGATATATATTCAATATACATCACTTTTATAGTTAAAGAAGGCTAGAGATATGGCTTATATTAAATATTTGTCATTACTTTGTATGGTAATATTGTGTAATATGGGTGATAAGCAAGAAAGAACGGTAGTTCATGTTGAATATAGTGGGCGACACTTTTATTTTGGTTCATTTTCCGCTATTTATACGAAGTTTACGGTAAAGGAATTAGGTGTTGCATTGGGTACACTACGAAATTATGGAGTGAAGGAGGATAAACCATATCAAAACAGCAATTGTACCATAAGAAAGGGTATTTTGGTAACGATGCCCAAAGGTGTAGAGTGATTATTCTACGTCTACTAAATCTTTTAATTTAATACCTAAAGCACAGCTTATTTTAAATGCTGTTTTTATCGTCAGATTGGTGCGTCCTGCTTCAATTCTAGACATATTAGCCTTCTCAAAGTTGCATTTTGCCGCTAAATCTTGCTGACTTATTCCTTTTTCGAGTCTTTTTTCTTTGATTTTATCTCCAATTTTAATAAAAAGTTGCTGCTCATTCATATTTTTTAAGTTATCATTTGCGATAACAAAGAAAACGGCTTACCTTTGCCCTGTGGTTATCATATATGATAACCGTCGATTATGTCTAATTAAACTAGTTTAAAAATGAAAAAGTTATTATTGGTTGTGAGCTTTATCGCTCTTGGAATTGTGAGCACTTTCGCTCAAAAAGGAGAAAAGGCTATTGGGATTAACTTGGGTTATGGGACCGAGGTTAGTAATGTTGGGCTTGGAGCAAAATTTCGATATGGTATAACTGATGCCATCCGTACTGAAGCTTCTTTCGATTATTTTTTCAAAAAAGACGGTTTAAGTATGTGGGATATTAATCTTAATGCTCACTATCTTTTCCATTTATCTGATAAGTTAAATGTTTATCCTCTCGCAGGATTGACCTATACAAACTGGAAAATGGCAGGTTATGATATTGATTTGGGTGATTTTGAGGATTTTGGAAATGATTGGGGTGATTATATGGAAGATATTACGGATGAGAGTTCTAAAAGTGGAAAATTTGGTGTAAATTTGGGGGCTGGTATTGAATATGGTTTAACGTCTAATCTTAGTATTGGATTTGAGGTTAAATATCAACTGATTGCAGATTTCAATCAAGCCGTTTTTGGAATCGGTGTTGCTTATAAATTTTAATGTATCATGAGAAAGGCTTTTTTAGGATTATGGATGATGCTGTTTGCATCTCTTGTGATTGTTTCTTGTTCTGACGATGACGCATCGTCTGATGATATGTCAATTGTTGGAAAGTGGCAACTAGTCTCAGTCTCTCCTGCTAGCATGGCAGATGATTATGAAGAGTGTGATTATGAAGGATATATCGAGTTTGCCTCCGATGGTAAGTATTATGACCACAGACCATGTGGCGTTAGTGAGATAGGGGGTGGAAAGTGGAAATTATCAGGTAAGACTTTGACCATAATTTCTGATATTCTTCCTATTCCAATAGAGGCAACGATTGAACTTACAGATGATAAGCTTGTTATTATACAAGATGCTTTTGATATTGATGATGACTATAATCCTGTGGAAGTAGAGCTGCGCGAGACATATAGGCGAGTAGATTAATTTTTTAGAATAAACTGACACAAAAAGAAGTGTATCAATAGGTCTTTTTATAGATTATATTGATACACTTTTTGTTTTGATACAAGAGCCTCATCAAAGTAACAAATTACGTATCTTTTCAATCGGGTTTTCGCATGTTGAGGCTGATGTCATTGTGTGGTATATTGCTTCGATTTTTTTCATGCGCTTTAGCGCTCCGCTACGACTTGGATATTTAGTCCTGATTTCTTGTTCTAGACGTTTTAAATCCCCATTATAAGTTTCGATTAGTATTTTCATACTCCAATCTTCATAGTTCTCGAAAGTTGTGTTTGAGACTGAAAAATTGGTTGAGGAATTACCGAAGACCTTGTCAAATTGAGTTAGGATAGGGTTTGCATCGGAATTTAGTACGCTGAATATCTTGGCGTCGGTTAAATTTAAATAGTTCATGATTTTTTTAGGGGCGTCTAATGTGATTTCAAATCTGGTCTTCCCTCTAAAGTAATTCGTCACGAATTGTGGTTGTGATAAATTATTTAAAAAGTTCTTATTATGGCTGCTACATATTTCTTTTTCCTTGTTATATAGGGTAATAGTTTCTGTGCAATCTTTGGATTTTACGTCCTTGGTAAAAGTGATACCCTCTTTTTCATAATGAGTCCATTTGAAGCGTCGATAATTACCTACTTGTGAGTTAAGAGCATCTAGAATATTGTCATTCAAGATGAAGTCAGTATCATAGGTGACATCTAACGATGTAACTACACCATTTAACAAAATGTTATCAATGTCAATATCGCATATATTCAGTTTGCTAATATTAGTTAGGCATTCTTTAATGGTCTCTTTTGATATTAATTTTATGTAATTTTCCTTTAAAACCTTACTAGAAAATTCTATTGTTAAAGTTTGTTTGGGATAACTTATAGCTATATAAAGATTGTAAGGTACGTTTTTATCTTCCTTAGAACTATAAAATATACCAGTTTTTTCTCCGTTTAGCGAATTAAACATTTCATTAAACTTTGCTTTTGTGTTATGGAAATATTTATAGTTACATTTGATTTTAATTCTGTCGAAAGTTATTAATCGTTTTTCATTTTGACGAGTCATTAAAAATAGATTTTATCTTTTATTTTTATAGAAATGTAGCCTACAGAGTACATTTCCCCCTTTTGATAATAAAGGGATGAAAAGAGAGGGGATTTTATTACCCCTCTTCTTTAGTTTTATTTTCCTTCGCTTTTTTTAGGAATACTTTCCCAGTACTTTTTCATTGCTTTTGAAATAGCCTGTATATGTGCTAAGGATTTACGTTTGCCTTGTAAAGCTAGGCTGATTTTCTTTTTCGTTTCATTGCTGAGTTCACGATACATTCTCTTTCCAGTATTTCCCATAGTTTTTTATTATAAATAGTATAGTAAGAATGTAAAGTGTAGTAGGTTTATTTATTTGTCTATATAAATAAACTGATTTTCTTGATACTAAACCGTTTGTCTGTTATCCCCCCCTACCTTTAGTCCTCTATCGGGAGAGTGGGGTTACAGGCTTTCTGCCTGTCAATGAATACTATATGAGCAAAAAAAACGAGTCTAATTAATTTCAGAATTTGTTTTTACAGCACTTGCCTTTATTCCTCTTTTTTGTTACTTTTGTATCCAAATTGTTTGAAGTCAAAGGGGAATGAACTTTCTTAGCTCCCATATTTTATCCAAATCCTCTAAGAATTGGTTCGAGAACAGGACGGTCAAGGGTACTTAGAAAGGCTGATAATCGACTGATTATCAGCCTTATTCGTTTTATCGGGGCGTACTAAAAGCGTACTTCTTGACGAAAACAAAGGAAACGTGTGCTTTCGTGGTTTTGGCACTCCTTATTTATGTTTTCTTAACGAAGATGCTGCATATTTCTTCCTTTCTCCTGCTTTTGTTTGCGCTGAAAACGGTATTCAAGCCTTATCTTTGCGACCTGAACCGATTTTAATGCACAATGAGTATGGAAGATATAAGAGAAGCCAATTTCAGAAAGATACAACAGATACTTGACCGATGCGTTGCGCATGAATATGGGATGAAAACCAGTGCGCTTGCCCTAAAAAGCGAATACTTGACGGAAGCGCAAATGAAAAACCACATCCGGCAGGAGATATTCAATGCTACAGACTACATTGTATCCTTATGCCAAAAGAACCGGGCTTTGCACAATATCCGCTTCGACATTCAGATGCCCGATTTCCTATGGGAAAGCGGATTCTTTGAAAATCTATCCTTTGACGGACGGAAAAAGTACATATCCTTCCAATGCTCCTCTTTCAATATAGATGAATACCTGCAATCACCGACCTGTTACGATGAACAGCTTCCGCTCTTTTCCTCCATTGTGCGCTTTGTCGTGCAAACCCAATATTTGGAATACCTCCAACAATTAGAAAACAAGTATGCTGTAACATCCGTACTTTCAACCGAACAGGAGGGGGAGCCTAAGGAAGAAGTACAGGCACAATCCGAGCAACCAAAATTGTAGGGAAATCCAATCCTTTCAAATCCGTCCTCACTCCGAAACAAATTAAACTGTTGGTCGAATGTATCAACGAAGCGCACATATTCACCACAACAATCACCTTCAAAATCCTTTCGGACTTCTTCGCCTGCAAGCTGAACGGGGTCTTGAAGTCCAACAACAACCGCTTGCTGGCTTATCTGATGATGCAGCTTAGCTGCTACAACTATATCGCTTATGAGTGGCAGTCCGTCATAGCCAACAACAAGCTGGTACTTGCCAAGATAAAAGACAAATACCTCACACGCAGCGACTTGTCGAGCGCGACAGACAACGTGAAGTGCATCTACCCGAAAGGATACGAAATCATAGACAAATACATCAAGCAACTGCAAAAAGGTTGAGCATAGTCTGAGCGGTCAAACAAAGCTCAATTAGACTTCATTTCCAAGCCTTTAACTTTGCCCCCGTTAACAAAACGATGCGGCATGTCGGCATAGGTCAAAACAAAAATATTTCACGTGAGTTACCCGTAACTTATGTGTTGATGTTTTGGAGGATGCCGATTTTTGCTCCATCAAAAATAAAACGAGGGTGCGCACCTTCATATTGTTTCACCAAAAAGTTTCAAGCAATATGGAAAAAACTTTGGAAATGCGAGTGGAAGAACTCGAAAGAATGTTGTTCCTAACCAAGAACGTGCTTAGCTTTGATGAAGCGAGCACATTCCTCAACCTGTCCAAAAGTTACCTTTACAAGCTGACTTCGGGCAATCTGATTCCCCATTACAAGCCGCAGGGGAAGATGCTTTATTTTGAGAAGTCCGAACTGGAAGCATGGCTCCGCCAGAATCCGGTAAAGACCAAAACGCATATAGAGCAGGAAGCGCAGAAGTATGTTCTCAACCATCCCTTAAAGAAGTAAAGCCCATGGAAAACAAGAAAAGCACGGAGGCTAAAGGGGACACCATCATGAATAAGGAAGATTTTGCTGCCCTTTGGAAAAGCATCCGCCTGAAAGTGACGGACACTTACGATGTGCCGCCTGAAATCCTTTGGGTGAACGGCTCCACCATCGGGACGCTGGGCAACTTCAGCGCCTCCACAGGCAAGGCGAAAAGCAAGAAGACGTTCAACATCTCCGCCATCGTTGCAGCGGCACTGACCAATGACGAGGTGCTGCACTATTCGGCGTGCCTGCCTCCGGACAAACGGAAAATCCTTTATGTGGACACCGAACAGAGCAGGTACCATTGCCACAAGGTGATGGAACGCATCCTGCGGCTTGCCGGACTGCCGACCGACCAGGACAGGGACGACTTTGTTTTCATCGTGCTCAGGGAACAGACCCCTGACATGCGGAAGCGGATTATCGAGTATATGCTGGAGAACATGCCCGATGTGGGGCTGCTCATCATTGACGGCATCCGCGACCTGATGTATGACATCAACAGCCCCAGCGAATCGACCGACCTGATTAACCTGCTCATGCGCTGGTCAAGCGGATACAACCTGCACATTCATACCGTGCTGCATCTGAACAAGGGGGATGACAATACGAGGGGACATATCGGCACGGAACTGAACAACAAGGCGGAAACCGTCCTGCAAATCACCAAGAGCACGCAGGACGGGAACATCAGCGAGGTAAAGGCGGCACATATACGCGACCGGGACTTCGAGCCTTTCGCCTTCCGCATCAACGACAGCGCATTGCCCGAAGTCGTGGACGGCTATGTATTCCAGCAGCCCAAGCAGGAAAAAAGTTTCCCGCTTACGGAACTGACTGAACAGCAGCACCGCACGGCGTTGGAAAACGGTTTCGGCAAGCGCACCGTGCAGGGCTATTCCAACGTCATACAGGCGTTGAAGCAGGGCTATGCAAGCATCGGCTACGAGCGGGGACGCAATGTCCTCGTGGCATTGAACACGTTCCTCGTGAACAAGCGTATGATTGTAAAGGAAGGAAAGGGATACCGTTACAATCCCGATTTTCACTACTAAAACAGGTTTGGTTTAGTTCGGACATATATATAAGGGGAACAGACTTCCCGTTTCCCGTCACTCCCGGCAATCAAGTCCGGTACAGTACGGGCGTATATATGAAGGTCTAAACCGGACTGGTACACTTCCCAATTATTCATCATCCACTAAAAAGTTTGCATTATGAACATTGAAGAAGCAAAAAAAATACCCATCACCGATTACCTGCACAGTCTGGGATATTCACCCGTCAAGCAGCAGGGAGCGAATCTATGGTACAAATCGCCACTGAGGGAGGAACATGAAGCATCCTTTAAAGTAAACACAGAACGGGAACAATGGTATGACTTCGGGGCTGGCAAAGGCGGCAACATCATCGCACTGGCACAGGAACTTTACTGCTCCGACCATCTGCCGTACCTCTTAAACCGGATAGCAGAACAGGCACAGCATGTCCGCCCGGTCAGTTTTTCTTTTCGGCAGCAAAGGTCGGCACCGAGTTTTCAACATTTGGAAGTCCGTGACCTCACCCATCCGGCATTGCTCCGTTACTTGCAGGGGCGTGGCATTGACCTTACACTGGCAAAAAGAGAATGCAGGGAACTGCGTTTCACTCATGACGGCAAGCCCTACTTTGCCATCGGTTTCCCGAATGTGGCTGGCGGCTACGAGGTGCGCAACTCCTTTTTCAAAGGCTGCATCGCACCGAAAGACATCACCCATATCCGGCAACAGGGCGAACCGAGGGAGAAGTGCCTGGTGTTCGAAGGCTTCATGGATTATCTTTCATTCCTCACGCTAAGGACAAAGAACTGCCCTGTCATGCCCAACCTTGACAGGCAGGATTACGTCATACTCAACTCCACCGCCAATGTACAGAAAGCCATTGACGCATTGGGGCAGTATGAACGCATCCACTGCCTGTTCGACAATGACGGGGCAGGCTTCCGGGCAACGAAAGCCATCACAGCGGAATACTCCTATCGGGTATGGGATTTCTCGCACAATTACCGGGAATATTCCGACCTGAACGATTACCTGTGCGGCAGGAAGCAGGAACAGAAAAACGGACAGAAACTGCTGCTAAGGCAGAAGAAAGGCAGGGGAATCTAACCCTGCGAAGATAGACACTGTGAGCAACGGGCAGACGTTTCTTAGGGGAAGCAAGGTTATGTTTCGGTAGACCGAAACCACCTTGCTTTGCTTCCCGCAAAGGAAACCGCTCCCGTCGGTCGCAATTTTCAAGACAACTTCCAAAGACAAAAATGTATGACAGATACAAGGAACAAATCAGGCGGTCGTCCGGCAAAGAACCGGATAGACAGGCAAAGACGGGTGGTCAGTACGAAGCTGACCGAGTTGCAGTATTACGCCATCAAGAAGCGGGCGGGTGAAGCCGGGCTGCGTGTCAGCGAGTATGTACGGCAGGCAGTCGTGTCTGCAGAGATAACGCCCCGGCTGAACAGGCAGGATGCGGACACCCTCCGCAAGCTGGCAGGCGAAGCGAACAACATCAACCAGCTGGCGCACCGGGCAAATGCCGGAGGCTTTGCAAAAGTGGCGGTCGAACTGGTGAAACTCAAGAACAGGATAGTGGAAATCATAAGCCATTTGTCGGATGATTGGAAAAATAAGGAAAGGAAGCGGGTTTAAGGGCTGTGTGGACTACGTGCTGGGCAAGCAGCAGGCGGTCTTGCTCCATGCGGACGGAGTACTGGCGGAAAGCAGGCAGGACATCACCCGCAGCTTCTGCACACAAGCCTCCATGAATCCCCGTTTGGGCAAGCCAGTCGGACATATCGCGCTGAGCTATTCAGTAAACGATGCGCCCAAGCTGACGGACGAGAAGATGATACAACTTGCGCAAGAGTATATGCGTGAGATGAAAATCACCGATACGCAGTACATCATCGTGCGCCACCAAGACAGGGAGCATCCGCATGTGCATATCGTGTTCAATCGGATAGACAACAATGGCAAGACCATTTCGGACAGGAATGATATGTACCGTAACGAACAGGTATGCAAGAAGCTGAAAGCCAAGCACGGGCTATACTTCGCCAAAGGCAAGGAGCAGGTTAAGCGGCACCGCCTGAAAGAGCCGGACAAGTCGAAATACGAGATTTACACGGCAGTAAGGAATGAAATCGGCAAATCCCAAAGTTGGAAGCAGTTGGAAAAGCGGCTGGCAGAAAAGGGCATCGGCATCCGCTTCAAATATAAAGGGCGTACAGGCGAGGTACAGGGCATCTCCTTCACCAAAGGTACCTATACGTTCAAAGGTTCGGAAATAGACCGCAGTTTCAGCTTCTCCAAGCTGGATAAGCATTTCGGGAACGCAGGAATAGGTACCATAGAAAATAACCGACAGCAGATAGCTTCCGCACCTATTTTGGAACCTGAGCAAACACCGCAAAGGAACGACAGCCCTTCAATGGGCGGCTTGTTCAGCTTGTTCGATATTTCGCCGTCTGCTCCATCGGACGAAGAAACCGACTGGAACCTGAGAAAAAAGAAGAAGAAAAAGAAAAGACAACTTAAACTGTAAACGGATATGGAAGATAATTTGATTTTAGAGGGGCTTCTCTCCATGGTCACGGAACTGAAGGAGAAGCAGGAAGCGCAGGTAACGCCAGCCAGTCGGGAAGAAACGCTCGAAAGGCTGGATGTCATCGAACGGACATTGTCGGAGTTACGCAGGAACCCGGTTGTTCCCGAAAAAGAGTTGCGAGACATATTGAACCAACTTGCCGACCTACGAAAATCGGAGCAGGAACAGCGACAGTCCTTCGGGGATGTCAGAAAATATGTAGTCGCCACCTTCCATCGCCTTAAAGAAATGCTGGAAACAATGGAACGCTACCGCACCGAGAACACCGTTGAAAATAATGAGGAATCCAAATACATTCCATTTTATCGACGGCTTTACGACAAGGCTGCTTCTCTGATACGTCCGAGACTGTTCCTCTTTTCAGCAGGTCTGATTGTCTGTGCCACGTCCCTGTTTCTGAATGTCCGTCTGACTGAACGGATGGGGCAGTTGCAGGACAACGACATGAAATACCGCTACCTGCTGATGCAGGGACAAGCGGACGGCAGCACCATTGAAAGGCTGGAAAACATGTTCAAGTGGCAGCGTGACGAGCGTTTCATCCGCATCCTAACGGATTCAGTGTTGGACTTTGAGGAACGTTGCCGCAAGCAGGCAGAAGCCTTGGAACGGGCAAGGTTGCTTAATGAGCAAGCTGAACGGTTAAAGAAAGAAGCTATCCAATTGGATAACCAATAATAATATGTGGTACTACTATTAAATCCAAAGTGGATATCTAAAAGATTGAAGGACTGGGAATAAGATTGATTAATCTTACCAGTCCTTTGAAGTTTTTAGTATAGTATTCTACCGAAAACACTCATAGAATACCATACTTTTTCAAGATCTCTTTCAAACATTCGCATAATTCTTTTGCATCACCCTCATTTTTAAAATAGTTATATCGACATGTCACTGCATTTTCTTTTCTCTTTATCAAATTTCTGATGACTTTTAATTTCTTTAGATGCGAGCTATAACTCGTTGTTACATAGCTATATTCTCTGTCTGTATCAAAATCTATATCCCTTTCACAACCTTTCTCTTGCCAAAAAATCCGCATTCGATTTTGAATTTCAGATACTAACTCCTTAAATGTTTCAATTTGAGATTCGTCAAATATGATACATTTAGAGTCATCTAGTTCTTTCTTGCAAGGAACTATCTCTATTGTATAGAGATTGCAAGCATTTAGGGTCTTTAAGTAGTATTTCATAGATGTTAAATTTTATTATTTAGAAAACAACTGATAGGAAATTTCCATCAGTTGTTGTATTCCGCATTATTTTACTGATAATATCACCCGGCGATATTCGCTTTTATCTGAATACTTGAATTCGTTGAAACGTGATTTACCATACCATTTAACTTCAATTTTGTTTTCAGGGACACCAGCATCAACCAATACCTTCTTAACAGTCTCTGCTCGCACTTCTGAAAGTTTATTATTTAAATTAACTCCACCAAGGTCACAAGTAAAACCTTCAACAAGAATTGTCGCTTCTTTGTTTGTCTTATTATAGACTGCGGCAAATTCTCGAACTAATGCTTCCCCATCATTTATAAAATGGTCTGTATTAATTTCAAACAAAGGACTGACAGATGGTATCACGATGTCCTTTGCATTCTTGTCAGTTGCATCAGCTACATTCTGAGCAAATACATTTTTGAAATCAGCCAAATTAGAAATCGGTGCTTGCGTTGATACGGGGGAGCTTACTGCTGTTGCCGTTGATAAATCAAACTTTACTTCATTGGTATTTACCGATAAAGATACAGAGTCCTGTATTTCTCCAACTCCTTCGAACCCTTCTCCTGTTCTTTTACTATTACCTGTAAGCACCCACACAATAATGGCCGCTACAACAACTACGCCACCGATAGCAGTCAGTAGGATTCGTTTCTTACTTTTGCTGATGCATTCATTGCATACAAAGCCATTTGACTTTTGAACTCCATCCGTAGATGATACTTGTTTGTGACATTTTGAGCATTCAGCGCTTTGTTGAGTGTTCGATGTCTGATTTTGTTGTTTTTTCTCTTCCATATTAGTAGATTTTAAAACCATGATTTCGATTTAATTTTACGTTCTTCAAATATTAAGCCTGTATATGAATGGGCATCTATCAAGTCTTTGAACTCTTGTGTGCAAAAATAAGTAGATGGCATTTCTTTAACTTTGAATAAAATAGGATAACTACCTGGTAAAAATACAGGAATTGGCACATCCATTATATCGCCATTAGAAAATCTCGTAATCTTGGATTTCTTGAGATTGAGGCAATCAGAGAGGGGTACTATATCTGAGAACAAAACATAGTTGTCAGTTCCAACCGTTATAGGATTTAAAACTAAACTTGAGAATAAGTTTTTGACATCTTTAGAAATCTCAGCTCTGCAACCCAACATATTTGACATGATGATTACAAAGTCCGGAATTTTAGTAGATTCATTAGTAAGCCAACCATACCTAAACTTATCCATTAGCTCCGGCCTTTCAGCACAAAGCTCCAAAGAATCCGCTCCATTAAGCGATTCTACGACATCAGCTAAAGCATAGCTATAATCAAATGATAGTTGATAGATTTCCATATTATCTTGTCGCTAAGTTTAAAATTGGTACCATTATTTTTTGCGCGGCATTAGAAATAATGCCTGGATTATTCTTACTTTTAAATATGCTCCATGCGGTGTGTACGGTGTGAGAATCACTGCCAATAGCCAATTCGCCCTTGTACAATTGTTTTTTGAGATTATCCACAGTTTCTGCTAATACTTGCCGCATCATCTCCGAATTATTTGCATATTGTTTTTGATACTTTTTGTAAGTATCCAACAATGCTGTTGAAACCTTTTGCTCATAACTATTCGCTCCTTTATACGAATTTGAAACATGATTAGACCCTTTTGCTAAGGCCTTATATCCTAATTTTTTATTATCTCTTCCCAGCCAAATGCCATTGCAAGGATGATCAACACTTCCAAAGTATTTGACCCAAATTTCTCTGGCTTTACGACCATTCTCTGTCTTTGGACGTGATGGTATTACATGATGCGCTTCAACTTGACGTTGGTTCATTCCGAGATACCCCTTTATACGTTCATTCTTTTGAACCCATTTTTCTGTACCTAAAAGACGCATATTATCACCAAGATTTTGGGAGCTTCCTTCTACAGAAAACACAAATTGGTCTTTTAGCTTTGGATTCGCTTTCAACTGCTTAAGGTATGAAGAATAAGTTATCGCCTGATCCTTAAATCTCGTAAGTAAACGACCCAAAGCTGTCATCGGCTTTTGTGTCTTTCTATTTTGAACCAGTGTCTTCTCTATCTTCCGTCCTTTTTTAGCCACAGACAGGCGAATAGCCTTACCATTGATCTTTCCTCGAATGAATCTTAAAGCAGATTTTTTTGCGATGTTTTTACCACCTTTCAGGATTTGTTCGGCCAGTTGACTTCGAACGACGTATTTCACTCCACTTTTCAAAGGCTTAACAGTAACCTTTGCAACTTTAGGTACTAGAACAAAAGCTGCATTCATGGAAACTTCGGTGGTGAGATTCTGAATGGCTTCCGTATTGTCTGCCCCTAGTTGTGCGTTTTCCATAACATCGATGCTTGCAGAAGCTATAGCCATAGAAGCATCAACAACGTTTATAGCCGTATTAACGCCATGGGCAAATGCTGCAATAGGTACTCCAACACCAGTAGAAGCACTTGCAACTTCTACTGCTGTAACAAAAGCACTTACACCCGTCAAGCACCAATTAATAGTTTCTCGATGTTTTTTATATAATTCATTGGCCTTATGGAGTGTGGATTTGTTTACCTTATCTAACTTTTCTTGTCTTTCTTCTCCTGAAATCCATGTTCCATCCTGTGTGGGAACACCATTCTTCAACGGGCCTTCATACAAATCGCCATTTTCAAATAATATACTGGCCTCTTTGGGGAAACTCCCATCCTTGGGCCAAAAACCGGTAATTGAAACAGTACCTTTGTCTCCCACAAGATACATGGTACCATCTCCATAAATCTTTCCATCGTAGAACTCTCCCTCGAATCTATTTCCATTCTTAAATTGGAAGACTCCAAGGCCGTTCATCTTGCCATTTACAAATTCGCCTTCATACCAATTTCCGCTGGCATAGTTGTAAGAGCCTATGCCATCGATTATATTTTCATGGACAGTACCTTCATATCTATCGCCATTACTAAATGTAAGCACTCCATCTCCATCCATCCAACCTTTTTCCCATTGCCCATTATAGCTGAATTGTGGACATTTATAAAACCCATTCCCATTTTGAAGTCCACCAGACCAATCTCCTTGATATACCGCTTTCGCTGCGGCATATTCATAGACACCGAACCCATCAAATTCATTATTCGTCCATTCTCCGGTATAAGAATCTCCATTGGAGAATATCATATCTCCATTTCCTTCTCTTTTTCCATCAAGCCAAAAACCAGAATAATAAGAGCCATCAGATTGAGCCAAATTACCGGCACCCACAGGGACGTTGTCTACAAAAGTTCCTTCAAAATATAGTTCTGGTGTGCGATAAATGACATCTCCGCAAACTTTTCCTTTTTCCCAAACACCATAAACAGAATCGTTGCCACTAATATACAAACCTTCACCTTCCCAAAGTCCTGTTTTCCATTTCCCCTGGTAAGATGCTCCGTTCATGTAATCCATTTTACCGAGTCCATCAGGCTTGCCATCCTTGGCATAGCCATAGTAATGTCCTTGTGGCAACTGTACATCAGCGAATGTTTGGGAAAGCCTTCCTGCTATCCAATCGCCCGTCTTAATCGAGCCATCTTCTTTGTAAAGCGTGCCTTCTCCATCGAAAGCCCCATCTTTCCAATATCCCTCATAATAGAGTTTGTCATTTCGGTAGAGTTTTAGAAAGCCATCAGGCTTACTCTCATGAAATGTACCAATGTAAACCTCATTACTTTTCACCAACACACCGAAACCTTCCATCTTGTCATCCACAAGAGCTCCGACATAACGACTTCCATCGTCCATCGTAATAATATCTTCTGGTGAGGATGCTCCGTAGAACAAGTTTACATTAGAATCGGTCTCCTTGCCTTCCGCATCAAAGGCAGAAAGAATGCCATTCCCATTAGCAATGCTATCAATGACGTTCCCACTCCAAACATAAGATTTTGTTGTATCTGAAGAAGGAAGCCATAATAATACATCGTCGTCAGTCCTAATCCATTGGCAATCTGGCGTAGAAGAACATGCACTTGCCATATAAAGTACAAGGCATGTCATAATCATATATTTGAGTATTCGTATCATTTCATGGCCTATTTGTATTCTTTTCGGTATAAGGAATCTACAGTTTTGTTTGGTTGAAGCAATTCTCTTACGTCAATGCTTAAGATGTCGGCAATCTCATACAAAACAGGGATGGGAGGCTGCACCTTGTTTGTAGCATATAAATTGACCATATTAAAGCTTTTACCCAACTTATGCGCTAAGTCTGTTTGGCTCATTCCTTTGACTTTCCAAAATTCCTTTATCCTATTCATATACTGTTTAATCCATTATAAATACAAAGTTACACAATTCTATTAGGTAAACAGTATGTCACAGTAAAAATATCATTAGATGTTAGTTCATTTACACTCTGAAATTCTCTAAAATAGGTTATTATTGTACTTCTTAGTCCATTATTAGATTTAAGGGCTTTCCCTACAGACAAGTTTAGTCCGTCCCTTTGTTATATACACAAACCAATCTAAACCTATTCTTGTTGGCAGTAATAAACGTACTGGCGAAAAGAGAAAAAGATATTCCTCCTCTTTTCGCCAGTAGTGCTTCTATAATGGTTTACAGTCGAAATGAACTTTTTTATATTTTCTTCAGAAGGAAGTTCAATCCATGTACTTCTGCGCAAAGATGTGAATTAATAAAAGAGCTTATTAGCCAGAATCATCCATTGTTGCTTATTCGGTAGTCACAAGTGCTAGATGAATGAAGCTACCGACTAAAAACGGCGGTAACTTTTACTGATGCGATGTGAGGATTCGTTCTTAATCCCCATGCTGGTTCTACCCCCTCGTTGAAAAAGTCTTTCAACTCTAAAGTTAATAGTTCATGCTCAGGGCTCATTTCTATAACAAACAGGCTATGGGAAAATTTATCTGCAATAAATTTAGTTTGCTGATTGAGTTTCTCTTTGATTTGTTGCATTCTGTTGGGTGATACATCATCAGTTTCTGCTGTATACACAGCAATATCCGTTTCATCCTTTAGGTATGCTACATTATTTTTCGAAAATGCAATAAGGGCTCTTTCACGCATTGTCAGGTAGTCCAAAAGTTGGTTCAAATCATTTTGTTTCATAATTAATTGTTTTTAAGTTTATCTTGTTTTATTAAATTCAAAGCTACTATGAGCGATGTTTCCCAGTTTTCCCATGGCAGGCCTTCCTCTACGATAATGTCCGGAGCGATGCCTTTACCTTCACTGGGTGTTCCATCAGGCAGAAGGGGAGGTACACTGGTTGCTAATTTAAACTCTATGTTATACCTGCTTTTAAAGTTCAGGCCTTTTACAAAGCCACAATCCCCTCCGGTAAGCTCTCCTATAACCAAGACGTTTGACTGTTTTTTTAAGCAAGCCAGCAAGATTTCTGATGCGCTACCTGTAAACGTATTCACCAACACATAAATATTTCCTTTATAGCATTTATCGCGGTCTCCTTTAATTGTTAAATTTCCTATCGTTACATTCTTTTGGAGCAGATATGAAGCTATTTCAGTCATTAGGCCTTGAATGCCTCCCCCATTGTTCCGTAAGTCAAGAATCAAACGCGGACAGTTCTTGACAGAATCCATCTGCTGACAAAACCGTTGCACGCAGCCCGGTTCAAAGTCTTTAATCTGTATATAGCCGATGTCATCAAGCGCTTTGAAAAACTTTGTTTTTATGAATGCTAGCTTATCCTGCACTTGCTGTGGAGACATTCGCAAACTATCTTTTTGAAAAGAAAATTTTTCCATAAATTCATCTTCCTTATAAAGAGGTACTGAAACATCCAATACAGCCTCATTGCGCCTGATTTGCAGACGGATGCACGTATCTGTATAGGACGTCAAAGCCGTAAGCGCTGCATATTTTTGTCTATAGATATCAGAAGATGCACAGACGAGTTCTTCCTTCTGACTTATATAATCCGCTGTTGAAAGCCCGTTGATTGACACAATCAGATCTTTCTTTTGCAGATTGATATCTCTGTCTTGACAAGTCGTAACCCAGATGCTGTCTTTTCTTGTCGCTAACGATACAGCAGCCATATATCCATCGAAATATGGATAAGTATGGTTGTTCCTTAATTTAGCAAAGTATTCCAACAAAATGCCACCGTATTGCTGCGCATTTTCTACGTTAGCCACTCTCTCTTTATAGATTGTATTCAACTTTTGCAGGTCTATTCCTTTGTAATCCGCAATGTCCGCATAATTCTCATTGACAATCTCAATAATGCTTTCAAAATCATCCATACATTGTTTGGGGGACAGATTTAAGTCTGCAATATAGTAGGTCTGAGGCTTGCGTACAATCTTGTACCACAAGTCATAGTCTTTGTATAATTCTCGTATACATAAAATTAGGACTACTAATGCAAGAACAATTCCGGAACAGTAGAGTAGAACTTTCTTTTTTCTTTTCATGATGCGATATACGCAATATGCTGCAACGGCTATTGACAAGATAGTCACTACACTATTAGTGAGGTTATATATATTGAAGAATGTTTCCATAAACTTGTTATTTTTTATAGTGTAAGGGAAAAAAGACTTGCTGTATGCGTGCCGTAAGTCTTTTTCAAAGGCTTTATCTGCATTACTCCGATGAAAACCAGAACAAAATGAGAAGATTAACGAGGTACTGAAAAGGCCTAAAGGGGTAATACATGGCTAATTTAACAACGACATTATCAACAAAACACAAAGTGTTAGAAACAGAATCACCAGCAATATACCGACAAATAATAATCCTTGTACAGCTCCTACGACAAAGCGAATGTCCTTGTCACTACTTCCCATTATCTTGAGCACAGCCCACGATACCAAAAGTACATCATCTAACCATCCAGCTATGGGAACAGCATCTGGAATCATGTCGATGGGACTAATCAAATATGCGGTTACCAATAACAAAATCAACAGATTTTTAGCACCGTCTTTTATCTTTGTAATCGTTCTCATATGGTCATTTTTTATTAGAAGAAAGTGATTATCTGTGTAGAACAAGTTTTATACAGACAGTCACACACAAAAATTAATTAAGGTCACTCTGGTTCATCGGGAAGACTCTCTGTCGGATGAAGGCCAACATATCTTCCCCTTTCAATAGATGGTTGCCACTCTCCTTACGAACATAAAGGTTGGTACCGTTCATCAATATGATATCGCCATGATAGTCCACACTGATTCGGCAAATCAGGTGATTCGCAATCTCGTTCCATTCCAAACGGGTGCTCAGCATCAGTTGGGCAGAGGTCAGTTGTTTGTATAGGTTCATGAACATGGCCGTGAATTTCTCTCGGTTGTATTGTTCTCCGAATTGAGCGAAATCATTCTCTACACCACACACTTCCTGATTGTCCGTCACTCCGACAATTAGTATGCCTTGATGCGTATCGCTGTTGGCAAAGCCCGCCAGCACCTTCACCAACTCACGCAACTGCCAGTTATTGTCTGCGTCCCGAGGACTCAAAAAACTGGATTTATACTCAATATGGCCGTTCTCCTGGGGGAAGATAGGTTTGTGCAAAAGACGACGCAGATAGTTACAGGATTCATCAACGTTCCCTTCCGATAAGATTTTCATTGTTTCCTTCCGCACCTGTATGTCAAACTGGTCACTATGTTCGCAAAACTCGTCACGTAAGACCTCTAATGTTTCCGGTGTATTTACTTTCAAGGGGATTACATTGTCTTTCAGGCTGCAGACAGACTCTCTTTTATTCTGCAAATTCTCTGGCTTGGGAGGATAGATTTCGTGGCAAGGGTAAAAAAATATTCTACCGTTTGAAACGCCCTTTTCATACAAAAACACCTCTTCTCCATTCTTTAAAAAACCATTCTTATCCATCATCTCATCGGGAAATTTACAATAGTGAATCACTTTTATAGGAATTGTAAAGACATTTTCCGGTATCTGTTTGCTTTTAAACTGATAAAACTCTTCATTATGGCCTATGACAATTCCCTTAAAATTAATTTTTTCATTAATATTCATAGCTGTAATTTTTAATATAATTTTAATTTTTTATATTCTTAATCAATCTTATTAAGTATCCTTGACTCTCCACTGATAACAGGTGAAGAGTTGAAGATGGATGATAGATACTTAAGACTTCTTCGGCTGCGATTTATTGCGCTTGGATTTAATCGACTTGCCAGCAAGATAAGTAGCAGACAGAATAGCCAGTTCTTTGGCCGTTACACTAATGAGGGTACGACCCGCGATAATTACTAGATTCATCATATCATTTAAATTTTTAGAGGTTAATCAATGAGCCGATACCTTAATATAAGGCCAAGATTCTCATTTTAAATTAATAGCTTATTTACACTTTTTCTTTTTACAATATTTATAAATTCCATATCCAATTCCTGCAGTGACAATTCCTATCCCTACGAAGGGAATTGCGCTTAATACCATAGTTCCAGCTGCCATTCCTCCACCACCTGCGGCCAAGGCACCGCCACCTAACCATGCCGTAGCAGCATTAGTTGCAGCAGCTCCTGATAATGTTGAAATAGCTGTTCCCGTAGATGCCGTTCCGAATGTTGTTGCAATACCCATTGCAGCTGCTTGGCCGCCTGCGCTGATTGCGGTTCCTGTGCCAATTGTGGCTGCAGAACCAATAATGTCTTTTTTCTTCATAATACAAAATTATTTTAATAATTATCAATCATGCATTCGTCATTTGAATACGATGCAAAGGTAGTAATCAGCTAACATTTGAATAATATCATCTTTTTGCCATTACTCAAACAACATCTATTATGTGGAATTTCTTGTGGAATTTTTCAAAAATTAGTATATTGCGGAACTATAAAATAATATGAGCTATGAAGTTTTTTGATCCTTGGATAGGTAGCGATTATATCGCTGGTATTGATGATAATAAGATATTTGCAGTAGGGATACAACATTGGTGTGATCCGACACACTGGCATTGTAATAAGACATCACCCAATGAGTGCCTTGAAAAATGCGACAAGACATGCACTGTATGGAACAGAAAGGAGTATGAAAAAAACAAAGAATGTAATGAATGGGTGAATGAGGAAAATAGAACTATGCCAAAGTGCCCCTTTATATTAGATGAAACGTCCAAATATAATTGTAAAGACGGAAAGCGAGACGACTGTTTAAATAATGGTTTCCGCTTTCTGCATTGTGAAACCAAAATAGCCGTCTTTGACCATATAAACGACCGGGAAAAGACAAAACGTTCGCAAGTTTTCGAATGTCTTTCTGATGCTTTAAATACTTTATTTAAAGAAAAACTGAAAGGACTGAAGGAAAAAGAAAAAAAAGAATATTGTTTTGACCGAATTATATTTGCCAATTATATTCAACATTATACACAATTGTATAGAAATGGAAGATTAGATCTTAAAGAATTACAATTAGAGCCTCAAAAAGATAAAGAAGGATTTAAGAATAATCTCAAGAAATTTGGCAATAAAAAACCGGATATTATTATTGTACTTCAGGAAGAAGCAATTCTAAAGGAGGTAGAGAATATAGTTAAAGGTGATTATATTCATCTAAAAGAAAAAGACGAGCCAAAAAGTTTTTATGTCTTAGCTAAAATAAACTCACAATTTTACAATGAAAATTACAAAAAATCAATAGAAGACTTTATACAATTTGAAATAGAGAATATAAATAATAAATATAAAAATGATGGAAAAAAGGCAAAAGTTAGTCGTGGTATAGCCACATTAGTTTTTTTCATCATTCATCAAAATTTTGCTCATCACAAAAAAACAAGTAGGAAAGAGATCGCACAGGGGATTGTGGATTCTTGTTTACCTGAAATAAAAAAAATATACTATAAAAACGGGAATTTTAAAGATGATTTTATTAGGTATTTTAGTAGTAACAAAGTCCGTAAAACTGGCAAACATATCACAGATGAAGAATTGGAAAATATAACAAATAAATATAATAATTATATGAAGAAAGATAAGAAAGAATAATAGCCATATTTTTGAATCTGTCGCTCATCGGCAAAGATTTCCATGATATCCAATCATTCTTCTTTGTTGTTATCGTTTTATAAGTTTTGATTTTTATTCAGAGTTAAACAATATAATGTTTCTATTTATTCTAAACCTATTTCTATTGGCAGTATGATAGACGTACTGGCGAAAAGAGAAAAGGATGGATATCTTTCCTCTTTTTCGCCAGTAGTGCTTTTATCGTTAATAGTTTGCAGTCGAGATAAACTTTTTGATTTCTTCTTCGGAGGGAAGTTCTATCATGTACTTCTGCACAAAGATGTTTGGGTCTAATCCGGCGGTGGCATACTTTACCAATGTATCGCCCTTTTCGGTACAGAGCAGGATGCCGACGGGCGGATTGTCATCAGGCTGCATCACTTCCGCCTTAAAGTAGTTAAGGTACATGTTCAGTTGCGAGGCATACTCGTGGCGAAACTTGTCTATTTTCAATTCCACAATGACGTGGCATTTCAAGATGCGGTGATAGAAAACGAGGTCGGCAAAGAAATAATCCCCGTCTATCAGGATGCGCTTTTGGCGGGCTTCGAAGCAGAAGCCATGACCCATTTCCAGCAGGAAGTGTTGCAGGTTGTCAAGGATGGATTGCTCTAAGTCGCTTTCCGTTACCAAGGCACGGTCGTTTAAACCTAAGAACTCCAACGTAACAGGGGTGTTGATAACATCTTTGGGCTGTAATTGCGTGGCTTGCTGCTGCACCAAAGCAGACAAGGCTTCCTTATTCCTCGACAATCCGCTACGCTCGTAATAGAGGGAATTAATTTGCCGCTCCAATTCTCTTGCTGACCAACAACCCCTTATTGCTTCCATTTCATAGAAAGCACGTTTGACTGGATTTTCTATTTTAGAAATAAACTTTAAATGAGAATATGGTAATCTTTCAAACAATCTATCAGCTGGTGTATCCCATTCACTTAGTTGATTATTAGTGGATTGTAATTCGGCACACGCCGTGTGCCGAATTGGTTCAATGAATTCGGCGGACAGTGTGTGCCGAATTTCGCTTCCTGCCAATATGTATTGTGCGATAGGCTCTTTCAGTTGTGGATAAACAAGGTACAACCGCCGGAACTCACGAAACCTGCGCTCGTTCAGTCCCTTGATATTCAGCCGTTGTTCCAGCTTCTTCAACAGTTGCTCACCGTATGTGGCACGGTCTTCACCGTTCTGTTCAAACTCTACGATATAACATCCCATAAGCCAGTTGCGGGCGGTTAGGGCAAGATTTACAGCGTGTGCGGCTTGTGCCTGTAACGTGCTTTGTATCGTGCTGATATGTTTTACTAATGCTTCAAAATCCATAGTTACAAAGGTAAGTTTTTTATGGTTAAAACTTTAATTCCGGCAAGCTGTTTATCGCATCTTCTTTTAATTTATCCACCGCACGGGTATATTTCTCCGTATGTTTCAGTCCGCTATGACCGAGCAGGCTTGCCACCGTTTTTATATTTGCCCCGTTGTTGAGAATATTCACGGCGAACGAGTGACGGGCGCAATGCCAGCTTATGTGCTTGTCTATCCCGGCTCTTTTCACCCAACGCTTGACGGATTTACAACAACTTTCATAAGAAGGCAGGTTGAAGATGAGAGCGTCTTTGTTGCTGTCTGTCGGTGGCTCTCCCACAAGCGAAAGAAGCCCTTCATTGAGCGGAATGACCACACCACTATTGGCAGAATGTCCTTTAGTTTTAGTCTGTTCAAACTTCAACAGCTTGTTGGAATAGTCAATGTTTCTGTAAGTAAGGTCTTTCACATCGCAGAAGCGCAAACCGCAATACAGGCAGAAGATAAATGCACGCCGTACATTGGGGTTCTCGTTGTCATAGTGGCACGCAATCAACCGCTGGATTTCTTCCGGCGAAAGTACGTCTTTACGTAAAATCTGCCCGTCCACTTTACAGGTGACACCTTTGCAAGGGTCTTTCAGCATCACATCGTGGTCAATTGCATAGTGGATAACCTTCTTGAAACGCTGAAAGATGCTTTTGGCTCCTTCGCCCACGCTTCGGGATTGCAGATAAGCTACAAACTGTTCCATCATGTCCTTTGTAATAAGTTCCGGCTTAATGCTGAACTCATACATTGGATAATGTTCTTGCAGAAAGTCCTTAAAACGGCTTAATGCGATTTGCACCATCCGAATGTCTTTCTTTGTATAATCGTTAATGTAGGCTTGAAAATAATCCAAGAAATTCACATGCCTGTCTTTTTTCAAGCGATAGCCCAACATACTTTCCTTGAACTCCTGTTCACGCTCCGCACGTATTCTTACAGCAAGCTCTAATGTTTCTTTGTTCTGTTGGCGTTCCGAAGGAGTACGAGGCTTTTCTATCAGATACAAACTGAGGTTTTCTTTTCGCCTGTGATGCTTGATAGAGAATTTTGGCTTTCCCTGCATCTTGCCACTGTCATAATACACCTGATTACCGTTTTCATCCAATACAGGCTTTTCCTCTCTACCCAAATAATACTCCAGATACAAACTAATTCTGCCGTCCGACAGCTTATTTTGCTCCAGTTTAGGATTTTCTTTCGTTTTATTTTCTAACTTTGCCATTGTTTAGAGGTTTTATCCCGATT